>X42_Goitered_Gazelle__coassemble_34_pt1 | contig 47603 bp, 35 predicted proteins | sample X42_Goitered_Gazelle__metabat2_low_PE_007 | metagenome-assembled genome bin X42_Goitered_Gazelle
TGACCAATAAATAAAAATCGCTCCGTTTTTATCTACTTTTTTGACCAATAAGCCAGACTTTGCCGACGCGCAAAGCAGTCACAAGCATTTCCCGGCAAGCGTTGCAAATGCTCGGTTTCGGGCTGTAAGCCAACAAAAAACCCGCCGGACCGGATGGTCAGGCGGGTTCTTTTTCGTGGAATGGCTCTTCTACTTAATGCGCTCGTAGTACTCGCGGGTGCGGGTATCGACGCGAATCTTGTCGCCCGTGTTGATGAACAGGGGGACCTTAATCGTAGCACCGGTGTTCACAACGGCGGGCTTGAGCGAGTTGGTCGAAGCCGTATCGCCCTTGATACCCGGCTCGGTGTAGGTCACCTCCATATCGACAATCGGGGGAAGCTCGGCCGAGAGAACCATCTCCTTCTCGGTGTGGAACATCACCTCAACCACCTGGCCGTCGGCCATCAGGTCGTAGTTGTTGATGAGCGACTTCTCGATGTTGATCTCCTCGAAGGTCTCCGTGTGCATGAAGTGGGCACCCAGGTCGTCCTCATAGGTGAACTGGTAGGGGCGACGCTCTACGCGCACCTGCTCAATCTTGATACCTACCGACGAGAAGGTGTTCTCCAGAACGCGACCATTCTCCAGATTCTTGAGCTTCGAACGCACGAAGGCGGGACCCTTACCGGGCTTGCAGTGCTGGAAATCGACTACAAGGAAGGTCTTGCCGTCCATCTCGATGCACATGCCGATTTTAATATCAGCAGCAGTAATTTGCATAGTGTTATGTGTTTATGTTAATAATTTTCGCGGGTGCAAATATACGACATCGGCTCGGCAAAACAAAGTTTTTCGCAAAAAAAGTGCTATAACTCAATTGCTTTGCACTTTAACCCCTTCTCGCGGATGGCCTCCAGCGTGCGCGGCAGGGCGTAGCGCATATTGCGAAAAGCCTTCTCGCTGTCGTGGAAGACGACGATGGTGCCGGGGGTGAGGTATTTGACGACATTCCTCAGGCAGGTCTTGGGCGAGAGGTGGCGGTTGTAGTCGCGCGAGACGACATCCCACATGATGAGCTTGTAGCGTTGCGCCAAAAAGCGGGCCTGCGAGGGTTTGATCTGGGCATAGGGCGGGCGGAACAGCTCGCTGTGAACCAAATCGTTGGCGAAATCGACATCCTCGGTATATCGCTCCAGGCTCATCTTCCACCCCTTCTGATGCGAATAGGTATGGTTGCCCACCTTGTGGCCGGCATCGAGAATCTTTTGGTAGAGGTCGGGATACATCTCCACATTTTTACCCAGCACAAAGAAGGTGGCCTTCGCATCGTACTTGTCGAGCATCGAGAGCACCCACTCCGTCACACCGGGCGTAGGCCCGTCGTCGAAGGTGAGGAAGATGCCCTCCTTATCCTCGATTTCCCAGATCAGGTCGGGCATCAGCCGACGCAATATTTTGGGTGGTTTAAGCCGCATACGGGGACAAATATAGGAATAATTTCGTATATTTGCCATACGAGGCAGGTATGGGAAGGCGACAGGGAGGAAAAAATGGGCATTAACCACGCATTTTAACCCCCTCTTTCACTATATTTGCATCTAAAGAGTTTACTAAATTTCGCAAAGCCTATGTTGAAACATCTTCGTTCCCTTCTGCTCCTTTCGGCCGTTGCGCTGATGTGCGTTTCGTGCAAGGCCATCCACACGTTGGGCAATAACCAAAAGACCTCGCAGGGTCGCCCCTATGAATTGGTCGTGGTGGCCACGCAGCCCGTCTGGGTGGGTGAGCTGGGCGATTCGCTCCGCTCGCTTTTGGCTGCTCCGATTCCCTACCTGCCGCAGCAGGAGCCTGAATTTGATGTGTTGCGCACCACGCCCGACGGATTCAAGAACATCGTGGCCGAGCATCGCAACATCCTCAAGGTGCTGGTTGACAGCAAGGTGCAGGAGGCATCCGTAGCCGTCGAATACGATGTGACGGCCGCCCCGCAGCTGGTTCTCACGTTGCAGGGCCCCACCGAGCAATCCTTAATCGACTACCTGGCCGCGCATGGCGACAAGCTGGTCTATGCCATCAAGATGGCCGAGCGCGACCGCGCCGTGGCCTATGCCAAGAAGTTCGGCATGGAGGGCATCGAGCAGGCCATCAAAAAGGACTTCGGCGTGGAGATGCACGTTCCGAAGGGCTACACGTTGGCGGCCGACCAGCAAGATTTCCTCTGGGCGCGCTACGAATACCCCGAGGCCAGCCAGGGCTTTGTCATCTACAGCTACCCCTACACGAGCGAGAAGGAGCTGTCGGTCGAGGCCCTCGTCGAGGCCCGAAACCGCTTCGTGAAGCGCATTCCGGGTCCCTCGGACGGCTCCTACATGATTACCTCGCCCGTCTTTGAACCCGAGCTGCGCACCTTCCGTTTGGAGGGTCGTGCGTGGGTCGAGATGCGCGGCTTCTGGGATGTGGAGGGCGACTTCATGGGAGGCCCCTTCGTGAGCTACACGACCATCGACACCGCAACGGGCTACCTCTTCACGCTCGACTGCTACGTCTATGCCCCGAAGCTCCCGCCCCACAAGCGCAACCTGATGCACGGATTGGAGCATCTGCTCTACACGATTCAATTCCCCTCCGACGCGCCAGCCAAATAACGCGGTAAACAGCTATGCCCGAATGGCTTACATACCTTCTGGCAACCCTCTACGGACTCTCGATTGTGGGCGTGGTGGTGGTCATCATCTCCGAGAACCGCAACCCGCTGAAGAGCCTGCCGTGGCTGATTGTCTTGTTGCTGGCCCCGATTGTGGGGTTGGTGTGCTACTTCTTTTTCGGGCAGAACCTCTCGAAACGACGCGCCTTCTCGCGCCGCACGCGCAAGCAGCTGGCCACCTACCTCGAGCAGAACGAGCAGGAGGAGCATCCCGCCCTTCCGGGGCGTTTCCAGCCCTTGAGCCACCTGTTGAGCCGTAACGGCCAGGCCGTGCCGCTCTATGGGACGCGCTACGAAATCTTCACGGCCGGCATGCAGAAGATGGAGGCCCTGTTGCGCGACATCCGCGAGGCCAAGCACCACATCCACCTGCAATACTACATCATCGACAACGACCGCGCGGGTGCCATGCTGCGCGAAGCCCTCATCGAGCGGGCGCGGGCGGGGGTCGAGGTGCGCCTCTTGTACGACGATGTGGGGTCGCGCGGCGTGCGTAAACAGTTCTTCGACGAGCTGGTGGCCGCAGGGGGTGAGGCCCACCCCTTCCTCCATGTGCAGTTTCCCCGCTTTACGAGCAAGGTAAACTACCGCAACCACCGCAAGATGGTCATCATCGACGGCCGCGTGGGCTACATCGGGGGGATGAACATCGCCGACCGCTACCTCTACGGCTCGGAGCTTGGCCCCTGGCGCGATACCCACTTCCGCATCGAGGGGGGTGGTGTGCCGGGGCTGCAACTCGCCTTTTTGAACGATTGGCACGCCACAACACGCCGTCGCATCGAGGGGAGCGGGTACTTCAACCTGCAAGAGGTTGTCGAGGAGCAGAACGTATTGCAACTCCTCTCGAGCGGCCCGTTTGGTAAGTGGCGCGTGCTGTTGCAGGCCGTCTCGATGGCCGTGATGCGGGCCAGAGGTCGCATCTGGATTGAAACGCCCTACTTCCTCCCCTCCGAGACCCTGAACAACGCCCTGCAGACGGCCGCCCTCGCGGGGGTCGATGTGCGCCTGATGCTGCCCCTGCGCTCCGATTCGAAGGCGGTCGATTTGGCCATCCACTCCTACATCGACGATATGATGCGGGCGGGGGTGAAGATTTATTTCTATATGGCGGGCTTCCTCCACTCGAAGCTGCTGATTATCGACGACGAGCTGGCCCTCTTCGGCTCGTCGAACATGGACTTCCGCAGCTTCGAACACAACTTCGAAATCAACGCCTTCGCCTACGACCGCCGGCTGGTGACACGCCTCGAGGAGCTTATCGAGGGCGACTTCACCCGCTGCCACCTGCTCACCCCCTCGGAGTGGTTCAACCGCTCGCGCCTGCGCAAATTTGCCGAATCGGTCATGCGCCTCTTCTCGCCCCTGCTCTAAACCGCCCCGCGCGGATTTGCATTTCAGGGCATCTTGCACTATATTTGTGGCTAACAATCGTACCACCAGACCAATAAAAAACATTCGATATGGATTTCAAATCGTTGATAGCCAAGCGTCGCTCGATTCGTAAATTCGAGCCGCAGGCCGTACCCGAGGAGGTCATCGACCGCCTGGTGCAGGCCACCCTCACCGCCCCTTCGTCGCGCAATTCGCGCTCCACGCACCTGATGATTATCCGGGATGCCGCCACCATTGCCCGCATGGCCGAGATGCGCGACTACGGCGCAGCCTTCATGAAGAGTGCGCCGCTGGTCATCCTCGTCATGGGCGACACGAAGGTCACCGATAAGTGGCTCGTAAACGCCTCGATTTCGGCCACGATGCTGCAATTGGCCTGTGTCGATGAGGGGCTTGGCTCCTGCTGGGTGCATGTCGATGGGTCGCTCTGCTTCAAGGACAACCCCGACGGCCCGACGGCCGACAGCTTCCTGCGCGAGATGCTCCCCATCCCCGCTGAGATAAACATCCTCTGCGCCGTGGCCATCGGCTATACGACCTTCACACCGGCCGACCTCCCCGCATGGGATAAGGAGGCCCATGTGCATCGCCTCTAACGCACCGCCCGAAAAATATAAAAAAACGTCATGCCCCACCTTGCGAAGTGGGGAGGGTAAGCAGAGCAATAGAGATAGCAGCGCAAGGTGATGGGCATCTACCTTATCCCAATTGTAGGCGGTGAAAAGAGCGAAAACCGCCCTTTCGATGGCTACAAAACAGCGGTAGATGCCAATCATTTTCGCATGGTTTGCCTCCGCTCTCTATTAGGCCATCGGATGCGAAAATGTGGCATGACGGTTTATTTTATCGCTCCACCGACTTTTGCCGGTGAGCCAAAATAGCGTTTGTTATACGAATTCCGGAATATGAACAGAGGGGTTGTCCAACAAGTTTTGTTGAGCAACCCCCTCTTTGAAGAAGCTGTATAACAAGAGGGATTAACGCCAACATCACCTTGCCGTACAACTTCTCTCTATTTTTCTTCACATACCCCGTCGGGTATTGCTTGTTTCAGAAAAAGTTACTAATTTTGTGGGTCACAAGTCCTCTTGTGATATTACATATTTTTGTGAAAGTGTAATCGCTTCATATCCTTGAATGGAAATCTGGAAAATTTCTTTTAGCACAAGGAGAGCAATCACACTCGTCACCTTGTATTAGAATTCTTGTGGCATACTCTATGCCCTTCTAATACGGGTGTGGGGTATTGTTTATTTGTGCTAAGGTATTCCAGAACCTCCATTCAGATAGACGATTCGGCTCCACACTTTCTTTATACCCAAACCGCCGCACCGGAGCTGCTACGGCAACGGGAAAGAATGAAGAATATTAAGCGGATTTCAGCGTGCTTAATCGCGCTGGTAATTGTGGTGCAAACCTTTGCACAACAAGTTGATTTTTCGGTTGTAACGGTACCCGAGGAGAGTGGTATCGATTTCATGCAGATTAGCACGGCATCGGACTATGTGTGTATGCCGCTTGTCAAACGCTCCTCGAAAGGGTTGCAATGGTTTACCAACCGTATTCTTGATGTATCGAAGGACGGCGAACACATTGCCTATCTTTCGTTGCGCAATCAATCCAGCAATATCTTTGTGAAGGAGTTGGGTAAGCAGGGAGGCTCTACGCAACGCACAAATCGTCAGGCGGTGGTTGATTTCAGCTATTCGCCCGATGGGGAGTGGATTTGTTTTTCCGAGCAGCGCGGCAAGACCCATCAGGTCTTCAGAACAAGTGCCAAGCAAGGCTATATTTGCCGACAAATCACCTCGGCCAACAACGATTATTCGCCCATCTATACGGCCGATATGGCACAAATTTTCTTTGCCCGTCAAGAATCGAACAGCATCAGTATTTGGGGATATGACGTTAGCAACAACTTTTTGTCGAGCTTCACGGTGGGTATGAATCCCTGGCCGTTATCGAAAGAGCCGGCCATCCTCTGTACGCGCACAAGCAGCGACGGCCGCTCGGAGATTTGGAAAATCAACTATTCGACCGGTGTGGAGGAGTGCTTGATTTCCGACCCGAATCGCAGTTTTGCCTCCCCGTGTGTGTCGCCCGACGGGGAGTGGATTCTCTTCGTAGGCGAAAGCATTGCGGGCAACGATTCGTTCATATATCGCAATACAGACCTTTATGTGGCTCGACTTGATGGTACAATGTTGAGCCAACTGACCTATCATGCGGCCGATGATTTAAGCCCCATGTGGAGCAAAGATGGCCAATACATCTATTTTGTATCGCAACGCGGTAGCGCGGAGGGAACCGCAAATATTTGGCGCATGACATTCCCGTATTCTTTAACAAGCTATTAACCTTTTATTCACTTATTTATTCATTAAAAACAAAATTGTTATGAAAAAACTTACTTTGGTGTTGGCAGTCGCCATGATGGCAATTGCAACAACGGCTTCGGCACAGTTCGTCAATGGCGGCACCCGTTCGAGCATGGTAGCCGACACGGAAAATTACAGCCGTTTGGAGCTGGGTTACAGCCCGGTAGCCGTTGAGAAGACTGACCTGACCGGCCTTTCGCTGGGTTGGACGAAAGGTATCAGCCTGACACAGGATATTCCGCTCTTCTTGGAGGTTGGTGCCAATGTAATGTATAGCTTTGGCGAAAAGTATGACGTCGAAACCTCGATGCTCTCGCTTAATGTTCCGGTAACGATGGCCTGGAAATTCGCCCCGACCGAGTCGATTTCGATTATTCCGCACGCCGGTCTTAATCTTCGTGGCCATATCCTCGGTACGCAGTCCTTTGATGATGAGGAGGATTATGACCTCTTCGACAGCGACGAGGGCGATGGCAAGCGTTTCAACGTGGGTGGCACGGTTGGTCTTGCTGTCAACTTTAACAAATTCATGGTCGGCCTGGGTTACACGTTTGACTTCAACGAGACTTGGGAGGAGACGGATAAGCTCAACTATTTGACTATTTCGATTGGTGTGAAATTCTAATCTCGATTTGCAATGAAAAAACTTTTCTATTTTGCCTTTATGGCAATGCTCTGCTGCGGTTTTGTAGCTTGTAGTGATGATGACGACAACGGCGGTGATGCTGGCGATATCCAATCAGCTCTTATCGGAACCTGGGAGGTTGAAAAAGAGTATTGGGTATATGAAGATGAGTGGGATTATGTTTTCGGGCAGGGCATTTTCCGTCAGGTATTTACCTTTGAAGCTAATGGCGTTGGCTCGGAGTGGGGTTGTGAATGGGACAGTGCAGGAAATGCCTACGAATGGCGTGACAAACTGAAATACAGCTTGCATGATACGACTATTTCAATTTCGTTTTACGACATTGAATACGATGAGTATTTCTATGAAGACTGGACTGTTAAAAAGTTGAGCGATAACGAATTGGTTGTTCGTGTTGTCGATGATGAAGGTGATACATATGACAAATATATGCGTCGTCGATAATAGGCCAAGTCAATGTTTTCGCTTAAAGATTGCGGAGCGCATCCATTGGATGCGCTCCGTTCTTATTCTCTCTTTGCTCCTTTAGCAACCTTTAGTCCCCTTTAGCAGCCCTTAATCACCCTTAGCTGCCCTTAACCACCCTTAACGCCTTTAACGCCCTAATCGCCTTTTTTGCCGGTCGCTTACAACCGTTCGACCAGCGCGTCGTAGTAGCGTTTGGTGACGGGGACTTCGTGGCCGGCGGTTTGCAATTCGGCAACGATGACCCCCTCCTTTTCGCGGCGGAGGCTCTTCACGCGCGCGGGGTTGAGGTAGTAGGAGCGGTGGCAACGCACCAGGCCGCCACGGCTGCACAGCTCCTCGATGGAGCGCATCGAGGCACGAATCAGGTAATCCTTCACCCGCTCCCCATCCAGATAGACCACCTGCACATAGTTCTCCTTGGCGGCGATGTAGAGTACCGAGGCGGCCGTGACGACCAGCTTCAGGTTCTTCCGCTCGTCATAAAAGCGCAGTTTCTGCTCCTCGACCGGCTCCTGCACCGGCAGGCGATACCGCTCGACCAGAAACAACGCCATGGCCGTAATCACATAGGGGAAAATCAGCACCGGCACCACCCAGCCATAGACCCGCGCCACGACCACGAAGTAGGGATCCACGCGACGGGCCATGAGCCACACATAGAGGGCGGCAAAGAGGGCCGAAACGGTCATCTCCAAGAGGCACCAGAAGTAGTAGGTGAGCCGGTCGATGCGACGTCGCACCGCGTAGAAGAGGGTGCGCATCAGCAGGGTCGAGCCGAAGAGGATGCAGGCAATCAGCGTGAGGTTCACCCCAAACGAGAAGCGGCCCAGCTGGAGATGCTCCGTGAGGTTGAAGGGGCGATAAATCAGCACGAAGGCAAAGAAGGCCAACGGCACGGCCACGACATGAACCACCTGCGAGGTCGGTTTGCGGAAAATGGCGGGTAAATCGAGCATAATTTTATCCCTGTTTAGCGTGTGACGAATGCACAAATATACGTTTTTAATCCCAATATCCGCCTTTTTGTCCCCAAAAAGGGGTAAAAATCCCAAAAATCAGCCCACCATCCCCTTCTCTTTCCCGTTGTGCAGTTCGGCGTTAGTTTTGCAGTGTGAGAAGTTCAAAAAAATGGCTTTCCTATGAAACTGATTACCGCCTTTGGAGATTCGATTATGCGCGGCGTGGTGCTTGATATGGCCACCGAACAGCCCCGCTACACCCTGTTGGACGAGAATTTCTCGTCGCGTTGCAGTTCCATCCTCGGACTGAAAATCAACAACCACGGCTGCTACGGCAACACCACCACGCACGGCCTGCGCGAGTTGGACCGTCGCAAGGAGCAGATTGCCGGCTCGGACTTCTGCGTGCTGGAGTTCGGGGGCAACGACTGCGACCACCGCTGGCAGGAGATCGCCCGCAACCCCGAGGGGGAGCATCGTCCCGTCACCCCGCTGCACCACTTTGCCGCCCAATACCACGAATTGGTGGCCGGCATCCGTCGGCTCGGCTCCGCGCCCGTCATCCTCTCCCTGCCGCCCATCATCTCGGACCGCTACTTCAAGAGCTTCAGCCGCTCCATGTCGCACGAGGAGCGCAACAACGTACTCGGCTGGCTCAACGGATGTGTCGAAAACATCACCCGTTGGCACGAGATGTACAACCTGGAGCTGTTCAAACTCTCCACCCTGCTCCACACCCCGATTATCGACATCACCACCCCCTTTCTGGCGCAACGCTCCTACCGCGACCTCTTTTGCGAGGATGGCATCCACCCCAACGCGGCCGGCCATCGCCTCATTGCCGACACCATCTGCAGCTACGCAAAAAACTATATCTAAACCGCTACCACGATGCTTATCCTCCTCTTCAGCCTCCTCGCAGCACGCCTCATCATCCGCCTCCCCGACAGGCGATAGCCATACAACAACGCCAACCCTTTGAACAAGGATTGGCGTTGTTACATCTTAACTCGGTTGCAGGGTCTATTAAATTACCTGCGCCCTTTCAGGCTTCGTTTCCACTCCGTGAAGCGGTCGTGGCGCACCTTGCGCACCAGGGCCTCCTCAAAGAGTCGCTCCGACCAGCCGCGCGCCTCCAAATAGGCGTGCAGGAAGTGGTGGAACATCGGGGTATTATACGAGAAGCGCACCACATTGCCAAAGCAGGCCTTGCGCGACAGCGGCTTCCCCTCCTTGGCAAAGCGCATCCGATTGATATCTATGAGCCAAAAGCGCATCCCCTCGGCCCGCTCTTCGCAACGCACGTTGCCCGTATTCAGGTCGTCGTGCAACACCCCCAGGCCATGCAGACCGGCCACAAAGCGGGCAAAATCGGTCATCAACGCCCGATTGAAATGCTCCTCCGAGGGGTTCACCTCCACCAACGACGGATAGGGAATATAGGCCGACAGGTAGTAGGCCTCGCGGACCAAACCCAACCGCGACCGCAGCTCGACATAGCCCATGGGGGTCGGGGTCGGCACTCCGAGCTGCTCCAGGCGGCACCCGTGGCGATAGGACTTCTCGGCCTTGCCGCGACGAACGAGCGACAAGAGTTGCTTAAGGCGGTTGTTTCTGAACTTCTTCACCACCACCGGCACGCCCTCCACCTCGAAACGTCGAATCTCGTTGCGCCCCCGAAAGAGCGTTTCGCCCGATGCCGCAAACTGCTCGGGCAACTGCTCCGCGAAGCTACGCAACCCCGCAAAGGGTTCGGAAAGGACCACCCGTATCATGATTCGGAGGCTTTCTCCGCCCACTGACGCTCCTTGAGCTTGGCAAGCAGCGTAATCTGATAGACACTCGCCATCAGGGCCGAAATGACCCCTCGCTTGCCGTCGCGCCAGCCACCCTCCACAAAGTAGTGCTTCACGAAGAACCACACGGGGCGGTAGAGGAGTGCCAGGATGCTGTACTGCTTATGGATGCGCTTCGGCACCTCGTAGTCCGAATAGACATTCTGCTTGTTGAGGCGGCTGGTCAGCGGGGCATCGTCCAGGTGGAGGAAGCAAGCCCCCTTGACACGCTTCGGGATGCGCTCGACCACCCCATCGACCACGGGCCGACAGTGGATAATCGGCGGCCAATCGACCTTGCTCTTGCGCAGGAAGCGGGTCTGGTAATCAGACATCGAGTGCATGAAACGCCCCAGGAACATATTGCGACGCAACACGCGCAACCCCTCGGGGCAGTCGCCCCGACCGATGCGCTCGTAGAGGTAGGTGCGCAACTCCTCGGTCACCACCTCATCGGCATCGACCACCAGCACCCACTCGTGCGTGGCCGATTGGATGGCAAAGTTGCGGGCCGGTTCGCAAATCGAGATGTTCCCCTTGGGGAAGGTGACCACCTTGCAGCCGTAGCTCTCGGCTATTTCGACCGTCGAGTCGGTACTCTCCATATCGCAGACCACCACCTCGTCGAACCCCTTCACCGAATCCAACACCGCACGCAGGTGGCGTTCGGCGTTGTAGGTGTTGATCACCACCGAGATTTTTTCATTTGCACTCATACGCGACAAATCCAAAAGTTGGGCAGTAGCCGGTTACTTCACCGGTTTGATATCTTTGACACGCAGCTGCGTGGTGACCATGCCGCGGTAGTGGTTCTCGACAATCTGGTAGCAGACGTCGATGGCACGCCCGCCGCGCACCCACTCGTAGTGGGTCGGCTGCTGGAAGGCAATGGCCGGAATCTTCGTGTTGGGCTTCTGGCGTTGAATCAGGTCCATCTTCAGATGCTCATGCTCCAGACCCACCAGCTTGGCATCGCCCTGGTTGCTCACGCTGCGCGTCATAAAGACGGGCGAGGTATTCCCCGGGCCGAAGGGCTGGAAGCGGTTGAGGTTGGCGCGGAACTCGTTCGTGATGTCCGAGAAGAGCAGCTCGCTATCCACATCGACCTGCGGAATGAGCATCTGCGGGTCGATATTCTCCTCCACAAAGGCGTTGAAACGGCGCGTGAACTCCTCCACATGTTCGGGCTTCATCGTCAGACCGGCCGCGTACATGTGGCCGCCGAAGTTCTCCAACAAATCCGAGCAGCTCTCCACCGCCTGGTAGAGGTCGAAGCCCGGCACCGAACGGGCCGAACCGGTCACAAAGCCGTTGCTCATCGTCAGCACCACCGTCGGACGGTAGTAGGTCTCAATCAGACGCGAGGCGACAATACCCACGATGCCCTTCATCCACTTCGGGTTGTAAATCACCGTACTCTTCAGGGCCTTGAGCTGCGGGTTGTTCTCGATGTAGTCGTGCGCCTCCTGCGTCACCGAGCGGTCAATCGACTTGCGGTCCTGGTTGTAGGAGTCAATCACCTCACCGAACTTCGCCGCCTCCGACTCGTTACCCTCAATGAGCAGCTCCACGGCGGCATGACCGCCCGAGGGCGAGGCATTCTCGTCGTGTTCGTCCATGCGCATACGGCCGGCCGCGTTGATGCGGGGGCCAATCTTAAAGACGATGTCGTCGATGGTAATCTGGTGCTTGTCGAGGCCGCAGATTTTGATAATCGACAACAGACCCTTCGAGGGGCGACGGTTCAGGTTCTGAAGGCCGAAGTAGGCCAAAATACGGTTCTCGTCGCTCAACGGCACGATGTCCGAGGCAATCGAGACGACCAACAAATCCAGCAAATCGAGGATTTGGTGGAAGGGGATGCCGTTCTTCTGGGCATAGGCCTGCACGAGCTTGAAGCCCACGCCGCAGCCCGACAATTCGTCGAACGGATAGGAACAATCGACCCGCTTGGGGTCCAAAACTGCCACCGCCTGGGGAATCTCCTCGGCAGGCAGGTGGTGGTCGCAGATGATGAAATCCACGCCCTTGGTCTTTGCATAGAGCACTTTTTCGGTGGCCTTGATGCCACAATCCAGCGCAATGATGAGGCTCACGCCCTTACGGGCGGCTACATCAATGCCTCGTACCGAAATGCCATACCCTTCGGTGTAGCGATCCGGAATGTAGAAGGTCAGGTTTTTATGCCCGATCTGGCGCAAGAACTTATAGACCAACGCAACGGCCGTACAGCCATCCACGTCATAGTCGCCATAGACCATGATCTTCTCACCACGCTCCACAGCCTGCTCGACTCGTTCGACCGCCTTGTCCATATCCTTCATCAGGAAGGGATCGTGCAGGTCGTTCAAATCGGGCTTAAAGAACTTGTTCGCCTTCTCTACCGTCTCTATGCCTCGTTGTACGAGCAGGTTGGCCAACACAGGCGAAATCCCGAGCTCGGTGGCAAGCATAGCCACCGTCGCGGGGTCGCCCTGCGGCTTCACTACCCAGCGTTTTTCTATAGGCATAAGCGATTCTATTTATATATTTTAACATTTAATAATTCACTTAAATGGTTTGTCATCAGGTCCTTGACCTCCTCCATCGGAATCATTCGACCTGTCTCTTTCCGAATCGAGGTCACACCCCGATTCACAAATCCGCACGGGTTGATTTTATCAAACCAACTCAAATCGGTGTTCACATTGAGGCCGAAGCCGTGCATCGTCACAAAGCGCGACGAGCGAACACCGATGGCGCATATCTTACGCATACGCGTTGTTCCCGCATCGAGCCACACCCCCGAAGCCCCCTCTGAACGCTGCGCCTCGATGCCGTAGTGGCGGACGGTGCGGATGGCCGCCTCCTCCAACTTGTCGATGTAGTCGCGTAGGCCGATGCCCACCTCTTCTAAATCGAGGATCGGGTAACCGACCAGCTGTCCGGGGCCGTGGAAGGTGATATCGCCTCCGCGGTCGATGTGAAAGAACGTGGCACCGAGCGAGGCGAGGTACTGCTCCGTGACGAGCAGGTTTTCGCTCTTGCCGCTCTTGCCCAGCGTATAGACGGGCGGATGCTCCACCAGGAGCAACTCACCGGCCGTAGTGGCAGGAAGATGGGCCGCTTTGCGAGCCAGCGTGGCATCGAAGAGCTCCTGTTGCAACTTCCAACAGGCCTCATATTCCATCGTGCCGAGGTCTCGATAGGCGACTTTCATCTCTCTACTCTTTCGCTACGCTTTTCAATGCCTCTTCGGCCAGGTAGGAGGACCTTACGAGTGGCGCAGAGGCGCAGTAATCGAAGCCCATCTCCATGGCCTTTTGGCGGTACCATTCGAATTTTTCGGGAGTGATGTACGCCGCCACGGGGTAATGCTCCAACGAAGGTCGAAGGTACTGGCCGAGGGTCACAATCCTCACGCCTGCATCGCGCAGGTCGTGCAAGGTTTGCAGCACCTCGTCATCGCTCTCGCCCAGACCGACCATGATGCCGCTCTTGGTCACAGCCCCTCGGTCGCTCAAATAGCGCAGGGTCTGAAGGCTCGTGCGATACTTCGCACGCGAGCGCACAATCGGCGTCAGTCGTTCGACGGTCTCGATGTTGTGTCCGACAATGTCGGCCTTCGACGCCAAAATAATGTCCAGCAGGTCATCTTTGGCATCCAAATCGGGAATAAGAAGCTCAATGGCAGCGTCGGGATTCTCCTGGCGAATCGCCTCGACGGTTGCGGCCCAATGGTTGGCACCGCCATCCTCGAGGTCGTCGCGCGTGACGGAGGTCAGGACGACATACTTCAGTTGCATGAGTCGTACACTATCGGCCACCTCGTGCGGCTCCTCCGGATTTGGAGCCAACGGACGACCGGTCTGCGTGGCGCAAAAACGGCAGCCACGGGTACAAATATCGCCAAGTATCATGAATGTAGCCGTTCTACGGCTCCAACATTCGGCCTGGTTCGGGCATCGCCCGCTGCTGCAAATCGTGTGCAGATGGTGCTGCTCGACGATGTGACGCACCTCGGCATACTCGGCCGTGCGGTGCAGGCGGATTTTGAGCCAGTCCGGTTTTTTGATACCTGTTACCCTTTCATACAACTTCGGCATTTAAGATTACTTTTTCCCAATTGATGCAAAAATAGAAAAAAACTTTTAATTTTCCGCCTAAATCTGTAATATTTTCCCGAAAGTGTCCGAAAAAGAGAGATTTTGAGCCTATCGGTCCAAAATCGGCGTGAGGGGCAAAAAAAAGCGTGCGGTGCGACCCGAAGGCCACACCGCACACAAAACAACATAGAGAACCTACAATCAATGGGCGTCGAGCCAATTCTCACCCACGCCCGCCTCGGCCGTGAGGCGCACGCGCAGCTTGGCGACCCCCTCCATCGCCTCAACGACGATGCGCGTCACCTTTTCCTGCTCCTCGCGCAGCAGGTCGATGACCAATTCGTCGTGGACCTGGAGAATCACGCGCGAACGGATGCCCTCCGCGCGGAAGCGACGCGACACCTCCACCATGGCCATCTTCATAATGTCGGCCGCCGACCCCTGAATCGGGGCATTGATGGCGTTTCGCTCGGCCACACCGCGTGCCACGGCGTTGCGCGAAAGAATATCGACCAAGTAGCGACGACGACCGAAGATGGTCTCCACATAGCCCTTTTCGCGGGCCTCCTCCACCACGCGGTCCATATACTCCTTCACCTTGGGATAGGAGCGGAAGTAGCCTTCAATCAGCTCTTTGGCCTCCTTGCGCGGAATCTCGAGCCGCTGGCTTAAGCCGAAGGCCGAGATGCCGTAGATGATGCCGAAGTTGGCCGTCTTGGCACGACGACGCTCCTCGGACGAAACCTCCGACAAGGCCTTGCCGAAGAGGCGGGCGGCGGTGGCGGCGTGGATATCCTCGCCACCGGCAAAGGCGGCCAGGAGCGACTCATCCTCCGAGAGGTGGGCCATCAGGCGCAACTCGACCTGCGAGTAATCGACCGCCAGGAGCAGGTGGTCGCTGTCCGAGGGGATGAAGGCCCGACGGATGCGCTTGCCGAGGGCATCGCGCACGGGGATATTTTGCAGGTTGGGGTTCGTCGAGGAGAGGCGACCGGTGGCCGTCACCGCCTGGTTGAAGGAGGTGTGGATGCGGCCCGTGGCCCGATTCACCAGCTGCGGCAGGGCCTCGACGTAGGTCGAAAGCAGCTTCTTGATGCCGCGATACTCCAAGACCAACGCCACGATGCGATGCTCCGCAGCGAAGCCCTGCAAATACTCCTCATCGGTGCAGAACTGCTTGGTTTTGGTCATCTTAGGCTTGCTTGTGATGCGCATCTTGGCAAACAGCACCTCGCCCAACTGACGGGGCGAATTGATGTTGAGGGTGGGTTCGTCAGCCTCCCTGCGCACCTCCGCCTCCAGCTCGGTGAGCTTCTCGTTCAACTCCACGCCGTAGGCGGCCAAATCCTCCGTGTCGATGCGCACACCCGCCATCTCAATCTCGGCCAGCACACGAATCATCGGCTCCTCAATCTCGGTATAGAGCCGCTCCAACCCCCGCTCCACCAATTGGAGGTAGAGGGTCTGTTTCAGTTGCAGGGTGATGTCGGCATCCTCGGCGGCATACTCCAAGACGCGCTCCACGCCCACCAAGTCCATCGTCAGCTGCTTCTGTCCGCGCCCGATGAGGCTCTCGATTTCGATGGGGCGGTAGTTCAGGTATCGTTCCGCGAGGGCATTCATGTTGTGGCGCGACTCGGGGTCGAGCAGGTAGTGCATCAGCATCGTATCCCACAAACGCCCCTTGACCTCGATGCCGAGGTGGTGGAGGACCATGTAATCGAACTTGATGTTTTGGCCGATTTTAGCCACCCGCTCCTCCTCGAAAAGGGGTTTCAGAATCGAAACATAGTCGCTCTTATTCTCCTCGTTAAAAGGCACATACCACGCCTTGTGCGGCTCGATGGCAAGCGAAAGACCCACGATGCGGTCGTTGAACAGATCCAGCCCCGTGGTCTCCGTGTCGAAGCAAAATTCGGCCTCTCGGCCCACCTCTGCCACTACCCGTTTCAGCTCCTCGGCCGAGGTCACCAACCGATAGTCGTGCGGCACGTTTTGGGCCGTCCGAATCTCCGGCACGGCATCGAAGAGGGTCGCCTCCGCACCCCCTGCGACGACAGCTTCGGCGGCCGGTTGCGCGGTCTCGGTTGCGGCATCAAAGGCGGCAAAGAGGTCGCCCTGCCCCTCCATTTTGGCCTGCTTCAGCGCGGCCGATTTGGCACGGGCCATCTCGGCCAATTGGCGTTGCTCCTCCTGACGGGGGTGGTTCGGAATCGGCTCGGCAGGGGCCATGTTTTGCAAATCGTAGAGGAAGGCTTTGAAATCCAACTCGGCAAACAGGGCGCGCAGCTCGTCGATGTGGGGGCAGCAGACCGTCAAATCGGCCTCGTTGAAGGGTATCGGCACATCGAGCCGGATGGTTGTCAGCTCTTTGGCCAGGCGCAGCTTGTCGCCCCAGGCGGCAATCTTCTCGCCCTGCTTGCCCTTAATCGAGGAGACGTTGTCGAGGATGTTCTCGACCGTACCCCACTCCTGCACCAGCTTGCAAGCTCCCTTTTCGCCAATACCCGGCACGCCCGGGATGTTGTCCGAGGCATCGCCCCAGATGGCCAGGATGTCGCGCACCAGCTGCGGGTCGTCGATACCGTATTTCTCGCGGATGGCCTCACAATCGACCACCTCGATTTGCCCCTCGGACCCCTTCTGCTTGTAGATTTTGCAATGTTCGCGCACCAGCTGTCCGTAGTCCTTGTCGGGGGTCACCATATAGACCTCGTAGCCCGCCTCCACGCCCTTCATCGAGAGCGTGCCGATTACGTCGTCGGCCTCGAAGCCCGGCACCTCCAAAATCGGGATGCACATCGCCTCCAAGGCCCGCTTCACATAGGGCAGCGAGAGGATGATATCCTCCGGGGTCTCTGCGCGGTTGGCCTTGTATTCGGGGTACAACTCCCGACGAAACGAGCCGCCTTTGGGGTCGAATGCCACACCCAGCAGGTCGGGGTTCTCGCGCTTCTGAATATCGCGCAGGAATTTGACAAAGCCGAAGACCACCGAGGTATTCATCCCCGCATGGTTCCGCATCGGACGACCCAAAAAGGCGTAATAGTATTTGAACATCAATGCGTAGGCATCGACCAAAAAAAGACGCTTCATAAGAGAAAGAGGATAGAGGAAAGAGCAAAGAGTAAAGAGCGAAGAGCAAAGAGATATAAAGTGCCTTAAGGTTTCTTAAAGATACTTAAGGATGCTTAAGGTATCCCCTTCTTTTCTTCCCCCCCCAATTAATTTTTAATTTTTAATTCTAAATTTTTAATTTGAATTCTCTTCCGCATACCACTCGGCATACGACGAGGCGGTTTCGTGCAGACGCAGACTGTGGAGCGTGACCCCTTCGGGCAGGCGACGGGCAATGCGGCCGGCAAACTCCTCGAGCATGTTTTCGCAAGTGGGCTGGTAATCGACTAAAATGAGGTTGTCGAACTGCTCCGAAAGCAGCCGGCGCAGCCCCTCATCGGCCGTCGAGCGCAACACCAGCGCATGGTCGAATCGAGAGATAATCTCCTCGTTCACAATCTTTTTCAGCACCCCGAAATCCATCACCATCCCCTGCTTGGGGTCGCTCTGTTTGCTCGAAGGGACACCCTTGATGGTGACAAAGAGGCGGTAGGAGTGGCCGTGAATCTCACGGCAGGGGCCGTCGTAGCCCCCCAGGGCATGAGCCGCCTCGAATGAAAATTCTTTCGTTAAACGAATGATTGCCATTGTGTTATAAGCTATTCAAATAATTCTCCAAGTTCGTGTAGCCATTCTCGGCCATCGCGGCTCCATCCGCACCATCCTGCGCATTCAGCCCCAGGCGACGCTCCCAGCTGTCGGGCATACCGTCGTGGTCGCTGTCCTTGGGGGCCTTCGCGCTCTTCAGCTCGGGCCACCCGCCCACATCGTTCTGCGAGTCGATGATACCCGTCGGCGCGGCCTGACCGGCCTTCTCCTGCTGCTCGCGCTTGTAGCTTACCCCCTCGTAGGTGGCATAGCCGCCACGCACCTCGGCGATGATGCGCGCATCGACGGCATCGCGGCGCGGGAGGATGCAACCTACCCCGTCCAGCACCGCATTGTAGGCCTCGTAGGCCGTCTCTTGACGAATCGGCATCGCATCCCAGGGCTTCGCAAGGCGCAACGTGTCGAGGTGGCTCTCCTCTTTGGGCTGCACACCGCCGTTCCAGTTGTCGGCCGTCACCTCGGGGCTTCCCTCCACCACGTTGTCGGCTACATACCACAGTCCGTAGTTATCGAGCGTCTCGCGGTACGAGGGCTGCACGATGCGCTGTGCCACGCGACCCGAAAGGGTGGCCGGACCCGGTTTGTAGTAGTTGGCCACCATATTGACATAGGTCACGACATAGGTGTTCTGGCGCGTGGTGTGCAACTTCTCGCCGCCGTAGCAGCTCTGGTAGCCCCAATTATAGAGGACGTTGTTGCGGTAGTCGTTGTAACCGGCACCCGAAGCGAATCGCGGGTTGCGGCTCGAGTGGTGGGCCAGCAGGTTGTGGTGCATCGTGCAGTAGTTCGACCCCCAGATGCCGCCAAAGCCGTGCGAACCCTTGATGTGATTCGAGCCGGAGAGGCTCTCCGAGACCAGGCACCACTGAATCGTCACCTGTTCGCAGGCATAGACCGACATACACTCGTCGATGCTCCACGAGGTCGAGAGGTGGTCGAGGATGATGTTGCGATGACCGCGCGACGACATCGCATCGTAATCTTCGCCCGACTCATCGCCCGGGCGGACACGCAGGTAGCGGATAATCACCTCGTCGGCACCGATGTTCAGCGGGTGGCGTTTGATGCAGATGCCGTCGCCCGGAGCGGTCTGGCCGGCGATGGTGATGTAGGGGTTGCGGATGGTGATCGGACGCTCCAGGTCAATCGTTCCCGATACGCGGAATACAACCGTGCGCGGCCCCTCGGCCTCCACGGCGGCACGCAACGAACCCTCGCCCGAATCGTTGAGGTTTGTCACCTCCATCACGCGACCACCACGGCCACCGACGGTATATTTTCCATACCCCTCGGCGGTCGGGAAGGCCAACGGTTGCTCCTCGTTTTGAGGAAATTGCATCTGTTGCGACAAACAACCGGTAAGGGCCAACAGAAGACCGACAAGCGCGAATCGCATCATTTAAAACCCCTTTTTTGCGGTTTAGAAGGCCACCTTCACGGGCGAGTACATCACCACGCCCTGCTGCGACATGGCCTCCTGGATTTGGCGATACTCCTTCATCATCACGCCCAGCTCCGAGGCCTCCCACGAAGCCTTCAAGCGGGTCGAGAAGGCCGAGAAATAGGCCGCCAGACCGGTCGGAGCATCCACCCGCTCAACGATGCGGTACTCCTCGCCCAAGCCCGCCTTATCAACCGCTACGGCAATGGCCTCCTTCAGACCGCCGTTCATATCCACCAAGCCGTTCTCTACCGCCTCGGCACCGGTCCATACGCGACCGCCGGCAATCTCCAGCACCTCGTCGATGGGCAGGTTACGACCCTTCGACACGAGGCCCGTAAAGGTCTCATAGACACGATCCACGGAGCGCATCAGGGCCTGTTTTTCCGTAGCCGTCAGGGGGTTGATGGCGGACATACCGGCCGAGCGGTTGGTCTTCACCTTGTCGAAGGTGATGCCCAATTTCTGCTCCAACATGCGGCCCATGTTGGGAATCATGCCAAAGACACCGATCGAGCCGGTGAGGGTCATCTTGTCGGCCACGATGGCATCGGCCGGTGCCGAGATGTAGTAGCCACCGCTGGCGGCATAGCCACCCATCGAGACGATGACGGGCTTTTCGGCCTTCAGCAGCTCCATCTCACGCCAAATCACATCCGAGGCCAAGGCCGAACCACCGGGCGAATTGACACGCACGACCACCGACTTGACACCCTCGTCCAGGCGCACCTCGCGCAGCTTGGCTGCCAGCGTGTTGCCGTAAATCTTGCCATCCTGGCCCTCGCCATCGACAATCTCACCCTCGGCATAGACAATCGCCACCTCGGGGGCCGAGAGCTTCGCCGTAGGACCACCCACCTGGGCGGCATAGCCACCGAGCGAGATGTAGTTCATCTCGTCGTCCAAGCCGCGCTCTACGCCCAGCTCCTCGAACAGAGTCTCCATCTCGTCCTCATACTTCACGCCGTCGATGAGTTTTGCCGCCACGGCATCCTCGGGCAAGACCACCGTCAGCTCGTCGGCCAGGCGGTTCAGCTCCTCCACCGAGACACCGCGCGCCTCGGAGACGGCCGCCGTGAGGGTTCCCCACATCGAGTCGAGCATCGCCTGCACCTGCATCCGGTTCTCGGGCGACATCTTCTTCAGGAAGTAAGGCTCCACGGCACTCTTATACTTGCAGACCGTGGGGCGGAAAATCTCCACCTCTACGCCCAACTTGTCGAGCAACCCTTTGAAGAACATCGTCTCGGAGGCCATACCGCTCCAATCGAAGGTACCCTGGGGCTGCATGAAAATCTTGTCGGCCGTCGTGGCCAGGTAGTATTGCCCCTGCGTGTAGGTCTCGTTGTAGGAGAGGATGAATTTGCCGCTCTCCTTAAACTGCATCAGGGCCGCACGCAACTCCTCGGCCTGGGCCGTATTCGTCAGGCCGCCCATGCCGTTCATGCGCAGGTAGATGCCCTTGATGCGGTCGTCCGAAGCTGCGGCATCAATGGCCTGCAAGGCCGAGTAGAGCGAGAGCTGCGGCGTGGACTGCATCGTCGTAAAGTCAATCGTTGCAAAGGGATTGGTCGAGGGGGCATCGGTGATCAGCTCCGAGAAATCAATCTTGAGTATAGAGTTGTTGGCTACCGGCTCTACCGAACCCGACATCGAGCCGGCCATGCCGACCAATACCAGAATCCAGAGGAAAAAGCAGAGAAACGACCCTGCCACAAAGGCCAGCAAAGCGGCCAGAAAAATTCGGATGAACTTCATAATCGGTCTATTTTTTATTGTTTAACTTCCGTTCCACTGTTCACAGCCATCGAATCTGCGCTGATAATCCAGGGCATCTCCTCCTTGGGCCATACCCCCTCCACGATGGGTACCCCCTGAATCTTCGCGGGGTCGATGACCACATGCTTGATACGCTTGCGGTGCCACGAATAGGAGATATGCACCAACCCGTCGCGGGTCTGGATAATCGAGGGGTAGGAGTACTGCACGGCCCCCGTGCGATACTCCAATACGGCGACGGCCTCCCAATTTACGCCATCCTCCGTGACAGCCAGCGTCAGAATACCGCGCCCCTTGCGACCGCACGTTTCGTCCTCGCGCGTCGAGTGGTTGTAAATCAACAGGTGGCGACCATCCTCGAGCGTCACGGCATCAATGGCCGAGTTGTTGTTCGGCAGGGTTGTATTCGTCACCTCGGACCAGGTACGCCCGCCATCCTCGGACCAGCATTGGGCGATGCGCGTCTCGGGGCTCTTGCCACCCGAGCGGGCCAAAAGCTGAATCTTCTCTTCGGAGTGTTTGAGGAAGGTGGGCTGGATAAGCTTAAAGGCCGCAGGGTCGTTCAAAATCGGGGTGCGGGTCCATGTCTTTCCCTTGTCCTCGCTGCGCTCCACATGGATGCGCCAGCCGGGGCCGCCCTCCATCGAACCACCGGCCAAAATCGTACCATCGGCCAAATAGAGGGGCTTATTCACAAGCGGACCCGTGAACTCCTTGTCAAGGGCCGACGAGGGTCCCCATGTCTTTCCTCCGTCGCAGGAGGTCATCACGCGCCCGTCGTTGATATCGGGCGAGAGGTAGAAGAGCTGAATCGTGTCACCGCCCAACTGCACCAGCACGGGATTGAAGACCGAACCTTCCACCCCCTCCTCGACCTTCGTTACAGCCATCGGATCGCTCCACCGGCCCCCGATGGGCTTACGGGCCAACCAAATCTGTACATCGGGGTGGCTTTCGCGCGTACCGCCAAACCAGGTGCAGAGCAGATCGCCGTTCTCCAACTCCATGAGCGACGAGGCGTGGCAGTCACGCGTGAGCTGATTTTCAAAGACCAGCTCCTCCATTACAATCGCCTTTTTCGAGGCCGGCACTTCGGCCGTTTGTGGTGCGCAACCTACCGCACAAAGGGCGATAAACAGGGTTAAGATATTGCTTTTCATTATTTTGTGGTTTTTATTGTTTCTCATGCCTTCGCTTCGCCTTTCGGGAAAAGCATTTCCCTTCAATTTACAAAGTTAGAAAAAAATTTCATATTATATCGTTTTTCGATAAAAAAGGAATCTTTATACCTTATTTATATTAAAATTTCAGCTATATTTGCCATACTGAAAAATGTGTACTTATGAAAGAACAGATTTTAGAGTTGCTCAAAGGGGTGATTCATCCCGAGAGCGGACAAAATATTGTCGAGGGCGGCATGGTCGAGCAGGTGGCCGCATCGGAGGCCGCCATCACCCTTTCGATTCGCTTTTCGAAGGGGCGTGACCCCTTTGCCGTGAAGATTAAGAACCAGGCCGAGGCACTTCTCAAGGAGCATTTTCCCGCCTGCAAGGTACTCGTGATGGTCAAGGAGGGGGGTCAGAAAAAGCTGCCCGATTTGAAGGAGAAGAGTACGACGGGCGATATCACGAAGGTCATCGCCGTAGCTTCGGGCAAAGGGGGTGTCGGTAAATCGACCGTGGCGGCCAACCTGGCCGTTTCGCTCCGCAACATGGGCTTCCGGGTCGGTCTGTTGGATGCCGATATCTACGGGCCTTCGCAACCCAAGATGTTCGGTGTGGAGGGTTACCTGCCCGATGCCGAGGAGGTGGACGGGATGGATTTGATTGTTCCGGCCATGGCCGACGATATTGCCATCATGTCGATCGGCTTCTTCATCCGCCCGACGGATGCCCTGCTGTGGCGCGGTGCGATGGCCGTGAATGCCCTGAAGCAGATGATTCACCAGACGAAGTGGGGTCCGCTCGACTTCCTTATTTGCGATCTGCCCCCCGGCACGGGCGATATCCACCTCTCAATTATCGGCGAGATGCAGATTGATGCCGCCGTGATTGTCTCCACTCCCCAGCAGGTGGCCGTAGCCGATGTGGTACGCGGTGTGGAGATGTTCCGCAACGAGCAGGTCCATATTCCGGTGGCCGGCATCATCGAGAACATGGCCTACTTCACCCCGGCCGAACTGCCCGATAACAAATACTACATCTTCGGCAAGGGGGGTGCCAAAAAGGTGGCCGAGGAGTACGATGTTCCATTCCTGGGCGAGGTACCCATCATCCAATCCATCATGGAGGGTGGCGATGCGGGTCGCCCCGGCTCCTCTTTTGATGAGCGTGTAGCGGAGGTCTATCACGAAATTGCCGATAAAATTGTTGGCAACGTGATGAAAAACGGTTGATAAGTGGTTGATAAAGGGAAAACAACTTTGAATAGTTTTTGCTTGCTTTTTTCATTCGAAGTCGGCTTAATCGAAGCGAGTCGTTTTTCCAAAAAAAGTTTTGATTTTTTATTCCCTCTTTTCCACCGCCCTTTAACAGGCCGTGTGTTTATAATAGAGGGATATTGAAATGTTGATAAGGGTTGTTCACAATTGTTGATTTTTGCTTTTACCTTCTCTTTTACAGAGATTTATAAAATCAAAGATTCAACATCAAAAAACAACTTTGTGGATAAATAAAAAGAGGAAAAGTTGCCAACACTTTCAACAGGCTTTATTTTAATTCCTTTTTTATTTATTATTAAATATTGAATTAAAAAACTATAAAAAATAAAAAGCAAATGGTTGAAAACCTCCAAGCGCGAATCTCCGAACTCAAGCGCGAGAAGCATGCCGTGATTCTGGCCCACTACTACTGCCGTCCCGAGGTGCAGGCCGTGGCCGACTTTTTGGGCGACTCGTTGGCCCTGTCCGTCAAGGCGCAGTCGGTCGATGCCGATGTGATTTTGTTCGCGGGTGTGAATTTCATGGCCGAGACGGCCAAGGTCCTCTGCCCCGACAAGCGGGTGTTGATTCCGCGCCCCGATGCGGGGTGTTCGTTGGCCGAGTCGTGCGAGGCGAAGGCGTTTGCCGCCTTCAAGGAGCAGTACCCCGACCACAAGGTGGTCTCGTATGTCAATACGACCGTAGGGGTAAAGGCCCTCACGGATATCTGCTGCACCTCGTCGAATGCCTTGCAGGTGGTTGAATCGCTCCCCGCGGAGCAGCCCATCATCTTTGCCCCCGACCGCAACCTGGGTTCCTACATCCAAAAGCTCACGGGGCGCAAGAACATGGTGCTGTGGGATGGGGCCTGCCTGGTGCATGAGGCCTTCTCGTTGGAGGGGCTGAAGCGGTTGAAGGCTACCCATCCGGAGGCCAAGGTGGTGGTTCACCCCGAGTGCAAGGCGGCGGTGGTCGAGGAGGCCGATTTTGCAGGCTCTACGGCCGCTATTTTGAGCTATTGCGAGCAGAGTGATGCCGAGGAGTTCATCGTAGTCACCGAGGCCGGTATTTTGGCCGAAATGGAGAAGCGGATGCCGAACAAGCGATTTATCCCTGCTCCGACCGAAGATGCCTCCTGCCGCTGCAACGAGTGCCTTGATATGAAGAAGGTGACCCTCGAAAATATCGTCTCGACGCTTGAGAATATGTCGCCGGAGGTGACGATCGACGAAGCGACCAGAAAGGCTGCCGAGCGGGCGATACTTAATATGGTAGCGGTGAAATGAAATTAAAAATTAAAAATTACCTTTTAAAGAATAAAAGAGTAAAAGAGTAAAGAAAAAGAAAAAAGAAAGAGAAGAAATAAAAATAAATAAAAGGATAAAAGAATAAGAAATAAAAACCAATAAAAATAAAAACAAAATTTCCTTTTCTTTCATCTCCTTAAAATCTTTAATTTCTTTCTTATCATTTTACTCTTTAATCGCCTTAAAATCATTTAGTTCATTATAAAAAAACAACAATATGAAGAGACTTTTTTTAACCTTGTGTGCCGCGTTTGTGGCCGTGTCGGCGGTGGCCGATGAGGGTATGTGGCTGTTGCCCTACCTGAAGAAGATGAACGAAAAGGATATGCGCGCGAAGGGCTTCAAGCTCTCGGCCGAGGATGTCTATTCGATGGAGAAATCCTCGCTGAAGGATGCCATCATCATCTTCGGTGGCGGTTGCACGGGTGAGATTGTGAGTGAGAAGGGTCTGATTTTTACCAACCACCACTGCGGTTTCGGTTCGATTCAGTCCCTCTCGTCGGTCGAGCATGACTACCTGAAGAATGGTTTCTGGGCCCGCAACCACGGCGAGGAGCTGCCCGCCCCGGGGTTGAAGGTGCGCTTCATCCGCCACATCATGGATGTAACGGCCGATATCGTGGGCAATGTTCCCTCGATTGCATCGGAGGAGGAGTATCAGCGCATCACCGGCGAAAACAAGGCGGCTCTTGTCGAGGAGTTGGAGAAGAAATACGAGGGGATGGATGTCATCATCCCCGCCTTCTTTGGCAACAACCAGTTCTTCGCCTTCGTAATGGAGACCTACTCGGATGTACGTTTGGTGGGTACGCCCCCGCAGTCGATCGGTAAGTTCGGTGGTGAGACCGACAACTGGATGTGGCCGCGCCATACGGGCGACTTCTCCATTTTCCGTGTCTATGCCAACGAGAACAACCGTCCGGCCGACTACTCGCCCGAAAACAAACCCTATCGTGCCGATAAGTACCTCAAGGTCAATATCAAGGGGGTCGAGGAGGGTGACTTTGCCATGGTGATGGGCTTCCCCGGTTCGACCGAGCGTTACATGACCTCCTACGAGATTGATTACATGCTCTCGGTGGATAACCCGCAGCGTATCACGATTCGTGGGGCGCGTCAGGAGATTCTGGCCGATGATATGGCCGCCAGCGACAAGGTGCGCATCCAGTATGCCTCGAAATATGCCTCGTCGTCGAACTATTGGAAAAATTCGATCGGTATGTCGAAGGCGGTGACCAAACTCAACGTGAAGGGAAAAAAAGAGGCCCAGGAGGAGGCCTTCCAGGCGTGGGCTGATGCCAACACGCTGCCCGATGAGGGTTATATCGACGCCCTGCCGAAAATCAAGGAGTATGTCGAAAAGTCGGCTCCGGCCCGCAAGAATCTGCAGTATCTCCAGGAGTCGATGATGCGTGCCGTAGAGCTGCTCTCGCTCGGCAGCATCTTAAGCGATGGCGACGGAGTGAAGAGAGAGGTCGATAAGGAGAAGATGATGGCCTATGCCAACCGCATCTACAAGGATTTCAACGAGCCGACCGACCGCCGCGTAGCCAAGAAGATGTTGAAGATGGCCCGCGAAAATATGACCATCCTGCCCTCGTTCTATACCGAGATTATCGACAAGGAGTTTGGCGGTGATGTGGATAAGTATGTCGATTACCTCTATGATCATACGGCCGTCGCCTCGCCCGAGAAGCTGGAGGCCTTGCTGGCCGATTACAGCCCCGAGAAGGCGGAGCAGGACCCCGTGATGCCCCTCTTTAAGTCGGTGATGGAGCTGGCCGGTAAGCTGCGCAAGGAGGCCTCGGCCTACACGATGCTCTTCGCCGAGGGCCACCGCAAATACATCGACGGCCTGATGAAGCAGTACCCCGACAAGGCGTGGGCTTCGGATGCCAACTTCACGATTCGCTGCACCTATGGCAACGTGCTGCCCTACACGCCGGCCGACGGTATTCGCTACAACTACTACACGACCCTCAAGGGTGTGATGGAGAAGGAGGACAAGAACAACCCGATTGAGTTTACCGTCGAGGAGAAGCTCAAGGAGCTGTATAAGAACAGCGACTACGGCCGCTACGCCAACAAGCAGGGCGAGCTGGTGACCTGCTTCCTGGCCAACCTCGATATTACGGGTGGTAACTCCGGTTCGCCCGTGCTGAATAAGAAGGGCGAGCTGATTGGTTTGGCGTTCGATGGCAACTGGGAGGCGATGTCGGGCGATGTGGCCTTTGAGCCGGAGTTGCAGCGTATGATTGCCGTCGATGCCCGCTATGTGCTCTTCATCATCGAGAAGTTTGCCGGTCAGCAGTGGCTCATTGATGAGATGGATATTGTCGAATAATTTTTTATTCTTCCATTAAAACACTACTTTTGCACCAATTAAATAAAATGTAAAGAACATGGCAAAAGCATTCAAACGATACCTCGTTACCTCGGCACTGCCCTACGCCAACGGTCCGGTCCATATCGGCCACCTGGCAGGTGTCTATGTGCCGTCGGATATCTATACCCGCTACCTGCGCCTGAAGGGGGCCGACGTGATTTCGATTTGCGGCTCCGACGAGCATGGCGTACCCATCACCATCAAGGCCCGCAAGGAGGGTGTAACGCCCCAGGATATCGTGGACCGCTACCACAACCTCATCAAACGCTCGTTTGAGGGGTTGGGTATCTCGTTCGATATCTATTCGCGTACCACCTCGCCCACCCACAACAAGACCGCCTCGGAGTTCTTCCGCAAGCTCTACGATGAGGGTAAGTTCATCGAGCAGAGTTCCGAGCAGTACTACGACGAGGAGGCCAAGACCTTCCTGGCCGACCGCTACATCGTCGGCACCTGCCCCAAGTGCGGCAACGAGCGTGCCTATGGCGACCAGTGCGAGAAGTGCGGTTCGACCCTCTCGCCCGACGAGCTGATCGACCCCCACAGTGCCGTGTCGGGTTCGAAACCCCTTAAGCGCGAGACGAAGCATTGGTACCTGCCGCTGAACGACTACGAGCAGATGCTCCGCGACTGGATTTTGGAGGGTCACAAGGAGTGGAAATCGAATGTCTATGGCCAGTGCAAGAGCTGGTTGGATGGCGGTTTGCAGCCCCGTGCCGTGAGCCGCGACCTGGATTGGGGTATCCCCGTGCCGGTTGAGGGTGCCGAGGGTAAGGTGCTCTATGTGTGGTTCGATGCTCCGATTGGTTACATCTCGGCCACGAAGGACCTCACGCCCGATTGGGAGAAGTATTGGAAGGATGAGGAGACGAAGCTCGTCCATTTCATCGGCAAGGATAACATCGTCTTCCACTGCATCGTCTTCCCCTCGATGCTCAAGGCCCACGGCGAGTATATCCTGCCCGAAAATGTACCCTCGAACGAGTTCCTGAACCTCGAGGGCGATAAGATTTCGACCTCGCGTAACTGGGCCATCTGGCTGCACGAATACCTCGAGGAGTTCCCCGGCAAGGAGGATGTGTTGCGCTATGTGCTTTGCGCCAACGCCCCCGAGACGAAGGATAATGACTTCACCTGGAAGGACTTCCAGGCGCGTAACAACTCCGAGTTGGTGGCCATCCTGGGCAACTTCGTTAATCGCGCCCTGGTCCTCACCCAGAAGTATTATCAGGGTGTAGTTCCCGCCTGCGGTGAGCTGACCGACTACGATAAGGAGACCATCGCCGAGTTGCAGCAAATCAAAGCCCAGTTGGAGCGCAACATCGAGAACTACCACTTCCGCGAGGCGTTGAAGGATGCCATGAACTTTGCCCGCATCGGTAATAAGTACCTGGCCGATACCGAGCCGTGGAAGGTGGTGAAAACCGACCCGGAGCGTGTCAAGACCATCCTGAACGTCGCCCTTCAGATTACGGCCAACACGGCCATCGCCATCGAGCCTTTCATGCCCTTCTCGGCTGCGAAGATGATTTCGATGCTTGCCACCGAGAAGTTCGGCTGGGAGGAGATGGGCAGCATGGAGCTTATCAAGGCCGGCCATACGATTGGTAAGGCCGAGCTGCTGTTCGAGAAGATTGAGGACGAGACAATTCAAAAGCAGTTGGATAAATTGGCTGCCATCAAGGAGGCCAACCTGGCTGCTGAAAAGGCGCAAGAGGTTGAGGGTCAAAAAGATAACGTAACCTTCGATGCCTTCCAGACGATGGATATCCGCGTTTCGACCATCCTGAAGGCCGAGAAGGTGGCCAAGACCAAGAAGCTCCTGAAGCTCCTCGTTGATACGGGCATCGACCAGCGCGAGATTATCTCCGGCATTGCCGAGCATTTCACCCCCGAGGAGTTGGTGGGTCAGCAGGTGCTGGTGCTGGTGAACCTCGAGCCGCGTGAGCTGAAGGGTACCCTTTCGCGCGGTATGATTCTCATGGCCGAGGATGCCACGGGCAAGTTGCGCCTGCTGCAACCCAACGAGCCGACGCACAACGGAGCAATTGTAGGATAAAGCGGCATCTGCTATGCAAACAGAAGAAAGAGAGTGGTCGGAGCTTCGCTTCGACTACTACTCGACGGATTACAACATCCGTTACAGCTATCGACCCGATAGAGGGTGGAGCGAGATGCAACTCTCTGAAGATGAGTTTCTTCCCGTTCCCCTGGCGGCTGCCTGCCTCCACTATGGGTCGTCGCTTTTCGAGGGTTTGAAGGCCTTTCGCGGTGCGGATGGCAAGATTCGCATCTTCCGCCTCGAAGATACGGTCGAACGATTGCAATCCTCTGCCCGGAGGTTGTGCCTTCCCGTCCCTACGCGCATGATGATTATCGAGGCCTGTACCGAGGTGGTGCGTAAGAACCTCCGCCACCTGCCCCCCTACGGAACGGGTGCGGCGATGTATCTGCGTCCCGTCGAGATTGGCACTTCTACCAGCTTCGGCGTGACCCCCTCGGCCAATGCCCTCTTTGTGGTCTTCTGTTCCCCCGTGGGTCCCTACTTTAAGGAGGGCATCCGCCCGATTCAGGTGGCCGTGGATCGGGAGCAGGACCGCGTCTCGGCCAATGGTACGGGCGATGTGAAGATTGGCGCGAACTATGCCGCCAGCCTCCTACCCTACCAGCACGCCCACGAAATGGGTTTTCAGAGCGTGTTGTTTCTCGACCCCAAGGAGCATAAGTACCTCGATGAGTGTGTGGCGGCCAACTTTTTCGCCATCCGCGACGGCAAGTATATCACCCCCAAATCATCGACCATCCTCCCCTCGATTACCAACAAGAGCCTTAAGCAACTCGCATTGGATATGGGGTTGGAGGTTGAGGAGCGGCAGATACCCGTCGAGGAGCTTGCCACCTTTGAGGAGTGCGGTTGCTGCGGTACGGGAGCCATCATCGCCCCCATCAGCGAGATTTACGATATGCAGACCCAAAAGAGTTACTTCTACGGCCGCGAGGTTGGCCCTGTCAGCCTGGCCCTCTACCACAAGTTGCAAGACATCCAATATGGCTTGGCCGAGGATGTTCATGGGTGGAATACGATTGTAGAAGAGTAAAGAGCTTTCGAAGAGGAAAGTGGAAAGAGCGAAGAGCAAAGAGAAAAAGCAAAGAGAGTTTTAAGTTTAACTTTGCTGAACTTATACTATAAGAATGAAAAATAGGATTGTTCCACGTGGAACAATCCTATTTTTGTTATGGGGTATTTGTTTAAATTGTTCTACGTGGAACAATCCCCTATCGGCCAAACTTAATCAGCAATACATTCACATCGGCCGGCGATACGCCCGGAATGCGCGAGGCTTGACCGATGGTCTGCGGACGGATGCGGGTGAGTTTTTGGCGTGCCTCAATCGTCAGCGAGTTCATGGCCATAAAGTCAAATCCCTCCGGAATCGAAATCTCCTCCAGGCGATGCAGCTTTTCGGCAATCTGTTTTTCGCGCTCAATGTAGCCGCGATATTTGATGCGAATCTCCGCCTCCTCAATCTCCTCGGCCGTCACCTCCTCCTTTTCGATGAATTTTGCAAGTTTCGGTAATACCGCTTTGACCCCTTCGAAGGTCACGCCGTTGCGCATCAAGAGGTCGGCCAACTTCTTTCCCTGCGTCAAGGGCTCTGAACCGACCGAAATCAAGTAGTCGTTAATTTCCGCTATTTTGACACTCTGTCCTTGTGCAAAGGAAATAAGCGATTCTACGTTTCGATTTTTTTTGGTGAATTCGCCGAATCTTTTGCGCGAAATAAGACCGATTTCGTAACCCAACGGGGTCAATCTTGCATCGGCATTGTCCTGACGGAGCAGAATGCGATACTCGGCACGCGAGGTAAACATTCTATACGGCTCATCAACCCCCTTCGTCACCAAGTCGTCAATCAGCACACCGATATAGGCTTCGTCGCGCCCCAGCACAACAGCCTCCTCCCCCACCCTTGCTCGGTGGGCATTGATGCCGGCCAAAAGACCCTGCGCAGCAGCCTCCTCATAACCGGTCGTGCCATTCACCTGACCGGCAAAGTAAAGGCCCTCGACCCGCTTCGTCTCGAGCGAATGGTGCAGTTGTGTGGGCGGAAAATAGTCGTATTCGATGGCGTAACCCGGTCGATAGATGTGTAAATCCTCAAAACCTTCGATTTTGTGCAACGCCTCCCACTGTACCTCCCACGGGAGCGAGGAGGAGAATCCGTTCAGGTAGTACTCGTTGGTGCGACGACCCTCCGGCTCCAAAAAGAGCTGATGCTCCTCCTTGTCGGCAAAGGTGCGCAGCTTGTCCTCAATCGAGGGGCAGTAGCGCGGCCCGATGCCGTGGATGGTGCCGTTGAAGAGGGGCGAGCGGTCAAAACCCGTGCGCAGGATGTCGTGTACCTCCTTCGAGGTATAGACCAAAAAGCAGGGCAATTGATTCTTAACCGGCTCTGTTTCAGATGAAAACGAAAACTTTGAGGGGTTCTCGTCGCCATACTGCGGCTCCAGGATTTCGAAGTTAATCGTGCGGGCATCCAAGCGTGCCGGCGTGCCGGTCTTCATCCGCCCCACCTCGAAACCCAACCCCGCGAGCTGCTCCGTGAGGCCGTGCGAGGCTTGGTCGCCTGCGCGCCCACCCTCGGCCGACGAACCACCGATGTGCATCAGACCGCCGAGGAAGGTGCCGGCCGTAAGAATGAGCTTTTCGCACGAGAAGAGCATCCCCATCCGTGTTTTAACTCCCTGAATGCGAGGTTTTTCCGCGCTTTCATCAAAGATAAGTTCCACGGCCGAGTCCTGCCACAGATAGAGGTTTGTCGTATTTTCGAGCGTGTGTCGCCACTCGGCCGAGAAGGCCTCCTTGTCGCATTGTGCGCGGGGGCTCCACATGGCGGCCCCCTTCGAGCGGTTGAGCATGCGGAATTGGATGGCCGTGCGGTCGGTGATGATGCCCATCTTGCCACCCAGCGCATCAATCTCGCGGACAATCTGACCCTTCGCTACCCCACCCACGGCCGGATTGCAGGACATCGAAGCCATCTTCGAGAGGTCCATCGTCAGCAGCAGTGTGCGCGAACCGAGGCGTGCCGCCGCCGCTGCCGCCTCGCACCCCGCGTGGCCGCCACCGACGACGATGATGTCGTAGTGAAGAATCATAAATCCCAGAATTTCAAATATTTATCCTCCTTGCGGTGCATCTCGGCGTTGGCCCTGGGGGTCTTGTCCTTCTGGCCGCAGAGGTGCAGCACGCCGTGTACCACTACCCTACGCATCTCCTCCAGGCGCGTTGCGCCGTAGATGCGGGCGTTGTCGGCCACGGTCTCCACGTCGATAAAGATATCGCCGCTGACCACCCCGCTACCCTTTCTGTCGCTGTAATCGAAGGTGATGATATCGGTAAAGTAGTCGTGCTGGAGGAACTCTTTGTTCATCGCTAAAAGGCGGGCGGCCGAGCAGAAGATGTAGTTCACATCGCCCAGCTTGTACCCCTCCCCTTCGGCCACCTCCTTGAGCCACTTTGCGGTGCGGCGTTTTTCGGGCAGGCGGTAGGAGCAGTCGTCCGTATAGTAGTGTACAGCCATCTTTTTTGGGTTATTTTTTGAAACAGTTGGCGGCCGACATCGTCTCCTTGGGGTTGGGCGAATAGATGCCGAAGACCATTTTGTGTTCGGTCTCCATGGTGGTTACGTTGACCGCCGCACCCACCGTGCCGAGCGTGCCGTTTTTAGCCACTTTCTGCCCCTTTTCGACGCTTACCGACCCCAGGTTGGTATAGGAGGTGATGTACTCGCCGTGAGCCACAAAAACCTCGTATTTGGCCGTGATGCGGTTGCGTTTCACATCGACCACCTTGCCCTCGTAAATCGAGCGCACCGTGGCCCCCTTGTCGCCCGTAATCTCGGCCATGTTGCCCTTGTATCGCTTCACATGACCCCCCACGACGGGCAGGTTCAGGTGCGAGGTGCGCGACGAGAACGAGGCGCCCTCCTTGTTGCCCTTGGTGAGCTTGCGCAGTTCGCTGATGGCCACCGAGAGCTGCTCCTCCTGCTCCATCTTGCGCGCCAGGGCCTGCTTCTCTTTGCTGTTCATCGTGCGAATCTCCTGCTTCGCGGCCGAGGCATCGCGTTGCAGCCGTTTGCGCTGCCCCTCGACCTTTTTAGAGACCGAGTCCAACTCCTTTCGGCGGCCTTCGAGGCGCAGTTGCTCGTCGGCCACGGATTGTTTTAAAGTGTTGATTTCGCGCAATTTACTTTCGCGCAGGGCGGCCATTTCGCGCATCATCGTCAGACGACGCGAGATGTCGGCGAAATTCCTCGCCGAGAGGATGTAGCTGATGTAGTTCTGCTGGCGGTAGTTGCGATAGGCCTCGCGGGCCAGCTCGCCGTATTGCGTGCGGTTCTTCTCCAGGGCCGCTTGCAGGCTGTCGGCTATCTCGGTCGAGCGTTCCACCTCCTTTTCCACGCGCGAGGCTTCGCGCTCGGTCTCGGTCAGCAGCTGGTTGCGCTGGGCAATCTGGCGGGCCAACCTACGGGCGCGCTCCTCGGTCGTCTTTCGGCTCTTTTGGAGCTTCCCGATGGCCTCCTCCTCGGCCGCAATCCTCTTTTCGAGGGCGGCAATCGCCCGCTTCTGCTCCTCGACGCGACGATCCTCCTGGGCCGTGACCGCAGAGGTCGCAACCAGCAACAGCAGGGAGATGAGGAGCGTGAGCAGTTTCGTCATGGGGTAGGGGAGTATTTACTCTATTTCACTCTTATTTACAGCCTTTTTCTCGACCTTCGGGCGTTTCATGCGCTCCTCAACCGCGGCCTTGTCGTAGCCCCTTTCGAGGGCCTTTTTCCAATAGGTTTCGGCCATGAATTGTTCGCCGAGGGCGTGGAGAATATCGCCGTAGTGGATGAGCAGCTCGGGGCTTTTCTGTCCGTCGAGGGCCACCGCCTGCCGCATGAGTTGCCGCGCCTCATCGAGCCGCCCGAGGCGGAAGAGAATCCAGGCGTGGGTGTCCATGTAGGTCGGGTTGCGGTCGGTCAGCTCCGCGACCCGCTCGGCCATTTGCAGGGCCTTCGACAACTGCTTGCCCTCGACCGAGAGGAAGTAGGCCCAATTGTTGAGAACCAGGATGTTATCGGGGTTGTATTTCAACGCCTTTTGGTAGGCTTTGTAGCAATCGCGCCGATAAAGACCTTTGAATAATGTGGCGGAGGCTTCGCCGTAGGCATGATAGACATCGCCGATTTGCCCCCAGATTTGGCTGCGGAGCGTATCCGTATCGGCATATTTAAGGGCCTTTTTGTAGCTCGATATCGCTCCGATGAAGTTCTCCATGCGGTACTTCACGTTGCCCTCGGCCAGGTGCAGTTCCACCTTGTCGGGGAAGAGCGTAAGTGCCTCATTGACATACTTTTTCACCGAATCGGCTCGCTCCAAATAACTCTCGATATCAATCACCGTGAGGTAGTAATCCTCCTCGACGGGGCGGTCCGCAAGGTGGGTTTTGTAGTGTTGCAGGGCCTCCTCCAGCTGTCCGGAGGCGATGAGGTGGTTGGCATAAAGCTCCACCACGCGCTTATCGGTGGGGTAGCGGATGGCCAGCAACGAGGCCAGGTCGTGGAGTTGGAAGTAGTTGGCGCGATAGAACTCCAGCTCCGAGGTGAAGAGTTCGAAGCGGTGAATCTTCTGCTCGAGGGGCATCTGCTCCGAAAGGAAGAGCTTGCGCGTGACCCAGAGCATGGAGCGGAAATCCTGCCGGGCGTTGTAGAAGTCCGAGAGCGACATGAGGGTCTCGAGCCGTGCCGAGTCGATTTTCAGCGCGGCATCGTACTCGCGGCGGGCCAGCGAATCCTGCCCCATGATGCCATACAGCTCGGCCAGGGCGACACGATGTTCCGCCTCGTAGGGGACCTCCTCGACGAGGGTCTTGGCCTCCTCCAGGGCGCGGTCGGTCTGCTTGGTCTGCACCAGCAGGTGGCGTTTCATCTTGCTCAAATAGGGGTGACGCCCCATGCGCACCTCGGCCGAATCGAGCGTGGCGATGGCCGAGTAGGGTTGTTGGTTCTGCTCGTAGAGGGCCGCCAGGATGCGGTAGAGGTCCAGATCGCGCGGGTCGCGCTCGTTGAGCGACCGATAGACGGGCAGCGCCTCCGCATAGCGTTCCCCCATCAGCAGCGACTGCCCATAGGCGCGGTGATACCAGATGTTGGTCGTATCCTGCCGATAGGCCTTTTCTGCCCACTCCGCCACCTGCTTCGGGTCGCGGCTCAACCCGTTGGAGACGAGCGCAAAGTAGGCCGGAGCGTAGAGCGAATCGACCTCCAGAGCCTGCTCCATCAGGGCGCGACCGCGTGTGGTGTCGCGTTGGATGGTGAGGGCCTTCAGCCCCTCGGTGTAGAGAAAAACGCTTCGCAGCGAATCGGCCCCCACGGGCTGTTGCGCTCTCGGTGTGCCGACCGCAAAGGCGGTCAGAAAGAGCATCCAGAGCGCAACTATCGCAACAAAGCGTTTCATTTGAATCTTTTTTTGGTCTTCGGCGACTACAAGGCGTCGTCGAACTGGTGCAGGAAGCGCACGTCGTTCTCGAAGTAGAGGCGGAGGTCCTTCACGCCGTACTTCAACATGGCGATACGCTCAATACCCATACCAAAGGCGAAGCCCGAATACTTCTCGGGGTCGATATTGCTGGCCTTCAGCACGTTGGGGTCCACCATGCCGCAGCCCATAATCTCTAACCAACCCGTACCCTTGCAGACGGGGCAGCCCTTGCCACCACACAGGTTGCACGAAACATCGACCTCGGCCGAAGGCTCCGTGAAGGGGAAGTAGGAGGGGCGCATACGAATTTGAGCCTGCTCGCCGAAAATCTCCTTGGCGAAGTAGAGCAGCGATTGCTTCATGTCGGCAAACGATACCCCCTCGTCGATATACAGACCCTCAATCTGGTGGAAGATGCAGTGGGCGCGGTAGGAGATGGCCTCGTTGCGGAAGACACGACCCGGGCAGATGACGCGGATAGGCGGCTTCTGATGCTCCATCGTGCGCACCTGAATCGACGAGGTGTGGGTGCGCAGCAGAATATCCTTCGGGTTCGGCTCCGACCCCTGCTTCTCGATGAAGAAGGTGTCCTGCATATCGCGGGCGGGATGCTCGGGCGGGAAGTTGAGCGAGGTGAAGACGTGTTGGTCGTCCTCAATCTCCGGACCGTCGGCTACGGTGTAGCCTAAGCGCGAGAAGACCTCGACAATCTCGTTCTTGACGAGCGAGATGGGGTGGCGCGAACCCAGCTCCTCGGCCGTACCCGGGCAGGTCATGTCGCCGATGGTGCTTCCACACTCCGTGGCCGCGTTTTGCAACTCCTCGCGCAGCGTGTTGATGCGCGTCAGGGCCTCGTTTTTCAGGGCGTTGAGCTTCTGACCCAGCTCACGCTTCAACTCCGGTGCCACGGTTTTGAACTCATCCATCAGGGCGGTCAGCTCACCCTTCTTGCCGAGGATGCGGATGCGGAACTCTTCAATCTCGGCGGCTGCTTTGGGCTTGAACTCTTCGACTTGTCGCAGAAGTTCGTTGATTTTTTCAATCATATTTTGAATGTTTACTCTTTTTCGCTAATTTTGGGCGTGGTGATTAGAACATAGTTCTAACACGCAAAGTTATAAAAAAAAGTTAGGATGCGAAAATATCTGCCCATTATAGCCTCTCTTCTGGCTCTTTTCCTCTCGATTTCGACCGTGGAGGCCTCTTCGCGTGTGTCGCGCGAGGGGGTTGGCGTTGTTTTGAGCGGTGGTGGCGCGAAGGGTTTGTACCATATCGGCGTGTTGCAGGCCCTCGAAGAGAGCGGTGTCCCGATTGACTACATTGCCGGTACGTCGATGGGTTCAATTATCGGTGCGCTCTATGCGGCGGGCTACTCGCCGGCCGAGATGCGCGAGTTGGTCCTTTCGGGGGTGGTGCAGCAGTGGGTCTCGGGCCGTTTGGACCCCACGATTTATATGCCCTACTACCGCCAGGTGGGTAATACCCCCTCGTTCATCAACCTCTGGCTCGACTTTTCGGACGAGAAGCAGACCTTCCAAATCCCGCGCAACCTGATCTCCTCGACCCAGATTGATATGGCGCTCATCGAGCTGTTTGCCCCCGCCTCGACGGCGGCCGGCAACGACTTCTCGAAGCTGATGATTCCCTTCCTCTGCGTGGCGGCCGATATGAACCGTCGCGGGCCGGTGACGCTCGACGAGGGTTCGTTGCCCGAAGCCATTCGTTCGTCGATGTCTATTCCGCTGGCTTTCAAGCCAGTGAAGCGCGACTCGATGCTGCTCTACGATGGCGGCATCTACGACAATTTCCCCTGGCGCGCCCTCGACGAGAAGCACACCCCCGAACTCCTCGTCGGCTCGATTTGCACCTCGGGCGAGGTGCGCCCCGATGGCGAGGAGTCGCTCCTCGACCAGGCGGTGCTGATTGCCATGAGCGGCTCGGATTACACGATGCCCGAGGACCGCTCCGTGACGATTCATCGCGCCGTGAAGGTGGGGATGCTCGACTTCGACAGCGCGGAGCCGGTGATGGAGGCCGGCTACGAGGATGCCATGCATCAGATGGAGGATATCCTATCGCGCATCCCCGAGTCGGAGCGGTGGACCAAGGAGCAGTACGAGAGCCGTCGCAAGGCCTTCCGCGAGAAGTGTCCGCCCCTGATTTTCAACAACTACGAATTCAACTGTGCCAACGACAGCCAGCTGGCCTACATCCGCAACTACATCCGTGCCGACCACCACAGCAACGACCGCCAGCGTCAGATGGATTTCGACCGCCTGCGCCGAAACACCTACCGCCTGCTCGTCACGGGCGAGTACCAGATGGATGTGCCGCAGGTGAGCTACGACAAGGCGAAGGAGCGTTACAGCTTCTCGGCCGACCTGACCGCCCGCCCCAACCTGAAGCTGACCATCGGAGGTAACATCTCCTCGACGGCCTTCAACCAGGCCCACATCGGTCTGAACTACCAGACCTTCGGCCGTGCGGCCTACCGCTTCGGTGCCAACCTCTACCTCGGCCCGACCCACACCTGGGGTTCGTTGAGCGGGCGTATGGACTTCTATGTGAGCCATCCGCTCTATCTGACCTACGCCTACAACTTTGCCACCGAGAACAACCGCCACGGCTCTTTCGGGCGCATTTCGGAGATTGATAACACGTTGGCCGTCAAGCAGAGCGAGAGTTTCGGTTCGCTCGGCCTGGGTATCCGTCTGACCCACCGCGCCCTGGTGGAGCTGAAGCTGCACGCGGGCCACAGCAACTACCACAGCACCTCGTCCCTCGATGCCGCGCAGAACGAACATTCGCGCCTCTGGTTCTACGGCTCGAAGCTCGAATTGGCCCGCAATACGCTCGATAAGTTCATCTATCCCACGCGCGGTTCCGACCTCCACCTCTCGACCATCTACATCAACGGCCGCGACCGCTTGCGCGTAGCCGAGGATGGCGATTTCCAGCCCGGCCAAGGGCGCAGATGGTATGGCGGCCGCTTCCAATACGAAAAAATCTTCAACATCCCCGCCACCGATTGGTTTATGCTGGGCTTCAATGTCGATGCCGTCTATACGAACCACCCTGCCTTTACCACCGAGGGTGCGACCCTGATGACCCTGCCGGCCTATGAGCCGATTCCCCATGCCCGCATGATTTTCATGCCCGACTTCTCGGCCAAGCGGTTCGTGGCGGGCGGTTTGAACCCCACCTTCTCCTTTACGCGCAACTTCTTCCTGCGAACCGGTTTCTATACCATGTATCGCAATCGTAACAACTACACCCCCAATGGGTTGGTGACCTGGAAGGACCGTCAGCTCCACTTCATCACCGAGGCCTCTTTGGTCTATCACACCCCCATCGGACCGGTGAACCTCTCCTTAATAAAGTACGGCCTTAATACCTCGAAAAACATGTATTTAATGTTTAATTTCGGGTATCCTATCTTTGCGCCTAAAGCAACCTTCTATTAGTTTTTCGATTTTATAGGGCATATTTTGCACTTTGCTCGCGGGCTGCGAATGGGAAATACCTTTAGTATGTCCCATCCGCGCCCACTTCACAAAGCACAAAATCTGCTCCTCTAAAATCAAAAAACGGTCGTGGTACTAACGGCCCAATCTCAAACACCGGCTCTTAGCCGGCCTCTAAAATCAAAAAACGATTGTGGGGAATAGGTCTTCGAATGAGAGTAAAGTGTTTAAAGAAATTAAGGAGATTAAAGAATAGCTCCTTAATCTCCTTAAAATCTTTACTATCATTCATCTCTTTGCTTTACAAAGGTGTGATCAGCAACTTAAAGCTGTACGGCTCTTCGCTGTGGTAGGGAATCATATACTCCTTGCGCGGCTGTGAACCCCAGCTGGTCACGCAGCCCAGACCCTGCTGAAGGCCATCGACATGGATGTTGGTGTGGCCGTTGGGTCGCAGGTCGCTATCCAACTTTTGGTAGTCGGGGTGGTTGATGTCGAGCTGCTCGAGCGAGTAGGGGAGGGCCGAGGCCGAGAAGGGCTTTTCGGCGCGGAACTCCAGGCCGCGACCCGACGAATCCTTCACCTGCCACCAGTCGAGCATGGCGTGCGTTCCCGACTCCTGCGGGCGGACGTAGCCGTGGTGGTACTGCTCGGCCACCTGCTGGTAGTAGCGACCGCTGCGCGCACCGCTCAGGCGGTCGATGTAGCTCTCGTGCGGACCTTTGCCGTAGAACTCCACGCGGTCAAACGAGGCGGGCATGGCCGTGCGCAGACCGAAGCGGGCCATGTTGCGGATGTCGCTTCGGCTCTTGTCGGAGGTCATCTGCATCGTAACGAGCAGCTTACCGCTCCCATCAATGGCATAGCAAAGCTCCACATCGGCACCCGTCGCGGGGATGTGGTAGCGGGCCGTGGCCGTTTCAGGTGAGCTTATCTCGAACGAGCGCAGCTCGAGCATTGCGTTGCGCCACGGCTTCCAGGTTTGTCTTTCATCGCCGCCGCCACTCTTCTGCACGCCGTAGTCGTTCTCGGTCAGGGCGCGGTAGAACTCGGGGCGCAACGGCTCCGTAAGCAGCTCCGTGCCGCGGTAGTTGTAGCCCGCGATGAAGCCCTCCGCGTTGAACGTGAGGGTGAAATCCGTACCGCGGATGGTGCGCTCCTGCTGCACAAGACCCTCGCCATCCAGAGGTTGCAGGGCGGTATCCTTGCGGCGGAGAATCAGCTGGTCGAAGGCCGCCTCATGCTCGGCCGTGAGCAGCGGCTCGGCCGTTTTGAGTTGGTAGCTCACATCGAGCAGCAGCTCGTTGCAGGCTATCGCGGTCAGCTCCTCGGCCTTGTAGGGGAGTTGCAGCTCCACACGCTGTTGCGGGGCCACCTCCAGCGTTTCGATGCTGCCCGTGCGCACCGCCTTGCCGTCGGCCATAAGTCGCCATACGAGGCGGTAGTTGCTCAAATCGCGGAAGAAATATTCGTTCTTGACCCCAATCTTGCCGTTGGCGGCATCCACCGCCGAGGTGAGGATGTTGCGCTGTTGGTACTTCACCTCCCAGGCACCCGGGTGGGGGGTGCGGTCGGCCGCCACCACGCCGTTGCAGTTAAACGAGTCGTCCGTGGCATCCTCCTCGTTGTAGCAGCCGCCATAACGGTAGGAGAGTACCCCCGTCTTGGGGTCGCGGTAGGCGAGGGCCTGGTCGGCCCAATCCCAGATGAAGCCGCCCTGGTAGTGGTCGTATTTACGCACCAGGTCCCAATACTCCTTGAATCCGCCGAGCGAGTTACCCATCGCGTGGGCATACTCGCAGAAGATTAAGGGTCGCTCGGGCGAGGAGTTCATGTATCGCTCCACCCAGCCATAGTCGGAATACATCGGACACATGATGTCGCTGGGGTAGAAGGCCGTGCGGTCGTAGTTCAGGCGGCCGTAGGGGATGGCCTGCTCGTAGTGAATCGGGCGCGAGGGGTCGTAGCCCTTAATCCACTCGTAGCAGAGGCGGAAGTTGTTGCCGTTGCCCGCCTCGTTGCCCAGGCTCCAGATGATAATCGAGGGGTGGTTGTAGTCGCGCAACACCATGCGTTGGTTGCGGGCGAGGTGTGCGGCGGCATAGTCGTCGCGGCGGGCCAGGGTCTTCTCGCCGTAGCCCATGCCGTGCGATTCGATGTTGGCCTCGTCGATGAGGTAGAGGCCGTACTCGTCGCAGAGGTCGTACCAGAGCGGGGTGTCGGGGTAGTGGCAGGTGCGCACAGCGTTGAAATTCAGCTCCTTCATGCGCTGAATATCCCGAATCATATCCTCGCGCGTAACGTAGTAGCCCGTGTTGGGGTTCATCTCGTGGCGATTGACACCCTTGATAAGAATCGGCTTACCATTCACCAGGAGCTGGCTGTTTTTGATTTCCACCTTGCGGAATCCGACCCGAATGGCCGTCGCCTCGATGGGCTGATTTTTGGCATCGAGCGCGGCAATCCGGAGGCGGTAGAGGTGGGGGGTCTCGGCACTCCACTTCAGGGGGTTCTCCACCTCAAACAGATGCTCCACAACCCCCTTTTGCGGGGTGCAGAGGGCCTCGGCCACCACCTTCGATGCGGCATCGAGGAGCGTCAGGCGAAGGGCCTTCACCCCCTTGGTGGTCGTGGCGCGTATGTTGAGCGTGCCATCCGTGTAGTTGTTCGTCAGATCGGGGGTGAGCTTCACATCCTCGATGCGTCGCTTGTCGCGGGCATAGAGGTAGCAGTCGCGGCCGATGCCGGAGAGTCGCCAGAAGTCCTGGTCCTCGATGTAGGTACCATCCGACCAGCGGAAAATCTCCATCGCCAGGAGGTTCTTTTCGCCCGTGCGGACAAACGGCGTGAGGTTGAAGACCGCCTCGAGCTTGCTATCCTCGCTGTAACCCACCTCGCGGCCATTGACCCACAGGGTCACATTCGAGGTGGCCGAGCCGATGTGCAGGAAGATATCCTTCCCCTTCCAATCGGAGGGAACCTCCACCCAACGACGGTAGGAACCGACACGATTCTGCTCCGTGGGGACATAGGGCGGGTTGTCCTTGTAGAATTTCGACCAGGGGTATTGGATATTGACATAGACCGGGTCGCCAAAGCCGTTCATCTCCCACAACCCCGGCACGGGCATCGTGCGCCACGCCGAATCGTCGTAATCGGGGGCATAGAACCCCTCGGGACGGAGCGAAGGATTCTCGGCTCCGTGGAACTGCCACAGGCCGCCCACCGAGCGGTAGAGCGGTGAGCGACGGAAATCGTTCTCGGCTACCGTGGCCTCCTCCGTGGGGGTGAGGATGAAGCTCGACCGCATCGTCTTGCGGTTCTTCTCGATGAATTCCGGGTCCTGCCAACGCTCGGTTTGTGCCATAAGGGGCAGCGCAAGCCCCCAGGCGCAGAGGGTAAAAAGAAGTCGTTTCATGATGGTAGTTTAGGTTTTTCACAAAGTTATAAAAAAGAATTTGTATAACAAGGCTCTTTCGGCATCTGCCTTGCCCGAAAAATGCTCACATACGCTTTAGTATGCTGCGCTTTTTCGGACTGCGAGCAGCTTCAAAAAAGCTCTTGTTATACAAATTCCACAAAACGAGGGGTTGCTCAACAAAACTTGTTGGACAACCCCTCGTTGTTGCGCGCTTACCGCTTATTGGCTTACCAAATAATCACGCGCTCCTCCTCGGGCATGAACATCTTGCCCTCCGTGATGCCGAAGGCATCGTAGAAGCTCTGGAGGTTCTTCAGCGTGGCATTGACGCGGTTCTCGCCCAGCGAGTGAACGTCAATCTTCGTCAGGCGGGCCTTCTCCGCATCGCGGATGTTCTGGCCCCACAGCGTGGCATAGGCGAGGTAGAAACGCTGCTCGGCCGTGAAGCCGTCAATCGGCTCGGGGGTCGTCTCACCCAGGGCATTCTTCAGGGCCGTGAAGGCAACGCGCAGACCACCCTGGTCGGCGATGTTCTCACCCAGCGACAGCGCACCATCGGCCATGACGGCGGGGTTCTCCTCCGTGGCGGGCAGCACCTCAATCTTGTTGAACTGCTCAACCAGCACCTGGCTCTTCTTCTGGAAGGCCTCGGCATCGGCATCAGTCCACCAATTCACCATGTTGCCATCCTTGTCGAAGTTGCGACCCTGGTCGTCGAAGCCGTGGGTCATCTCGTGGCCGATCACCACACCGATGGCACCATAGTTCACGGCATCGTCGGCCGTCGAGTTATAGAAGGGCGGCTGCAGAATGGCGGCGGGGAAGCAAATCTCGTTGGTCGTGGGGTTGTAGTAGGCGTTCACGGTCTGGGGCGACATGAACCACTCGTCGCGGTCCACCTCCTTGCCCAGACGCTGGAGGTTGTCGGCCGTAGCCCAGGCCGAGGCACGCTTGATGTTCTCCCAGTAGGAGAGCGTGGGGTCAATCTCGAGGGTCGAGTAGTCCTTCCACTTGTCGGGGTAGCCGATCTTGACCGTGAAGGTCGAGAGCTTCTCCCGGGCCTTCTGCTTCGTCTCGTCCGACATCCACTCCAGGGCGTCGATGTGCTGACCGAGGGCCACCTGGAGGTTCTTCACCAGCTCCGTCATGCGGACCTTGTCCTCCGAGGGGAAGTACTTCGAAACATAAATCTCACCCACAGCCTCCGAGAGGATGGCGTTGGGTACGGCCATGGCACGCTTCCAGCGGGGCTTCATCTCCTCCACGCCGGTCATCTGGCGGCTGAAGAAGTCGAACGAGGCGGCATACAGCTCGTCACCGGCATAGCCGGCGGCACTGCCCAGCAGGCCGGCCTTCAGGTAGCTCTTCAGCGTCTCCAGCGGCTCGCTCTTCACCAGCTCGTTCACGAGGTCAATCACCTCGGGCTGCTCAACGATAATCTGCTCGAAGTCGCCCAGACCGAGCTGTGCGCGGTAGCTCTCCCAATCGAAATTCCGGTAGCGGGCATAGAAGTCGCCCTTCGACATGGGGTTGTAACCGGCAGCCACGTCGCGCAGCTGTACATTCGTGCGGAAACGCTCGGCTAGCTTCGTCTCGAAGGCCATCACCGTCTCGGCCTCTTTCTTGGCGTTCTCGATGCCGGCCAGGGTGAAGATCTGCTCGAGGTAGGCCACATAGCCCTCACGCTTTGCGGCATGCTCCTCGTCGAGGTAGTAGTCGCGGTTGCCCATGCCGAGGCCCGACTGCGAGATGTAGAGCGTGTTCATCGTGCTGTTCATCAAATCCGACGTCACATAGAGACCGAACAGGGGGTTGCCGGCCGTGAGGTGGATATCGGCTACCGCCTTGGCCAGCGACTCGCCGTCGCAGATGGCATCAATGGCAGCGAAGTCGGCAGCGAGGACCGTCAGCCCCTCGTTGTTCAGGCGCACCGAGTCGAGGCCCATTTTGTAGAGGTCCGAGATTTTCTGCTCCACCGAGCCGCTCTCGGCCGTCGTCTTGGCCATCTGCGAGAAGAGCTCGTTGATGCGCTTCTCGTTGTTCTCGCGCAGCACGTCAAACGAGCCGTAGCGGGCAAATTCGGGCTTCAGGGGGTTCTTCTTCTGCCAGCCACCCGTGGCATACTGGTAGAAGTTCTCGGCCGGCTGAACGCTCGTATCGAGGTTCGTCAGGTCGATAGCCGGCGTGTTGTTTTGGTTGTTGCAACTTACCATAAATAAAACGGTTGCAAAGAGGAATAATTTCTTCATTTTAATTTTGAATTCTACATTCTACATTTTGCATTTGTATGCGGCATCTTTCACACCTCCTTGCCGCGCTCAAACAGTCACATACACAAAGTATGCTCCTGCTTGGCCCGACTGCGGAGTTGCAAAACCTGCTCGCCTAAAATCCAAAATCGGGTGCTTTCAATCGTTGTCCCAATTTTGAAATCTACATTCTACATTTTGCATTTGAAAAAGCCGCTCTTTGCGGGAGCGGCTTTTTACTTTAGTCGCGGATAGCCGCTACACCCGGCAGGTCGCCGAACTCGATGTACTCGAGCAGCGCACCGCCGCCGGTCGAGATGTAGGATACTTTGTCGCCCAGGCCGAACTTATTGACGCAGGCTACCGAGTCACCACCACCGATGAGCGAGAAGGCACCCAACTTCGTAGCCTCGGCAATGGCCTCGGCAACGGCCTTCGAACCGGTTGCAAACTTGTTAATCTCGAACACACCCACGGGACCGTTCCAAAGGATGGTCTTGCAGCCGAGGATATGCTCACGGAAGGCGGCCTTACCACCGGCACCGATATCGACACCCTCCCACTCGGGGTCGATGTCCATCACCGAAGCCTCCTTCGTGTTGGCCTCCTCCGAGAATTGGTCGCAGGTCAGCGCGTCGGGCGACATGACAAACTTCACACCCTTTGCCTTGGCCATCTCCAGAATCTCGAGAGCCACGGGGAACATATCCGGCTCGCAAATCGACTTGCCGACCTTGCCACCCAGCGCATCGGCGAAGGTGTAGGTCATACCGCCACCGATGATAATCGAGTCGCACTTGTCCAAGAGGGCCTTGATTACGCCAATCTTCGACGAAACCTTCGAACCGCCCACGATGGCGCAGAAGGGACGCTGGGGCTTCTCCATCACCTCCGAAATGGCCTTTACCTCCTTCTCCATCAGGTAGCCGAACATCTTATCCTGGGGGAAGTACTCGGCAATCAGGTAGGTCGAGGCGTGCTTGCGGTGTGCCGTACCGAAGGCATCGTTGATGTAGCAGTCGGCATACGAAGCGAGCTTCTTGACGAACTCCTTCTGCGGCTCCTTCAGGGCCTTCTTGGCGGCATCCTTCTCCTCCTTCGTAGCCTCGGCCGACAGACCGCGGGGCTTGCCCTCCTCCTCGGCGTAGAAGCGGAGGTTCTCGAGCAGAATCACCTCACCGGCCTTGGCGGCGGCGCACATCTCGGCAGCCTTCTCGCCCATGCAGTCACCGGCAAACTGAACCTTCACGCCCAGATTCTTCTCCACGGCAGGGATAATCTGCTCCAACGAGAACTTCGGGTCGGGATTCTTCTTCGGACGACCCATGTGCGACATGAGAATCACGGCACCACCCTCCTCAAGCACCTTTTTGATGGTGGGGACGGCGGCACGGATGCGGGTGTCGTCGGTTACGTTACCCTCTGCATCGACGGGTACGTTGAAATCCACGCGAATAATCGCGCGCTTACCTTTGAAATCGTAGTTGTCAATCGAAACCATAGTCGTTTGATATTTAATGTTTAACTCGTTTGCTGATTTGCGGGACAAAGATAGTGCAAGCCGAGCGCAATCCCAAATTTATTTGGGATAAAAAGCTATCGGAGGAGGGCGGAAGTTTATTTCCGGACCTCTTCCGATAGCTTTTTTTCTAAACGAAGTTTAGAGGATTGCCGAGGCGCAGCCTATCTAAACCGAGCGAAGCGAAGGTAAAGATAGGCAGATTCGATGCATATCCAGCGACGGAATCAAAGCCCCCCAACAGCCTCCGAAGTTTAGAGGATTGCCGAGGCGCAGCCTATCTAAACCGAGCGAAGCGAAGGTAAAGATAGGCCTTCTCGGTGCAAAACCGGCAACCGAAGAATAAACTTTGTTTTAAGGATTAATCTGCAACGAATCGGGTGCTATCTCGGCATCGGGATTCTTGTCAATCAACATTTTTGGGGCATATCGCTCCCAACGGATTAAAATGCTACTATGAGAAAATTGTAGATTTTTCTCAAAATCGGAAAGCTCTATAAACCGTAGATGTTTTTTTAGATTTTTTTCAAAAAGTTCAAATTTGGATATAGGTATATCGTTAGCAGTTGGAATGAGATATACTTGAAAAACAACTTCAAGAAGTTCTCCTGCGTTATTTATTGTCAAAAATAGTCTTATACCCGACTTTGTCGCTCCCAGTGTGGCTAACTCATCGTGGCTAAAAGTTGCAGTAATTGCTTGTCGAAGTGATTCGACATCGAGTACCCCCGCTTTATATTCGAAATCATCCGGTGAAACAGGGTTGCCGTTTAGGTCTATCGGAGTCTTATCGGTGTACTTATTGTCGATATTAACTAAACGGTAATAGACATCATATGCGTTCTCTACAATATAAGTGATGCTGTCAGCAGTTACGCGAACCCCGTCTGCATAGGGATTTTGCGCCACGC
>X42_Goitered_Gazelle__coassemble_35_pt1 | contig 47351 bp, 45 predicted proteins | sample X42_Goitered_Gazelle__metabat2_low_PE_007 | metagenome-assembled genome bin X42_Goitered_Gazelle
AAATAAACAGCTACTTATATTTTGACCCAAGCGCCGCTTTTGGCATCATTACCCAAAATAGCTCTTGTTATACGAATTCCGGCATGAGATGAGGGGGTGTCCAAAATGTTTTGGACACCCCCTCCCGTTTTTGTCGCATAGCGGAGCTATAAACTCTTGTAGGTCTTTTCGATGTATTGCTGGAAGGCCTCCTTGTAGTTCTCGCCAATGGGGATGTGGAGCGTCTCGCTCAGGTAGATGCGCCCGCGCATAAAGCTGCGAATCGCCTTCAGATTGACGATGTAGGAGCGGTGTACGCGCATGAAACGCCCCGCGGGGAGTTCCGCCTCCATGTTTTTAATGCGGTAGAGGGTCGTAATCTTCTGCCCGTTGTGGAGGTGGATGCGCACATATTCGCCCTCGCTTTCGATGTAGAGAATCTCATCGAGGCGGATGAGCGAGAGTTTGTAATCGGCCTTGACCGAGATATACTCCTGCTCCTCGCTCGGCTCGATGCGCTCCTCGGTCGGGGGCGTGGGGGCCTCTTCGGTTGCGCTCGGTGTCGCGGGGGTCGGAGCAATCTGCTGTGTGGGGGCGGATTCGGTGTTGCGATAGGCCTGCTGCTTCAGCTCGTGGAGGGCGTTGGCCTTGGCGGCTGCGCGGCTGAAATCGGCCAGCGAGAAGGGCTTTAAGAGGTAATCCACCGCCTCGAGGCGGAACCCCTCGACGGCATATTCCGAGTAGGCCGTGGTGAAGATGACCATCGGCCGTGCGCCCGACAACGAGCGGACGAAATCCACGCCGTTCAGGTCGGGCATATTGATATCGACAAAGAGCAGATCAATCGGCTCGGTGGTGACGATGCGCTGGGCATCGAGGGCGTTATCGCAGCAGGCCACCAGCTCCAGGTAGGGGAGCTTGGCCGCGTAGGCCTTCAGCTGGCGGAGGGCCAACGGCTCGTCGTCTATGGCAAGGCACTTAAGCATGGAGCGTAGGGATTACAAGTTTGACGGTGTAGCGACTCTCCTCCTCGCCGATGTCGAGCGAGTAGCCCTCGCGGCCGTAGGTCAAATCGAGTCGTTTGCGCACATTCTCCAACCCGATGCCCGTGGAGTGGGGGGTGGAGCTTTGCGGCAGGCGGCTGTTGCTGATGATGGCCGTGAGTTGCTCTTTGTCGCAAAAGAGCGAGATATGGATGAAGGATTGATGGTTGTTGCTCACGCCGTGTTTGAAGGCGTTCTCCACGAAGACAATCAGCAGCAGGGGCGGAATCGCAACCCGTTCGGGCAGTTCGTGCGGATAGTCAATCGTAATCTCCACGTCGTTCGTGTAGCGGATGCGCATCAGCTCGATGTAGTTCTTCAGAAATTGCAGATCGGCCGCAAGCGAAATGGTCTCACGCTCCGAATCGTACAACACATAGCGCATCATCTTCGAGAGGTCGATGACGGCCGATTTGGCCGCCTCGCTGTCGATGTCGATCAGCGCGTGGATGTTGTTGAGCGTATTCATGAAGAAGTGGGGGTTCATCTGGTATTTGAGCGAGAGCATCTCCGTGCGGAGGTTCTCCTCCTGGAGCTGCAACATCCGTTGCTCGTCGATGAGCGATTGGTAGAGGAGCTTAATGCCGCCGTTCGTGCCGTTCATGAAGAGGGCAAAGAGGATGTTCCAATAGACCTCGTGGTTCGTGAACGAGCCGTAGAGCGACACATGGCCGATGTTCATCTGGTAGAAGTCGATGATGGCAAAGACCACCGTCACGAAGAGGATGTTTATCAGCAGGTAGAGGGCATACCGCTTTTTGAGCAGGTAGCGGGGGGCGATGAAGGAGTTGTGGACCAGAAAGATGACCAGGTAGGGGATAATCTGTCGCCAGACAATCCAGGCCTCCTCCAGATTGACGTGCAGCTCGGACAACATCTGCGAGTTGAGGACCGGCACCAAAATAATGGCCGTCCACACCAACAGGTAGAGCAGGTTTTCGCCCAGCGCGTGTTTCTTTCCGATTTTCATAGCGTTGCCCCTTTTTGTTTGTCGATAGACAAAGATAATACTTTTGTGCCAAATAAAAAAGTCACGCCCTCCCTTCTTTGGATGCGTGACTTTTTCGTGGCCGTTACACCGGCTCCTATTTGTTGAGCAGGGTCGTATCGTACAGATAACGCTTGATCGAGCGTTTCGGGGTCTTCTCGAACTCCTTGGGGTAGAGAATCACCTCGGCCAGACGCTGGTAGGCGGCCAGCTGCTTGTTCAGCTCCTTCATGTTGTTCTGGATGATTTCGGGCAGCTCCTCCTTCTTGACCCCCTCCTTCTCGGCCAGCTCGTAGTCGGGTACCACGAGGGCCTTCAGACGACCGCCGCCCGAATCCAATACGAGCGACTCGAGTACCATATACATATTGTTGAGCTGGTCCTCAATCTCCTCGGGGTAGATGTTCTGGCCGTTGGCCGAGAGAATCATCGTCTTCGAGCGACCGCGGATGTAGAGCGTGCCGTCGGGGTCCATCGTACCCATATCGCCCGTGTGGAGCCAGCCATTCGGCTCGAGTACCTTCTTCGTGGCCTCGGGGTTCTTGTAGTAGCCCTTCATGACGTGGCCACCGCGGATAAGAATCTCACCGGCCACCTTTTCGGGGTCGTCCGAGTCGATCTTGCACTCCAGGCGGGCCGAGATGTAGCGGCCGCACGAACCCGACTTATACTCCGGTGCGGGGGTGAAGCTGATCAGCGGGCCGCACTCGGTCATGCCGTAGCCCACCGTGAGCGGGAAGTTGATTTTGCGCAGGAAGGACTCGGTCTCCTGGTTCATCGGCGCACCGCCCACGATAAAGAGCGAGCAGGAGCCGCCGAAGGTATCCATCAGCTTCTTGCGAATGACCGAGTAGATGGCCGTGTTGAGCAGGGGTACCTTCATGGCAATCGACATGGGACCCTTCTCGAGCATCGGCAGAATCTGCTTGCGGTAAATCTTATCCAAAATCAGCGGTACGGCCAGAATCACATTCGGGCGCACGTTACCCATGGCCTCAATCAGAATCTTGGGCGTGGGCATCTTGCCCAGCAGCGTGACGTGCATACCGCGTGCCATCGAGGCCAGGAAGTCGAAGGCGCAACCGAAGGCGTGGGCCAACGGGAGGAACGACAGGATGCGGAAGCCCTTCTGGAAATAGAGTTCGCCGTTGTCGGGATTCGTCGCCTCGAAGGCCATCAGGACGTTGCCCGTCAGGTTCTCGCAGGTGAGCATCACACCCTTCGAGTAGCCGGTCGTGCCGGAGGTGTAGTTCAAAAGCATCAGCTGGTCATCCTCGACCTCGACATATTTGATATCCTCGACATTGAAGCCGCGCGGGTAGGCCTTGCGGTAGGCCTTCTTGATATCCTTCTGGAAGTCGGTCAGCTTCTCGCCCTTACGCTCGTAGATGGCGCGGAAGTCGGTCAGCGAGAAGACGGCCTCGATGCGTTCGATTTGGTCCGGCTCGATGTTGTCCCAATAGTTGTCGCCGAGGAAGAGCAGGCGGCTCTCCGAGTGGTTGATGATGTGGATGACGTCCGTGGGGGCAAAGTCTTGCAGGATGGGGACAATCACCGCACCATAGGTCACCGTGGCGAGCCAGGTGATGCACCAGCGGGGATTGTTACGGCCAATCAGCGCAATCTTGTCGCCCTGCTTGATGCCGGCCTCCTTGAACAACAGGTGGAGCTTGGCAATCTCTTTGGCAATTTCGTAGTATGAGAAGGTCTCGCCCTTGAAATAGTCGGTCAGGGCCGACATTTCGCGGTTTTCACGAAAACTGTTCTCAAAAATCTTAATTACATTCTCTTGCATATTAACTATGTAGTTTTCATGTGATTATGCTTCTTTGTTGTCCTCCTTGAACTCCTCGACCAGCTCTTCGATGGCCTCCTCGATCGACTCGGTTTCGGTCCCCTGGTCGGTTTGAGTGGGTTGGGTAGGCTCCTGCTTACGCTTCCAGATGTAGATTTTCGACTCCGTGCCGGCCTTCAGTCGCTGGATGTTCTTGCGGTGGGTGTAGATCAGTAGTACGGCCACCACTAACGAGAAGACGATAAACGGGGGCAGATGGCCCACCTTGGGCGAGGTGAGGGTAAAAATCGGGTAGCAGACACCGGCCACCATCGAGGCCAGCGAAACGTAGTGCGTCACCATCAGCACCAGCAGCCACACACCGGCGCAGAGCAGCACGAGCGGGGCATTGACGGCCACCACGCCACCCACGAGCGTTGCCACCCCCTTGCCACCGCGGAAGCCGGCAAAAATCGGGAAGATGTGGCCCAGCACGGCACAGAACAGCGCGGCAAAGCGCAGGATGTAGAACCAGTTTTCGTTGGGTGCGTTGGCGAAGACCTCGTCATACTTCACAAGGTCGATAATCGTCACAGCCACAAAGCCTTTCAGGAAGTCGAGCGCGAAGACCGGAATGGCGGCCCGACGGCCCAACACGCGGAGCATGTTGGTCGTACCGGCATTCTTCGAGCCGTGTTCGCGGATGTCGATGCCGTAGTAGCGTTTGCCAATCCAGACGGCACTCGGAATCGAGCCGAGCAGGTAGGCAATCACGAGGAGCGTAGAGACGATATAGTAGGTTAAAATCATGGCTTTTTGATATACATTTTGCGACAAAGATACAAAAAAAACGTGGAAAACCTACTTTTTGGGATGATAATACGAAAAAAAAGGGGAGGTGCGGAAAGATTCAAAAAAAATCGCTATCTTTGTCAAATATATATTTTATATAAGTAATATCCCTCATCTGTTACAAAACGTGTCATGAAACCCGTCATGAATGTTAAAAAAATCTGGAATCTGGTGCGCTCGTGGCTGCTTATCTTCGTAGGATGCAGCATCATGGGAACCGCCTTCGTCCTCTTTATCAACCCCTACAACTTTGTCCCGGGCGGTGTCTATGGTATGGCCATCGTCCTGCACAACATCTTCCCCTCGGTTCAGGTCGGTACGTTCGGCTATATGTTCGACATCCCGCTCATGATTACCGCCGTCTTGATTTTCGGCGGTAAGTTCGGTGCGCGCACCATCGCGGCGGCGGCCTATACGCCCGGCTTCATGAACCTGCTGACGACGCTGGTCTATCCCACGGCCGAGGCGGTCGAGTCGCTCGACCCCGCCCTGTTGCTCGGTGGTAATCTCAACCTCTCGAACGACCTGCTGGTGGCGGGCCTTTTGGGGTCGATTCTCATCGGTGTCGGTATGGGTATCGTCGTGCGCCAGCAGGCCACGACGGGCGGTACGGATATCGTGGCGATGCTGCTCAACAAATATTGCGGGGTGAAGTTCTCGAACGGTGTCCTCTATGCCGACGGCTTTGTGGTGCTGGCCGGTCTGTTGGTGATTGGCTTCGGCCTCTTTGTCGGCGCACCCGACCCCTCGGGCTGGCTGCTCACGATCTACTCGCTGCTGATTATCTACGCCTCGTCGCGCGTGTTGGCCTATATGCTCGACGGTGCATCGTACGATAAGTTGCTCTTCATCATCACGGACCACCACGAGGAGCTGAAACGCTTCATCCTGGAGGATTTGGAGCGCAGTGCCACCTACATCCGCGCACGGGGTATGTACACCGATGCCGAGCGCGATATGATCTTCCTGGTCATCAGCCGCAAGGAGGTGCGCCAGGTGCAACAGAAGATTAAAAAGCTCGACCCCCGCGCCTTTGTCGTGGTGACCGATGCCTACGATACCTACGGCGAGGGCTTCAAGGCCTTCCCCGAGGACGATGCCCTGCAGGCCGAATAGAGCTGCGTAATTAAAAATTTAGAATTAAAAATTAAAAATTAAAAATTACCTTTAAGAATTGGCTTTGAACGCTTATAACGCATATAATCAACTGCGACCGCTCACCGGTGAGGGGCGCAAGCTCTTTATCGAGACCTACGGGTGCCAGATGAATGTGGGCGACACGGAGATTATCATCTCCCTGCTCCAGCAACACGGCTACCGCTATACCGAACAGCAGGCCGAGGCGGATGTGATTCTGATTAACACCTGCTCGGTGCGCGACAATGCCGAGCAGCGCATCTGGGGCCGTTTGTCGGAGATGCGCCGCCTCAAAAAGCAGAAACCGAGCCTCGTGGTGGGCATCGTGGGGTGCATGGCCGAGCGACTGAAGGAGGAGCTGCTGAAGGCCGAGACGGGGGTCGATGTGGTGGCCGGACCGGATGCCTACCGCGACCTGCCGAACCTGCTGCGCGAGGCCGAGGCGGGCCACAAGGGGGCAAACGTACTCCTCTCGTTGGAGGAGACCTATGCCGAGATTGCCCCCGTGCGTATCGACAAAAACGGCGTGAGCGGCTTCATCTCGATTATGCGCGGTTGCAACAACTTCTGCTCTTACTGTGTGGTTCCCTACACGCGCGGGCGTGAGCGCAGCCGCGATGCCGAGACCATCCTGGCCGAGGCACGGCAGCTCTTCGAGAACGGCTACCGCGAGGTGACCCTCCTGGGACAGAACGTGAACTCCTACCGCTGGGGCGAGGTCGATTTCCCCACCCTGATAGGGCGTGTGGCGGATCTGTCGCCCCTGCTGCGCGTGCGCTTCGCTACGTCGCACCCGAAGGATATGAGCGATGCCCTGCTCGAGGTGATGGCCTCGAAGCCCAACATCTGCCGAGCCATCCACCTGCCCGCACAGTCGGGCGCAACGTCGATGCTCGAGCGCATGAACCGCAAATATACCCGCGAATGGTACCTCGACCGCATTGCCGCGATTCGTCGCTATATGCCCGATTGTGCCATCACGACCGACCTGATTGCCGGCTTTGCGGGCGAGACGGAGGAGGAGCATGCGGCCACCCTCTCGCTCATGCGCGAGGTGGGCTACGACTTTGCCTATATGTTCAAATACTCGGAGCGTCCCGGCACCTTTGCCCAGCGCAACCTGGGCGACGATGTGCCGGAGGAGGTGAAGTCGCGCCGTCTGCAAGAGATTATCGCCCTGCAAAACGAGCTGGGGTTAGCGAGCTACCGCCGCGATGTGGGCAAGGAGTTCGAAGTATTGGTCGAGGGCGAGTCGCGCCGAAACAGGGCGCAGCTCTTCGGGCGCACCTCGCAAAACAAGGTGGTGGTCTTCGACCGAGGTGACCACCGACCGGGCGACTATGTGCGCGTTCGGGTGACGGATTGTACCTCGGCAACCCTCCTCGGTGAGGAGATTAAGTAACACAAGATTATGCGATTTGACGAATTAGATTTAGAAGACGAGATTCTGGACGGCCTGTGGGATATGCATTTCGAGGAGATGACCCCCGTCCAGGAGCATACGATACCCGTCATTTTGGAGGGCCACGACCTGATTGGTTGCGCCCAGACCGGTACGGGAAAGACGGCCGCCTACACGCTGCCGCTTTTGAACCGCCTTTTGCTGGAGGGCAACCCAGACAATGTGGTCAAGGCCCTGATTATTGTCCCCACGCGCGAGTTGGCACAGCAGATTGACCAGCAGTTCCAGGGCTTTTCCTACTACCTCCCCGTCTCGACGACGGTGGTCTATGGCGGTGGCGATGGCAAGGGTTGGGATGTGCAGAAACGCGGTATGCGGATGGGTTCGGATGTGGTGATTGCCACCCCGGGCCGTATGATTTCCCACCTGCAAAACAGCGGCATCGACCTCTCGAAGGTGAGCTACCTGATTCTCGACGAGGCGGACCGTATGCTCGATATGGGTTTCTCGGAGGATATTCTGAAAATCATCTCCTATACGCCCAAAAATCGACAAACCCTCCTCTTCTCGGCCACCCTGCCCCCGAAGATTCGCCAGCTGGCCAAGACCATCTTGCGCGATCCGGTGGAGGTCAATATTGCCATCTCGAAGCCCAACGAGTCGATTGACCAATCGGCCTACATCTGCTACGAGAACCAGAAACTGAAGCTCGTTGAGGAGCTGTTCAAGGAGCCGACCGACTCGAAGGCCCTGATTTTCTCCTCCTCGAAGCAGAAGGTCAAGGAGCTGGCCCACACGCTGAAACGAATGCACCTCGATGTGGCTCCGATGCACTCCGATTTGGAGCAGGCGAAGCGCGAGGAGGTGATGCTCAACTACAAGAACGGCAAGGTGAAGATTCTGGTGGCCACGGACATCGTGGCACGCGGCATCGATATCGAGGATATCGCGCTGGTGATTAACTACGATGTGCCGCACGACCCGGAGGATTACATCCACCGCATCGGCCGCACGGCCCGTGCCGCAGCGACGGGTGCCGCCATTACCTTTGTCAATGAGGAGGAGCAGTCGAAGTTCCACCTGATCGAGAAGTTCATCGAACGCGAAGTTCCCAAGCGTGCGCTGCCCGAAGGGATGGAGGGTCCCCAATACCGCCCCTCGGATGGGCGCAAGGGGGGTGGTCGCGGTCGCAAGGGGCGCGGCTCGAAGTCGCGCTCGGGACGGGGTCGCGGCGGTAAGCAGCCGGCGGGCGAAGTGACCGCCGAAGGTGCGCAGACCGAGGCTCCGCAGGCCGATAACAACCACGGCGAGGGTCGTGGCGAGGGCAACCGCGGTACGCGCGACAGACGACGTCGTCATCGCAACGGTCATCGTCGTCGCAAGCCCAATACGAACCAAAATCCGCAAAACGATGCTCCGCAAGAGGCTTAATCTGCTCCTGATGCTTGGCCTGGCCGTGGCGATGCAGAGCTGCATTGCCTACCGATTTGTGGGGCATGGCGCGGAGGGTATTGACGACTTCAAGACCTTCCCCACCGATACGATTCGTCCGGCCACGGAGCCGTTTGAGTTTGTGGTGGCGGAAAGTTCGCTGCTCGACACGTTGCGCATCCGGGCCTACAACCATACCCCAATGACCCTCAGTCAGATGATTGATACGCTCGACGGCAAGAATTCCTCGGCCGGTGTGGTCGTGGTGCGCCGTGATACGCTCCTCTTCGAACATTATCGGGGCGATGTGGGGGCGGATAAGCACTCGACCATCTTCTCGATTTCGAAGTCCATCACCTCGACTCTGGTGGGCATGGCCATCGACCGCGGCTTTATCCGCTCGGTGGATGACCCCGTGACGGAGTACCTGCCCGAGCTGAAGAAAAAGGCCGAGGAGTTCCAACGCCTTACGATTGCCCACCTGCTCGATATGCGTTCTGGGTTGGCCTTCAGCGAGAATTACAGCCCCAACCCCCTCTCGGCTATGGCACGCCTGCACTACGGGCGCAACATCATGGGCAAGATTCGTCGCCAGAAGTTCAAGGAGGAGCCGGGTACGCGTTTCGAATATTCGTCGATGGCGACGGCCGTGCTGGGGGCGGTGCTGGAGCGTGCCACGGGGTGTCGCTATGCCGACCTCGTAAGTGAGTGGCTTTGGCAGCCGCTCGGTATGGAACGCTACGCGCTGGTCAATCTCGACGACTATACCCACCGCATGGCCAAGGCCTATGGCGGCATCTCGACCAACCCGCGCGATTTGGCCCGTTGGGGGCGTCTCTACCTCACGGGCGGACAGATGGAGGGTCGTCAGCTGCTCCCCAAGGCGTGGAACGACCGCTCCCTATCGGCCGAGCGTGCCATCGCAAACGGTGGCTTCTACACCAACTCGTGGCGTACGGTTACGGTGGGTGTAAAGTGGGATGAGCGGCGTGAATTTACGACCGAGGAGTTGTCGGATGTGATGCTCCGCATCCACGAGCAGGAGGGGGTCGCCTTCGACCGCATCGTGGCTACGCAGGATAAGAAGGGCCTTTGGACGCTCCGCATCGTCACCGACACCTACTACGCTTTGGGTGTCTTCGGACAGGTGGTCTTCCTCGACCCCCAAAAGGGGCTGGTGGCCGTCTTCCTCGGCAACGACCGCATCGACAGCTATGTGGATCTATTCTACAAAATGTCGCAATATTTATAGAAAAATACTATCTTTACGGAACTTAAACAGAATAAAACCATGAAAAAGATTGGTGCATTTTTGCTGCTTTTGGTCGCTGTCGGCCTCCTCGTGTTCTTCTACTTCCGCTTCTACTTCGTCTTTGGCGAGGGTGTGAAGAGCGGCGAACTGAACTATGTGGTTCGCAAAGGGCTGGTATTCAAGACCTACGAGGGTAAGCTCATCCAGGCCGGTATCCGTTCGCAGGCCGCCGGTTCGATTCAGAGCTACGAGTTCGAATTTTCGGTCGAGAATGCCGAGCTGGCCGAGAAGCTGATGTTGCAGGGTGGCAAGACCATCGAGCTGCACTACAAGGAGTATTTCGGTCGTCTGCCCTGGCGCGGCTTCACGAAGTTCATCGTCGATAGCATCATCACGGTCGAGCAGCCCGCTGTCCCTCTGACCCCGTTGCAGCCGGCAACCCCCGTCGAGGAGCTGCCTGCCGGTACCCTTTAATGAAATCAATGAACACCTTTTAACAAGCAATACCATGAACAAGATTCTCTACGCAGCGTTGGCCCTTATGCTGTCGGCCTGCTGCCAGCAAAACACGCAATCTACGGCCGAAGAGCCGGCCGCAACGCCCGTTGTCTATGGCGAGGTAATTGAACTGCCCGCCCCCGATTTAACGCGCGGTATGAATATCTCGGAGGCACTGCAAAATCGTCGCTCGTGGCGCGAGTATGCACCCGAGAAGCTCTCGATGGAGGAGCTTTCGGGGGTGCTGTGGGCTGCCGCCGGCATCAACCGCCCCGAGAGCGGACACCTGACCGCCCCCTCGGCCATCGCCCTCTATCCCCTTACCGTCTATGCCTTCTTCGAGGAGGGTATCTACCGCTACGAGGCCAAGGAGCATCGCCTGGTGCGCGTTCAGGAGGGTAACTTCATGGCCAAGTCGGGCTTGCAGGATTTTGTCGAGACGGCCGCGTTGAACCTGGTCTATGTGGCCGATTTGGCTGCCTATGAGGGGCGTAATATGCCCGTCGAGAAGGTGAAGTACCTCTGCGGTCAGGATGCCGCAGGCTATGCCGAGAATGTCAATCTCTACACGGCCGGCACGGGGCTGAAGTCCATCACGCGCGGTGGTGCCGCGGCCGATGTGCTTCAGGTCATCGGTCTGGAGGGTGAAAACTACTTCTTCGCCCTGGCCCAGTCGGTCGGTAAATAACCCTAACCCGTTTTACACGCACAATCCCCCCATCCTATGTTAAGCAGCGAGGAGCGTAAGAAGATTATCGCGCTCATTCATCAAGAGGTCATTCCGGCCATCGGTTGTACCGAGCCGATTGCCGTGGCGTTGTGTACGGCACGCGCTACGGAGTTGTTGGGCTGTCGCCCCGAGCAGATTGAGGTGCTGTTGAGTGCCAATATTCTGAAGAATGCCATGGGTGTAGGCATCCCCGGTACGGGGATGATCGGCCTGCCGATTGCCGTGGCGTTGGGTGCGCTGATCGGCCGCTCGGAGTATCGACTCGAGGTGTTGCGCGACGTGACCCCCGAGGCGGTGGAGGAGGGCCGTCGTTACATCGACCAGAAGCGCATCAAAATCGCCCTCAAGGAGGGTATCGAGGAGAAGCTCTATGCCGAGGTGCGCGTCGAGGCGGCCGGTCGTCGGGCGGTGGCCGTCATTGCGGGCGGACACACCACCTTTGTCTATGAAGAGCGTGCTGGCGAGGTGCTGCTCGATAATCGCACCACCTCGGTCGTGGCCGAGGAGGGGTGTGATGTGCCGCTCAACCTGGCCCGTGTCTGGGAGTTCGCCATGGAGTCGCCCGTGGAGGAGCTGCGCTTCATCCTCGAGACCAAACGACTGAACAAGGCGGCTGCCGAACTCTCGTTGCAGGGCAACTACGGCCACGCCATCGGTCGCACGATGCGCGAGGCCCGCGACCACGCCATCATGGGGGATAGCATCTTCACCCGCCTGTTGTCCTACACCTCGGCTGCCTGCGATGCCCGCATGGCGGGAGCCATGATTCCCGTGATGAGCAATTCGGGCAGTGGCAACCAGGGCATTGCCGCCACGCTCCCCGTGGCTGTCTATGCCGAGGAGGTGGAGGCCTCGGAGGAGCAGACCATCCGCGCCCTCGCGTTGAGCCACCTGACGGTCATCTACATCAAGCAGTCGCTGGGTCGTCTGTCGGCCCTCTGCGGTTGCGTGGTGGCGGCTACGGGTTCGAGCTGCGGCATCACCTACCTCATGGGCGGTGGCTACAAGGAGGTGGTTGCGGCCGTGAAGAATATGATTGCCAACTTAACGGGTATGATTTGCGACGGTGCCAAGCCCAGCTGCGCCATGAAGCTCATGAGCGGTGTCTCGACAGCCGTGATGTCGGCTCTGATGGCGATGGATGGCCGTTGCGTGACCTCCGTGGAGGGCATCATCGACGACGATGTCGATGCCTCGATTCATAACCTCACGCGCATCGGCCGCGATGCCATGAACGAAACGGACCGCATCGTGCTGGATATTATGACACACAAATCATAAAAGAGCAAAGAGCAAAGAGGAAAGAGCAAAGAGAGGTGAAAACTGAAAGCTGAAAACTGAAAACTGAAAACTGAAAACTGAAATTAAAGAGATTAAAGAGATTAAGGAAGGCACTCCTTAATCTCTTTAATTTTTTTAGCCGCCCTTAACTCCTTTTTCGCCCTTCTCGCCCTTCTCAACTTTTAACTCTCAACTTTATCTCTCTTTCCTCTTTGCTCTTTGCTCTTTGCTCTCAAAAGCCGCCTCCGTTACGGCCGGTACGATGCGCTGCAGAAGGCGCGGGTCGCCGAGCTTCGGGAGCAGATACTCCGCACCAAATTCGAGCGTTTCGTGCGGATAGTGCTTTCGAACCTCCTGCGGGGTCTCCTCGCGCGCAAGGGCCGAGAGGGCGTGTGCGGCGGCAAGCAGCATGGCATCGTTGAACATCCGCGCCTCGCAATCCAATGCTGCACGGAACAGATAGGGCATCGCCAGGGCGTTGTTTACCTGGTTCTTCAGGTCGGAACGTCCCGTGGCATAAATCAGGTCGGGGCGAACCCGTTGCGCCATCTCGGACGATAGCTCCGGATCGGGGTTCGAGAGGGCCATGACAATCGGTCGGGTCGCCATCGAGCGCACCATCTCTTCATTCATCAGATTCCCCTTCGAGGCCCCCACCACGAGGTCGGCATCCACCACCGCCTCCCGCAGGGTGGTGATGCGACGGGTGGTGGCGAAGCGTCGTTTGTAGTCGGGGAGCAGGGGACGGTCGTGGGTGATGACCCCCAACGAATCGACCATCTCCATCCTGTCGGCCCGAATCCCAAGTTTGAGCAGCATCTCGGCCGTGGCAATGGCGGCCGCACCGGCCCCGATGATGACCGTGTGGAGCGACTCGATGGCCTTGCCGGCCACCTTCGCGGCATTGATGACCGCCGCCGTCACGACAACCGCCGTGCCGTGCTGGTCATCGTGCAGGACGGGGATGGATACCAGCTCCTTCAGCCGTCGCTCCACCTGAAAGCAGTCGGGGGCTTTGATATCCTCCAACAGGATGGCCCCAAACCCCGTCGAGAGGGCGCGAATCAGCTCCGTGAGGCGCGCAGGGTCGCGCTCGTCCAACTCGATGTCGAAGCTGTCGATGTCGGCCATCTGCTTTAGAATCATACACTTTCCCTCCATGACGGGCTTCGAGGGCAGCGCACCGAGGTTGCCCAAGCCGAGCAGGGCCGAGCCGTTTGTGACGACCGCCACCAGGTTGCCCCGATTGGTGTAACGATTGGCCGCTGCGGGGTCGTGGGCGATGGCACGGCAGGGGGCCGCCACCCCGGGGGTGTAGGCCAACGCAAGGTCGTGGGGCGTAAGCAGCGGCTTGGTGAGGCGGGTGGATGTCTTGCCGTGGGGTTGGCGGGCGTGGTAGGCGAGGGCCTCCTCCTCGTCGTGCGAGGGGTGAAAAAAGATATGCTCCATAACGCGAAGTTTATGGAGCATACCTGCAAGAATCGCACCCAACGCGTGGGGCGTTAATCGAACAGCACCCCGTCGCCGTTGTGGTCGAGGGTCTGGGCCAGCTTGTCGATGTTGAGCGAACGGGCCGAGGCATCGACAATCTCCTTATAGACTCCTCCCTCGCGGTAGAGCGTATCGGGGTCGCCCGACTGCTCGACACGGCCCTCCTTCATGGCGTAGATGATGTCGCTGTCGATGATTTGCGAGATGCTGTGCGAGATGATAATCACCGTGCGGTCGCGCTTGATGGCGTCGATGCTCGCCTTGATTTGCTCCGTGGCGATGGCATCGAGCGAGGCGGTTGGCTCGTCGAGGAAGATGATGGGGGGGTTCTTCAGGAACATACGCGCAATGGCGATGCGCTGTTGCTGACCGCCTGAAAGAAGCTGTGCCTTCGAGTCGAAGCCCTGCGGCAGGCGGATGATTTGGTCGTAGATGTAGGCCTTGCGTGCCGCCTCCTCGACCTCCTCGCGCGTGGCGGTGGGGCGGCCGTAGCGGATGTTCTCCTCAATCGAGCCGTCGAAGATGTGGTTCTTCTGCAACACCATACCGATATTTTCGCGCAGGAAGGCGGTGTCGTAGTCCCGAAGCTCCACGCCGTCGAGCTTAATCGAGCCGCAGTCGGGGTCGTAGAATTTGACCAGCAGATTCAGCACGGTCGATTTACCCGCACCCGACAGACCCACCAGGGCGGTAATCTTGCCGCTCTCGATTTTCATGTTGATATTGTGCAGTGCCTTCGTGCCGTTGGGGTAGGTGAAATCGACTCCTGCAATTTCAAACGTACCCTGCACCCGCTCGGGACGGTATTTGCCCGTCTTTTCGCGCTCGCCGTGTGCCTCCAGAATATCGAAGAATCCCTCGGCATAGATCAGCGCATCGTTCATCTGGTCGAAGATGCGTTGCAGCTGGGTGATGGGGGCCGTTACGTTGGCAAAGAGCATCACATGGTACATGATTTTACCAATCGTCATCCCCGGGTAGTCAATCAGCACGAGGTAGGCCGTGAGGATGATGATAAGCACCGTACCGGTCTGGCGCACAAAACTTTTCAGGCCGTCGAAGTAGAACGAGGTGCGGCGTACCTGCATCTGGTTGTCCGAGAAGTTGGTTTGCAGCTCCCACTGCTTGTCGCTCTCAATCTCCTCGCGGTTGAAGGATTTGATGACGTTGATGCTCTCGATGATGTTCATCACGCCGTGGCTCTTCTGCTCGCGCAGCGAACGCATGTTGCGCCGCCAGCCGTGCAATCGGCGTGCCTGACGAATCGTAATCCAGATGTAAATCGGTACGATGAACAATGCCGTAAGACCCACATAGAAGTTGGCCGCAAACATCAGTATCAGGGCCAGGATGGCACTCATGAAGAGCGGCAGCAGGTCGATGAAGAAGTTCTGCACGGTGGACGAAAGGCTGCTCACGCCCTGGTCGATGCGGGTTTGGAGCTTGCCCGTCTCGTTGCCCGAGGCCGAGAAGAAGGCCATGCGGTAGCGCAGCAAGCGGTCGATGACCGCCTGCGAAAGGTCCTTCGATACGTTGATGCGCATCTTCTCGCCAAAGTAGTTTTGGGCGAAGGTGATGCCGGCCGAGAGCAGCTCTTTGCCCAGCAGGACAATCGAGATGATGGTCAGGATGTGGGCGGCCGCACTCCATACGACATTCCCCTCGGTGATGAGCGCGTTGATGGCATCGACCGTGCGGTCGAGTACCACGGCGTTAATCTGGGCGATGAACGAACCGATGAGGGTCAGAATCAGCGTCAGTACGACCAGCGTGCGATAGGGACGGACATAGGGGCTGATTTTTCGGAAAAGTGTAATCAGATTCATGGTTAGAAAAGTTCGTCGGCTTTGCGCTTGGGGGTGTAGCCCAGGTGCGAGTAGGCCAATTCGGTCACCTCGCGGCCGCGGGGCGTGCGCTTCAGGAAGCCCTCCTTAATCAGGAACGGCTCATAGACCTCCTCGATGGTCCCCGAATCCTCGCCTACGGCCGTGGCGATGGTGTTCAGACCTACCGGCCCACCCTTGAATTTTTGGATGATGGTCTGTAGAATCTTATTGTCCATCTGGTCCAGACCGCGCGCGTCGATGTTGAGGGCCGAAAGGGCAAATTTTGTGATTTTCAGCTCGATGCGACCCTCGCCCTTGACCATCGCAAAGTCCCTCACGCGGCGCAGCAGGGCGTTGGCGATACGCGGTGTGCCGCGCGAGCGCATGGCGATTTCGAGCGCACCCTCATCGTCGATTTCGATATCGAGAATGCGGGCCGAGCGTTTCACGATGCCGGCCAACACGGGCGTGTCGTAGTATTCCAGGTGGCAGTTGATGCCGAAGCGGGCGCGCAGCGGCGAGGTCAGCAGGCCGCTGCGTGTCGTGGCACCGATGAGCGTGAAGGGGGCCAGCTCGATTTGAATCGAGCGTGCCGAGGGACCCTTGTCCAGCACGATGTCGATTTTGTAATCCTCCATGGCCGAGTAGAGATACTCCTCGACGATGGGCGAGAGGCGGTGAATCTCGTCGATGAACAGCACATCGCCCGGGTTGAGGTTCGTTAAAAGCCCCGCCAGGTCGCCCGGCTTGTCCAGCACGGGACCCGATGTGAGGCGCAGTTGCGCCCCCATCTCGTTGGCAATGATGTTGGCCAGGGTCGTCTTACCCAGACCCGGAGGGCCGTGCAGCAGGACGTGGTCGAGCGAGTCGCCACGCATCAGGGCCGCCTTGATGAAGATGCGGAGGTTCTCGACAATCTTATCCTGACCGGCAAAGTTACCCAACTCCTGCGGTCGAATCTTGTTTTCGAAATCCAGGTCGCTCTCCGTATTGCGAATAATGGACATAATCGGCGTGTTTGTTTCTGCGAAATTACAACAAAAAAGCGAAAAACGGAAACCTTACGCCCCCTCTCGGCATAAAAAAACACTCGGCCGTTGCGGCCGAGTGAGATAATCTTGCATGAAAACGCATAAAATGGTTAATATGCGTTTCATGGTTTGTCGGGTTAATTGTTTGAAGCCGATTATTCGCTAAAATAATATCCCATGTTGGAGGTTGCAAGTTGCTCGAAATCGTAAAGTTGTCTGAATGCATCCCAACTTTCATTCGAGGAGCCTTTTTCGTAGCGCGTCTTTTCGACTCTTCGACGGGTGTTCCCGTCACTGTCCTTGTAGGTTTTCTCAAGGGTCAGCACAAAATAAGAGTCCGTATATTCGGGCATTGAGAAAGTTTCGTTTCCGAAGAGGAATGCACATTCGGACGGTCGGAATTCATAATTGGCCATATAGTAGTTGTGTGTTTCCGAGATACCTTCACCGTTGTAGGGCAAAATCTTGTAATGCACAGCCATCTTATCGGTCATAAAGAAACCGGCTCCGATACCACCCATTGTGAGATTGTGTTTCCCAATTGAAAAATCATCCAAAATCTGATTGGTTGCATCATACTCGATAATATCGGTTCTGCTTGCCACCCAATGGCGTGAGGCATTGAACGATTCGTTATCATCATTGCAAGCTACCAATGTCATGGCGGCAAACAAAATGGTTAGTATGCGTTTCATAGGGCTATTTGTTAATCGGGGGTTGTGTATTGCTCGAGCATTTGTTGGCGGTTGTCCACAATGTTGCCCACCATACGCACTTTATTACTGTAGCCATCATCTTCATATTCAATCAAAATAGTCTTATCTTTGTAGAAACCGATAATCCGAGGACATGATGCGTTGTGCCATCTCGAGTGTTCAAGCATCACTTCCAGCGGGTCGTCGGTGTAGGCGTAATCTCTGTACTTATATGTGTAAGGAGGTAAAAAACCATATTGAAGAAACTTACGCACATATTGTTCGTTTAGGATGGTGTGATCATAACCGAGTCCTCCATCCATATGCCGGAGTGTCCATATGCCGTTTTCTAATTTCCACTGATAGCCGCCATTAATGCTCCAGGTTTTTGTTTTTAATAGTTCGATAATTTCCTCTTTGTCACGCTCGTCGTAAGTGGCAATGAGATAGTCCCAGCCGGCGTTGGTCGAAAGTATCTCTTCGAGGGTCATCGAGTCGTAATCAATCTCGTCGTTACACGCCACCAATGCCATGGCGGCAAACAAAATGGTTAATATGCGTTTCATGGTTTGTCGGGTTTAGTTATTGGGGGTAATGTTTGTTAAAATAAGAAAATTATCTGTGTATTCCGTGTTGCTTGGCCAGTATGAACCGTCGTCGTATTCGTAAGCCATTCCCAAATTGTAAACATTTTTTTGGAAATAGCCGTTCCATTGCCCCGAGTACCCCCAGTTGATATGCAGATAGTCGAAATCTTCGTGTTTGGTCTCCCACAGCACATAGGAGCCATCGTCCAGATAGGTGTAATACGCTACGTCGCGGTCGCGCGATTTGTAGCCGTCAACTACCCAAGCGTGACCCACATACTTGTCCTTGTTATAATCATAGTATTCGCCACGCATATAAACAGGCCGATTGGCGGTTAATTCTGAAACCACCGTAACATAATGAAAGTTTTGAATGGTTGGTTGTTGATAGCCGAACGATGGTAAAATGGATGCAATATTATAAATATCAGAGCCGCTTTGTTGGCCATAATCCATGCCGCATCTTTCGCCAATTTCACGCAGGAAAAGAGCTACGGGTTCTATGTAGATACTGAAGTAAGGGTAATACCAATCGTATGCATTGATGCCTACCCAATCCATCGTGCAGGTTGTGTATGCGTTCTCCTCGTTGTCGTCGAACGTACAAGAGAATGATGCTGGATGACAGTGTTTGGCGAATATTTGTCCGATCGCTACCGCAGTACAACCAACAACACTCTGTTGTGTCGGGTTTTCATTCTGCATCGGACAAAATTGATTGTAGGGGTAGCCTTGATTCCAAGTTACGGATACCATAGGCTTTACCTGCACCCAGTCTGTTAGCGTTACGATGGAATCCAATATGTCGCCAGGGAATCGCCCCGGATTTTCGGTAATAAGCGAATCTTTCGTAGGCGGGCCGAAGGATAACATATCGACATACATATTAAACCCTTCGTTTTCGGTCTTTTCGCCGGCGGTGTAACTGCCCGATTCGGTGACGGCAATCAAACGTGCGCCATCGGAGGCGTTGTCATCGGCCGAGACGATGGCGAAACCTGCGTTGTCGGCATAATTGACCACATAGTAGAGCGTGTCATCGGCCTCGCCCGCGCGGGTGGCCGGGTTGATTTTGCAGCTGATGCTGCTACGGTCGATGCGACGGGCTACGACGGAGCGGGTTTGCGCATCGTCCAACATGGCTGCACCCTCTTGTGCAATGCGAATGACCTCGGCAAGGGGGTCTTCAACCGAAAGCGCGGGTGTGGACACCTCCTCCTTTTCGCACGCAGTAAAGATGCACGCCAAGGAGAGTAGAAAGATAAATCTTTTCATAGGCTATGATTTTGTTGCGCGTTAGTTCTAATTTATTGGTAGTTTTGCTTGGCAATCCCTTTTGCCTGTTACAAAAATAATAAATAAAACATTAGTTTGTTATCCGTATTTGATATTTATAAATATGCAATATATAGCGTGTAGATGCGTAACTTCACCCAATGATATATAAAAGTGACAAATTTCTGCATGATATGGCCGGTGTGATGTTTTGGAAAATGACAGTTTTTGCGGGTGCGGTTCGCTGTTTTAGCTTTTGAATTGTAAGCTGCGCTTTTTGCCGTTATTTGACAAGGGTTTGTAAGGCTTGGACGGGAAGATTGTAAGATCGCCGGAAAATCCTATAAACTATTGTATAACCCGAATTTTTTATTATCTTTGCAAGACCGATTGGCTGTAACCGTGTCAAGGGGGGGGAGATAAAAAAGGACGCAACCCCCGAAAGGGTGCGTCCGAAGTGATCCCGTGGAGATTCGAACTCCAATCGTAAGAACCGGAATCTTAAATTCTATCCATTGAACTACGGGACCGGCAGGGCAAAGGTGAGAAAAATTTTTAACTGTTGCAAATAAAATGCACGAAAACAAGAATTGGCAGCGTTTGGAAGCCGTATTGCGCTGGGCGAATATGTCCGCTAACTACTTTGCGCACCACATCGGGCTTTCGCGAGGTGAGAACCTCTACCAAATCAAGCGAGGCAACAACGGCATCTCGCTCAATCTGGCCGAGCGTATCGTGAACCACTTTCCCCAAATCAACCGCTTGTGGTTGCTCACGGGCGATGGCGAGATGTTGGTGAACGAGACGGTCGTAACGGGCAACATCCCCTTCTATCGGGCCGATGCCGAGCGTTCGATTCGGGAGGTGGCGCAACTTCGGGAGGAGTGTTCGCTCATCCTTCCGGCCGCAACGCCCTGCGATTTGGCCATGGTCTATATGGGGGCGGCGATGGGTCGTCAGCTCCCCGTCGGGACGATTGTGTTCCTTAAAAAGGTGGAGCTTCACCATCTGATTCCGGGCAAGGAGTACCTGGTGTGCAGCCGCGCGTTCGATGCCCTGCGTGTCGTGCGCACGATTGCCGGCACGGATCGCCTGCGCCTGGTGGCCGGTGACAGGAAGAACTTTGACGACCTGGAGCTGTCGCGCGACGAGGTGGAGGCCCTCTATTTGGTGTGTGCAAAATTGACGATAAACTAAAATTGACAACGATATGTTTTCCGGAATTGTAGAGGCGATGGCCGAGGTGGTGGCCATCCGCGAAGATAGAACCAACAAGGATTTCACGATGCGCTGCCCCTTTACGGGGGAGCTGAAGATTGACCAGAGCGTGGCCCACAACGGTGTCTGCCTGACGGTGGTGGCCATCGAGGGCGACTGCTATGTGGTGACGGCCATGAAGGAGACCCTCGACCGCTCGAACCTCGGGCTGTTGCAGGTGGGCGATCGGGTCAATGTGGAGCGTTCGATGCGCCCCGAGGCCCTCTTGGACGGCCACATCGTGCAGGGTCATGTGGACCAGACGGCCCGTTGCGTGAAGCGTGAGGATGCCGACGGCAGCTGGTACTACACCTTCCGCTACGAACCCCAGGGGGGCGGTATGACCACCGTCGAGAAGGGTTCGGTGGCCGTTAATGGTGTGAGCCTCACGGTCTGCGACCCCACGCCCGATTCGTTCCGCGTGGCGATTATTCCCTACACCTACGAGCATACGAACTTCCACGCCATCGAGGAGGGTACGATTGTAAACCTCGAATTCGACATCGTGGGTAAGTACATCGCCCGCCTGATGGAAAACTACCTTCCGAAACATTAAAAAACTACTCAAGCCATGAAAATTAAAACCAAAGAGTTCGCTTCGGCCCTCATCGCCTTGTGTTCGACGGTGGTTGTGGCTGTGGTGCTGGCCCAGGCCGAGGTGCGCTGGTTGCCGGCCCTGCTGACGGTGCTTGTCAGCTTTGCACTGATTTTTGTAGCCTCGCTCTTCGTGATTCGCAAGTATGTGGCCTACAAGCTCAAGCCGATCTATTCGATTGTCCTCTCGCGCAACGTGCGCACGCGCGAAATATTAGATGAGTTGCAGGATAAGCGCGTCGAGAACCTGGGCGACGAGCTGACCGCCTGGGCCGATACGAACGACCGCGAGATTACCCGTCTGAAGGAGGCCGAGACCTTCCGTAAGCAGTACCTGGGCAACGTGGCCCACGAGCTGAAGACCCCGATTTTCAACATCCAGGGCTACATCTCGACGCTGCTCGACGGCGGCTTGGAGGACGAGCTGATTAACCGCACCTACCTCGAGCGGGCCGATAAGAGCATCGTGCGCCTGATTAACATCGTGAGCGATTTGGATACCATCAACAAGCTCGAGAGCAACATGAACAGCCTCGCCCGCGACACCTTCGATGTGGTGGCTTTGGCGCGCGAGATTGCCGAGCAGGCCGAGATGGAGGCCGACAAGCGCGGCATCAAGATTGAGGTGAAGGGGGCCGACAACCTCCCGTCGCCCTTCTGGGTTTCGGCCGACAAACACTATGTGGGTCAGGTGCTGGTCAATCTGATTATCAACTCGGTACGCTATGGTAAGGAGGGCGGCAAGACCCGCCTGAAGTTCCGCGATATGTTGGATAAGATTCTTATCGAGGTCGAGGACAACGGCCAGGGCATCGCCAAGGAGGACCAGCCGCGCATCTTCGAGCGTTTCTATCGTGCCGATAAGGGTCGCTCGCGTGAGCAGGGCGGTACGGGTCTCGGTCTGGCCATCGTGAAACACATCATCGAGGCCCACGGTGAGCGTATCTCGGTGCGCAGTGAACAGGGTGTCGGTTCGACCTTCTCGTTTACGCTGAAGAAGGTGCCGGTTCGTGAGTTGGATAAGTAGGCGAAAAAAGGTATGTTGCAAACACTCTCTGTGGTTTGGGATTTCGACCCCGTGATGTTTCGCATCGGGAGCTTCGACATCCGCTATTACGGCCTGATGTGGGCCTTGGCCATCCTCATTGCGGCCAAATTTTTCGACAACTTCGTCAAGCGCGAGGGGTTGCCGCAGTCGGTTTCGGAGTCGGTGTTCCTCTATGGTACGCTCGGCACGATTATCGGTTCGCGCCTCGGCCACTGCCTCTTCTACGACCCCGGCTACTACCTGTCGCAGCCCTGGACCATTCTGACCGAGTTCCGCGACGGCGGCATGGCCTCGCACGGTGCGGCTATCGGTATCCTGCTGGGACTATGGCTCTTCTCGCGTAAGAACAAGCTGCCCTATATTTGGTCGCTCGACCGCATCATTATCGGTGTAGCCATCGGTGGCGCGTTGGTGCGCTTCGGCAACCTCTGCAACTCGGAGATTTTCGGTACGCCGACCTCCCTGCCGTGGGGCTTTGAGTTTATCCGCTCGGCCAAGTGGGCCAACGAGTATGCTCCGCAGGCGGTCCATCCGACGCAGATTTACGAGGCCCTGTGCTACCTCATCGACTTTGTGGTGGTGACCTGGATGTACTACGGACGCGATTTGGCGCGTCGTCGCCCGGGACTGATTTTTGGTGTCGGATTGCTGGGCATCTTCCTCTCGCGCTTCCTCTTGGAGCTGATTAAGACCGAGCAGGAGGCCTTCGAGGTGGGGATGACCCTCAACATGGGCCAATGGCTCTCGATACCCTTCATCCTCCTCTCGGGCTGTGTGATTTATTGGGCTATGAAGCGTCCCGAGCAACCCGTTCCGGTGGAGAAAGGGCCGCGCATGACCCCGAAAGTGAAAACCAAAAGACGTTAAAAGTTATGACATCGAACAACCCGATGGTTTCGGAGGTGAATCGGCTGATTGGCGATTTGCTGGCCGGTGGTGAAAGATTGTTACTGCCCGGTGTGGGTTCGTTGAGACCCTGCACCCGTTCGGCCTACCGCATCTCGAAAAAGGAGGTGATGCCTCCGATGCGCACGGTGGAGTTCTCGAGCGAGGAGCGCGGCCTCTCGATTGTGGATAGGGTAGCCGTGGCGGCCGCCTGCACGCAGGAGGAGGCCGAGGAGGTCTATCGTCGCTGGCTCACCCATACGCGCAGCGAGGAGCAGCTGACCATCGAAGGGGTGGGGGTGCTGAAGCAACGCCACTTCAAGGTGGATGAGCAGTTCGATGCCCGCCTGAATCCCGCAGGGCGCAAGCCCGTGCCGCTGCGCCGTCGTCGCCAGGGGTTGGATTGGATGGTCTGGATCGGCATTGTGGCGATTCTGGTGGCCGGTGCGATTGCCTGGTACGCCTACCGCCTGATGCAGGAGCGGCCCGTGCCGAAGGTCGAGCCGGTGGAGAGCAGCTATGTGGCCCCCGATACGACCCGCATGGCGGAGTCGGCCGCACAACAGACCGCACAACCCGCGCAACAGCCCGTATCGGCCGCGACCAAACCGACGGCTTCGAAGGGTGAGGTGCAGCACATGACTTCGGGTTGGTCCTATGTGGTGCTGGGGGTCTTCTCCTCGGAGGAGAATGCCCGTCGGGCCGCTGCGGAGGCCGCCTCGAAGGCCGACCCCTTGTCGTGTACGATTTACCGCTTCGGGCAGAAGTGGATGGTCTCGCCCCACGGCTCTTCGGAGGCCGCCTCGGCCCAGGCCTTCCGCAAGGCGCATAGCGGCGACTATCCCGACCTGTGGGTCTATCAAGCCAAATAATGACCCTCGCTCAACTCATAACCCGACTGATTGACAGCCTCTATTGGAGGCCGTTTCGTCCGCTCGTGCCGTTGCAGACCTTTCGTTATGCGGCTTGTGGGGGATTGAACATGGTGCTGGATGCCGTGTGGTACTTCGTGATTTATAACTTTGTGGTGGCCCACCGCTACTTCGATTTGGGGGTGGTGGTCCTCTCGCCCCACATCGCCTCGATGCTCCTGGTCTTCCCGATAACCTTCTTCAACGGCTTCTGGCTCAACCGTAATGTCGCCTTCCGCCAATCGCCCCTCTCGGGCATGACGCAGCTCTTCCGCTACGCCCTCTCGATTTTGGGGTCGGTGCTGCTGACCTATGCGGGGCTGAAATTCTTTGTCGAGGTGTGCGGCATCTGGCCCACCCCCTCGAAGATTTTAACCACGGGCGTTACGGTCGTCTATAGCTTTCTGGCGGCCAAATACTTCACCTTCCGCGGGGCGGTGGAGGCCTAACCGAGGGTGCGGAGAGGTCTTAAGCGAGGGTGCGGTAGAGTCGTAAAGGTGGGGTAGGTGGAGGCCTAAATTTCGGGGCGCGAAAAAGCCGATTACAACTTCGCTACAAAATTGGTTGCTACGTTTGTCGCATGAAAATCTTGATTATAGAGGATGAACCTTCGTTGCGCGAGCTGATGTGCCGCGAATTGCAACGTGAGAACCATGTGGTCGAGACGGCTGCATCGTATCGCGAGGCCGACGAGAAGTTGGCCGGTTACAGCTACGACTGCATCCTGCTCGATATCATGCTGCCCGACGGCAACGGCCTGCGCCTGCTCGAAGAGCTGAAGCGGCAGGAAAGGCGCGAAAATGTGATTATCATCTCGGCCCGCGACTCGATCGAGGACAAGGTCGAGGGGCTGGAGCTGGGGGCCGATGACTACCTCCCGAAGCCCTTCCACCTGATGGAGCTTTCGGCCCGCATCCGCAGCGTGGCCCGTCGCCAGCGCGGTGGGGAGCGGGGCTTCAAATTCGGTAACGTCTGTCTCGACCCCGACAAGCAGACGGTCGTCGTGGCCGGTGAGCCGTTGAACCTTTTGAAGAAGGAGTTCAACATCCTCTCCTATTTCATGCAACGGCCTAACCATGTGGTCGATAAGACGCTCCTGGCCGAGGCTGTGTGGGGCGACCATGTGGATCAGCTCGATACCTTCCATTTTGTCTATGGGCAGATTAAAAACCTGCGCCGCAAGCTCCTCGATGCGGGGGCCGATATCGAAATCAAGGCGGTCTATGGCTTCGGCTACCGCCTCTCGCGCGTTGAAAACGCCTAACACCTTCCGACCATGAAACTCACTACACGCCTTGCCTTGCACCTCTCGATGGTGATGCTCCCCGTGCTGGTCTTGTGGGCCGCCCTCTTCTATTTCGCCATGGTGGACGAGATTAACGACGAGGCGGATGATGCGTTGGAGGACTACTCGGAGCTGATTATCATGCGCCACCTAGCCGGTCGGGAGCTGCCGCCCCTGAACAACGGCTCGAACAACAGCTATACGTTGCGCCCCGTGGATAGTCTCTATGCCGCCTCGCACCTCCGTGTGCGCTACCACGATGCCGATGTCTATATCCCCGAGAAGGGCGAGGCCGAGCCGGCGCGTGTGCTGACCTGCCTGTTTCGTGACAAGCAGGGGGCCTGGTTTGAATTGCAGGTGGCTACCCCCACCTTCGAGCGTGCCGACCTGCGGGAGACGATTTTAGGGTGGATTATCTTCCTCTGCTTCCTGCTCTTGTTGGTGGGCATCGGCCTGACAATGTGGGTCTTCCGTCGCTCGATGCGCCCCCTCTATGCCCTGCTGGGGTGGATTGACCGCTACCTGCCGGGTCGTCCCCACGAGCCGGTGCCGAACGATACCGATATCACCGAATTTCAACGCCTGAATCGGGCGGCCGAGCAGATGGCGCACCGCTCCGAGGAGCTGTATGACCGCCAAAAACAGTTTATCGGCAACGCCTCGCACGAGTTGCAAACGCCGCTGGCGGTGCTGGGCAACCGCATGGAGTGGATGGTCGATTCGCTCCATCTGAACGAGGAGCAGATGGCCGAGGTCTTCCGTATGTTGGAGACCCAACGCCACCTGGTGCGCCTGAATCGCAATTTGTTGTTGCTGAACAAGATCGACAACCAGCAGTTCCCCGAGAGCATGACCCTCGACCTGGTGGCGATGGTGGAGCGCGAGGTGGAGATGCTCTCCGAAATCTACGAGGAGCGGGCCATCCGTTGCACGCGCACCCTGCCCGCTCGTTTCGAGGTGGAGATGAACGAATCGTTGGCCTCGATTTTGGTGACCAACCTCCTGCGTAACGCCTACCTCCACAGCGAGGATGGGGCCGAGGTGCGTATCACCCTTGCGGGGCGCACGCTCACGGTGGAGAACGAGGGGACGACGCCGCTCGACGGCAGCCGCATCTTCGAGCGTTTCTATCAGGGGTCGAAGCGCGAAGGCTCGACCGGACTAGGTCTTTCGCTCGTCCGAGCCATTGCCGGGAGCTACCGCTTGCAGGTCGTGTATGATTATCACGAAGGTCGTCACCGATTCCGGGTGACATGGCCGTCCCATAAGATGGCATAGCGTTGAGGGTGTTTGACCAAAGGTCCGACACCCTCTTTTTTATCCTATCCGCACATTTTTTCGAAAAAATCACGTTTCGGAGCGAAAATTACAACTTCGCTACAAAATCGCCCCCGACCTTTGTCATAGGAAAAGAGAACAAACCATTACACCTAAATACAAGATGACGATGAAAAAGATTGGAATGTTGATGCTGTTGTTGGCCGTGAGTTGGACGGCCCAAGCCGAAGGCGAGCGTGCGATTGACCCGGCCCAATTGCCGGAGCGCGCCAGAGCATTTCTTGCTACCCACTTTGCCGAGCGTGCCGTGTCGTTGGCCAAAGCCGACCGCGACCTGTTTGAACTGCGCTACGAGGTGGTGCTGATGGGGGGCGAGAAGGTCGAATTTAACCGCTCGGGGGAGTGGGATGAGGTCTCCTGCCGCTACGCCTCGGTGCCGATGGCCATCGTGCCGGAGCCGATTCGTCGCTACCTTGCCCAACACCATCCCGACCGACAGGTGGTCGAGATTAACCGCGAACACCGTCGCTACGAGGTGGAGCTGGCCGGTGGCCCGGAACTGAAGTTCGACACCGAGGGTCGCCTGGTCGGGTGGGACGACTGATGAGAAATTGAAATATAGTAACCATCAATAAAACAGAGAGATTATGAAACGTATGTTATGGATTGCAGCTGCTGCGGTGATGCTGCTGGCTGCTTGCGAAAAGGAGGACAACGGCGTACGCTTTACGCCCCAAGAGGTGCAGAATGCCCTGACGGCCCGCTATCCCGATGCGGTGGGCGTGGCCTGGACCACCCGTGGCGGGTACTATGTGGCCGAGTTTGCCATCCCGGGTTCCCCCTCCACGGCCGACAATACGGCTTGGTTCGATATTACCGGTGTGTGGTACATGACCGAGTACGATATGCCCTATACGTCGCTGCCCCAGGCAGTGCAGGATGCCTTCCGCGGTGGTGAGTACGGCGCGTGGGAGCTGGACGATGTGGACCGCTTGGAGCGCGAGGGAATGGAGACGGTCTATGTGATTGAGGTTGAGGGCTATGATGCCACGGGCCGCGAGGTGGAGATGGACCTCTACTATTCGCCCGACGGGGTGTTGGTGAAGGCTGTGGAGAATGCCGATGCGGGCTATGACTATGCCGATTTTATCCCCGATGCCCTCGTGTCGATTGTGAAGGGCTTTATCGAGGAGCGTTATCCGAACGCCCGCATCCTGGAGATTAACGGCGAGCGCGGCCTGACCGAAATCGACATCCTCGACGGGCAGACCCAACGCGAACTCTACTTCGAGGCTTCGGGTCAGTGGGTGCGCACCGAGACCGAACTGCGCCTGGAGGAGGTTCCGCAGGCGGTACGTCAGGCCTTTGCCGCCTCCGAATATGCCCGCTACGGGATTGAGGATGCCGAGCTGGTGGAGACCCCCGAAGGTGTTTACTACCGCATCGAGACGGAGGTGAACGACCGCGATACCTATCTCCACTACGACGCAACGGGTCAGTTGCTTACGATGTAACGAACGATAGAGATGGATTGGTAAAAGTTGAGTTGGTTAGTGGGGACTCCGGGGGTCGAAAGGCCTCCGGAGGCTTTTTTTCTTTGCTTTGCAAAGAGAATTAAAAATTAAAAATTGGTGAGGATAAAGAGATTAAAGAGATTAAAGAGTACTGTCCTTAATATCATTAATATCCTTAAACTCTTTAAAATCCTTATCCCCTCTTTGCCCCTCCTCTCTCCCTAATTTTTAATTTTTAATCTTTAATTTTTAATTTATAAATCTTCACGCTATCTTTGCGCTATGGAGTTTCAGCTCATATCCGATTATGCCCCGCAGGGGGATCAGCCGGAGGCCATCGGGCAGCTGGTGGAGGCGATTCGTGGCGGCTCGCGGCACAATACGTTGCAGGGTGTCACGGGGTCGGGTAAGACCTTTACGATTGCCAACGTCATCAAGGAGCTGAATCGTCCTACGCTCGTCTTGAGCCACAACAAGACCCTTGCGGCACAGCTCTATGGCGAGTTCAAAAATTTCTTCCCCGACAATGCCGTCGAGTACTTTGTCTCCTACTACGACTACTACCAGCCCGAGGCCTACCTCCCGACCACCGATACCTACATCGAGAAGGACCTCTCGATCAATGCCGAGATTGAACAGCTGCGTCTGCACACCGTGGCGACCCTCCTGTCGGGGCGCAGGGATGTGATTGTCGTGTCGAGTGTTTCGTGCCTCTACGGGTGCGGTAACCCCTCCGATTTCCACGCCACGGCCATCCCGATTCAGGTGGGGCAGCACATCGGCTACAAACAGCTGCTCTACCGCCTGGTTGAGGCCCTCTATACCCGCACCGAGCGCGAGTTGTCGCCCGCCACCTTCCGCGTGAATGGCGATACGGTGGATATCATGGCCGCCTTTGGCGAGTTCGGCAACCAATGTTTCAGGGTGATGTTCTTCGACAACGAGGTGGAGGCCATCTTCTCGATTGACCCCGTGACGGGGCAGCGGCTTGCCTCCCTCGACAGCATCACGCTCTATCCCACGAACCTCTTTGTGACGACCAAGGAGCGCATCCACCAGGCCGTGCAGGAGATTTACCTCGACCTGGGCAAGCAAATCGCCTACTTCGAGGGGCTGGGGCGCACGATGGAGGCGCAGCGCATCAAGCAGCGCGTGGAGTATGACCTGGAGATGATTAAGGAGCTGGGCTACTGCTCGGGCATCGAGAACTATTCGCGCTACTTCGACGGCCGAGCCGCCGGCACGCGCCCCTTCTGCCTGATTGACTACTTCCCCGAAGATTACCTGCTGGTGGTCGATGAGAGCCATGTGACCCTGCCCCAGGTACACGCCATGTTCGGAGGTGACCGCGCCCGCAAGGAGAACCTGGTGGAGTATGGCTTCCGCCTGCCGGCCGCCAAGGATAACCGCCCGCTCACCTTTGCCGAGTTCGAGATGTTGCAGGGCGACTCGGTCTATGTGAGTGCCACGCCGGCCGATTGGGAGCTGCGGATGTCCGAGGGGGTGATTATCGAACAGCTCATCCGCCCCACGGGGTTGGTGGATCCGCCCCTGGAGGTGCGCCCCACGGAGGGGCAGATTGATGACCTGATTGAGGAGATTGACCGATGCGCCAAGCGCGACGATAAGGTGCTGGTAACCACCATCACGAAGCGCATGGCCGAGGAGTTGTCGAAATACTTTGACCGCGTGGGCATCCGCAACCGCTACATCCACTCCGATGTCGATACGCTGGAGCGTGTCCAGATTCTGGAGGACCTCCGCGCGGGGATGTTCGATGTGTTGATTGGTGTGAACCTGCTGCGCGAGGGTCTTGACCTTCCGGAGGTGGCCCTGGTGGCGATTCTCGATGCCGATAAGGAGGGTTTCCTGCGCAACGTGCGCTCCATTACCCAGATTGCGGGTCGTGCCGCCCGTCATGTACACGGCAAGGCCATCCTCTATGCCGATACCTGCACCGATTCGATGCGTCGGGCCATTGAGGAGTCGAATCGTCGTCGTCAGAAGCAGATTTTGTTCAATACCCAACACGAGCAACTGCCCCGTCAGGCCCAGCGTAGCGGCACGGGACAAAGCACCCTGCTGGCGGCCCGCTCGACCGAGGGGGTCGATTTAACCGCCCACCGCCTTACGGAGGACCACTACGCAATGGCGGCCGATGTGGACCAAAGCTATACGGCCGGCCAATCGGTGGAGCAGTTGGAGGAGTTGATTCGTCGCGCCCGCGAGGATATGGAGCGTGCCGCCAAATCGCTCGACTTCACCGCCGCCGCCCGCTACCGCGACCGGATGTACGAACTGCAACAACTGCGCGAAGAGCAACTCGGCAGAAGATAGAGCGATGCAATTAAAAATTTAGAATTAAAAATTAAAAATTGCGGGGAGGATTGGGAGGAGATTAGGATTTTAAGGATTAGAAAGATAGTAAGGATATTAAAGAGTTTAATGAGATTAAGGACAGCCCTCTTTAACCTCTTTAATCTCTTTAATCTCTTTAATTTCTTTAATCTCTAAACTCTCTTTGCTCTTTCCTCTTTGCTCTTTCCTCTTTTTCAATCCTTTTCCGCTTTCCACATGCCGTAGAGAATCAGCGCACCGCCCAGGAGGGCGATGGGTGTGATGCGCTCGTGGATGAAGAGGGCCGCCGTGATGATGGTGACTAACGGGTTGAGGTAGATGTAGTTGGTGGCGCGCACCGCACCCAATTTGCGCATCGCCACGGCCCACACGAAATAGCAAATCAGCGAGGCCACAACCCCTAAAAAGAGCAGGTTGCCCGCCACAACGGGTCGTAGCAGCACCTCCCACGAGAGCGTGAGGGGTTCGTGGAGAAACCACGGCAGGATGGTCAGCAGTCCGTAGAAGAAGGTCTTGCGCGTGATGAACAGCGCATCGTATCGGTGGCCTATCTGTTTGATGATGAGCGAGTAGAGCATCCACAGCAGGGCGGCTGCGAGGGCCAGCAGATCGCCTTTGGGGGCGAGTTGCAGGACAAACCGCCCGTTCAGCACCACCAGCACCATCCCGATAAAGGCCAATGCCGAGCCGATGATTTGTTGTCGGTTCATCCGCTCGTTGCGGTAGAGGGCGGCCAGCAGGAGGGCCGTCCAGAGGGGTGCCGAGCAGACGATGAGCGAGACGTTGGAGGCCGGTGCGTAGGCCACGGCCATATTCTCGGTCAGAAAGTAGAGCGAACCGCCCGTCAGGCCGATGCCGACCAGGGCCAACTCATCCCGCCAACTATCGGCCCACAGCTTGCAAAGGGTGAAGGGGAGGATGCAGAGGTAGGCCATCAGAAAGCGCACGAAAAAGATTTCGGCCGGCGAGAGTCCGTAGCCGATCAGCACCTTGGTCGAAACGAATGTGGCACCCCATACCGTGACCGCAAAGAGGGCTAAAAGGTGGTATCGTAGCATAACCGCGAGTTTCTTGCGACAAAGGTATGGAAAAAAACGCATTTTTTGGGTGGTTGTTTTTTCGTTTCACTTTATTTTTCTATCTTTGCGTGCTATTATGGTTTGTATGTCAAATCAGAAATAAAAAACAACATAAACAAATTAAAATTCACAATGCAAAGCAAAGGTTTTATCAAACTCATCGCCGTGCTGCTGGCACTGGCATGTGTTTACCAGCTCTCGTTTACGTTCAAGACGCGTAGCGTAGAGAAGAAGGCGGTGGAGTATGCCGCTACGTTCCCCCTCGAGCAGCAGGCCGAGGCGGAGCAGCACTATCTGGATTCGATTCAGAACCTTCAGGTGTTCAACATGGGCTTCAAGAGCTTCACCTACAAGGAGTGCAAGGAGAAGGAGTTGAACCTGGGTCTGGACCTCAAGGGCGGTATGAACGTCATGCTGGAGGTGCAGGTGGAGGATGTCGTGAAGGCTCTGGCCGGTGACAGCGCACAGGATCCCGCCTTCATCGCCGCCATCGAGGAGGCCAACGCCAACCTCAAGAGCGGTACGTCGAAGGATTACATCGCCGACTTCGTGGAGATTTTCGAGCGTCAGACCAACGGTGGTTCGCTCGCTCCGCTCTTTGTAAGCCCCGACCGCAAGGACATCATGCTCGAAAGCTCGAACGAGGATGTGCAGAAGGTGCTTCAGCGTGAGACCGAGGCCGCTATCGCCGCTTCGTTCAACGTGTTGCGCAGCCGTATCGACCACTTCGGCGTAACGCAGCCCAACATCATGCGCCTGCCCAACTCGCACCGCATTCTGGTCGAGCTGCCGGGTGTTAAAGAGCCGCAGCGTGTGCGTGACCTGTTGCAGGGTACCGCTTCGCTCGAGTTCTGGACCACCTACAGCGCCAACGAGGTGCTGCCCGCCATGGTGCAGGCCGACCAGCTGCTGAAGACGCAGCTTGCCGAGGAGGCTCCCGCTACGGAGGAGGCCGAGGCCACGGAGGCTTCGGAGGCCGAGGGTCTGATTGCCGAGATTGGTGAGCAGCCCGCCGAGGAGGCCGAGGCTGTTGAGACGGGCCGCTACTCGCGTGAGCTGAACCCGCTGTTTGCCGTACTCGACCCCTCGTTTGCCGGTGGTGCCGCCATGGGTGCTTCGTACAAGGCCGACATGGCCCAGGTAGATGCCTACCTCGCCATGCCGCAGGTGCGTGAGCTGTTCCCCGCCGACATCGACTTCAAGTGGGCCGTGAAGGGCGACGATATGATGGATGGTCGCTACCAGCTCTTCGCTATCCGCGTGGCTCGTGCCGACGGCAAGGCTCCGCTGGATGGTTCGGTGATTACCGAGGCGCGCGAGCAGTACTCGCAGCAGGGTGCTACGGCCGAGGTTTCGATGGCCATGAACGCCGAGGGCGCACAGGAGTGGGCTCGTCTGACGGGTGAGAATGTGAACAAGTGCATCGCCATCGTCCTCGACGGCTATGTATATTCGGCCCCCAACGTGATTAACAAGATTGAGGGTGGTACCTCGTCGATTACGGGTAACTTCACGATTCAGGAGGCCCAGGACCTTGCCAACGTACTCTCGTCGGGTAAGGTTCCCGCACCGGCCAAGATTATCCAGGACACCGTGGTAGGTCCTTCGCTGGGTCAGGAGTCGATTAACGCAGGTCTGCTGTCGTTCGTCATAGCCTTCATCCTCGTACTGCTCTACATGGGTCTGTTCTACAAGACGGCCGGTTGGTTGTCGGATATCGCCCTGTTGACCAACGTCTTCCTTTTGATGGGTGTGCTGGTATCGTTCGGTGCCGTGCTGACCCTGCCGGGTATTGCCGGTATCGTCCTGACGATGGGTATGGCCGTGGATGCCAACGTGATTATCTACGAGCGTATCAAGGAGGAGCTGCGTGGCGGTAAGGGCCTTTCGCTGGCCATCAAGGATGGTTTCTCGAAGGCTTACTCGGCCATCATCGACGGTCAGCTGACCACGATTATCACCGGTATCGTCCTCTTCATCTTCGGTACGGGTCCGGTACAGGGCTTCGCTACGACCCTCGTCATCGGTATCATCACCTCGGTATTTACCGCTGTATTTATTACCCGTCTGCTGATTGAGTGGGCTGTTTTGAAGTGGGGCGAGATCTCCTTCTCGCGTCCCTGGTCGGAGCATTTCCTCAATAACACCAAGATCGACTTCCTCTCGAAGCGCAAGGCTGCCTATATCGTTGTGGCTGTGGTGCTGGGTCTGTCGTGCATCTCGTTCGTGGTGCGCGGTCTGAACCTCGGTGCCGAGTTCACGGGTGGTCGTGCCTATGTGGTTCGTTTCGACCAGGCTGTTTCGGCCGAGGAGGTTCGCCAGAACCTGGCTACGGAGTTCTCGAAGATTGAGGATGCCGACGCTTCGAACGTATCGTATGAGGTGAAGCAGTATGGTGGTGAGAACCAGATGCGCATCGTGACGCAGTATCGTTACGACGATACGTCGGACGACGCTACGGCCGAGGTAGAGGAGATTCTCTACAACGCCGTGAAGGGTCTCTACACCTATGAAATCAGCTTCGAGCAGTTCCGCGATACGCAGACCGACGAGAACGGTATCCTGAATGCCGACAAGATTGGTCCTTCGATTGCCAAGGATACGACCTGGAATGCCATCTACTCGGTACTCTTCTCGCTCATCGCCATCGGTCTCTACATCACGCTGCGATTCAAGCGTTGGCAGTGGGCTTCGGGTGCTACGCTGGCCCTGGCCGTCAATGCCTTCATGATTATCGGTGTCTTCTCGATTTTCTATGGTCTGCTGCCCTTCAACCTGGAGGTAAACCAGGCCTTCATCGCCGCCATTCTGACCATCATCGGTTACGCCATCAACGATACGGTGGTGGTATTCGACCGTATCCGCGAGTTCCTGGGTCTCTATCCCAAGCGTTCGATGGAGGAGAATGTAAACAAGGCCATCAACTCGACCTTGTCGCGTACGATCAACACCTCGGCTACGACGCTTGTGACGCTGATTGCCATCTTCCTCTTCGGTGGTGAGACGATCCGCGGTTTCATCTTCGCGTTGATTCTCGGTGTCTGCATCGGTACGGCCGCTACGATTTTCGTGGCTACGCCGATTGCCTACGACCTGATGGTTCGTGCCGACAAGAAGAAGGAGCTGAAGAAATAATTTTCACGCCTTCAAAATACTCTGGTTATACAAATTCCGGAATGAACAGAGGGTGTCCTAAACCAACGGGACACCCTCATTTTTTATCGCCCTGCCGCAACGATTATTTCGAATAAATTTATACCTTTGTAATATATATAGCCAGCAAACCTATGGAAAAAATCATCTCTTGGATTCGTCGCACGGTGTCGCCCGTCTTTGTGGTGCTGCTTGTAGCCGCCTTTATTTTGTGGTATATCGCCAAGTTGAGCTATACCTATACGACCGACCAGGTGATGCGCCTCAATGTGGCCGGCAACGAGTTTGAGATTACCTGCGTGGTGGAGGGTGTCGGCACGAACCTCTTCGGCTATCGTGTCTATCACGACAAGGTGTTGCGCATCCCCCTCTCGGAGCTGCGTACCAAGACCTCCTACGACGAGGAGACCTACGGCATGATTCTCATCGACCCCCAATCGTTGCAAAATGCCATCTCGGTACGTTGCACCGACATTAAGATTGTCTCGATAGGGGAGGTTCCCGCCCTGCAAAACTTTGTGGAGTGATGTTTAAGGTCGGAATCACCGGAGGTATCGGAAGCGGAAAAAGCACCGTGTGTCGTCTCTTTGCGGCACGCGGTGTGGCTGTTTATGATACGGATGCCGCGGCCAAGCGGCTGATGGCCGAGGACGAGGGGCTGAAGGGGCAAATCATCGCCCGCTTCGGGGCGGAGAGCTACCGCGACGGGGCGTTGAATCGTCCCTATTTGGCCGAGCGGGTCTTTCATAGCGAGCAGGAGCGCGAGGCGCTGAACGGGCTGGTTCATCCGGCCGTCATTGCCGATTTTGAGGCCTGGGCCGAACGGCAGGGGGGCGACTATGTGGTGCTGGAGAGTGCCATCCTCTACGAGGCGGGGCTGGATAAACACCTCGACCGCGTGGTGGCCGTCCTGGCCCCCGAGGCGTTGCGCCTGGAGCGTGCCATGCAGCGCGACGGGGCGAGCCGTGAGCAGATTGTGAGCCGCATGGCGGCCCAGATGGACGACGATACGTTGAGCCGCAAGGCCGATGTTTCGGTGGTCAATATCTTCGAGGAGGAGCTGGAACCGATGGTCCAGGAGTTGGATTTTCGCTTTAAGAACCATTTGTAATGATATTTCGCAACGCATATCCCCGTCAGGTGATGGGCATCGTCAATTGCACCCCCGACTCCTTCTATACCGGTTCGGGCGAGGTGCCGGACGATGCGCAGCTGCGTGATGTGATGGTGCGCCACCTTACGGAAGGGGCCGATTGGCTCGATTTGGGGGCGATGTCCACCCGCCCGGGTGCCGAGGAGGTACCGGTTGAGGAGGAGTGGGCGCGCCTTGAGAGGGGGTTGTCGGTGGTCGAAGCGTTGCGCCGCGAGGGGCGATTGACGGCCCGTATTTCGGTCGATACGTTCCGTGTGGAGGTGGCACGAAGAGCCATTGAAGCCTTTGGCATTGAGATGATTAACGACGTAACGGGCGGCCAATACGATGAACGGATGTACCCTCTGGTGGCCGAAACGGGGGTGCAGTATGTGGCGATGCACATGCGCGGTACGCCGCAGACCATGCAGCGACTGACCCACTACGACGATGTAGCCGAGGAGGTGCGGACGTGGCTCTTGGCACGAACCGAGCAGCTGCACGCTGCGGGGGTTGCGCAGCATCAGATTTGGCTCGACCCGGGCTTCGGCTTTGCCAAAGATTTGGCGCAGGAGTACCAACTCGTGGCGCGGTTGAACGAGCTGGCCGAGGCGGGCTATCCGCTGTTGGTGGGCATCTCGCGCAAGTCGATGCTGACCCGCGTGCTGGGGATTGAGAAGGAGGAGGCCCTGCCCGCAACGACGGCCCTGCATTGGGAGCTGTTGCGACAGAGGGCGACGATGCTGCGCGTGCATGATGTGGCGGCCGCACGGCAGACGGTCGATTTATACAACCATTACGAACAAACAGCCTTGCAAAGATGATACAGGTAACGAATATTCACAAACGATTTGGCAATCTGGAGGTGCTGAAGGGCATCTCGCTGGAGGTGAAAAAGGGGGAGTTGATTGCGATTGTCGGTGCCAGCGGAGCCGGAAAGACCACCCTGCTGCAACTCATCGGGACCCTCTCGCGTGCCGACGAGGGTGCGATTACGATCGACGGCCATCGGGTGGACCAACTCTCGGAGACGGCTCTGGCCCGCTTCCGCAACGAGCGCATCGGTTTTGTCTTCCAGTTTCACCACCTGCTGCCCGAATTTTCGGCCCTGGAGAATGTGATGATTCCCGCGCTGATTGCCAATCGTCCGCGCAAGGAGGCGGAGGCCCGCGCCCGCGAATTGTTGGCGATGATGGGGCTTACGGAGCGACTCTCGCATAAGCCCGCCCAGCTCTCGGGTGGCGAGCAGCAGCGTGTCTCGATTGCCCGCGCCCTGATGAACAAGCCGGCCGTGTTGCTGGCCGACGAGCCTTCGGGCAACCTCGATTCGCGCAACCGCGACGAGATTCATCGCCTCTTCTTCGAGCTGCGCGACAACCTGGGACAGACCATTGTCATCGTGACCCACGACGAGAAATTTGCCGCTACGGCCGACCGCTGCATCCGCATCGAGGATGGCCGTATCGCCTTGTGATAGATTGCGCGATGTCGCTGTTTCGCTTCAAAGAGTTTTCGGTTCGGCAGGAGAAGACCCCGATGAAGGTGGGGACGGATGGTGTCCTGCTGGGGGCTTGGGCGCGTGTGGAGGAGACGACACATCGCATCCTCGATATTGGCACGGGTACGGGCGTGATTGCCCTGATGATGGCGCAGCGCGCTCCGTGGGCCGAGGTCGTGGGGGTCGATATCGACCCCGTGGATGAGGCGCGCGAGAATGGCGCGTGTTCGCCCTGGAGCCATCGGGTGCAGTTTTATCAAGCGGCTGTGCAGCAGTTCGATGCCGCCCCGTTCGATTTGATTCTCTCCAATCCCCCCTTCTTTACCGAGTCGCTGACCTGCCCCGACCGCGGACGAACCCTGGCTCGCCATGCCGTGGCACTCCCCTTTGAGGAGTTGCGCGATGCGGTGGTGCGCCTTCTGAAGGCGGAGGGGCGATTTGCCCTTGTGCTGCCCGTGGTGGAGGCCGAACGCTTTATCCGCCTGTGCGAAGGACTCTTGCGCCCGATTCGCCGAACCGCCGTGCGTACCACGCCCCGCCATCCGGCCAAACGGCTCTTGGTGGAGATGGTCCATGCCGCTTCACCGCAGAGGGCCGAGGAGTGCGACGAGCTGATGATTGGCACGGGCGAACACGAAACCTATACGGAGGCCTACCGCGCCCTGACGCGCGATTTTTACCTGAAATTTTGAAAGTTACACAAAATCTGCTATTTTTGTCCTCGAATCTAATATCGAAAAGGTTATGAAACGACTGGTAATGGTGGTTGCCCTCCTGTTTTCGACGGCAACGCTGCTGGCACAGCAAAATCCCTATATCGCCCTGCTGGGTGTGACGAACAGCGCGGAGGGGGCTACGCTTTCCGCCCCTACGACCCTGCTTTCGGTCGATGTGGAGGCCGAGTGTGAGCGCACGCTCTGCGGTCCCTATGCCCGCTATGCCCAGAAGTATCTGGGGGTACGCGCCCCGCTGACGGATAAGACCGAGTGGCGCGTGAAGCGTGCTGCGGTGGGTTTGGCCGACTTTTCGAGCTATGAGCGCGAACCCTTCACGGCCGACGAGGCGGAGGTGATGACCTATGCCGATGCCGCCACCCAATTTGCCGCCATCCAACCCGATAAGACCTCGACCGCGGCCACCACGCTCGAGGATGCCGCCCTCATGGCTGCCAATACGATCTTCTCGTTGCGCCGCCACCGCACGGATCTGATTACGGGCGAGGCCGGTGAAAATGTCTTTGGCGAGGGGTTGAAGAGCGCGTTGGAGGAGATTGCCCGCCAGGAGCAGGCCTACCTGGAACTCTTCCTCGGCAAGCGCACGAAGGAGCGTGTCGTAAAACGCTTCATCGTCTATCCCGACCACACGAAACAGCAATATGTAGTCTGCCGCTTCAGCGCGCAGGAGGGGTTGGTTTCGGCCGGCGACCTCACGGGCGATATGGTTGTTTTGCAGATTACCCCCTCGGAAAAGATTAATTCGCCCGTGCCGGAGGCCGGTGCGAAGGAGACCTCGACCGTGCCTGCTTTGGTGGCCAATCCGGCTACCTGCACCCTTCAGGTGCGCGGTGAGGAGGTGGCCCGCGAGGTGCTGCCCATCTTCCAGTTCGGCCGCACGATTCAACTTTCGCAACCTCGTCAGCGTTAATCTTTCGTGCCACAGCACACCCATACTTCGCGCATGGTCCGTCTGCTCGGGGCGTTTCGTCGTGAGCGTAACGGCCTGGTAGCCGATACGATGCACTACGACGGCGAACGGTACGGCCTGAACTACGGCGTGAGCCTGGCCACGGTACGCCGCATCGTGCGCGAGGTGGAGCCGAATCGGGACGAGGATTTTGCCCGCTTTTTGGCTGCCCAGCAGGTGCGTTGTCTGCAACTCGCGGCCTGGCATCTGGCCGACCCCGCCGCGTGGCATGAGGAGGAGGCCTTGACGTGGCTCCGTAAGGTAACCAATTCGGAGCTGGCCGAGGAGGCCGCCTACGCCCTTTGGAGCCGTACGGAGTGGCTGCATCGCCTTGTCGAGGAGCAGCTGACAGAGGGCGCGTTCTATCCCTGCTATGCCCTGCTGATGGCTGCGGCCCGTCTTGATGAGCCGCCTGTAAGCTACCTCGAAAGTTCGCTCACGCTGTTGGAGCGTTTCGACCACCGCCTGATGCGGCAGGCCGTCACCGCCTTGTGGGCGCAGACGGCCAACCGAACCCCGAACGGAAAAGAGGTCGTTCTCGCCCGTCTTGCGACGCTCGGAACGACCCCTGCAATGTGCTTTTTACGCGAGGAGCTTGCGTGGCGCATCCTCTAACGCTGCCCCGCCAATTCGTACTCCTCCAACTCCTCCAGAATGGTCACCAGGTGGTGGTAGCTCACCGTACCGCTCTCGCGCCACAACACCTCGCCCCGTCGGAAAAACATCAACGTAGGCACCGAAACGATGTGGTAGCGGTGGATGACCGCCTCCATTTCGGGGTCGTCGATGTCGATGCGTATGAGGTCGGTGCGGCTCTTCATCCGCTCGGCAAATTGGGTGATAATCGGCTCCATCTCTTGACACGGAGTACACCAGGTGGCATAAAACTCGACAAAGGTGAGTTTCTCCTGCCAAATCATCTGTTCGAATTTCGGCATAGCTATTCTGTTTATTGGTTGACTTCAATCCAGGAGAAGAAGGCTCCGGCCCGCTCCGTAAGCTCCTTTTCAACGTAGTTGATGGTGCGCTTCAGCCCCTCGTCGAGCGAGGTGGAGGCGCGCCAACCCAATTCGCGGTGGGTGGCTTTGAGGTCGGGGGTGCGTCGTGAAAACTCCTCGTGGCGGGCGGCTACATGGACGATGCGCGAGCGGCTGCCCGTGAGGCGGATGATGCGCTCGGCGAGCTGAAGAATCGAGAGGCTCTCGTCGCTTGCCAGATGAATCGTGCGCGTGTGGTCGGTCGGGAGGGCCTGCATGAGGGCCATCAGCCCCTCGACCACATCGCCCACATAGCAGAAGGTGCGCTGCTGCTCACCGCTCCCCTCGATAACGATGTCCCGATTTTGCAGGGCCGCCACCACCATCTTGGTCACCACCCGTTGGTCCATCAAATCGACCCCGCTCCCGTAGCAGTTGTAGATGCGGGCAATGCGCGTATCGACCCCGAACTCCTGCCGATAGGCGCGGTGCAGGGCCTCGGCTGCAAATTTGCTTTCGAGGAGCAGGCGATGAGTCGAAGCCCCCTCGCGTGTGGGATGTGTCAGCTCGTTCAGCTGTTCCACGCCGCCCGATGAGGCCAAGACCACGCGGGCATGCTCCGTGCGGGCCGTGTCGAGGGCATGAATCGACCCCATCATCCCGATACGCAACGTCTCGACCGGCAGGGCCTTGTTGTAGCGTACCATGGTGGGGGCGGCGAGGTTGTAAATCTCGTCGCAACGAATACCAAAGGGGTGGACAATGTTGTGATGAATGTAGTGAAAGCTGCTCAACCGCAGGGCCGAGCGGAGCATCGGGGCGTGGGCAATGTCGCGCACATCAATTGCAAAGACCTCATCGCCCCGCTCGATGAGGGCGCGGCAGAGGTGAGAGCCGATGAACCCCACACCGCCCAATACAACAATTCGTTTTTTTGCCATCTTGTTCCCTTTTTCGGGGGACAAGCGCAAAAACTATTCCATAAACATCGCTTTGGGAAGCTCCATGATGTTGTTGATCGAGTGGATGCGCAACCCCTTGGGGGCTTTCAGGCTCTTGGTGATGTAGCCCGAGACGACGATGCACTTAAATCCCAGACGGGCCGCCTCGGCGATGCGCTGCTCGGTGCGGGGGGCGGGGCGTACCTCGCCCGAAAGGCCGATCTCGCCGGCAAAGCAGACCCCCTCGGCAATCGGACGGTCGAAGTAGGAGGAGATGACGGCCGCCACAACGGCCAGGTCGAGACCCGTATCGGCCACCTTGAAGCCACCGGCAAAGTTCAGAAAAACATCCTTCTGGAACATCTTCATCCCGACCCGCTTCTCCAGCACGGCCAGCAGCATATTCATTCGGCGGGCATCGAAGCCCGTCGTCGAGCGTTGGGGCGTTCCGTAGGCGGCACCGCTTACGAGCGATTGCACCTCAATCAGATAGGGGCGCAGTCCATCGGCCGAGGCACCTACGGCAATGCCGCTCAGCGGCTCTTCGTAGTGCGAGAGGAGAATCTCGGAGGGGTTATCGACCCCGCGCAGACCGCTGTCCAGCATCTCGAAGACCCCGATTTCGAAGGTCGCACCGAAGCGGTTCTTGATGCCGCGCAGGATGCGGTAGCAGTTGTTCGAGTCCCCCTCGAATTGCAGGACAACATCGACGATGTGTTCCAAAATCTTCGGGCCGGCAATCGTGCCGTCCTTGGTGATGTGGCCGATGATGAAGATGGCCGTGCCGGTCGTCTTGGCATACTTTAAGAGCGTGGCTGCACACTCCCGAATCTGCGACACGCTGCCGGCCGAGGAGTCCAACACCTCGCTGTAGATGGTCTGTATCGAGTCAATCACCACCACATCGGGTTGCTGCTCCACGATTTGGGCGGTGATGTTTTCGAGCAGCGTTTCGGCATAAATCAGACACTCCTCGTTGCAGATGCCGATGCGGTCGGCACGCATCCGAATCTGCTCGGCCGACTCCTCGCCCGAAACGTAGAGGGTCTTGAGGCGATTCTCCTTCAGGGCCAGCTGCAGGGCAAGGGTCGATTTGCCGATGCCCGGCTCACCGCCCAACAAAACGAGCGAACCCGGCACCAGACCGCCGCCCAGCACGCGATTCACCTCCGACGACCCCGTGTCGATGCGCTTGTGGTCATCCTCGCGTATCTCGTTGAGGCGTAGCGGACGGCTGCGCTCCAACGAGGCGGCCGCCTTGAGCGACGGGGTGGAGTTTTCGCGGGCTATCACCTCCTCCGTGAAGCTGTTCCACTCGCCACACGAGGGGCATTTGCCCAACCATTTGGGGGCTTCGAAACCGCAGTTTCGGCAGAAAAAAGCCTTCTTGACCTTTGCCATCGTCGCGCTGTTTTTAGGGGTTAATAGGGGTAGGCGGTATATTCCTGGCGCAGCACCTCCAAAATCTGTTCGCTCTCGAACAGGGCGCGGTACTGCTCCGTAACATCAATCGTCAGGAGCGTCATCGGCAGCAGCGAACCTTCGTCCGTGTAGCTCGTGCATCGCACCAGGTAGCTCTGCTCCTCATAGCTGAAGGTCATCTCTTTGGCGGCGGGCTGTTTGTCGAACGACCCCGCGATGGGGCTGCTGTCGGCCGTGGGGCGCACGAAGAGCAGACCGCCATCGAAACGGTTGAAGTCGAGCAGATAGCTCCCTCCGACCTGCACGGGTGCCTCCTCTACGACGGCCGCACGAATCTGCTCCTCGAAGGCTTCATCTTCGGCCGAGAGGGTGATCTGCGCATCGAGGCGCACGATGGGGTAGGAGGCCGAGTAGAATACCTCCCCCTCCTGCTCCCCGCAGGCGACGAAGAGCAGGGCTGAAAGTGCTATGAGCCACAGGCGTTTCATGGCGTGGTTATTTGATGAAGAATCGGTAGATATCGTTTCCGTTGGCATAGACCAGCAGGACGATGAGGATGCCCAGACCGATGTATTGGGCCACCTCCAGCACCTTGTCGCTCACCTTGCGACCGGTCACCATCTCCCAGAAGGTGAAGAGGGCGTGGCCACCGTCGAGGGCCGGAATCGGCAGGATGTTCATCACGGCCAGGATAATCGACAGGAAGGCGGTCTTGAGCCAGAAGTCGAGCCAATTCCACTCGGGGGCGAAGATGCTGCCGATGGCGATGAAACCGCCCAGCTCCTCATACATCTTCGTCTCGGGCTTCACGATGAGCTTCAACTGCTCCCAATAGTCGGCAATCGTCGTGCCGGCACGTTTCAGACCGGCCGGAATCGACTCCAGCAGGGTGTATTCGCGCGTGCGGAAGACGAGCGGATTTTGCAGCGTGATGCCCATCACACCCTCCGCATCGACCGGCACGACCACCTCGACGAGGTTGCCCTCGCGCTCCACCGTGAGGCGGACATCGCTGCCGGCAGCATCGTGGATGTATTGGCGCACGGTGGCAAGGTCGTTCGAGGCCAGCCCGTCGGCCGATACCACGCGGTCGCCCGGCTTCAGGGCGGCAGCCGAGGCGTAGCTGACACTATCGACGATGAAGGGGATGTGGGGGGTCAGGAAGCCCTTGTAGCCCTCCGCGCGACGCATCTGAATCATCTCCTCCATCGTGAGCAGCAGCTCCACGGGGTCGCCTTCGCGCTCCACCACAACCCGACAATCGCCATCGGTCAAAAGGAGCGAATTCATGATAAGGCCCGCATTCTCGATCTCCTCGCCGTTGATGGTGAGAATCTTATCGCCATCCACGAAGCCCAACTCCTCGGCCGCCTCGTTGAAGTCGTAGCCCCACTTCACATCCTCGTTCGAAAGGTAGCTGTCGCCCCAGGTATAGCAGACGGCGCAGTAAATCACGATGGCCGTCAGCAGGTTCATCACCACACCGGCCACCATCACCAGAAAGCGTTGCCAGGCGGGCTTGGCGCGGAAGTCGTCGGGGCGCACCGGACCTTCGATCTGGCTCTTGTCTAACGACTCGTCAATCATGCCGCCAATCTGGACATAGCCGCCCAGGGGCAACCAGCCGAGGCCATAGACCGTCTCCTTGTGCTTGAACTTGAAGAGCGAGAACCAGGGGTCGAAGAAGATAAAGAATTTCTCGACACGAATCCCGAAAAGGCGTGCCATGATGAAGTGGCCGAACTCGTGCAGGCCGACAATGATCGTAAAGCAGAGAAAGAATTGCAGCAGTTTGATTACAATATCCATGGGTGTTGTTTATCGAATTGAATGGGTGTTACAGGTGAAGAAATTCCGCGGCCAGACGACGTGCCTCGAGGTTCGAGGCGGCATAATCCTCCAGCGTTGGGTTGAGTTTGAAATCGGCCTTCGTGAGGGCGTACTCAATCGTGCGCACAATATCGAGCCAGGCGCAACGACCCGCCAGGAAGGCACCGACGGCCACCTCGTTCGAGCCGTTCATCACGCACGCGGCCGTCCCTTTGCGGCGCAGGCAGTCGTAGGCAATATCGAGCGCGGGGTACTTCCGGCGGTCCACTTCCGAGAAGGTCAGCTCGGGATGGTTCAGGAAGTTGAAACGCTCCGTCGGGCGGTTGGCACGCTCGGGGAAGAGCAGGGCGTAGCTAATCGGCATCCGCATATCGGGCGTGCCGAGCTGTGCCTTGATGGCTCCATCCTCAAACTCGACCATCGAGTGGATGATGGATTGGGGGTGCTGGATGACCGAAATGCGGTCGGCCGGCACATCGAAGAGCCAATGGGCCTCGATGACCTCGAACCCCTTGTTTACGAGGGTCGAGGAGTCGATCGTAATCTTTGCCCCCATATCCCATTGTGGGTGGCGCAGGGCCTGCTCCACGGTGACGTGTTGCAGCTCCTCGGCCCGCAGGTCGCGGAACGAACCGCCGCTGCAGGTGATGATGAGGCGGCGCAAGGGCGACCGCTCCCCGATGAGGCATTGGAAGATGGCCGAATGCTCAGAGTCGATCGGGATAATCGGGGCCTTGCGCTCACGGGCAAGTGCCATTACGCGCTCACCGCCTACGACCAGCGACTCCTTGTTGGCCAGGGCCAGCTTCTTCCCCTTTTCGAGCGTGGCGACCGTGGGGGCCAAACCGGCATAGCCGACCAGGGCATTGACCACCACCTCCGTATCACCGCCACCGGCCACCTGGCTGACGGCCTCTTCACCGGCATAGACCTTCGTGTCGGTATCTTGCAGGGCCTCCTTCAGGGGTTGGTAATATTGTTCGTCGGCAATGACCACCGTGTCCACATCGAAGGCGCGGGCCTGCTCGGCCAGTCGCTCCCATTGGCGATGGGCCGTCAATACGCGCACCTCGAAACGGTCGGGGTTCTCACGGGCGATGTCCAGGGTCTGCACGCCGATCGAACCGGTAGAGCCGAGAATACACAAGCGTTGTTTCATCTTCGTATGCTGTTTCTTTAGAATACAATGTAGGCTTCGGGGTCGATGGGCTTGCCATCGCTCCACAACTCCAGCACAAAGGGCTTCTCCTCCTCCGAGGTGCTTTGCTCGCTCTTCAGGTGGCCGAGCAACTCACCGGCCCGCACCGCCTGCCCGATGGCTACGGTCGGCTCGGCGAGGTTCTTGTAGATGGCCACCAGCCGGTTGCGATGCTGCACCAGCAACTGCTGACCCGCATCGGGACTCCACACCGAGGCGATGACCGTCCCGTCGTCGATGGCCGTTACGCGGTCCGTGTTGTCGGCCGCAATCGAGATTCCGAAACGCCCCTCCTCAATCGAGAATCGCTCGGTGATGATGCCCTCGACGGGGGCAATCAGCTCGATAGCCTGGCGCACGGCACGACGAGCGGCATCGTGTTGCAGGTTGTAGGGTCCCTCGCCCTCCATTTGGGCGCGCAGGAGCGAATCCTCCACGGAGGGCATCACGAGAATCTTGCTTTGGCGTGTCGAGTCCGAGAGCTGCACGGTGCGGGCTACGGGGCTTTTGCCGGCCATAATCATCGCAATATTCTCGTTGTAGGTCATCATCTGGGCCATGACGCGCTCCATCGAATCCAATCGGATGATGTTCTGCATCAGGCTTTCGCGCGAGCGGTCGGCATCGCTGCGGAAGCCGGGCAGCATCTCCAGCACGGGCGAGTAGGCCACCAGCGAGAGAACAAGGACGAACATCACGATAAGGAACGAGAGCGTAGCGGCAATCAGTCCGGCCGGCGAGAGGTGCATGTGCCACTCCTCGTTGCCGTCGCTCACGTTGGTCAGCGAGACACGGCGTTTGCGAAACAGACTGCGCCAGATGTCGGATATGCGTTTTATGAGTTTCATCGTTGCAAATCTTTCCACGGCTCAACGAGCCGCCTTCGGTTTATCAAACGACAAAGATAACCAATTTTGCATGAATCTTTGGTGCTTTGATTTGATTTTTTTACCTTTACACCACCAAATGTCGCTATTAAAACTATTAAAACGAACAATACGATGGTAAAACCTACTTTATTGGTGCTGGCTGCCGGTATGGGGTCGCGCTACGGCTCATTGAAGCAGATGGACGGTGTAGGCCCCAACAACGAGGCCATTATTGATTATTCGATTTACGATGCCATTCGTGCCGGCTTTGGCAAGGTGGTCTTTGTGATTCGCCACGCCTTCGAGAAGGAGTTCCGCGAGGTCTTCTCGAAGGAGCGTTTCGGCGGTAAGATCGAGGTGGAGTTTGTCTTCCAGGAGCTGGACTACCTCCCCGAGGGCTGCTCGGTTCCCGAGGGTCGCGTGAAGCCGTGGGGTACGAACCACGCCCTGCTGATGGCCAAGGAGGTGATTCACGAGCCGTTTGCCGTCATCAATGCCGACGACTTCTACGGGGCCGAGGCTTACGAGACGATTGGCGGCTACCTCTCGCAGCTGGCCGACTCGACGAATCGCTACTGCATGGTGGCCTACAACCTGAACCTCACCCTCTCGGAGAATGGTACCGTGTCGCGCGGTGTCTGCGGGGTGGACGAGGAGCAGAACCTCACCTCGATGGTCGAGCGCACGAAGATTGAGCGTATGCCCTCGGGTCAGATTGTCTTCCACGACCTGGGCGAGGACCAGCCGCTGGAGGAGGAGACCCCCGTGTCGATGAACCTCTTCGGCTTCACGCCCGACTACTTCACCCACACGGAAAACTACTTCAAGCAGTGGTTCAAGGAGAATACCGACCACATCAAGGGTGAGTTCTACATCCCCACGATGGTCAATAAGCTCATTGCCGACGGCACGTCGAAGCTCCGCGTACTGCGCTCGGCAGCCCAATGGTATGGCGTGACCTACAAGGAGGATAAACCCGCCCTGGTGGCCGCCATCCGCCGCATGGTGGAGGAGGGTAAGTATCCCGAGGAACTGTGGGAATAAGTTAGAGAATTAAAAGTTTGCTCAACGAAAAGGGAGATAGCCAACGGTTCAGGCTATCTCCCTAATTTTTTGTGGTAATGATGCCAAAAGTGGCGCTTTTTGAGTTTTAAATGTGGGGCGAGA
>X42_Goitered_Gazelle__coassemble_36_pt1 | contig 47314 bp, 36 predicted proteins | sample X42_Goitered_Gazelle__metabat2_low_PE_007 | metagenome-assembled genome bin X42_Goitered_Gazelle
TAAACAGCTACTTATATTTTGACCCAAGCGCCGCTTTTGGCATCATTACCCTTTTCGTAAACGAGCCTTTTCGGGCAAGACAGATCCCGAAAGAGCCTTGTCGGACGGATTCCTTTTTTTTGAGCTTTTCGCCCCTCCTGCCTACCAGGCAAAGAGCGGATAGTTCTCCATCATGGCATTGACATCCTTGCGCACGGCTGCAATGTTCTCCTCGTTTTCGGGGTCGTGCAGCACGCGGTCGATCAGCTCGACGATGTAGTCCATCTTATCCTCCTTCACACCGCGCGTCGTGATGGCGGGCGTACCGAAGCGCAGGCCCGAGGTCTGGAAGGCAGAACGCGAATCGAAGGGAACCATGTTCTTGTTGGTCGTGATATCGGCAGCCACCAAGCACTTCTCGGCCAGCTTACCCGTCAGCTCGGGGAACTTCGTGCGCAAATCGACCAGCATCAGGTGGTTATCCGTGCCGCCCGATACAATCTTATAGCCACGCTTCACGAAGGCCTCGGCCATCGCCTTGGCATTCTTCTGCACCTGCTTCTGGTACTCGACATACGAGGGGTCGAGGGCCTCACCGAAGGCTACGGCCTTGGCGGCAATCACATGCTCCAGCGGACCGCCCTGGATGCCCGGGAAGACGGCCGAGTTGAGAATCTGCGACATCTTCTTCACAACACCCTTCGGAGTGGTCAGCCCCCACGGATTGTCGAAATCCTTGCCCATGAGGATAATACCGCCACGCGGACCGCGCAGGGTCTTGTGGGTGGTCGAGGTGACGATGTGGGCATACTTCACGGGGTTCTCCAGCAGACCGGCAGCAATCAGACCGGCCGTGTGGGCCATATCAATCATGAGCAGCGCGCCCACCTTGTCGGCAATCTCGCGCATGCGCTTGTAGTCCCACTCACGCGAGTAGGCCGAGGCACCACCGACGATGAGCTTGGGTTTATGCTCCATGGCGAGGGCCTCCATCTGGTCGTAATCGACCGTACCGGTAGCCTCGTTGAGTTGGTAGCCGACCGCCTTGAAATATTTACCCGAGAAGTTCACCAGCGAACCGTGCGAGAGGTGACCGCCGTGGGCCAAATCCAATCCGAGGAAGGTGTCGCCGGGCTGCATCACGGCAAAGAATACGGCCATGTTGGCCTGTGCGCCCGAGTGGGGCTGCACGTTGGCATACTCCGCACCGTAGAGCTTCGAGATGCGCTCGATGGCCAGCTTCTCCACCTCATCGACCACCTCGCAACCGCCGTAATAGCGGGCTGCGGGATAACCCTCGGCATACTTGTTCGTCAAGACCGAACCCATGGCCTGCATCACCTCGTCGCTCACGAAGTTCTCGGAGGCAATCAGCTCGATGCCGTGCATCTGGCGGTTGCGCTCACGCTCAATCAACTCAAAAACAACTGCGTCTTTTTTCATTTTTGCTCAATATTTTGTGTTTTTCACTTTTTCCGAAGCCAAAGATACAACGGAAAAGGGAAAGAAAGATGCACAAAAGAGGGATTTTTTCGACAAAGATTTCACACTTCTTATTTTATGGCCCACTTTTTACTACCTTTGTAGGTATGAAACGTACGCTTTTGACCCTTTTTGCCCTCATGACCCTCGCTTGGGTCGAGGCCCAGGAGTCGGCCCTGCCGACCATCGACGCACAAACGCTCGGCATGGGCGGTGTCTCGATGACCTCCACATCGGATGCCCACGCCCTGTTCAACAATGCGGCTACGGCCTCCTTCTCGCTCTTCCCGGCCAAGATTTCGACCTCCTACTACGGGCAGGCCGACTTCGACTACTACGGCATTTCGGGCTATTGGCGGTTCAACCCGAACAATACGCTGCAACTCGGCTGGCGGCAATACCTGCGCGAGAAGGGCAACAACGATTCGGCCCTCGATGTGGGCTATGCCCGTCGCCTCGGAGAGCGCACCTCGGTAGCCGTCACGGGGCGTTACCTGATGCTCAAACGCTATGAGGAGAAGTCGGAGGCGTTGGCAGTCGATTTGGCGGCCGCCTATGTGCAACCCCTGACCGATTGGAAGCACTACTCCACCCTGCGCCTGGGTGCCAAGCTCTCGAACCTGGGCGGATTCCTCGGCCACTCGGAGCTGGAGCTGCCGATGGAGCTGAAGGCGGGTGCGGCCCTCGAAACCTTCTTCTCGGACCAGCACCAGCTGACCGTGGGTGCCGACCTCGGCTACTACTTCACCCCGTCGGATGTGCGGGGCTTCCAAGCCGCTTTAGGTGCCGAGTATAACCTCATGCAGCTCATTCAGTTGCGTGCAGGCTATCACATCGGCGAACGGAAGGACTACTACCCCTCGTTCTTCTCGCTCGGTGCCGGTCTTCGCATCCTGCATATCCGCGTCGATTTCGCCTACCTGATTGCCGAAAAAGAGACCCTGCTGCGCAATACATACAGCATCAGTTTCGGACTCGACTTTTAAAAGAGGAAAGAGCAAAGAGCGAAGAGCAAAGAGATATAAAGTTAAAAGTTGAACTTTGCGATTAAGTCGAGCTGCCGAAGGCAGGTCAAAGAGCAAAGAGTTTGAGAAAAAGAGCAATACGATATGAAACAACGCATCTTGTTTGTCTGTCTGGGTAATATCTGCCGGTCGCCGGCGGCCGAGGGGATTTTGCGCGATTTGGTGATCCGTCATCGCCTCACGGAGCTGGTGGAGGTCGATTCGGCGGGTACCTATGCCGGCCATACGGGCGAGCTGCCCGATCCGCGTATGCGACGGGCCGCCTCGGCACGCGGCATCGAGCTGACACACCGCGCCCGTCAAATCCGAGAGGCTGATTTTGAGCGGTTTGACCGCATCATCGTCATGGACGACTACAACTACGAGGATGTGCATCGGTTAGCCCCTTCGCGCGAGGCGACCAACAAAATCTATCGGATGCGCGAATTTTTCTCCTCATCGCGTTACCACTACGTTCCCGACCCCTACTACGAGGGGCGCGAGGGCTTTGAGATTGTCCTGGACCTGCTGGAGGAGGGTTGCAAACAGCTGCTCGATGAGCTGACGGGGAAGGCCGATTAAAGGGTTTCGGGATAAGGTTTCTTAAAGGGGCTTAAGGGAGCTTAAGGGTAATTAAGGAAGATTAAGTTTCTTTAATCGACTTTTCACCTCTTCCGCTCCAACGGCTGTTCTAAAAAGTTCGACTTATTCTCCGTGTGCAAAACGAACAAGATATATCTTGTTTTACCCACCATTTTCCAAAAGAAAAGCGTACCTTTGCCGCGTAAAAACCATTGAAAAGAGCCATGAAAAAGATTGTAACGCTGCTTTTCGCCCTCCTATCAGTCCTCTCGCTTTCGGCGCAGGAGAACCAAAAGGGGCTTAAGAATGTCGAACTGAAGAATCTGAAGAACGAGCCGCAGATGCTCCCCTATTTCGGGGAGAAGCACCTCCTGATTTTCTATGTGGACCCCGACCGCCACAAGCAGAACGAGGAGTTCACCATCGAAATCGAACAGAATCACGCTGCCGAAGGCAACAACATCGAGGGCTTTGGCGTGCTGAATCTGAAGGATACGATGCTTCCGAACGGCATTGTGCGCACGATGGCCCGTAAGCGCACCGAGAAGAACGGAGCCACGGTGCTGGCCGACACGGACCGCTCGTTAGCCACCGCCTGGGGGCTGGGTGACTGCAACAACAAATTCGTGTTGATGCTCGTTTCGCGCGATGGCGAGATGCTCTACCTGCGTAAGGGTGAGCTGACCGAGGAGGATAAGGCGGAGTTCTACCGCGTAGTTGCCCTTTATCGTTAAATATAGGCATTGTTGCGTCGGCTGCTCCATATCCTGGTGGCGTGCTGCATGACCTTGACGGCCACGGCACAGACGCAAACCCTCTACCGCGTGGTGGAGGGCGATACGATACGCTATACCTATACCCCGCTGCCGCAGGACTCGGTGCCGATGCTCCTGCCCGAAAAGCGGGGTTTCCTGCGCCGTGTGGTGGACTACTTCGGCGAATCGACCACCGACCGCACCTTTGAAAAGCGCATTGACCTCACCTTTGCCGGTGGCCCGAGCTACTCGAAGACCACGAAACTCGGCCTGGGCCTTTTGGCGGCCGGCCTCTACCGCCTCGACCGCACCGACTCGATTACGCCCCCCTCCGATGTGTCGCTCTTTGCCAACATCACCACCTCGGGGTTCTACGCCTTCGGCGTGACGGGCAACACGATTTTCCGCCACTCGGTGCGCAAGGTCGATTACGACATCAGCTTCACCTCCGCCCCCCGCGATGTGTGGGGCATCGGCTATGCGGCCGGACGACACAATCCGAAATCGGACTTCGTGGAGCAGCAGTACCTCATTCGCGGGCGTTTCCTGCAACGCATCCTGCCCAACACCTACATCGGGCCGCTCGTTCACTTTGAACACACGAAGGGGCGCAAATTCGATGAGTTGAGCCTCGCCTACATCGAGGGGCAGAAGCCCGCCTACACGGCTACGGGGCTGGGTGTTGCGTTGGAGTACGACTCGCGCGACTTCATTCCCAACCCGTGGCGGGGTGTGCGCCTCAGCCTGCAAGGCACCTGGTATGCCCACGGATTGGGCAATTGCGGCCGCTCGCTCTGGCAGATGGAGTTCACGGCCAACAGCTACCTGCGATTGTGGCGCGGCGGCATTTTGGCCTTCGACCTGCACGGCGAGTTCAACTCCGAGGGAACCCCCTGGCCGATGCTGGCCCGCATGGGCGGCTCGGAGCGTATGCGCGGCTACTACGAGGGGCAATATACGGATAACAACCTCATCACCTTCCAGACCGAGCTGCGCCAACACCTGTGGCGACGAATCGGATGCGTCGTCTGGGGCGGTGCAGGTAACCTCTTCTCCGAGCGCGAGCCGTTCAGCTGGCGCAACACACTGCCCAACTACGGCCTGGGACTGCGCTGGGAGCTGAAGAAGCGGGTCAATGTGCGCATGGATTACGGCTTTGGCCGCTCGACGAGCGGATTCCTGCTCTCGATTAACGAGGCCTTTTAGTGACAACAAATGAAATTGCTGAACTACATATACTTAAACCCCAACCCAGGCGAGACGCGAAGTCGCTTTTCGATTTTGCTCACCCTCTGGTTTCTGCTTTCGATTATCACCCCCAACTTCGCCCTGGCCGTCACGGAGCACTACTCGCTCTGGACCACCGAGGCATTGATTCTCATGCCCCTGGGCTTCTACATGATGTGGAGCATGGCCCTGCGGCGGTCGGGGTTGATGATTTGGTTCGGTTTCCCGTTCATCTTCTTTGCCGCCTTCCAGGTCGTTCTGCTCTATCTGTTCGGCAACTCGATTATCGCAACCGATATGTTCACCAACCTGGTGACCACCAACCCGGGCGAGGCGCACGAGCTGCTGGCCAACATCTGGCCTGCAGTACTGCTGGTGACGGTGATGTATGTACCGCTGCTCTACCTCGCCTCGCGCGAGATTGCCAAGCGGCGCATCCTCTCGCCCAAGCTGCGCAAGATCTTCTCGCTCACGGGTCTGATTCTCTTCCTCGTGGGTCTGCTGGCCCTCTATCCGGCCTACCGCGTAAGCGAGAAGAAGCATGTCCTGCGCGACGAGATTTTCCCGATCAATGTCTGCTACAACGTCTATCTCTCGGCCTCGGAGCTGCGCAACACCTTCGCCTACGAGGAGCAGACGCGCGATTTTCGGTTCAACGCGCACCGCACCGACTCCTTCGAGGGGCGCGAAATCTATGTATATATTATTGGTGAGGCTTCGCGTGCCATGAATTGGCAACTCTACGGCTATGAGCGCGAGACGAACCCCGGATTGAGCCGCGTGGAGGATATCACCCTCTTCCGCAACATCCTGACCCAGAGCAACACCACCCACAAGAGTGTGCCGCTCTTCCTCTCGTCAATCCGTACCGACGAACATACCCAGCTCTTCCACCGCAAGGGGCTTCCGGCCCTCTTCCGCGAGGCGGGCTTCGAGTGCTGGTTCATCTCGAACCAATCGCCCCAGGGGGCTATGATTGACAACCTCTCGGCCGATGTGGACCACCGCATCTACCTCGACGATCCGCGCTACGACATCCGTCTGAAGGAGGAGCTGCAACGCGCCATCGAGCAGAGCGAAAGCGACAAGCTCTTCTTCATTCTCCACTGCTACGGCTCGCACTTCAGCTACCACCAACGCTATCCGCGCGAGGCGGCCCACTTCCTCCCCGACCCCGATGTGGCGATTCGCAAGAAACACCGCGAGGAGCTGCGCAACGGCTACGACAATTCGATTCGCTACACGGATTACTTCCTCTCGGAGACCATCGCCTACCTCCGCACGCTGGAGGATGCGGCCACGGCCCTCATCTACTGCGCCGACCACGGCGAGGATATGATGGACGACAAGCGAAATCGGTTCCTCCACGCCTCGCCCACGACGACCGCCTATCAGCTCTACGTTGCCTCGCTCTGCTGGTTCTCGCCCCAATACCGCGCGGCCTTCCCCGAGAAGGTTCGCCAGGCCGAGGAGCATACCACGGCGGCCGCCACGACCCACGCTATGTACCACACGATGGCCGACCTGGCCTCCATCGAGGGGCGTTTCGTCTATCGTAACTCGTCGCTCGTCAGCCCCGACTTCGACCACAACGCACCGCGCCGCTATCTGAACGACCACAACGAGGCGGTTCCGTTCCGCGAAACGGGCCTAAACGAGGAGGACATAAAGCTCCTAAAAGGTTTTGGCGTAGAACTTTAACCGCCCACGAACACGATGAAACGGATTCTTCTTCTTTGCATCATGATGCTGCTGGCCGGCACGCTGTCGGCCAAGCCCAAGTGGTACGAAAAGTATCGATTCGACCGCTTTACGGTGGCCGAGCGGGAGTGCATCGTCATCCACCCCACGGGCAAGAAGAATGGCCGCTGGGTGGTGCGCCCCGCCTTTTTGGGGGCCTTTCCGTCGGTCGATGAACGGATGTTGGAGCTGGGCTTTACGGTGGCCTATTGCGATGTCACGCACGAATACGCCAACCCGCAATCCAAGCGCGACTTCGAGCAGTTCTACCACGAGGTGCGCAGTCGCTATCAGCTCCACGAAAAGTTTATCATCGAGGGGTTCAGCCGCGGCGGATTCTTCGCCTTGAGCTATGCCATCGACCACCCCGAGCAGATTGAGAAGATTTACCTCGATGCGCCGGTCTGCGACCTTGAAAGCTGGCCTTCGAAGCGCGACGAGAAGCTCTATCGCGAGGCCGAGCATCGTTGGGCGGCGGGTGGCGGCACGTTGGAGGAGGGCCACGACTACCCGATTCGGAATTTCGAGCAGATTCATAAAGCCGGCATCCCCGTTGTGGTCTGCTATGGGGCGGCCGACGAGTTGGTTCCCTACGCGGAGAATTTCGGCCGCATAGCCGCTACCGGCCACCGCCCGATGCGCATCATCCGCAAGGCCGACTGCGGACACCATCCCCATTCGCTGGAGAATCCACGAAAGATTGTGCGGTTTTTGAAACGACGCTAACCACAAGCGAACGAACCAATATCTATAACAGCGCAAACAACAAGGGCTACCCGTTGGGTAGCCCTTATCTTCTCGAGAAGTAGTTAATAGGGATTATTTCGCAGCCTCTACCGAAACCTTGCGGAACTCCTTCATCAGCTTCGACAGCTCCAGAGCGGCCTTGCGAGCGCGCGTACCGGCAGCCTTGTTGCCCTTCTCTACCTGAGCTGCTGCATTTGCTGCGAACACCTCATACTCTGCGTTGATTTTTGCAACCAATTCTTTCATTGTTTTTCTATTTTTAAGGTTGATATCGACACAAAGATATGAAAATATTCTAAATTCCACCATAAAAGGAGGGAAAAAATCGCATTTTTCTTCATTTTTGAACGATTTAACCCACTTTGAACCTGCTCGGTATGTTTTTTGTCGTCCCAATCGGGAAAACAGAAAGCTATGCGCAAACAAATTGTAACCCTTTTGTTGCTTTTGCCTTTGTTGGTCGCTTGCGACCATCGAAAAAAGGCTCCGGCCGAGGCCCCTTTGCAGCTCACGGTGGGGGTCGTCACGGAGGAGAATATCCCCCGAACGATGCAGTTTATCGGCTACCTGCAAAGTAATTTCGATGCCGTCATCCAACCGCGCGTAAACGGCTACCTCGCCTCGAAACATTTCGACGGCGGACTGCCCGTAAAGCGCGGACAGCTGCTCTACCGCATCGACCCATCACAACTTTCAACGGCGATGTATGCGGCCGAGGCCTCGCTCCAATCGGCACGAGCCGAGGCGCTGGAGGCCCGCAACAACTACGAGCGTGCCGTACCGCTGGCCGAGATGAACGCCATCAGCCGCGCCCAGCTCGATCAATACACCGCCCAATTCAAGGCGACGGAGGCCTCGGTGCGCTCGGCCGAGCAGTCGCTGCGCAATGCACGGCTCAACGTGAGCTACACGGAGATTCGCTCCCCGATTGACGGCATAGCCGGCTCGACCAACGGCCATGTGGGGGACTATGTGGGTCCCGGGACGGAGTTCAACGTGCTGACCACCATTTCGAACCTCGACACCCTGTCGTTCGATGTGGCGTTGCCGATGAACGACTACCTCCGCATCACGGGCGAGAGGAGCAACATCTACGACAACGAGGGGCTACTGAAGGATATTCGGCTGATGCTCGACGACGGGACACGCTACCCTATTGCCGGTTTTTACAGCCACACGCGCAAGGATATCTCGACCGAGACCGGTACGCTGCTGCTGGTCGTCAAGTTTCCCAACCCCGACCAGGCCCTTAAGGCGGGGCAGTTTGCCCGTGTCGTGTGCCGTGTGGGGGAACAGGAGCGGCAGTTGGTCGTGCCGGCCGAGGCGGTGAGCCAGTCGCAGGGGGTGAACTCCGTGTGGGTCATTCGTTCAGACAGCACCGCCACGTTTCGTCGGGTCGAGCTGGGCGAGGAGCGCGATTCGCTCTGGTGCATCGCATCGGGTCTCAAGGCGGGTGAATGGGTGGCCCTCACGGGGCGGCAAAAGCTCCGCGAAGGGGCGCGTGTAGCACCTCAAATCAACGCCCGATAGCCTATGAGCCGCTTCTTTATCCAACGACCGATTTTCGCCATGGCCCTCGCGTTGGTCCTGGTGGCATTGGGCGGATTGTCGATCTTCTCGCTCCCCGTGGAACAGTATCCGAACATCACACCTCCCGTGGTGGAGGTCTCGGCCACCTACCCGGGAGCCGATGCCGAGACGGTGAACAACGCCGTCACCACCCCGCTGGCCGAGAGCATCATGGGGGTCAGCGATATGCTCTATATGCAATGTACGTCGGCCAACGACGGCACCGCCTCGTTGCAGATTATCTTCGAGATCGGCTCCGACCCCGATATGGATGCCGTCTTCACCCAAAACCGCGTCGCATCGGCACAAGCCAAGCTCCCCGAGGCGGTCTTGCAACAGGGGGTGACGACCCAAAAGACGATGACGGGCTTTCTGATGGTCTTCGCCCTGCACAGCGACGGCCGTTACAGCGAGGAGTATCTGTCGAACTACGCCTACATCAACCTGCAAAACGAGCTGCTGAAAATCAACGGTGTGGGCAAGATTCAGATTATGGGTGCGGGCGAGTATGCCATGCGCATCTGGCTGAAGCCCGACCTGCTGAAATACTACAACATTCCGCTCGATGCCGTGGTCGAGGCCATCGACATCCAGAGCAGCATCTACCCCGCGGGACAATTCGGTGCAGAGCCTGCCCCCGAAGGGACGGTCTATACCTATACGGTCACCCTGCCCCCTTCGATGACCACGGCCGAGGAGTTTAAGAACATCATCGTCTATACCACCTCGTCGGGCGAACAGATACGCCTCAAGGAGATTGCCGATGTGAGCCTCGGCAGCCAAACCTACGGGGTCAGCTCCCGTTTCGAGGGCAAACCCACGGCCCTGATGGTCATCTACCAGGAGCCGGGGAGCAACGCCATGCAGGTTGGTCAGTCGATACGGCAGACGATGCAACGGCTCGAAAACCGCTTTCCGGACGGCATCTCAACCACCACGATTGTCGATACCACCACCTCGATTCGGGCGGGTGTGAAGGATATCTTCCTTACGCTCCTCGTGGCACTGCTGCTGGTCGTGGGGATTATCTACCTCTTTATTCAGGATTGGCGCGCCACGCTCATTCCCCTGGTGGCCATTCCGGTCTCGCTTATCGGTGCATTTGCCCTCTTTCCGCTCCTGGGTTTCTCGATCAATGTCATCTCGCTCCTGGCCTTGGTGTTGGCCATCGGATTGGTGGTGGACGATGCGATTGTGGTGGTCGAGGCGGTGCAGGTCAATCTGGATAACGGTCTCAACCCCCGCGAGGCAACGCTGGAGGCGATGCACAACGTATCGTCGCCCATCATCGCCACGACGGTCGTCCTGCTGGCCGTCTTTCTGCCGATGTCGTTTGCAGGGGGCGTGGCGGGGCTGATGTTTCAGCAGTTCTCGGTCACGATTGCCGTCTCGGTGGTCATCTCGACCTTCAACGCGTTGAGCCTCTCGCCCGCGCTGTGCGCCCTGATGCTCCGACGTAAGGAGCTGCCCACGACGGGCTTTTTCGGCCGTTTCAACCGATTTTTCGACCGCGAGCGGGCCGACTATGTGCGCTTTACACCGACCTTGGTGCGCCACACGGGGCGGACGCTGCTCCTGTCGGCCGTCATGTTAGGGACGATTGTCGTGCTGTGGCGCATCCTGCCCGGAGGATTCCTTCCAGAAGAGGACCAGGGCTATGTGATGGTGATGGTCAATACGCCCGATGCCTCGTCGTTGCAGATGACCGAGGAGGCCATCCACCGCATCGACTCGCTCGTCCGGCAACACCCTGCGGTCGAGGACACCTCGTTTGCCGCCGGCTTTAACCTTCTTTCGGGCATTGCCAGCACGAGCAGCGGTGTGATTTTCGTCGCCCTGAAGCCCTACGCGGAGCGTAAAACAACCGCCATGCAGCTCTCCGAGGAGCTGACCGAAGAGTTGTACGCAGCCGTGCCGGAGGCCACCTCGTTTGCCTTCATTCCGCCCGCCATTCCGGGGCTTGGCATCACGTCGGGCATCTCAATTGAGGTGCAGGATTTGGAGGGGCGCGGTACGGCATACCTCATGCAACAGACCCGCAAACTGATGGCCGCGCTCGACAAAGAGCCGTCGATAGCCTCCGTGACAACCCAATTCAACGACGGTGTACCCCAACGCCGTCTGGTGGTGGACCGCGAACAGGCCCTCGCCAAAGGGGTGAACCTCGGAACGCTCTATGGCGATATGAGTGCGCTGCTGGGTGGCCGCTACATCGACAACTTCACCCGTTTCGGGCGGTTGTACCAGACCTATCTGCAGGCGGCACCCGACTACCGCCGCGACCGCCACGCGCTGGAGAGCTACTTCGTTGCATCCGAGAGCGGGGAGCAGATTCCATTGGCTGCACTGGTCGAGGTGCGCGACACGGTCGGCACGAGCTATGTCTCGCAATTCAACCTCTACCGCAACGTATCGCTCACCATCACCCCCGCACGAGGAGCTTCGACCGCCACGGTGATGGAGCGCATTACGCAGGTGGCCGACGAGACCCTCCCGACCGATATCGGCACAAGCTGGAGCGGTGTATCGTTCCAGGAGGCGGCCGAGCAGGGCAAGGGGCTTTGGGTCTATGCCGTCACGTTGATTTTTGTCTTTTTGGCTCTGGCCGCCCTCTACGAATCGTGGGGACTTCCGTTGGCCATTCTGCTCGCCGTGCCGGTGGCGGTGTTGGGTGCGTTGGGGTTTGTGGCCCTCGCCCACCTGATAAATCCCACCTATGTCAATGACCTCTACCTCCAAATCTCGATTGTGATGCTCATCGGGTTGGCCGCCAAGAATGCGATTTTGGTGGTCGAGTATGCCGATAGGCTCTTTCACGAGCGGGGCGCATCGCTGCTGAATGCTGCGATGGAGGCTGCACGGCTGCGCCTACGACCGATTTTGATGACCGCCTTCTCCTTCATCCTCGGTGTGCTGCCGCTGGTTTTTGCTTCCGGAGTCTATTCAACGGCCCGCAACATCATGGGCGTAGCTCTGGTGGGCGGTATGCTCTGCGCCACGTTGATAGGCATCTTCCTCTACCCTTCGCTCTACTACTTGGTGGGGCGCATCGGAAAGTTTGAAAAGCACCGCGCCCGAAAAAACAACACGCAATCATGAAACGATTCCTCTACCTTCTCTCGTTCACCGCGCTGCTCCACGCAGGGTGTTCGCCCCAACTCATGCCGCCCGAAGTGACGGCCCGCACCCACTACCTCTATGGGGAGGCATTTGCGCAAGACTCGCTCTCCGTACCTACGAATTGGTGGCTGCTGTTTGGCGATACGACCCTCAATCGACTTATGGAGCGGGCCTTGAGCCACAACCGCGACCTGTGGGTGGCCGCCTCACGCATTGAGGAGGCGCGCTACAACCGCTCGGTGGCACGCAGCAGCCTGCTCCCCTCCGTAGGCGCACAGCTCACACCCGAAGGGAGCTACAACCGCGCCACGAAAATCACCGAGCAGTATGCGGCCGAGCTGACCGCCTCGTGGGAGATACCCCTCTTCGGGCAGCTGAAGCAGACCACGCGGGCGGCTCGTGCCGAAATCGGGTCGGCCGTATGGAATTTTCGCGGCGTGCAACTCTCCCTCACGGCCGAGGTGGCGACTACCTACTTTACGCTACTGCAATATGAGCGCGATTTGTGGATTGCCCGACGCACCTCGACCCTTCGACGCGAGTCGGCCGCGCTGATTGATTCGCTCTTCAACTACGGCATGTCCACGGGGGTGGACCGCGAACAGGCTCGTGCGTTGGTCGCCTCGGCCGAGAGCGATATTCCGCGCTATCGGAGTGCCATCGAGCAGGCAAGGCTCTCGTTGGGGGTGCTGCTCGGTGAGCCGCCCATGCCCTTCACACACGACGGGGTCGGGCTGGAGCTGTTGACCGACCTCAGCCCCGAAGCGTTGGATGTCGGGGTGCCGTCCGACCTGCTCGTGCGACGACCCGATTTGATGCAGGCCCACTACGCACTCGATGCGGCTGCGGCGAAGGCAGGCCTTGCACGAACCAATCGTTTTCCCTCTATTATGTTGAGTGCCAAAGGAGGAATCGGAGCCACCTCGTGGAAAGGTTTAACCTCGTCCAACCCCTTTGTTTGGAGTGCCGTCGGGTCGATCGTGCAGCCCATCTTCAATTTTCGGGGGCTGAAGCGGAGCGAGCAGGTGGCCATCGAGCAATACAACCAGGCGGCTTTCGCCTACGAGCAGACCGCCCTGGCGGCCTTTGCCGATGTCGAAAAGGTACTCTCCTCGATCGCGGCCACACGCATCGAAACGGAGCGCACGACCGAGCTGGTGACCTCCTATCGTTCGATTCTTGAGATGGCCTACGCCCTCTACCGCAACGGCATGGCCGACTACCTCGACGTGATTGATGCCGAGCGGACCCTCTACACGGCACAGATGAGCCTCGTCGGGTTGCTCTCGAGCCAATACATTAACTATGTCAGCCTCTGCAAGGCCCTCGGAGGCGGTTGGCGCGAGGAGTAAAATACCCATATATGGGGATGCGGAAAATCGACAAAAATAGTGTATCTTTGTTGCGCGTAACGGATAAAGATACAGATGCGACTTTCCGAACTCAAAAGTGGCGACAAGGCCACCATCCTCAAAGTAACCGGTCACGGTGGTTTCCGTCGGCGAATCCTCGAGATGGGCTTCGTCCGCGGTCAGCGGGTCGAGGTGATTCTCAACGCCCCGCTCAAAGACCCCATCGAGTACCGCATCATGGGCTACGATGTCTCGCTCCGTCGCAGCGAGGCGGCCATGGTGCAGGTGCTGACCGACGAGGAGGCCGAGGAGCTGCTGCTGTTGGAGCAGGAGCGGGAACGCTCGACCCCCTTTACCGAGGAGCAGGAGGAGCGCATCGAGACCATTGCCGATGTGGTCAGCCGCTCGTCACACACCATCAGCGTTGCGTTGGTGGGCAACCCCAACAGCGGTAAAACCTCGCTCTTCAACGCCATCTCGGGCGGCCACGAACACGTTGGCAATTACAGCGGTGTGACGGTGAGTGCCAAGCGCGGGGTGCGCAACTATCGCGGCTATCGGTTCGAGATTACCGACCTGCCGGGAACCTACGCCCTCTCGGCCTACACACCCGAGGAGCGGTTCGTCCGTCAGCACATCGCCACCGAGCAACCCGACGTGGTGATTAACGCCGTCGTGGCCTCGAATCTGGAGCGCAACCTCTACCTCACGACCGAGCTGATTGATATCAACCCCCGCATGGTCATCGCCCTGAATATGTACGATGAATTGGAGGCCACGGGGGCGCACCTCGACCACGATTCGTTGGGCCGCATGCTGGGTGTACCGATGGTGCCGGTCGAGGCCCGCAACCGCAAGGGCATCGAGGAGTTGCTGGATACGATTATTGCCGTCTATGAGGGGCGCGACGAGCGTGTGCGCCACATCCACATCCACCAGGGAGCCATCATCGAGGAGGGATTGCAGGAGCTGAACAGCGATATGAGCGACCACCGCGAGGAGCTGCCGATGCACTTCCCGCCTCGCTATTTTGCCCTGAAGATGATGGAGCGCGACCGCGAGGTCGAGGAGCAGTTAAAGCCCCTCCCGCGCTACACCGCCTGGAGCGAGATTCGTGACCGCGTGGTGCGACACATCGAAAACGACCTGGGCGAGGAGGTGGAGACGGCCCTGGCCAACCGCAAATACGGCTTCATATCGGGTGCGTTGAAGGAGACCTTCACCCCCGGCTCGATTGATGAACGCACGGCCACGAACCTCATCGACTTAGTGGTCACGAACAAGGTGTGGGGCTTCCCGATATTCTTCCTCGTGATGGGCATCATGTTCTGGTGTACCTTCTCGCTCGGCAGCTATCCCCAGGCGTGGATTGATGCGTTGGTGGGCTGGATTGGCGAGGGCATCAACGCCTGGATGCCGGCCGGTGTGCTGCGCGATTTGGTGGTCGATGGCATCATCGGAGGTGTCGGGTCGGTGATTGTCTTCCTGCCCAACATCATGATTTTGTACCTCTTTATCTCCTTCATGGAGGACTCGGGCTACCTGGCGCGTGCCGCCTTCATCATGGACCGCGTGATGCACCATGCCGGTCTGCACGGCAAATCCTTCATTCCGCTCATCATGGGCTTCGGATGCAACGTGCCGGCCATCATGGCCTGCCGCACGATTGAGAGCCGCTCGAGCCGCCTGATAACCATCCTGATCACCCCCTTCATGTCGTGCAGCGCGCGACTGCCGATCTTCATCCTCCTGACGGCCGCCTTCTTCCCCTCGCACGGCGGATGGGTAATGACGGGCCTCTACCTCGTGGGCGTACTGATGGCCATCTTGACGGCCCGACTGATGCGCTTTGTCTTCTTTCCGGTGGACGAAACGCCCTTTGTCATGGAGCTGCCACCCTATCGCATCCCCACCTGGCGCGCTACGCTGACGCACATGTGGGATAAGTGCGCCCAATACCTCAAGAAGATGGGCGGCATGATTCTCGTCGCCTCGATTGTCATCTGGTTCTTAAGCTACTACCCCCACACCGACCATACGCCGCTCCACAGCGAAACGCACTACGAGAACTCCTACTTAGGTCGTCTGGGTAAGGCCTGTCAGCCGATCTTCGAACCGCTGGGGCTGGATTGGAAGGCGGGCGTTTCGTTGCTGTCGGGCGTGGCGGCCAAAGAGATTATCGTCTCGACCATCGGCGTACTCTATGCCGAGGAGGAGGGCGAGACGGGCGCACTATCCGAGAAGCTCGCATCGAGTGGCGATTTCGACCCCGCATCGGCCCTGGCGTTCCTCGTCTTTGTGCTGCTCTACTTCCCCTGCATCGCCACGATTTCAGCCATCGGCTCCGAGGCGGGCTGGCGGTGGGCCGTGGGTGCGCTCATCTATAACACATTGGTCGCGTGGGGCGTAGCGTGGACATTCTACCAAGTAGGGACCCTTTTAATCGGATAAAAGATGAATTGGCAGGAGTGGATTGTATGGGCAATCTTTGCCGTGGTGGTCGTCGTCGTATGGCGGTGGGTGTGGCGCACCTTCTTTTGCCGCTCGCGCGACTGCGAAAATTGCCGGTTTGGCCATTGCGGCATCCGTAGCCGTGAGTGGGACGAGGAGCATCAAAAACGCAACCGGTAATGGTCGGGCTGCTGGTGATACTCGTGGCCTGGTTGGCGGGCAACCTCTTAAGCCACCTCGTGGCGGGCTATGTGTCGGGCAACGTGCTGGGGATGCTGATTCTCTTTGCGCTGCTCAAGCTCCGCATCGTGAAGGCCGAGACGGTGCGCCCCGCGGCCAAATTTCTGCTCGGCACGATGGCCCTCTTCTTCATCCCCTACGGGGTGGGGCTGATGGAGAGCTACGCGGTCATCCTCGATAATCTGTGGGCGATTGTGGTGGCGGCACTCTGCTCGACCGTCGTGGTGCTGCTCACCACGGGCCACACCTTTCAACGCTTCATGAAACGCAAACGCAAGTAATGATGTGGCACGATTTATTTAGCTCCGAACTCTCCCTTCTGACCCTCACGGTGGCCCTCTTTGTGGCCGGAAGCGCACTCTATCGTCGCACACGGCTCATGTTATTGCACCCTGTGCTGGTGACCTTCCTAATGATGATTCTCTTCCTGCGCCTGATGAAGATTTCCTATGCGCACTATATGGAGGCCACCGAGCTGCTCGATTTCGCGCTGGGGCTGTCGGTCGTATCGCTCGGCTACCTGCTCTACGAGCAGTCGGAGCGGCTCGGTAAGAACCTTTTACCGATTCTTATCTCCACCTTTACGGGATGTGTGGCGGGTATTTTGAGCGTGGTGTGGATCGCAGCCATGCTGGGTGCCGACCGCGTTATTTTGAACTCGATAGCCCCCAAATCGGTCACCGTGCCGATTGCCATTGCCGTAGCCGAACCGCTGGGCGGCATCCTCTCCGTGACGTCGGTGGTGGTCTTTTGTGTCGGCATCTTCGGGGCGGTCTGCGGGCCGACGATGCTTCGCCTGGGCGGTATCCGCGCACCGGAGGCAGTGGGCTTCTCGCTCGGTGCCGCCTCTCACGGCATCGGCACCTCGCGCGCCATCGAACTCGGAGCCATCGAGGGTGCCATGAGCGGCCTTGCCATGGCACTGATGGGGGTCGCTACCGCCCTCCTCTGCCCCCTTTTAGAACAATACCTCTATTAAATTTGTCCAAATCATAGAGTTTTTCTATATTTGTCTGACTTATGGACAAACTTACTCCCGAACAGCGAAAACGCAACATGCGAGCCAATAAAGGCGCGGGTACCTCTATTGAAACGACCTTGGGGAAAGCAATGTGGGAAGTCGGACTTCGATACCGAAAAAATGTGAAGACTATTTTCGGAAAACCGGACTTCATTTTCAAGGGCCGTAAAATAGCTGTTTTTTGCGATGGGGAATTTTGGCACGGTCGATATTGGGAGCAGCGCAAACTTGACCATAAATCAAACAAACAATTTTGGATATCCAAAATCGAACGAAACATAGAACGCGATCGTGAAGTAACCAAAACTTTGCAAAATGACGGTTGGACCGTTTTGAGATTTTGGGAGACTGATATAAAGAAGAATATACACCACTGCATAGCCCAAGTACTGCAAGCCTATGAAAACGCTAACAAATAAACTACTCACATTTGATGAAAAAGGTGCCGTAATCACCCACTACCTGCAAAACAGTCTTACCCCGTTCGCTCGTCCCTTCGAAAAAAAGGCTTTGGAGTATTTAGACGAAGGAAACGAGGAGGTTCCGGGGTTGCTTTCAGATGTGGATTATTCCTACGATTTGTTCCCCGAACTTTTATCGGTTCCTTTTGCTTGCAACAGTGTACCAAAGTTCACATTCATTGATTTGTTCGCAGGAATTGGCGGATTTAGAATTGCGCTACAAAATCTTGGCGGCAAATGCGTATTCTCCTCCGAATGGGATTTGCAGGCACAAAAGACCTACCTTGCGAATTTTGGCGAGTTGCCGTTTGGAGACATCACGAAAGAATCAACCAAAAAGTACATTCCAGATAATTTTGACATTCTATGTGCAGGTTTCCCGTGTCAGGCGTTCTCGCTTGCAGGCAAGCGAAGAGGATTCGAGGAAACTCGCGGCACGTTGTTTTTTGATGTTGCGGAAATATTAAAACGCAAACGCCCTAAAGCGTTCTTTTTGGAGAATGTAAAAGGTTTACAAATCCACGATAAAGGAAGAACGCTCCAAACAATACTTAATGTTTTGCGCGAGGATTTGGGTTATTTCGTTCCTGATCCCGAAATCGTAAATGCCATGAATTTTGGCGTTCCCCAACATCGTGAACGCATTTATATTGTAGGCTTTAGAAAGGATTTGGGGATAACCGACTTCAACTACCCTACGCCTACCGACAAAAGTAAGCGCTTTATTGATATTCGAGAAGAAAAAGAGGTTCCCTCAAAATTTTACTTATCTACTCAATATCAAAAGACGCTGATTGAACATAAGAAACGTCATGAAAGTAAGGGCAATGGTTTCGGCTATGAAATTATCCCCGATGACGGCATTGCCAATGCCATTGTCGTCGGAGGTATGGGGAGAGAACGCAATATCGTTATAGACAAACGACTAACCGATTTTACGCCGACAACCAACATTAAGGGAGAAATCAACCATGATGGTTGGCGTCGAATGACACCACGCGAATGGGCGCGACTTCAAGGTTTCCCCGATAATTTCATTATTCCGGTGGCGAACGCTTCCGCATATAAGCAGTTTGGTAATTCGGTAGCTGTCCCGGCAATTCAAGCAACTGCAGAACTTATTGTTAACAAAATTTGCAAATAACATGGCATTGACAGGAAATAAAGGCGAGTGGAGCGAAGTTTATACTTTCTTCAAGCTATTGGCTACGGGACAAATGGATGTTGCCGATGAAGAGCTTAATGCTGTTCCGGGAGAATTTTATAAAATATTGGAAATTTTACGCACGGAAGCTAAATGTGAGAATAGATATATTCGCCATGATGATAATATTTCCATTATCGTTGCCGGACCTGATGACACCCCACTTGAACTTTCGATTTCTGTGGAAAAATTCACCAACAATGCGGCAAAACTTCTTCAACACCTCAAAGTAGGGAAAGGTCGATCTCTTCAGTTCCCCGACATAGAGAATTTTATGACCGAGATACAAATGTTCTCGGTCAAGGATTGCACGCATAAACGAGATATAACCATTCGCATCGAAGATTTTCATTGCGGATTGGCTCATACTCTCGGATTCAGTATCAAATCATTCCTCGGCAAGGATTCTACTTTATTTAATGCCGGAGCAGGCACGAATTTTATCTATGAGATATGTTTGCCGGAAGGTGTGAGCCTGGATATTGACCAATTCAATGCCGAAACATATCAATCGCAAAAAATCTCACAGCGTATTATGCGATTGGAAAACGAATACGGTGCTTCGTTGATTTTCAGAGGGACGCAATCAAGTACCCTGCATCAAAATTTATTGATGATTGACGGACTGCTGCCGGACGTACTTTCGGCACTACTATTAACCAGATACAGATATGGTATATCATCCGTAAAAGATTGTATCACAAAACTATCACAAGACAATCCGCTTAAAGTCGACATTAAGCGATATACGCATTTCTATGAATACAAGATAAAGCGGTTCTTACAAGATGTCGCCATGGGTATGACCCCCGAAACGGTATGGTCAGGCATATATGACGCAACGGGTGGGCAAATCATCGTGAAAGAGAGTGGAGATATTGTATGTTACCATATTTATGAGCTAAACCGGTTTATGGACTTTCTGATAAATTCGACCCGTTTTGAACAATCTGCGACGAGTGAGGATGAGAATAACCCCGGGCATGCCGAGCAAAACGCTAAAAAGCCGTTCAAATATGGCTGGGTGTATGAAAATGACGGCAAATACTACATCAAGATAAATCTGCAAATACGTTTTAAATGATAAATGTATAAAAAGCGTGGTCAGCCACGCTTTTCTTATATTTTTTATGCTCATTTGTGGTTCTTTTGTTTTCAAAAGTGAGCAATAAATTGTACCTTTGTGCGCCTTTGAAAAGGGCCATTCGAATTTCAATAAATTTAGGTTAGTTAGGTCATGGAGTGGTTGTATAACCTCTTTTTCGGTCAAAGCATCGCCCATTCGGTGCTTATCATTGCATTGGTCATCACGCTCGGCATCACGCTCGGCAAAATCAAAGTGCGCGGTATCTCGCTCGGCATCACTTGGATTCTCTTCGTGGGTATCGCCATGAGCCACTTCGGGATGTCCATCTCGGACGAGATTCGCCACTTCGCCCAGGAGTTCGGCCTCATCCTCTTCGTCTTCTCGATTGGTTTGCAGGTCGGCCCGAGCTTCTTCTCCTCGTTCAAACACGGGGGTATGCAACTCGTCGGTTGTGCCACGGCCATCGTCCTGCTGGGCGTATTGACGGCCGGTGTGCTGCACCTCATGACGGGGGTACCGATTCCGACGATGGTCGGCATTCTGTCGGGTGCCGTGACCAACACGCCGGGTCTGGGTGCCGCCCAGGCCGCCTATACCGACACGACGGGTATCCAAGACCCCACCATCGCGCTGGGCTACGCCGTGGCCTATCCGCTGGGTGTGGTGGGTATCATCCTGACCCTCATCGCCCTGCGATTCATCCTCCGCATCAACTTCAAGAAGGAGAACGAGGGGCTGGAAGCCCTCTCGCAAGAGAAGAAGTTGGCCGAGAAGCTCTCGGTCGAGTTCACGAACCAACTGCTCGACGGTCGCTCGGTGGAGTATATCCGCGATTTGATTAACCGCCAATTTGTCATTTCGCGTGTGGCCCACGCCACAGGGGAGCTGACGATGGCCGACGGAGCGACGATTCTCCGCACGGGCGACAAGCTGCGCCTGATTTGCCAACCCGAAGATTCGGAGGCGGTGACCGCCTTCCTCGGCCACACGGTCGAGATGTCGGACGAGGAGTGGGGCCACAACACCCCCAATGCCACCTTCATTTCGCGCCGCATCCTCATCACCAAGCCCCAAATCAACGGCAAGAAGTTCTCCGACCTGCGCCTACGAACCAAATACGGCATCACCCTTACGCGTGTCAATCGCGCCGGTGTGGACCTCATCCCCTACCAGGGTTTGGAGCTTCAGGTGGGTGACCGCGTGATGGTCGTAGGTCCCGAGAAGTCCGTCTCGAAGGTGGCCGATGTGCTGGGCAACTCGCTTAAGAAGCTCGACCACCCCAACCTGGTGACGATATTTGTCGGCATCGCCCTCGGTGTGCTGCTCGGCTCGATTCCGCTGATGAACGTACCGCAACCCGTCAAGCTCGGTCTGGCCGGTGGCCCGCTGATTTTAGCCATCCTCATCGGTCGCTTCGGTACGCACTTCGGCCTTGTGACCTATACCACAATGAGTGCCAACCTCATGCTGCGCGAGATGGGTATCGCCCTGTTCCTCGCCTGCGTGGGTCTGGGAGCAGGCGAAGGATTCGTCGATGCCATCGCCGATGGCGGTTATCGTTGGATTGGCTACGGTGCCATCATCACCGTCCTGCCGCTCGTCGTGGTGGGTCTCTTTGCCCGCCTGGTGCTGAAGATGAACTACTACACGCTGACCGGTATGCTGTCGGGTGCCATGACCGACCCGCCGGCGCTGGCCTACTCAAACGGCGTGGCCGGTAACGATATGCCGGCCGTGGCCTATTCGACGGTCTATCCCGTGGTGATGTTCCTTCGTGTGCTGACGGCACAGATTTTCATCCTCTTTGCTTTGTAAAAGTGAAAGAAAGGTGTAAATTTGCATTTAGAAAACTCAAATACACAAACAATAATGGCAGAAGCTGTAAAAATCGACCGTTCGCATCGCCTCGACGGCATCGGTGAGTACTATTTCTCGCGTCGTCTGCGCGAGATTGGCGAGATTGAGGCCTCGACAGGCCGTCAAATCATTAAGTTGGCCATGGGTAGCCCCGACCTGCCGCCCCATCAGTCGGTCATCGACCGCCTGGCCAAGGAGTCGTTGCGCCCCGATGTACATAAGTACATGTCCTACAAGGGTGAGCCGATTCTGCGCAAAGCCTTTGCCGATTGGTACAAGAGGTGGTATCGCACGGAGCTGGACTACCAGACCGAGGTGTTGCCGCTCATCGGTTCGAAGGAGGGCATCATGCACATCTGCATGACCTTCCTCAATCAGGGTGACAAGGTGCTGGTTCCCAACCCGGGCTACCCCACCTACTCGGCAGCCGTGCGCCTCGCCGGTGGCGAGATGGTGACCTACGCGCTGAACAAGGCGACGAACTTCTACCCCGACTTCGAGGCCATCGAGAAGGCCGGTCTGGAGGGTGTGAAGATGATGCTCGTAAACTACCCCAACATGCCGACAGGTCAGACCCCCTCGATGGAGCTTTTCGAGCAGATTATCGCCTTCGGCAAGAAGCACAACATCCTCATCGTACACGACAACCCGTACAGCTTCATCCGCAACGCCGAGGCCCCCATCTCGATTATGGAGGTCGAGGGCGCACGCGAGGTGGCACTGGAGATGAACTCGCTTTCGAAGGGCCACTCGATGGCCGGCTGGCGTGTAGGTGTCGTGGTGGGCAAGAAGGAGTGGATTGACTCGATTCTCACCTTCAAGTCGAACATGGACTCGGGTATGTTCTACCCCATCCAGGCTGCGGCCGATACGGCATTGGCGCTGGGCGAGGAGTGGTTCAAGGAGCTGAACGAGATTTACTACGGCCGTGAGCGTCAGGCCTATGCCCTTTTGGATGCGCTGGGTTGCCGCTACCGCAAGCACCAGGCCGGTCTGTTTATCTGGGCCGAGCTGCCGGAGGGTTACGAGGGCGACAGCTTCTCGTTCTCGGACGAGGTGATGGAGAAGACCGATGTATTCCTCACGCCGGGTGGCATCTTCGGCTCGGAGGGCAACGGCTACATCCGCATCACGCTCTGCTGCCCCGAGGAGTTGCTGAAGAGGGCTACGGACAATGTGCTGGCTGCCTTCAAGAAGTAAGCACCACACACATAAGATGAAAAAGGAGAGCTTCAACGGCTCTCCTTTTTCGTCTTTCTATGGTTGTGTTATTTGCTGACAACCTTCACGCAGGCGGCTGCGGCCTTCACGCGGTCGCGCAGCTCGTCGAGGTTCGAGCCGTGGGGCGCATAGCCCACCACAACGCCCATGCGACGATTCTTGCGGGCCGAGGGTTTGCCGAAGATGCGGATATCGTTGCGGGCATCCATCCGAACGGCCTCCTCCATGCCCTCATACTCGGGAGCCGTAGCCGAAGCCTCATCGGCCAGAATCACGGCCGAGGCACCCATGCGCTCGAAGGTAATCTCGGGAATCGGCAGCCCCAGCACGGCGCGGGCGTGTAACTCGAACTCGCTCAAGTTCTGCGTACCGGCCAGCGTCACCATGCCCGTATCGTGCGGACGGGGCGAAAGCTCCGAGAAGTAAACGCCGTTCTCCTTGCTGAGGAAGAACTCCACGCCCCAGATACCGGCACCGGTCAGGGCCTCCGTAACGGCAGCGGCCATGCGCTGGGCCTCCTTCAGATGCTCCTCCGAGATGGGGGCCATCTGGAAGCTCTCGCGGTAGTCACCGCTAATCTGAACGTGGCCGATGGGCGGGCAGAAGAGGGTCGGGCCGTTCTGCTGCGTCACGGTCAGGAGGGTAATCTCGCTATCGAAGGCGATGAACTCCTCGACAATCAGCTCCATGATATCGCCGCGCGAACCCTCGCAGCCATACTGCCAGGCATGCTCCAAATCAGCCTCCGAGCGAACCACCGACTGGCCCTTGCCCGACGAGGACATCAGGGGCTTCACGACACACGGGAAGCCAATCTTCGAGGCTGCCTCCTTCAGCTCTTCGAAGGTCTTGGCGTAGAAGTATTTAGCCGTCTTCAGTCCAAGCTCCACGGCCGCCAGATCGCGGATAGCCTTGCGGTTCATCGTGAAGTTCACGGCGCGTGCGCTCGGCACCACCCGGATACCCTGCTGCTCGAAGTCGTAGAGACGCTCCGTGCGGATGGCCTCAATCTCGGGGACAATCAAATCGGGCTGATGCTTCTCGACGGCAGCCGCCAGCGCATCGCCATCGAGCATATCGAACACTTCGCAAGCATCGGCCACCTGCATCGCCGGCGCACCGTCATACTTATCGCAGGCAATGACCGTCTGACCCAGACGCTGTGCCGCGATTACAAACTCTTTTCCCAGCTCACCCGAGCCGAGCAACAGGATTTTCTTTGTCATATTTCGGGGATGTTTTAGGTTTCCTCGGCAAAGATAGATTTTTTTTGCGCAGTTTGGGCAAAATATCGCTGCGTTTTTGCCATTTCGCCCCATAATTTTGGCGATTCGCACCGCAAAGGAAAACTTTACGGGATAAAAAGGGGCGAATTTGAGAAATTATTACTAATTTTACCTATATAAACCAACTACACCAACCTAAAACACACACCTACAACTATGTCAGTTTCGTTTTTCAAACCGACACTCGGCCTGCTGGCCACCCTCGCACTCGTGATGCAGGTCTCGGCCAAGCCCAAACAATCGCCCGACGATGAGGTACGCGATGCCATGCGCCGTGCCACCGAATTCATGATGGAGAAGGTAAGCTACAACGGAGGCTTTGTCTGGAACTATCTGCCCGACTTTTCGCGCCAATGGGGCGAGATGGAGGCCAAACGCACGATGGTTTGGATTCAACCTCCCGGCACGCCCTCGGTGGGCCATCTGCTGCTCGATGCCTACCACTGCACAGGCGACGAATACTATTACGACCAGGCCAAGCGCGTTGCCAACGCCCTGATTTGGGGTCAGTTGCCGTGCGGAGGTTGGAATTATGTTTTCGACTTCGCAGGCGAAAATTCGCTCAAGGAGTGGTACTCGACCGTCGGCAAGGCAGGCTGGCGATTGGAGGAGTTCCAGCACTACTACGGCAACGCCACCTACGACGATGGCGGCACGATGGAGGCGGCCACCTTCCTGCTGCGCCTCTATGTCGAGAAGAACGACCCGACCTATCGCCCCGCGTTGGACAAGGTGATTCGGTTTGTGCTGGAGAGCCAATACCCCATCGGTGGCTGGCCGCAGCGTTATCCGTTGCGCTACGACCACCCCTTCCAGGGCAAGGCCGACTACTCGTCGTTCATCACGCTCAACGACGATGTGATTCCGGGCATCATCGACTTCCTCACGCAGTGCTACCAGGCCCTCGGCATGCAGAACCTCAAAGAGCCGGTTCTGCGCGCCATGTATCTGATTCCCTCGCTGCAACAGGGTGAGCCGTATGCCGGCTGGGCCGACCAATACACGGTCGAGGACCTCAAGCCTGCCCACGCCCGCTCCTACGAGCCGCGCGCCATCAACACCAGCACGACGAGCGATATGGTTCGTCTGCTGATGGAGTACTACAAGCTGACGGCCGACTCGCGCTTTTTGATTGGCATTCCGGCCGCCATCGACTACCTGGAGACCCTCGCCCTACCGGAGGATATCATCGAGCGCGGCGGCATCGCAGCCCGTCGTCGCAACGATCCGACCAACTCGGGCGCCTTCGTCGCGGCCCGCTTCATCAACCCCGACACGGGCGAACCGCAGTTCGTTCACCGCGAGGGTTCGAATGTCTATAACGGTCGCTACTTTGCCGACCAGAACCCCGAGGCTACGATTGCCCACTACGGCTCGTTCACGGGGGTCAATCCGAAGGCCTTGCGCGAGGCCTACGAGGCGGTGAAGAGGATTCCGAAGGAGGAGCTGGCGAAGGATTCGCCCTTCCTCAATAACGGGTTGGTGCCGCTGAAGAAGTACTACACGCGCGGCAGCTTCCGCGGTTGGGGCGCACCCACCACCCCGTCGCTGGAGAGCATCCAAAAGCTCATCGGTGCGATGACCGAGGAGGGCTACTGGCTCTCGCCCCTGCGCCAGACCTCGAACCCCTACAAGCCCTGCAACGACTTCACGCCCAGCACCTCACGCGACTACACGACGAGCTTCGTGGGCGACGAATACGACACCTCGCCCTACACAGACGAAAACCCCGTGGATTGCATCTCGGTACGCACCTACATCGACAACATGATGCAGATGATTAAGTACCTCGACAAGCAAAACGCGAAGTAAAAGAGAATAGCGAGCGGAGCTTGGCATCGGCCAAGCTCCGCTGTTTTTTTAAGGGGGCTTAAGGATACTTAAAGGGGATTAAAGGGGATTAAAGGGGATTAAAGGGGATTAAAGAGTATAAAGAAATTAAGGAGATTAAGGAAAACTTTCTCGCCCTTAACACCCTTTTCGCCCTTAACATCCTCTCCTCGGTTCATAGCCTCCCTTATCAACTGCTGCAACAGCCGAGTGCAGAGGCCGCTTGCGAACCTATGCCGAGGCGCGCAAGCAGTCACGGCGATTTATCGCCGTAAAGGAGGGTTTGGGTGGATTGTAAATATAAGTGGCGGAAATCTCCGCCACCTCCACCAAAACAACGGAAGCGCGCCATATAGCGCGCTTCTTACGTTGTTTTGGTGGAGGTGGCGGGAGTCGAACCCGCGTCCAAACAGGGAGCCCGAGGGCTTTCTACACGTTTAGTTGCCGTTTCGTCCTTCTCCGCGCATCCGGTAGGCAACAACCCAACACGCGGCCCAGCTTCTAAAATTTCGCCCGACGGCCGAAGCCCTCCGTCTGACTATCTCTAAATGAATGATACCCCGTATGAAGAGCCGTTAAAGAGCGGAACAGCCCCTCGGGATACTCGTCGCTAAGGCAGCCTTGGCCCCGGCGATTAAGCCTCAATTTCCTGGAAATTAGGCAGCGAGTGCGTAATTGTTGTTGCCAACTAATTTTTGAGCATCGGGATTAACGAGCCGCCACACAGCGCTCGACGTGCTTACCATCAACCTCAGCCTGCTGTCAAAACCGGGCACCCCCGTTTTTGCATAAGCATCGACATCGGCCGCATACGTTTGCAGTGCAAAAGTAGTACAAAACTTTTATATTTCAAAATTACTGCTCTACGCAAAAAAACCTGCCTAACAAGTTTATCGTTAGACAGGCTCACGCTAATACACCAGGAAGATTCTTACAATTCAAAGCCCAATTTAAATGCAATTCCTCCGGAACTTTCACCGGTGTACAGATAACTAACACCGAGCGAAAAACCGCCAAAAGTTATACCGGGGCCTACGGATGCCATGAATCCGGATGCACCGTCGCCATCAACAGCTATGCCTCCTCCAAGGCTTACCTCGCCAAAAAATGAGCTACGTCGGCCGAGCGGGACATCGGAACGGAACGTACTCATAATCGGAATAAGCGTCGCATTCTCGTTGTAGATAGCTCCGGTAGTACCACCGACAAATATGTAAGGATTAAAACGATAGCCCAAAGTCAAATTTAAGGGAAGCGCCCACCAATCATCTAAACCTAAAAGGTAACCAGTAGTAACACATCCATCAAAGCCTTTTGCTAAATTTTCGTTTTCAAATTTGGGTGAAGTTTTAGAGGGTTGAGTAGTATAGTTAGCAGGCGCATACGAAGCATTTGGTTGAGTTTGGGATGCTTCCGATTTTTCATTTACATTTCCTTGAGTGAGAGTGGTGTTTTGGTTGCTTTGCTGTGCATATTGATTGGCCGGCTTTGATGTATAGGCACCATTTGTTTGCGGCTGGTACGCCTCCTGTTTTTCAATGCCAAAGCGTTGTTTCTCGCCGTTTCGATATTTAATCACAAAAATATCGCTCGTTGGAATTGTGAAAGTCGGCCCATCTTGGTAGCTCCATTTTTTGTATTTCACTTCCGTTTGCGAAACCTCTTGCACCTTAGCCTCAATTTCGTCTGCCGAGCTGTTATTAAGCACAATAATATCTTGTGCGGATACAGTTCCAATCGTAAGCATAAAGGCTGCAACGATTGCATTTAATTTAGAAAAATTAAACATATAAAAATTATTTGGGCTTGCAGGCTCCAACGCAAGCATATAAAAAGAAAGTGTGGAGCCGATTCGTTTATCTGATACGAGGTTCTGGAATACCTATGCGCAAATAAACAATACTCCACACCCGTATTGGGGTGGAGCAAGAATGCATCCATACCATATACCAATACAAGGTGACGAGTGTGTTGCTCTCCTTGCGCAATTGAAATTTTCCAGATTTCGTATCAAGGATAAAAGCGAATACACTTTCATCAAAAATATGTATGCCAATTGCTTGACAATGCAAATATAGGAAATTTTCGCTTTCGGTCTTACTTTATGGCGATTTTTTTCGTATCTTTGGCTTTTGGTACAGCATTGAACAACCATGGAGGAGAAGAAGGTAATCCGACTGAAGGAGGTTTCGATTTACCACGGAGGCGAAAACCAATCCGTGAAGCAGATTCTCAAGGAGGGCGAGATGGTCCTCTCGGAGGTCGATTTGAGTGTGCGCCGCGGCGAGTTTGTCTATCTCATCGGGCGTGTCGGGAGCGGCAAATCGTCGCTGCTGAAGACCCTCTATGCCGAGGTGCCGCTGCTCACGGGCGAGGGGATGATTGCCGGCTTTAACCTCCGCAAGCTCAAGCGAAAAGATATCCCCTACCTGCGTCGCAGCATCGGCATCGTCTTCCAGGATTACCAGCTGCTGAACGACCGCAACGTCTTCATGAATCTCTACTATGTATTGAAGGCCACGGGGTGGAAAAAGGAGTCGGAAATCAGGGAGCGCATCGACAAGGTGTTGCGCATGGTACACCTCGAGATGAAGAGCTACAAGATGCCCTTCGAGCTGTCGGGTGGCGAACAGCAGCGATTAGTCATCGCCCGCGCCCTGCTGAACGCCCCCGAGGTGTTGCTGGCCGACGAGCCGACGGGCAACCTGGACCCCGTGACGGCCGACGGCATCATGAAAATCTTCCGCGAGATTGCCGACCGCGGGTGTGCCGTGGTGATGTCCACCCACAACACATCGCTCATCGAAAACTATCCGGCCCGCGCCATTTTATTCCAAAAAGGAAGGACGAGCGAGGTCGATTTGAAACAAATCCTTGCCTAAAGGCAAGAAAGTGAATCACGGGGTGGAAAAAGTACGATTTTCCGCCCCTTTTTCGTTTGGATTATCGAGGAAAAATGCGTACATTTGTACATTCTACATGAACCCATTACAAATGAGTACAGAACAAGAAAACATCAAGCGCCAGGAAGAGGAATATGGCGCGTCCAACATCCAGGTCCTGGAGGGTCTGGAGGCAGTGCGCAAACGCCCCGCGATGTACATCGGCGACATCGGCGAAAAGGGTCTGCACCACTTGGTTTATGAGGTGGTCGATAACTCGATTGACGAGGCGTTGGCCGGCTATTGCGATACGATTAGCGTAACCATCGGCGAGGACAACTCGATTACGGTAAGCGATAACGGTCGCGGTATCCCGACCGGCATGCACGAGAAGGAGAAGAAGTCGGCTCTGGAGGTCGTGATGACCGTCCTGCACGCCGGTGGTAAATTCGATAAGGGCAGCTACAAGGTCTCGGGTGGTCTGCACGGCGTGGGTGTATCGTGCGTGAATGCACTTTCGACCCTGCTCGTTGCGGAGATTCACCGCGAGGGCAAGATTTTCCGTCAGTCATACAGCAAGGGTAAGCCCATTACCTCGGTGGAGGTGATTGGCGAGTGCGAGGACCGCGGTACGACCGTCACATTCCACCCCGACCCGGAGATTTTTACCCACACGACCATCTACAGCTACGACATCCTGGCTTCGCGCCTGCGTGAGCTGGCCTTCCTGAACAAGGGTATTCATCTAAATCTCTACGATATGCGTGCCGACCAGGACGGCAAGCTGCGCGAGGACCACTTCTATTCGGAGGAGGGTCTGAAGGAGTTTGTCAAATACCTGGACCAGACGCGCGGTCAGAAGATTATCGACGAGATTATCTACCTCGACACCGAGTCGAAGGGCGTTCCCGTCGAGGTGGCCATGCAGTACAACGACTCCTTCTCGGAGAATGTACACTCGTATGTGAACAACATCAACACGATTGAGGGCGGTACGCACCTCACGGGTTTCCGTCGCGCCCTGACGCGCACGCTGAAGAAGTATGCCGACGATTCGGGCATGCTCTCGAAGCTCAAGTTCGAGATCAGCGGTGACGACTTCCGCGAGGGTCTGACGGCTGTCGTTTCGGTCAAGGTGGCCGAGCCGCAGTTCGAGGGTCAGACCAAGACCAAGTTAGGCAACGACGAGGTTTCGGCCGCTGTGGACCAGGCGATGAGCCAGGCGTTGTCGCTCTACCTGGAGGAGAATCCGAAGGATGCCCGCGCCATTGTGCAGAAGGTGATTTTGGCCGCCACGGCCCGCCACGCTGCCCGCCACGCCCGCGAAATGGTGCAGCGCAAGACGGTGCTTTCGGGTGCCGGTCTGCCGGGTAAGCTGGCCGACTGCACGAGCCGCGACCGTTCGCAAGCCGAGATTTTCTTCGTCGAGGGTGACTCGGCAGGTGGTACGGCCAAGACGGGTCGTGACCGCAACTTCCAGGCTATCATGCCCTTGCGCGGTAAGATTCTCAACATCGAGAAGGCGCAGGAGCATCGCATGTGGGAGAACGAGGAGATTAAGAACATGTTCATCGCCCTGGGTGTGAAGATTGGCACCGAGGAGGACTCGAAGGCCCTGAACCTCGAGGGGTTGCGCTACGACAAGATTATCATCATGACCGATGCCGATGTCGATGGTTCGCACATCGCCACGCTGATGCTCACCTTCTTCTTCCGCAAGATGAAGGAGCTGATCGAGAACGGCCACATCTACATCGCTACCCCGCCCCTCTACCTCGTGAAGAAAGGCAAGCAGCAACGCTACTGCTGGGACGACCAGCAGCGCGACGAGGCGACGGCCGAGTTTGGCAAGGGCGCACACGTTCAGCGTTACAAAGGTCTTGGTGAGATGAACGCCGAGCAGCTGTGGGAGACGACCATGAACCCCGAGACCCGCACCCTGCGCCAGGTGAACATCGAGAATGCCGCCGAGGCCGACCGCATCTTCTCGATGCTCATGGGCGACGAGGTGCCGCCGCGCAGAGAGTTTATCGAGCAGAATGCACATTACGCGAACATCGACGCCTAATGAATTGATTGACACGGCTCTTTTGGCGTTTCCCTTGCCGAGAAATTACTCACATACGTCAGTATGCTCCGTATTTCTCGTCTGCGGGGGCCTAAAAATAGCTCGCGTCAATCGAATTCATCGCTAACACCGATTAAAAAGGGGTGCTGCTCAGCCGTTGAAAAGTTGAGCGCACCTCTTTTTCTTTAACCGAAAAAACGAACTGATAAGATGAAAGTAACCGTTATCGGAGTTGCCGGCGGTACCGGTTCCGGCAAATCGACCCTCGTAAAGCGTCTGCAAGAGGCATTTGCAGGGGCAGATGTGGTGACGTTGTGTCACGACTTCTACTACAAGGCGCACCCCGAACTGACCTACGAGGAGCGCACGAAACTCAACTACGACCACCCGGCCGCCTTCGATACGGATATGCTGGTCGGCCACATCAAGGCGTTGAAGGAGAATGTACCCATCGAGCATCCCGTCTATTCGTTCGTCGAGCATAACCGCACCGAGGAGCGCGTGGCCGTGAAGCCCTCGAAGGTGATTATCGTCGATGGCATTCTGATTTTCGAAAACAAGGAGTTGCGCGACCTGATGGATATTAAAGTATTTGTTGACACGGATGCAGATATTCGCTTGGCACGCAGAATCTTACGCGATGTAAAAGAGCGCGGCCGCTCGATGGAGTCGGTCATCGACCAATACACCACGACCGTCAAGCCGATGCACGAAGAGTTTGTCGAGCCGTCGAAAAAACACGCCGACGTGATCATCCCCGAGGGCGGCTTCAACTCGGTGGCCGTGGGGATGTTGATTGAGAACATCCGCTCGATTATTAAGGAGTAAATCTCGTTCAAAAGCAAAATAGTAAGGCCGCCCCGAAGGGCGGCCTTATTGTTTGTGGTAAATCAACATTCAGCATCAGGTTCGGGTTGGTCCGGACGAAATTCGAGGATATCCCCCGTCTGACAATCGAGTGTTCGACAAATCGCATCGAGGGTTGAAAATCGGATTGCGCGCACCTTGCCCGTTTTAAGTTTCGAAAGGTTCACAACCGAAATGCCAATGCGATCGGAAAGCTCCTGCAACGACATCTTGCGCCGTGCAAGCATTACATCTAAATTAGTTATAATCATAGTTTTACATTCATTTATAGGGTTGCACTCTCCTCTTCATTCAGCATGCGAGCAATATTCATCAACTCGGCGAGAATCAACATTACAAGCGGAATCAGTATCGAATTGGTATTCAGCACGAATGCTCCGCCCAAACTTTCAGCACATAACGTACCGCACAATTCCGATGCGACACGCGCCTCTAATGCGCCAAAATTCGACCAAATCAGACTGCCCACAAAATAGAGCGCAGCCATCACACGCACCATAACAACCGACTTACGCGTGAAAAACTCACCCGTTTGAAAGCCCTTTATCGCCTGATAGATAACCGTTAAGAGCAGTATAGTCAAGGCAAAAATCACAACCATCGAGATACTCAACATCACCTTACGCACACGGTTAGCCGCCGTGTCGATTTTATATTCACGTTCCGTGGCGTACACAACGTATTCCGACGGCTCGACCATAATGGCCGGCTCATCAGCAGTTGCCGGACGGACAACAATCGGGGCGTAGCAGTTCTGTTTGCCATCGTTAAGCATATAGCTCGGTCGCGTAACGTCCACCGTACCAATAAAAGTAACATTATTAGTCGTGCGCCAATCCTTGTCAAGAATGACATGCACAACCGAGAGTATCAAATTGGGCAGAAACATCAAACTGACCAAAACAAAGAGTGCGATGACACGTCGCTGCGTGGATTTCGAAATTTTCATAGCATAACGGTTTTAATGGTTTGCAATATTTTATCATTAAATATTTATCGTTTATCGTTATGCAAAAATAATTATAAACCTCGAACTTTCAAACTTTTTTCGTTAATTATTTATCGTTTATCGTTAATTTAGTGCAAAAATAAAGCCGTCCCGAAGGGCGGCCTTACTATTTATATTCCGGTAATCTTTTTGATTTCGTTCAGTTTATTAAGTGCCTCGAGCGGGGTCAGTGCATTGATATCCAACCCTTTGATTTGGTCGCGTATCTGCACCAGCACGGGGTCGTCGAGTTGGAACATCGAGAGCTGCATCGACTGCGGTTCGGGTAGCTCGGCAGCCTGGCGCACCGCCTGCGAAGCACGCTTATTACGCTCCTTGAGGCTCTTCGAGGGGACAATCTCGCTCTTGCCATAGACCGTTTCGAGGTTTTGCAAAATATCCTCCGCGCGGCTTACGATCGAGGCGGGCATACCCGCCAGGCGTGCCACATGGATACCGAACGAGTGTTCCGTACCCCCCTTCTCGAGCTTGCGCAGGAAGACAATCGTACCATTCACCTCGCGCACCGAAACGTGGTAATTCTTCACGCGGGGACACATATTGGTCATCTCGTTCAGCTCGTGGTAGTGGGTGGCAAAGAGGGTCTTGGCACGGGCCGTGGGATGGTTGTGCAGGTACTCCACCATGGCCCAGGCAATCGAGATGCCGTCGTAGGTACTCGTACCGCGACCAATCTCGTCCAACAGCACCAACGAGCGGTCGGAGATGTTGTTCAGGATACCGGCCGACTCCAACATCTCGACCATGAAGGTCGATTCGCCCTGCGAGATATTATCCGAAGCTCCCACGCGGGTAAAAATCTTATCCACCACGCCGATATGGGCCGCCTTGGCCGGCACGAAAGCACCCATCTGGGCCATCAGGACAATGAGAGCCGTCTGGCGAAGGAGGGCCGATTTACCCGACATATTGGGACCCGTAATCATGATAATCTGCTGATTATCATCATCGAGCAAAATATCGTTCGGGATATACTCTTCGCCTACGGGCATCAAAGTCTCCAACACGGGGTGGCGGCCCTGCTTGATTTCGATGCGGGGCCCGTTGTCGAGTGTCGGGCGCACATAGCGACGTTGGCGGGCCAACGCGGCAAAGGATTGCAGGCAGTCGATGCGGGCCACCAGAGCGGCATTGCGCAGCAGGGTCTGCAACGAGGTGGCAATCGAGCCAATGAGCGCGCCATAGATGCGCTGCTCAATCTCAATCATGCGCCCCTCGGCACCCAGAATCTTCTCTTCGTACTCCTTCAGCTCCTCGGTGATGTAACGCTCGGCATTCGTCAGGGTCTGCTTACGAATCCACTCTTCGGGGACTTTGTCTTTGTGCGTATTGCTCACCTCGATATAGTAGCCGAAGACATTATTGTAGCCGAGCTTCAACGACGGGATGCCCGTAGCCTCGCGTTCGTGCTGCTGCACCTGCTGAAGGTAGTCCTTACCGTGCAGGGCGATGCGGCGCAGATCATCCAGCTCGGCATCGACCCCGTCGGCAATGATGCCGCCCTTCTGTATCTGGTTGGTCTCGGGGTCGGGATAAATCGTCTGCTCGATGCGGGTACGCACCTCCCCCATCGCATCAATCGACTCCGAAAGGCGATGCAGCGGGCCGTGGTCGGTCGAATCGAGCAACGCTTTGAGCAACTCCACAGCCGCCAACGAGTGCTTGAGCTGCACCAACTCGCGGGGCAGGACACGGGCGGCCGCAATGCGCGAGGCGATGCGCTCCAAATCCCCCACACGGGCAATCTGCTCCGTCACGGCCTCATGCAGCTCCGCGTCGCGGCAGAAAATCTCCACCACATCGTGCCGCGCCTCGATTTGCTCCACCTTGCGCAACGGTATGGCAATCCACCGCTTCAACAGACGACCTCCCATCGGGGTCAGCGTGCGGTCAATCACATCCGCAAACGAGGTGCGGCGCGCACCGCCGTTCGAGGAGAAGAGTTCAAGGTTGGCAATCGAGAATTTATCAATCCAGACCGCCTCTTCCGAATCCAGGCGCGAGATGGAGCGCAGGTGGTCGGTTTGGCGGTGTTCGGTCATTTCGAGGTAGTGCAGAATCGACCCCGCAGCCGACAAGCCGGCCGTCAGGTGGTCCACGCCAAAGCCCTTGAGGCTCTTCGTGCCGAATTGGCGGCACAACTTTTCACGGCAGACATCCTCCGAGAAGACCCACTCGTCGAGGCGGTAGGTGTAGAACCGCACCCCGAACGAGGATTTGAAACGATCCTCGGCCGAGCGTTGATAGACCACCTCTTTGGGTTGCAGGTTCGAGAGGAGCTTATCCACATAGCTGTCCGAACCCTCGGCCACATAAAACTCACCGGTCGAGATATCGAGGAACGAAACGCCCGTCAGCTGCCGACCGAAATAGACCGAAGCAAGGAAGGTATTCTCCTTGTTCGAAAGGATGTTATCCTGCAAGACCACACCCGGGGTAATCAGCTCCGTCACACCGCGCTTGACCAGCCCTTTGACCAATTTCGGGTCCTCCAACTGCTCACAGATGGCCACACGCTCACCGGCACGAACCAACTTCGGCAGGTAGGTGTCGATGGCATGATAGGGAAAACCGGCCAGCTCGACGTGCGAGGCCGTGCCGTTGGCGCGACGGGTGAGCGTGATGCCGAGAATGCCGCTCGTCTTGATGGCATCCTCGCCAAAGGTTTCGTAGAAGTCACCCACGCGGAAGAGCATGATGGCATCGGGATAGGCCGCTTTGGCCGCGTAGTATTGGTCCATCAACGGGGTCTTGGCCCGCTTGGCCGCCTTGGGCTTATTGTCTTTCGTTTCGTTCACTTTTCGGGATTTCTTTAGATAGCAAAGATACGCTTTTTATCCCAAAATCTCGCACGCGCGGAAGAGTTTTCGATAAAATTCCGCCTTCTTTTCTATCGAGAGCGGATAGGCACGCGACGAGGAGGGCATCCGCCAAAATTGCAGGGCGCGCCCTGCGCATGAAATCTCGACCCACTCGCCCACCTTCGGTTTCGTACACCCGAACTGCCCGACCACCTGGTCGGTCGCCTTTTCGCCCGTCGTCACAACGGCCCGACAAGTAGGCAACTGCGCCAAAAGGGCGCGAATATCGGTCTGCGTGACCACCTCCAAAAACTTATCCGAGGCATTATCCTGCAAGCGGCGCACCTCGGTAGCGGCATCAAAAAGAGCTAAACCAACGGTTGAGCAAAACGCGACAATACGTTCTTTGTCAAAGCGTTTTGCGCCCTCGACTTCGAAGTGGTGACGATTGTCGAAAAAGAGCAACCCCACGATGCGCCACATATCGTTTATCCAGTTCGGGTAGAAGAAATCCATCGACCACCGCACACGTTGCGGCGGAAAGCTGCCAAGCATCAACAGACGGGCTTCGCGGGGCAGAAAGGGTTCGAGGGGATGGCGTTCGACTGATGGGGGTTGTATCATAGCACAAAGATAGTGAAAAAAGGGCAACCGACCGCCTCTTTTCCCGACTTTTCCCGATGCTGTTTCAAACAAAATCGCTATATTTGTCTAATAACTATCCACCCATGAAACGACTTCTCCTCCTGCTGTTCGGCATCGGACTGCTGACGGCCTGCCAACACCCCTTTCAAGCCACCCCGTCGGGGGTTCGGCTCCGCACCGAAACGGGCGAATGGGTGCGCGTGAATATCCTCTCGGACTCCCTTGTTCGTGTGTCGGCCACGCCGAATCGTCGCTTTTCGGAGCGCGAATCGTTGATTATCCTCTCCACGGCCACACCTACGCCCTACACGCTCCACGAGAACGACACGGCCTACCTTATCTCCACCCGCGCGCTGCAGGTCAGCCTACACCGCACGACGGGGCGTGTCACCTTCTGCGCTGCGGATGGTACCCCGATTTTGGCCGAGGAGCGACGCGAATTTACCCCCTACGAAACGACCGACGACCGCGGCTGGTCCTTTCGCCAGCTCTTCCACTCGCCCGACGAGGAGGCCTTCTACGGGTTGGGCCAGCATCAGAGCGACGAGTTCAACTACAAGGGACGCAACGAGACCCTCTACCAATATAATACAAAGGTCTCGGTGCCATTCATCGTCTCGAATCGCGGCTACGGCATCCTCTGGGACAACTATTCGCTCACGCGGTGGGGCGACCCGCGCGACTACATGGAGTTGGACGAGCTGTTCGAGATGGAGTCGCTGAAGGCCACCTACCGCGCCAAAAAGGGGCTGGTGGTGGAGCGCGACGAGGAGCGGTTGAACTATGCCGACCTGGAGCGCGTGAAGGATTTTCCGGAGGAGTTTCTCCCCCACTTCTACGGCTCGGAAATCTGCTGGGAGGGCGACCTGAAGGCCAAAGAGGCGGGTACGCACCGCATGATACTCTACTATGCCGGCTATACAAAACTCTTTATCGACGGCTGCGAAGTGGTTCCCGAACATTGGCGCACGGCCTGGAATCCGAACAGCGTGAAATTCGAACTCGACTTTGCAGCGGGCGAGACGAAGCATCTACGGCTCGAGTGGCGACCCGACGGCGGGGTCTCCTACCTCTCGCTCAAGGGCCTTTCGCCCGTCGATGCGCGTGAGCAGCAGCAGATGTCGTGGTGGAGCGAGCTGGGCGACGAGCTGGACTACTACTTCATCTATGGCGGTTCGGCCGATGGCGTCATCGCGGGCTACCGCACCCTGACCGGCAAGGCGCAAATCATGCCCCGCTGGGCGATGGGCTTTTGGCAGAGCCGCGAACGCTACAAAACGCAACAACAGCTGCTCGAAACCGTGGCCGAGCATCGCAAACGGGGCATCGGGTTGGACAACATCGTGCTGGACTGGTCGCATTGGGAGGAGCCAAGCTGGGGCAGCCACGAGTTTGACAAGGAGCGATTCCCCGACCCGCAGGCGATGGTCGATTCAGTCCACCGCATGGGGGCGCGATTCATGATTTCGGTCTGGCCGAAATTCTACCTCACGACCGAACACTATCGGGAGTTGGATGCGCTGGGGGCCATCTACCAACGGGCCATTCAGGACAGCATCCGCGACTGGATCGGGCGCGGCTACATCGGCTCGTTCTACGATGCCTACAACCCCGAGGCCCGCAAACTCTTCTGGGCGCAGATGCGCGAACACTACCTCCCGTTGGGGGTGGATGCCTGGTGGATGGATGCCTCCGAGCCGGATATCCTCTCCAACGCCTCGCTCGAATATCGCAAGGCCCTCTCCGGCCCGACCTACCTCGGCTCTTCGACCCGCTACCTGAACACCTACGCCCTGATGAATGCCGAGGCCATCTACCACGGTCAGCGCGAGGCGTTGCCCAATCGGCGTGTCTTCCTTTTGACCCGCTCGGGCTTTGCCGGCCTGCAACGCTACTCGACCGCCACCTGGTCGGGCGATATCGGCACAACGTGGGAGGATATGAAGGCGCAAATCACCGCCGGCATGAACTTCTCGATTTCGGGCATCCCCTATTGGACGCAGGATGTGGGCGGATTTTGCGTGCAGAAAAAGTTTGAAAAGGCCGTCGAGGGCGAGGAGGCGATGGAGGAGTGGCGCGAGCTGAATGCCCGCTGGCACCAATGGGGAGCCTTCACGCCCCTCTACCGCGCACACGGGCAGTACCCCTTCCGCGAGCTGTACCACCTGGCACCCGAAGGCCACCCCGCCTACCAAAGCATCCTCTACTACAACCGCTTACGCTATCGGCTGATGCCCTACCTCTATACCCTGGCCTCGCGCACCTGGTTCGATGACTATACGCTGATGCGGCCGCTCGTGATGGACTATCCGCAGGATAGGGCAGCCTGCAATACGGATGACCAATTCTTCCTGGGCGATGCGCTGATGGTCTGCCCCGTCTATCGCTACAAGGCACGCAGCCGCGAGGTCTATCTGCCGCAGGGGTTGTGGTACGACTTCTACACCGAGAAGCCCCTCGAGGGCGGTCGCCGGATCACGGCCCAAGCCCCCTACGAGCGCACACCGCTCTATGTCCGGGCCGGTGAAATCATTCCGCTGGGCCGTGCGGTACAATATACGGCCGAGGAGCAGGACCATGCGCTGACCGTGCAGGTCTATACGGGTTGCGATGCCCGCTTCACGCTCTACGAAGACGAGGGGACAACCTACGACTACGAGAAGGGGGCCTTCACGCGCCTACCCATGCAGTGGGAGGAGGCTGCGCAACGCTTCACGCTCCACCAATTGGAGGGGAGTTTCGAGGGGATGACAAGGGAGCGCGAAATCACCATGCGCCTGATTTCGCCCACAGGCATCACCACCCACACCGTACTCTACCGAGGAAAAACCATAACGCTCGAAAAATAAACCACTTACCATGAAACAAAAACTCTTTTTCCCGCTGGCCGTCGTCCTCGCGCTGTTGAGCCTCGCCTGCACACGGCAGCAGCCCGCCACGGCCATCTATCTCGACGTAAATGCACCGCTCGAAGAGCGGGTCGAGGATGCCCTGCAACGGCTCACCCTCGAAGAGAAGGTGGCCCTTTGTCATGCCCAATCGAAGTTCTCGATTAAGGGCGTTCCGCGCCTCGGCATCCCCGAAGTGTGGATGAGCGACGGCCCGCATGGGGTGCGTGCCGAAATCGAGTGGGACAGCTGGAGCTATGCCGGCTGGGGCGACGACTCCTGCACCGCCTTTCCGGCCCTGACCTGCCTGGCGGCCACCTGGAATCCCGATATGGCAGCCCTCTTTGGCAAGGCAATCGGTGAGGAGGCCCGCTATCGCAAGAAGGATGTGCTGCTCGGCCCGGGTGTCAATATCTACCGCACCCCGCTCAACGGGCGCAACTTCGAATACATGGGCGAAGACCCCTTCCTGGCCTCGGTCATGGTGGCCCCCTACATCCGCGAGGCGCAACGGAGCGGCATCGCCACCTGTGTCAAGCACTACGCGCTGAACAACCAGGAGACGGCCCGTATGCGTGTCAATGTCAACCTTTCGGAGCGTGCCTTGCGCGAAATCTACCTGCCGGCCTTTTATGCGGCCGTCGAGGCGGGAGCCTGGTCGTTCATGGGTTCCTACAACCGCTATGCGGGGCAGCACGGATGCCATAACGAAATCTTGGTCAATAAGATACTGAAAGAGGAGTGGGGTTTTGACGGAGCCTTCATCTCCGATTGGGGCGGTGCGCACGACACGTTCGAGGCGGCCGAGTACGGCCTCGATATCGAGATGGGTACGGGGTCGGACGGACTCACCTACTCCACCTCGAACCATTACGACAACTACCACCTGGCCCTCCCCTACCTCGATGCGCTGAAGCGGGGCGAACTTTCGACAGAGATGCTCGACGACAAGGCGCGCCGTGTGTTGCGACTTATCTTCAGAACGCTGATGTCCAAGAATCGTCCGTGGGGTTCGTTTGCCACGGAGGAGCATGCCGCCGTGGCTCGTCAGGTGGCCGGTGAGGGCATCGTGCTGCTGAAGAACGACGGCATCCTGCCCCTGCAACCCGCCGACAAAAAGCGCATTGCCGTCATTGGCGAGAATGCCACCCGCTCGATGTGCAAGGCCGGCGGTTCGTCGGAGCTGAAGCCGTGGCGCGAGGTGTCGCCCCTTGAGGCGGTCGTAGAGGCTTATGGCGAGGAGCAGGTTTGCCACGCCATGGGCTACGGAAGCGGCCCCTCCTCCTACGGTCGGGTCAATCCCTCGCCCTACGATGCCGAGGAGCTGAAGCAGGAGGCCTTGCAGGTGGCAGCCGAGGCCGATGTAGTACTCTTTGTGGGCGGTCTGAACAAGAGCCACCGGCAAGATTGCGAGGATGGTGACCGCATCGAATACGGCCTACCCTTCGGGCAGGAGGAGTTGATTCGTGCGTTGGCGGCCGTGAATCCGAACCTGGTGGTGGTACTCATCTCGGGCAATGCCGTCGAGACGGCCTGGAGCCACCTCCCGCGTGCCATCGTGCAGGGTTGGTATGGCGGTTCGGAGGCGGGCCACGCGCTGGTCGATGTCTTGAGCGGTGCGGTCAATCCGAGCGGCAAACTCCCCTTCTCGTTCTATGCGCGGTTGGAGGATTGCGGCGCACACGCCTTCGATGCAAGCTGCTATCCTGGGGTGGATTACGAGTGCTACTACAAGGAGGATATTTTGGTGGGCTACCGCTGGTTGCAGGCCCACGCCATCCGTCCGGCCTACCCCTTCGGTTTCGGTCTGTCGTACACCTCGTTCGAAATCGGCACACCACAGGTAAAGCGCACCACCTACCGCATCGGGGATGAAATCCGCGTGTCGGTCGAGCTGAAGAACAACGGCCCGATGGCCGGTAAAGAGGTCGTGCAGCTCTACGCCTCGAAGCCCGAAAGTCGGATACTCCGCGCACCGCGCGAACTGAAGGCCTTCCAAAAGGTGGCCTTGGAGGCGGGCGAAACGGTGCGCGTGGAGCTGGTTGTGCCGGTCGAGAAGTTGGCCTATTGGGACGAGCAGAGCCACTCGTTTGAGGTCGAGCGAGGCAGCTACACACTCTATGTGGGCAACTCGTCGGAGGCAACCGAGGCGGTCACAATCGAGGTAAAGTAACCCACAACGAGGGCTGTTCGAATCGTTCGAACAGCCCTCTTACTTTCCGGAATTCGTACAACAAGGCAGCTACCGAAAGAGCCTTGTTAGGCGGATTCTCTTCCTTGCACGTCAGCCAAAAAATCGCTCGTCGAAATTTACCAAATAGAGCTTGTCGGTAGCGCGCGTGAGGGCCGTATAGAGCCAGCGCATCAGGTCCGAGGTCAGGGGTTCGTCGCCAAAGAGGAAGCGGTCGATAAAGACGGCCCGCCACTGACCGCCCTGCGCCTTGTGGCAGGTGACGGCATAGGCAAATTTGACCTGCATGGCGTTGAAATGGGGATTTTCACGAATCTCCTTGAAGCGTTTAATCTTGCTCTTGACATCCAGATAGTCCTTCTCCACCTCGTAGAAGAGGCGGTTCTGCTCCTCGCGCGTGAGCGAGGGAGACTCCGAAGCTATCGTATCGAGCAGGATTTTGCATTCGAGCTGCGTATCGTCGTAATCGGGGAACTCCAAGACGGCATTGGCAAAGCGGAAGCCGTAGAAATCCTCGAAGCGGCGCAACCGCTTGAGGCGGGCAATATCGCCATTGGCCACAAAGTGCATCGGGCAGCCCTCGGTGCGCTCCGTATAATAATAGTTGTTCTTCACCACCATCAACATATCGCCGCTTTCGATCTCCTCCTCGGCCGAGAGGACGTGGCGACGGATGCCCTCGTTGTAGCGGTTGGCCCGCTTGTTCGAGCGGGTGATGACAATCACCTCGTCGCGGCCGTATTTGGCGTAGGCATCGCCCAGCAGCTCCAAAAACTCACCCCCGTTCACCGCCTCGATATCGGGAAAATTCATCTCAAAGAGCGGCACTTCGAGGATGCCCTGCTCCAACATACAGCGCACCATCGTGGCGTTGAAGAGGATGCCCGACTCGCTCTGCTGGCGCACGACCTCGTCGAGCGTACAGTACTCCACCTCGCCAAAGCGACGCAACGTGTCGGGGTCGAGGGCGGGGCTGAAGTCGTAGCCCACGGGGGGCAGCTGTGCGCTGTCGCCCACCAGAATCAGGCGGCAATTCTTGCCGCTGCGCACATAGCGCACCAGGTCAGCCAGGAGCGAACCGCTCCCGAAGGTCGTATCGAACGAGGCATCCGAAAGCATCGAGGCCTCATCGACGATAAAGACCGCGTTTTGCTCCCGATTCAGGTCCAACGTAAACTTCGATTCGTAGTCGGCATTGGTCCTTTCGCGGTAGATTCGCTTATGGACCGTGAGGGCCTTTTCGCCCGAATAGCGTGCCAGGACTTTCGCTGCACGACCCGTCGGAGCAAGCAGCACGGTTTTGATGCCGACCTCCTTCAAAGCGGCCACCGTGGCGGCTATCAAAGTGGTTTTTCCGGTACCCGCATAGCCGTTTAACACAAAAATTCGGGAAAAATCGTCGGAAACAAGGTATTCCGACAACTTTTCGATGATTTTTTTTTGTCCAAAGGTTGTTTCGAAACAAATTTTAGTGTAAATTTGAATCGCAATACGAGTACTTTCCATGGAGTGCGCGTTTAACAAGACAAAATTAATAAACAAAACCTAAATAAAAATGAAAAAAATCGCACAAATTCTTCTTGCTTTGGTAATCCTGGCATTCGTCTATGTGATTTACAAGCAAATCTCGACGCCTATCCGCTTCGAGAACGACCTGAAGTCGAAGAGCGCACAGGTAATCGAGCGCATCAAGGACATCCGCACCGCTGAGCGCGCTTTCAAATCGAAGTACCAGAAGTTCACGGCCGACTTCGACACGCTGGCTGCCTTCATTCTGAACGACACGCTCGAGATGGAGCGCAAGCTCGTCGATGAGGACGACTCGGTAGGTCTGGCTCTTCTGAAGAAGCAGGGTAAGAAGAACGTGGAGAAGTTCAAGGTAGCCGTTATTGATACCATCTTCTCGCCCAAGAAGCTCACGAAGGAGGAGGTGATGAACCTGCGCTACATCCCCACGACCAACAACCAGGCACAGTTCATCCTCGAGGCCGGTCAGATTACGACCGAGTCGAAGATTGTGATTCCGGTGGTTGAGTGCCGCGCTCCCTACATCATGTTCCTCGACACGGTGACCTATCGTCAGGAGATTATCAACAAGATTGACGACGACGTAAACAACTTCAACCGCTACCCCGGTATCAAGTTCGGTTCGATGGATGCCGGTAACAACGAGGCCGGTAACTGGGAGGACTAATGAACGGAAGTTCCAACAAAACAGACAAGGTGTCCATCCGATTGACGGGTGGACACTCTTTTTCGGTAGCTGTACCTCGACAGCGTGTGGGTGAGGTGGAGCTGCTCTCGGCCCATACGTTGCTCGTTCCCGAGCAGTTCTACGCCGCCGAGGGGGTTCATGCCGCCTTCCGCGCTGCCGGTATGCCGCTCGAGGGGATGAACCATATCCAGCCGATTCGTACCGACAAGGGAATGATGGCCCTCGTGGCGATGACCGACGAGGAGAAAGCGGCCCTCGACCAAGCCTTTGGCGACGAGGTGCGCTACACCACCCCGCTGCTCCACCCCGTGGGCAACATCGAGCCTACGATATGGCTGTGCGACACGGGCGACCTTATATATATAAAGGTATATGACCCGAAGCTCCAGATGGCCGAGGTGGTAGCCATCGAAAACGAGGCCGACCGCGACTACCTCCTCTCACGCCTTGTGGAGAGCTGCGACCCGAAGCGTTACACCGTGCGCCTGAACCTGCGTACGACCCTCAAAGCCATCAAGCGACAATACCAAACCTACTTCAAGCAACTGCAATGCGAATAATCAGCGGCACCCTCAAAGGGCGCGCCATCAATCCGCCCAAAAACCTCCGCGCACGTCCGACGACCGACTTTGCCAAGGAGAACCTCTTCAACGTGCTTCAGAACCTCGTCGATATCGAGGCGTGCGATGTGCTGGACCTCTTTGCCGGCACCGGCTCGATCAGCTACGAGTTCTGCTCGCGCGGAGCGAAGTCGGTGACCTCGGTCGAGATTAACACCGTACACCATAACTTCATCCGCCAAACGGCCCGCGAGCTGGGCATCCGCGCCCTCTACCCGGTGAAGGCAAATGCCTTTCTCTATCTGAAGAGCTGCCCCAAGCAATTTGACCTCGTATTTTCGGATGCGCCCTACGATTTGGAGCGGAGCGAGGAGATTATTCCGCTCGTACTCGAAAGCGAAATCCTGCGCGAAGGGGGTATTTTCATCTTCGAGCACTCGAAAGAGAAAAATTTTTCTTCCCACCCTCTCTTTTGGCAATTAAGGAGTTACGGAAGCGTGCAATTTTCTTTCTTCAAAAAATGAAAAAAAAGTTTGTAAAACGCTTGCAGATTCAATTTTTTGTACTACCTTTGCAATCGCAATGAGGGAACAACAAGGGCGAATGAAAGAGAGCCAATCCGAGTTGCAAGGTTCTAAATCTGGTGCGTTAGTTCAGCTGGTTAGAATACGTGCCTGTCACGCACGGGGTCAGGGGTTCGAGTCCCCTACGCACCGCCAGAAAAGGATGATCGAATGGTCATCCTTTTTTTGTTGTATGGTAGTGCTTGTTTGCGTAGCGCGCTCTGCGCGAAAGGTGGATAGATGCAGCGATTCGCCATCGTGCAAGCACAAGCGAACGGGCTCACCGGCAAAAGTTGGTAGAGAAATCAAATAAAAGGTCATCCCACACTTTCGCAACGGATGACCTTGTGTGCAGTGGGGACAGACCATGCGAAAATGATTGGGATCAACCGCTGTTTTGAAGCCATCGAAAGCGCGAAAAATCCCGCTTTCCGCCGCCAAAATGGGATAAGGTAGATTCCCATCACCTTGCGCTGTTCGGTTCTGCGCACTTCCCAACCTCGCTGCTTCGCAAGGTGGGGGATGACGGATTTATTTCCGGAGGGGCTGAAAGGGGGTTAAGGGCGAGAAGGGCGGCTAAAGGTTGCTAAAGGAACTTTACTCTTTCAACTTTCAACTCTCTTTGCTCTTTCCTCTTTGCTCTTTCAGGATTTCAGATGCCGAAAGAGCCTTGTTAGACGGATTCTTCGCTCTTGCGTTCTTTCGGCCGTCCTCTTCCCTACTCCGTGCGGACGGGGTCGCAGGTGAGTTCTACGCCGAGCTTATGGAAAATCTTGCGGTCCACCTCGCTCAACATCACCGTCGAGTGTACCTGGCAACCCTTCAGCTTGGGCAGCTGGTCGAGGGCCTTGCGGCAGTCGGCATCGTGGTTGCTGAGCAACGACAAGGCCACCAGCACCTCGTCGGTATGCAGGCGGGGATTATGGCCGTGCAGGTACTCCACCTTGGTCTTTTGAATCGGGGCAATCAAATCCTCGGCAATGAGCTTCTTATCGTGCGGAATACCGGCCAGGTACTTCGTAGCGTTGAGCAGCAGAGCGGCACTCGAACCGAGGAGCGAGCTGGTGCGCGAGGTGATAATCGTGCCGTCCAGCAGCTCGATAGCAGCCGTAGCACCCCCACCGCACAGCTCACGACGCTCGTGCGCGGCCACGGTCGGGCGACGATACTCGGTCGTCAGCTTGGCCTGCTTCATAATCAGGGCAATCTTATTCACCTCGTGTTCGTTGTCCCCCTTTTCGGCCAGCTTGCAGAGGGCATAGTAGTAACGACGGATAATCTCCTCGCGGGCCGCACTGCAACAAATATCCTCGTCGCTCATGCAGTAGCCAATCATATTTACGCCCATATCCGTAGGCGACTTATAGGGACTCTCGCCATAGATACCCTCGAAGATGGCATTCAGCACGGGGAAAATCTCCAAATCGCGGTTATAGGTCACGGCCACCTCCCCATAGTTCTCCAGGTGGAGGGGGTCAATCATATTCACATCGTTCAAATCGGCCGTAGCAGCCTCGTAGGCAACATTCACGGGGTGTTTGAGGGGCAGATTCCAGACGGGGAAGGTCTCGAACTTGGCATAGCCGGCCTTCACGCCGCGACGATTCTCCTGGTAGAGCTGGCTCAGGCAGACGGCCATCTTGCCGCTACCCGGACCCGGCGCGGTGACCACCACTAACGGGCGCGAGGTCTCGACATAGTCGTTGCGACCGAAGCCTTCGTCCGAGTCAATCAACGCCACGTTGTGGGGGTAGCCCTCAATCGTATAGTGGTAATAGACCTTGATGCCGAGGCGCTCCAAACGCTTGCGGTAGGCATCGGCACTCGACTGGCCGTTGTAGTGGGTAATCACCACCCCACCGGCATAGAGACCTGCGCTCTCGAACTCGCCACGCAGACGCAGCACATCCTCGTCGTAGGTGATGCCGAGGTCGCTGCGCATCTTGTTCTTCTCGATGTCGATGGCACTGATGACCAGCACAATCTCGGCATAGTCGCGCAATTGCAACAGCATCTGGAGCTTGCTATCGGGCAGAAACCCGGGCAGGACACGGCTGGCGTGGTAGTCGTCGAAGAGCTTTCCGCCAAACTCCAAATAGAGCTTATCGCCAAATTCGCCGATGCGCTTCTTAATCTGCTCGGACTGAATATTCAGGTACTTATCGTTATCGAAACCCTTTCTCATACCATTTATTTCTATTAAGCAACAAAGATACAAAATTTCGTCCGCGATAGAAAGCCCGCAAGGCGATTTTTTCAACCACTTATGCACAAAACGACCTATGGCACAAAAGAAAGAGGGCGTCCAATAAATTTTGGACACCCTCTGCTCATTCCTAAATTCGTATAACAAGCGCTATTTTGAAGCTGCTCGAAGTCCGAAAAACCGCAGCATACTTTTCGTATGTGA
>X42_Goitered_Gazelle__coassemble_37_pt1 | contig 43973 bp, 33 predicted proteins | sample X42_Goitered_Gazelle__metabat2_low_PE_007 | metagenome-assembled genome bin X42_Goitered_Gazelle
AAATAAACAGCTACTTATATTTTGACCCAAGCGCCGCTTTTGGCATCATTACCTTAATCTTTAATTTGCTGCAAAGCAGCATACATGCCCACCACGGCTCCCGTAAATCCGCCGGCCGAGTGGGTGCTGAGTATGCGGCCATCGACCTCCCAATTCGAGAGCAGTTCGCACCCCTCAATCGAGGCGGTGAAACGATAGGTCGCCCCCTCGGCCTCCACGCGCAGCCGAATGGGCTTTGCGGCCTGCTGCTTGTCGAGCGGCAGGGCGAGAAGTTCCTCCTTTTCGCCTCCCACGGCGCGCATCAGTACCAGGTGCGGGATTCCCTCGCGGAGGCTCTTTCCCAAGAGGATATAGTGCGTATCGCGCTGGTAGCAGACCAGGCCGGCCACCGCCCCCTCGGTCGGGGCAAAGCATAGCTCGGTCTCGGCCGTGAAGGCGAGGTGTTGCTGGCGGTGGGCCAACATCGAGGGGTTCGAGGGTTGGTCAATCGTGCGGTGGGTGGGGCGGAGGTACAACCCCTCCTCCGTGGTGCGATACCACGCCTCCTGCGGGGTGCGGAGCATCAGGAAGTGGTGCGATAGCCCCTCGCTAAAGTCGGTCGAGTAGGCGAGGTTTCCCGTCAGGGCCTCCTCGGTCGGGCAAAGTCCCTCCTTCTTGCCGACAATCGGCACCGGCAGCCCCTTTTCCAAGATGACGGGGTAGCCGTCACGCCACTCGACGGGCAGGAGGAAGGTTTCGCGCCCCGTGTTGTAGTGGTCGCCCTCGTAGGGTCGGCAGCCGAGGAATACGGCCCACCAATCCCCCTCGGGGGTGTCGATGAGGTCGGCATGGCCTACGCAGGTGATTTTATCCGTGCGCTCCTCCTCCAGGTCGCGCTGGGTCAGTATCGGGTTGCGACGGGCGGGCGTGTAGGGACCCTCGGGGCGGTCGGCCGAGAGAATCACCTCCGAATGGTTGATGCTCGTGCCACCCTCGGCCGCCATGAGGTAGTAGCGGCCGTTGATTTTGTAGAGGTGCGGACCCTCAATCCAAATCGGTTGGGTCGAGGGGTCGATGCCGGCATCGAGGATGACCCGCTTTTCGCCAAAGGTGGTGTCGGTCGCAGGGTCGAAGTAGTGGAGCCAGATGGCGCGGTGGCCGTCCCACTTCGCCTCTCCGGCGGGGGCATCGTTGTGTACGATGTAGCCCTTGCCATCCTCATCGAAAAAGAGCGAGGGGTCGATGCCGCCCACCTTCGGCAGGGGTATCGGGTCGCTCCACGCTTGGGCGAAGGGGTCCTCGGTCTTGACTACGAAGTTACCGATGCCATCCACATCGGTCGTAATCATATAAAAGGTATCGTTGTGGGGGTTGTAGCTGATGGCCGGAGCGTAGATGCCGCCCGAGAGGCGCAACCCCTCCTTCAGTTGCAGCTGCGAGGGACGATTCAGCACATGGCCCAGCGAGGTCCAATGCGCCAGGTCGCGGCTGTGGAAAATCGGCACGCCCGGGTAGTAGGCGAACGACGAGCAGACCAAGAAGTAGTCCTCGCCCTTGCGGCAAATCGAGGGGTCGGGATAGAAGCCCGACAAAATGGGGTTGAGGTACTCGGTCGCGGGGTCGATTTCGCGGTCGAACATCGCATCCCGACCGCAGTAGTCGAAGCGGGTGAAGAGGGCCTCGTTGGAGGGGAGGGTCGAGCAGGCGACAATTGCCAGTAGGCAGCAGAGCGAGAGTAGCAGTCGATTCATGGTGCAATCCGTTTTTGAAGTTTCTTGTTTCAAAAATACAAACAAAAGCCCGCATTGAAAAGCCTCGAAGGGGGTAATGTTTCGTTTTGGCAAGTTTATGTTTCGGAATTGACAGCCGTGTAACAAAATTTTAAGTGTATGACACGAAGATGATATGCTGCTTGAGGCTTGTTGTGTAAATTTGCATAGGTGAAAAATGAAAATCTAAAAACAGAACATACAATGAGACGAATTCTCCTTTTCTTGGTGTGTGGAGCGATGCTTTCGCTCGTGGGTTTCGATGCGCAGGCCGGTGTGCGCCTGCCGCGTCTGGTGTCGGACGGCATGGTGCTGCAACGCGATGTCCCGCTCAAGGTGTGGGGCTGGGCCGATGCCGGTGAGCAGGTGCAGGTCACCTTTCGCGGTGTGACGATGCAGACCGCGGCCGATGGCGAGGGGCGTTGGTTGGTCGAGCTGCCCGCCCAGGAGGCCGGCGGACCCTTCGAGATGCAGGTCAATGAGGTAACGCTGAAGGATGTCTTGGTGGGCGATGTGTGGCTCTGCTCCGGCCAGTCGAACATGGAGCTGCAGGTGGTGCGCGTGATGGATATGTACCGCGAGGAGATTCTCTCGTACGAGAACCCGATGATTCGCCACTTCAAGGTGCCGACCCTCTATTCGTTCGAGGGTCCCCGGGAGGATATTCCCTATGGTTCGTGGGAGGCCTGCACGCAGGAGAATGTGATGCAGTTCTCGGCCCTGGCCTACTTCTTTTCCCGTCGCCTCTACGAGACGACCGGTGTGCCGGTGGGTCTGCTGAATGTCTCGGTGGGTGGTTCGCGTGTCGAGTCGTGGATTAGCGAGGAGGGGCTGAAACCCTATCCGCAGTTCTACAACACGCTCGGCATCCACCAATCGAAGGAGTATGTGGAGCTGATTGAAAAGTCGGACCGTATGCGCAGCATGTTGTGGCACAAACGCCTCAACGAGGTGGACGAGGGTGTCGGCAAGTGGTGTGCCGATCAGGTCGATGTGAGCGATTGGGAAACCTTCGACCTCTTCAGCCGAGAGTGGGCCGTGGGCTTCAACGGCCGTCCGGTGAGCGATGAGGAGCGTCCGGCGGTGCATCGCAACCTCTCGCCCATCAACGGCTCGATGTGGCTGCGCAAGGAGTTCGACCTGGGCGAGTTGCGAGCCGACGAGGAGGCCACGCTCCGCATGGGTTGCATGGTCGATGCCGACTCGGTCTTTGTGAATGGTCAGTTTGTGGGGTGGACCTCCTACCAATACCCCCCGCGCATCTACCGTCTGCCGGCCGGTCTGCTGCGCGAGAAGGGTAACACGATTGCCGTGCGCCTGATTAGTCAGGGCGGTGTGTCGCACGTCGTACCCGACAAACCCTATAAGATTGTGCAGGGCGACAAGGAGGTTTCGCTCTTGGGCGATTGGTACTTTAAGCGCGGTGCGGTGATGCCCGCCCTGCGGGGGGAGGCCTTCTTCCGCTGGGAGCCGACGGCCCTCTACAACGCCATGCTGGCCCCCACCTTTAACTACGCCATCAAGGGCGGTTTGTGGTACCAGGGCGAGTCGAACACGGGCAATGCCCTGCTTTATGCCCAGACCTTCAAGACGCTCGTCGAGGAGTGGCGTGCGAAGTATGGCAACCCGAACCTGCCGGTGATTTCGGTGCAGCTGCCCGGCTTCATGGAGGTCTATGACCATCCGACCGATGGCGGTTGGGCGCAGCTGCGCGAGATTCAGCGTCGCTCGGTGGAGGAGATTCCCATGACGGCCATGGCTGTGGCCATCGACTGCGGCGAGTGGAACGATATCCACCCCTTAAACAAGCGCACGATTGCCGACCGCCTGGTGGCCGCAGCCCGCGCCATCGCCTATGGCGAGAAGGTCTGCTACGAGGGTCCTTCGGTGGAGCGTGCGGTGGCCAACGGCAACGAGGTGACGATCTATTTCACGAAGCGTGGCGGCAAGCCCGTCGATATGGCGGATGTGAAGTGGTGCGCCGTGGCCGGTGAGGATGGCCGCTTTGTCTGGGCCGAGGCGAAGGTCGAGAAGGGTCGTCTGATCCTTAAGAGCGAGGTCGAGCAGCCCGTATGGGTGCGCTACGCCTGGGCCGATAACCCCCAAGGGGCTGCCCTGAAGAACAAGGAGGGATTCCCCGCATCGCCCTTCGAGGTGGAGATTCCGCGTTAAGAAATCGAAAGTTAAGTAACACAATCAAACCTATATCATGAAAAGTGCTTCGCAGAGAGTCTCCCTATGGGAGAAAATAGGCTATTCGCTCGGTGACGGCTCGGCCAATCTGGTCTTCCAGATGATGATGATTTACCAGACGAAGTTCTATACCGATGTCTTCGGTCTGGAGGGAGCTATTGCCGGTACGGTGATGCTCGTGGCTCGCATTGTCGATGCCTTTGTCGATCCGACGGTGGGCATCCTGTCCGACAAGACCAACACGCGCTGGGGTAAATACCGCCCGTGGGTGTTGTGGACGGCCCTCCCGTTCATGGTCTTCTATGTTCTGGCCTTCTACAACCCGGGCATCGAGGAGAAGGGGCTGGTGGCCCTCTATGCCACCATCAGCTACACGCTCCTGATGACCCTCTATTCGTTCAACAACACCCCCTACGCCTCGTTGGGTGGCGTGATGTCGGGCGATATCAAGGAGCGTAACAGCATCACCTCGATTCGCTTTGTCGCCTCGACCATCGCCCAATTCGTCGTGCAGGGTCTGACCCTCCCGCTCGTGAACAAGTTCTCGGATGGGGGCGATGTGGGCCACGGCTGGTTGTGTACCATCTCTCTGTTTGCCGTCATCGGCTTCGTCTTCCTCGTGGTGACCTTCTTCACGACCAAGGAGCGCATCACCCCGCCACCGGGTCAGAAGAGCGACCTGAAGCAGGATATCCGCGAGGTCTTCAGCAGCGTTTCGTGGCGTGCGATGTTCGTCCTCACGCTGTTCCTCTTTACGACGCTGGCTATGTGGGGCAGTGCCATGAACTTCTACTTCGAGAACTATGTGGACCGCGATGCCCTGTTCCAATTCCTCGACAAGCTCGGTCTGGTCTATGCCTCGAACGCGACCGATGTGCCGGCCGTGCTGAATGCCTTCGGTCTGGCCGTGACCGACCCCTCGCAGGCCTATGTGGTGGGCTTCGGTGTCTTCAATATGTTGGGTGCGCTGGTGCAGTTCTTCGGGGTGATTCTGCTCTCGAGCTTCCTGGCCAACCGCTACGGCAAGAAGCGTGTCTTTGTGATTTGTTTGGCCCTCACGGCCCTCTTTACGGCCCTGTTCTACTTCCCGGGTAAGGCCGATGTGGAGACGATGTTCGTGCTGAACTTCCTCAAGAGCCTGGCCTATGCCCCCACCGTGCCGATGCTGTGGGCCATGATTGCCGATGTGGCCGACCACATGGAGTATGTGAGCCGTCGCCGTGCCACGGGCTTTGTCTTTGCCGGTGTGGTCTTCGCACTGAAGGCCGGTCTGGGTGTCGGTGGTGCCATTCTGGGCTTCCTGCTCTCGGGCTTCGGCTATGAGTCGGGCGCCGGTGTGGTGCAGAGTGCCGAGGCGGTGAAGGGTATCGTCCTCTCGTCGAGTCTGATTCCTGCCGCCACCTTCTTCGTGGGTGTCATTGCCCTCTTGTTCTATCCCATCACGAAGGAGTTTAACGAGAAGATGCAGGCCGAGTTGAGCCTGCGCCGTGCAGCGGCTGAAAATAAGTAACCAACCCTAAACAATCTACGACCGCCATGAAACAAACCTGGTTGCTTCTTGCTACGGCCGCTATGCTGACGGCCTGCACCGAGAAGCATGCAACGACCTTGAAAGAGGCCTTTCAGCATGATTTTTACATCGGTACGGCGATGAACGTGCCGCAAATTTTCGAGATTGACAAAGCCGAATCGGACCTGGTGGCCACCCACTTCAGTGCCATCGTGGCCGAGAACTGCATGAAGTCCGAGGAGATTCACCCCGAGAAGGATCGCTACTTCTTCGACGAGGCGGATGCCTTCGTGGCCTTTGGCGAGAAACACGGGATGTTCATCACGGGCCATACGCTCGTGTGGCACTCGCAACTCGCCCCCTGGTTCCCCTACGATGAGGCGGGAAACAAGGTCTCGCGCGAGGAGATGATAGCCCGCCTCAAGGAGCATATCTCGACCGTCGTGGGCCGCTACAAGGGGCGCATCAAGGGGTGGGATGTGGTCAATGAGGCCATCCTCGACGACGGGTCGTTGCGCATGACCCCCTTCCTCGAGATTATCGGTGAGGAGTACCTCGAACTGGCCTTCCGCTTTGCCCACGAGGCCGACCCCGAGGCCGAACTCTACTACAACGACTACTCGATGTCTTCGCCCGCGAAGCGTGAGCGTGTTGTGCAGCTGGTGCGCGACCTGAAAGCGAAGGGCCTCCGCATCGACGGAGTCGGTATGCAGGGCCACATGGGGATGGACTATCCCGATGTGGCGGAGTTCGAGAAGAGCATCGAGGCCTATGCCGCCGAGGGGGTGAAGGTGATGATTACCGAGTGGGATATTTCGGCCCTGCCGACCATTCGTCAGGGTGCCGAGATTTCGGACACGGTGTCCTATATGCAGGCGATGAACCCCTATGCCGAGGGGATGCCGGCCGAGGCCGAGGAGGCCTGGAATGAGCGCGTGAGAACCTTCATGGACCTCTTCCTGAAGCACAGCGACAAGATTTCGCGTGTGACGGCCTGGGGTGTGACGGACCGCACCTCGTGGCTCAACAACTGGCCGATGCCCGGGCGCACGAACTATCCGCTCCTGTTCGACCGCGAGAACAACCTCAAACCCGTCATGCAGGAGTATTTAAACAGAAAATAACCTTTAAAAACGTATAGCAATGAAAACACCCAAATACCTCGTTCCGGAGGATTACATGGCCGACCCGTCGGTCCACGTCTTTGATGGCAAACTCTACATCTACCCCTCGCACGACTGGGAGTCGGGCATCGCGGAGAATGACAACGGCGACCACTTCAACATGAAGGATTACCACGTCTTCTCGACCGACGATATCGAGAACGGCACGCTCACCGACCACGGCAAGGTACTCGAGGTGGCCGATATCGCCTGGGCCGGTCGCCAGCTGTGGGACTGCGACGTGGCCCGCAAGGGGGATACCTACTATATGTACTTCCCGCTGAAGGATAAGAACGACACGTTCCGCATGGGCGTGGCGACGAGCGACAAGCCCTACGGCCCCTTCAAGCCCGAGAGCGACCCGATTCGCGGTAGTTACAGCATCGACCCGGCCGTCTTCGAGGAGGAGGGTGCCTACTACATGTACTTCGGCGGTCTGTGGGGCGGTCAGTTGCAGCGTTACAAGGATAACAAGGCGTTGGAGTCGGCCTACCTGCCCGAGGGGAAGGAGAGTGCGCTGCCGGCCCGTGTGGTGCGCCTGTCGGAGGATATGAAGCAGTTTGCCGAGGAGCCGCGTCCGGTGGTGATTCTCGACGAAGAGGGCAAGCCCCTCACGGCCGACAATCCGCACCGCTTCTTCGAGGCCTCGTGGATGCACAAGTACAACGGCAAATACTACTTCAGCTACTCGACGGGCGATACCCACATGCTCTGCTATGCCGTGGGCGACAACCCCTACGGACCCTTCACCTTCAAGGGGGTGATTCTGACCCCCGTGGTGGGCTGGACCACGCACCACTCGATTGTCGAGTACAAAGGCAAGTGGTACCTCTTCCACCACGATTCGGTCCCCTCGGGCGGCCTGACCTGGTTGCGCTCGTTGAAGGTGGTCGAGTTGGAGTATGACGAGGAGGGCAACATCCTCACCATCGAGGGTACTGCAAACGAATAGACAACCGCAGAGGAGATGAAGACGATTTGCAAGATTTTCGTCGCGCTCTTTCTTATGGCTCCCGTTGCGCTTTTGGCCGACAACGGGAGCAACCTTTGGTTGCCACCCCTCGATGCGGAGGCCGAGACCACGCTCGAAATTGCCGCAACGGAGGTCGAGGTGACGGGTCGCACGGTCGATTTCGCGCTCAACGAGCAGCTGCCCGTGGAGGGGTTCACGATTCAAGGCGATACAATCCAGCTGCGCATCGAGGGCGGCTCGGAGCGGGCATTGCTCTACGGAGCCTATCGCCTCGTGCGCGATTGGAAGGCGGGGAGGATGCAGGCGACCTATGCCGTGAGCGAAAGCCCGAAATACGACCTGCGCCTGTTGAACCATTGGGACAATCTGGACGGCACGATTGAGCGCGGCTATGCCGGCCACTCGATCTTCTGGGAGCCGGAGGAGCCGCCCATCGCCCTGTGGCGACAGTATGGCCGTGCGAATGCCTCGGTGGGCATCAACGGCACGGTGCTGAACAATGTCAATGCCTCGCCTGCGGTGCTGGATGCGGAGCATCTGAAGCGCGTGCAGCTCATCGCTGCCACCCTGCGCCCCTATGGCATTCGGGTCTATCTCTCGATTAACTTCTCGTCGCCCGCCGTGCTGGGTGGGTTAGAGAACTCCGATCCGCTCAACCGCAAGGTGCAACGCTGGTGGCGCGAGAAGGTGAAGGAGGTTTATCGCCTCATTCCCGACTTTGGCGGCTTCTTGGTCAAGGCCAACTCCGAGGGGCAACCCGGCCCGCAGGATTTCGGCCGCACCCATGCCGAGGGGGCCAATATGCTGGCCGATGCGCTGAAGCCCTATGGCGGTGTGGTGATGTGGCGGGCCTTTGTCTATAATCCGACCGAGCCGGACCGCGCCAAGCAGGCCTACGACGAGTTTATGCCCCTCGACGGAGCCTTCCGCGACAATGTGATTGTGCAGGTCAAGAACGGACCGGTCGATTTCCAACCCCGCGAACCCTTTACACCCCTCTTTGGTGCGATGCGCAGGACCCCCGTGATGGCCGAGTTGCAAATCACGCAGGAGTACCTCGGCTTCTCGAACCACCTGGTCTATCAAGCCCCCCTCTACCGCGAGTTTCTGCAATCCGACACCTATGCCGCAGGGGCCGGCTCGACCGTGGCTGCCACGACCGACGGCACCCTCTTCGGCCATCCGCTCTCGGCCATTGCCGGTGTGGCCAACGTGGGGTTGGATGAGAATTGGTGCGGACACCACTTTGCCCAGGCCAATTGGTACTGCTTCGGTCGCCTGGCCTGGAATCATGCGCTGACCTCGGAGGAGATAGCCCGCGAATGGCTGGCGCAGACTTTCTCGCACGCCCCCCGCTTTTTGGCCGAGGCCGCACGGATGATGCTCCGTTCGCGCGAGGCGTGCGTAAGCTATATGATGCCGCTCGGCCTGCACCACCTCTTCGCCTGGGGCCACCACTACGGACCCGAGCCGTGGTGCGACGTCCCCGGTGCGCGTCCCGATTGGCTGCCGAGCTACTACCACAAGGCCGACAGCGAGGGCATCGGCTTCGACCGCTCCTCGTCGGGTTCGGGGGCTACGGCCCAATACAGCGAGCCGCTTCGCTCGTTGTACGACAACGTGGCAACCTGCCCCGATAACCTGCTCCTGTGGTTCCATCATGTCGGGTGGGACCATCCGATGCAGAGCGGCGAGACCCTCTGGGAGGCCCTTTGTCACCACTACGAGCGGGGCTTGTTGGAGGTGGCCGAGATGCGTACCGCCTGGGAAAGGCTGAAACCCTATGTCGATGCGGAGCGTCATGCCCATGTGGCCGAGCGGTTGGCCATCCAATTCGCGGATGCCATTTGGTGGAAGGATGGTTGCCTGCTCTATTTCCAGAGCTTCTCCCGCCGACCCTTCCCCGCGGATGTTTCGCCCGCCGTGCATCGGTTGGAGGAGCTGAAGAAGATACGATTAAACATGACACACCATAACTAAACAAACGATGGAAAAGACTTGGAGATGGTTCGGCCGCAAGGATAAAATCACCCTGCCGATGTTGCGCCAGATTGGCGTGGAGGGCATCGTGACGGCCTTGCACGAGGTGCCGAATGGCGAGATATGGCCCTACGAGATGATTTGCGATTTGCGCGACGAGATTGCCGCCCACGGGATGCGTTGGTCGGTGGTGGAGTCGTTGCCCGTGAGCGAGGCGATTAAGTATGCCGGTGAGGAGCGCGACCGCCTGATTGCGAACTACATCATAAGCCTCGAAAACCTGGGTCGGGCGGGGATTCATACCGTCTGCTACAACTTTATGCCCGTCATCGACTGGATTCGCACCGATTTGGAGCATCCGTGGGAGGATGGCACCTCGTCGCTCTACTTCGACTATGCCCGTTTTGCCTACTTCGACCTCAAGATTTTGGAGCGCGAGGGGGCAGAGAGGGAGTACACGCCCGAGATGCTGGCCAAGGTCGAGGAGCTGCACCGAACGATGACCGATGAGGAGCGCGACAGCCTCATTGATACGATTATCGTCAAGACGCAGGGCTTCATCAATGGTAACATCCGCGAGGGGGATAAGCACCCCGTTCGGATTTTCAAGGGCCTCTTGGCGCAGTATGCCGGCATTGACCGCGATGCGCTGCGCGAAAATATGCGCTACTTCCTCGCGGCCGTCATGCCCGTCTGCGAAAAGTGGGATATCAACCTCTGTGTCCACCCCGACGACCCCCCGTTCCAGGTGTTAGGGTTGCCGCGCATTGTCACCTCGGAGGAGGATATCGCCTGGCTGTTGGAGGCGGTGGATAACCCCCACAACGGCCTGACCTTCTGTGCAGGGTCGCTCTCGTCGGGGGCGCATAACGATGTGGTGCGGATGGCGCGACGCTTCAAGGAACGCACCCACTTTGTCCATCTGCGCAGCTGCCGCATCCTGGAGGATGGCAACTTCATCGAGGCCTCGCACCTCGAGGGGCGTGGCCGCCTCGTCGAGCTGGTGCGCATCTTCGAGGATGACCCCCGCAAGCTGCTCCCGATGCGCGTGGACCACGGTCGCACGATGCTGGGCGACGAAAGGATGGGCTACAACCCGGGCTATTCGTTCCACGGCCGTATGTTTGCCCTGGCGCAGGTCGAGGGAATGATGGCCGTCGTAAGAGATGAGTTGAACAGAAACTAAAAAAGATAGACTATGAACGAACTTTTTTCGATTAAGGACAAGGTGGCCGTCATCACGGGCGCAGGTGGTGTGCTGGGTGGCAACGTGGCCAAGAGTTTTGTGGAGCAGGGTGCCAAAGTCGTGGCCCTCGATATTCGTCAGGAGCAGCTCGACAAGCGTGTCGAGGAGCTGCGCGCCATCGGTACGGGCGATGTGATGGGGTTGATTTGCAACGTCCTGGACCTCGACTCGATTCGTCAGGTGGCCGATGAGGTGGTGGCCAAGTGGGGGCGTATCGACATCCTGATTAACATCGCCGGTGGCAATATGCCGGGGGCTACGCTCCGTCCCGACCAGCCGATTTTCGACATGAAGATTGAGGATTGGAACAAGGTGACGAACCTCAACATGAACGGCACGGTCTATCCCTCGATTATCATTGGCGAGGTGATGGCCCGCCAGAAGAAGGGGGCGATTGTCAATATCTCCTCGATGGCCGCCCTGCAAGCCATTACCAACGTGCCGGGCTACTCGGCCGCCAAAGCCGCCGTCACGAACTTCACGATGTGGATGGCGATGGATATGGCACACAAGTACGGCGATGGCATTCGTGTCAATGCCGTGGCTCCGGGCTTCTTCATCGGCGACCAGAACCGCGCCGTGCTGCTCAACCCCGACGGGTCGCTCACCGAGCGCAGCCACAAGGTCCTCGCCAATACCCCCATGGGTCGCTTTGGCGACATCACCGAGCTGAATGGTGCCATCCAATTCCTCTGCTCCGATGCCGCCTCCTTCATTACGGGTGTGAATTTGCCGATAGATGGTGGGTTCTCCATGTACTCCGGTGTTTAAGCCGTTTTGAGTGGCTCTTTTGGTGTTAAAGGCGGCTCGGCAGTTCCTCACATACGTTGGTATGCTCCGGACTACCGAGCCGCCTTTGCCTAAAAATAGCTCACTCAAAACGACTTAAACGGGTTGAGCCGAAAGTTTTGTCGTCGTATCTTCGAACCAAGCTGGTGTGAAAACGGCTCTTTTGGCGTTAAACTTACACCCCGTAGTTCCTCACATACGTTTTAGTATGCTCCGGACTACCGAGCCGCCTTTACCTAAAAACAGCTCACTCAAAACGACTTAAACGGGGTGTACCGAAAGCCGTCCTTTTTTATACTAACAGCCTCACTCGGACGCTATTGTCTTGTGTGAGGCTGTCAGCGTTCTGTTTAGAACAAATCGCGGGTGCGAATTTCGTCGCTCCAGCGGTGGTCTTTCGGGAAGGGTTTGCCCTCCCAGGCCTTTTGGCTGGTCCAGGGTTGGGCGGCATCGCTCCAGAAGGGGTGGGTGGCCGGCAGTCCCAACGGCAGGAAGGCGAGCGAGGTCATGTAGAGGCTGCCGTTGTTGGTGTACCAATCGGCAATGTTGGGTTGGCGACCCACAAAACCAATCGTCAGAAAGCCCCCCTCGTTGAAGTTCTCCCGTCCGTCGAACATCCGGTGCATCACGGCCGTCAGAGCGGCACGCACCTGGCCGTTGCTCAAGCCGGCGGGCAGCTGCTCCTGCCAGGCCATCAGCGCGAGGGGCTGCATGGCCGCCAGGCGGTAGGGTATCGAGCGGCCGAAGACGGGGAAGGTCCCCTCGGGCGAAATCAGTCGCTCCAGCACGATGCTGAACTTCTGGGTGCGCTTCAGGGCGCGACGATAGTAGTCCTCGTAGTGGATGCGGGTGCGGGCCTTGGCATCCTTCATCGCTTGCAGGGTCTCCAGATACATCGGGTGGAAGACGTAGCTGCTGTAATAGTCAAACGCAAACTCCGGACCGTCGGCATACCACCCGTCCCCCGTGTACCACTCCTCCATCTTGCGGATGGCCGAATTGACACGGTAGCCATCGTAGGGTGCGCCCGCCTTGGCCAGGAAGGCCTCAATCGTGGAGGAGAACAACAGCCAATTCGTGTAGGGCGGGTCGATGCTCCGAAGGCCGATAAAGGCCTCCACATACCGCTGCTTGGTCGTCTCGTCCAACGGCACCCACAGCTGTTCGTAGCCTCGCAGGAAGCTCTCGGCCACATAGGCGGCATCGACCAATGCCTGCCCCTCGCCCTGCCATAGGAGGCAGTCCGGACTGTCGGGATTGACGGCATGGGCGTAGCTCTTCAAGGCCCAGGTGCGCAGTTCGCGGCGCATCTGGCCCTCCTCCGTCTCATCGTCGGGCAGCGAGAGCCAGGGGGCCAGTCCCGCCATCAGGCGACCGAAGGCCTCCATGTAGGTCACCCGCTTGTCGCGCCCGTCCCAGGTCGGGCTGACCTCGACAACCATCTTCTCCTGTAGTTTCCCTTCGGCCATGTGGCTCAATACGGGGGCCGCCATTTGGTAGAGCAGTTGGCACCAATAGGCGCGGTCGGTGCTACGCTGCGCCTCCAAAAAGCGGACATACTCCGAGGCGGCCAGCAGGAAGGCACCCACCCCGAAGGGGGCGGTCGAGTCGGCATCCACCACCTGCCCCGGGATGGCCTTCTCGCCAATGGGCTGCACATAGCCGATGCGCCCATCCTTTTGCAGGGCGGTTGTCTTGAGGTAGTTCCACCCCTTTTCGATGGTCGTGAGGTACTTCTCGCGCTCCAAATAGCCGTTATTCACACCCCACAGCAGGCCGTAGGTAAAGAAGGCCGTGCCGCTCGTCTCGGGTCCCGGGGCGTGGTCGGGGTCCATCATGCTGCGTGTCCAATAGCCGTCGCGCTGTTGCAGCGCAGCCACCGTCTCGGCCATGCGCACAAACTTATCGACAAAGAACTCCCGATGCGCGTACTCTCGCGGCAAATCTTTCAGCACCTTGGCCAATCCGGCCAGCACCCAGCCGTCGCCACGCGCCCAGAAATCCTTCTTGTCGTTGGTCGATTGGTGCTTCGGGTAGAGGTACTTCGCATCGCGGTAGTAGAGGCCCGTTTCGGCATCGTACATGATGCTGTCCGCGTAGCAAAGGTATTCGTAGAGCTTGTCGAGGTATTGCCGATTGCCCGTCACGCGGTAGAGCTTCGTCATCACGGGCATCACCATATAGAGGCCGTCGGCCCACCACCAATAGTCGTTGTTCGAGGTGCGCATCTGGTACTCCATCACCTCGCGGGCGCGGGCAATCTTGTGCGGCTCGGGCTGGAGGTTGTAGAGGTCTACATAGGTCTGGAAACAAATCTGGTAGTCGCCAAACAGCACGAAGTCGTCCCCCTCGCCGTAGGTGGCATATTTCCAGTTCGCCTTGTCGTCGCTCTTCGCACCGCGCCAGGCGTTGTGTTCGGCCCACGCCTCGGAGTAGGCGCGATACTGCTCGTTGCCCGTTAGGAAGTAGGCCTCCATGTTGCCCGTGTGGTAGGCGGCCTGATCCCAGAAGGACCACACGCGGGGCGAGTGGTTGCGTTGCCAATAGTCATTTACGCGGGCGATGATGGCGCGCACCTCCTCCGCTTCGGTCGGTTTGGCGGCCCGGGTAGTAGTGATGCAGCCCAAGAGGGCGACAAGCCACAGAACTCGTTGAATCAGCTTCTTCATAGCGTTCTATTTCGTTTTTATCTCCATTCGAGTACATAAATCGGGGTCGGAGCCGTCTGCACCGTCCGCTCGCCATCCCCCTGGCGCGTATCCTGCACAAAGAGGTGGAGCCGGTGCCGCGCTTTCCACAGCTCGGTGTCGAGGTTGGGTTCCCAGGCGTGGACCGCGAAGGGGGTCAAATCCCGCACCCGCCACACCCCTTTGCGGATGTTGCGGGTATGGTACATCGAGACCTTGCCCCCGCGCTCCTCGTCGCGGAAGAGGTAGTAGCCCCGCCTTCCTTTGACCACCATGCGCGGACGGGCGATGGGGATGGACTTCGTGCCGCCCCCTTTGAGCGTGAAGGGACTTTTGCGGTCGGAGATGCAGGCGGCGTGCCACTGCGTGCCGTCGTGCCACACGAGGCGGTATTGGGGGATATCGCTCGTCGCATCGCGCCAATAGGTGGCAATGTAGGGATGGCCCTTACTGTCGGCACTCATGCTCGTCTGGTTAATCAGCTCGCTGTTTTGGGGAATGCGACAGGCGTACTCGGCATTGTCGAGGCGAATCGGCAGTGTGTATCGTTCGCCCGTTGTCTTGTACCAGCTCTTGCCCTCGTCGTAGGAGCGGGCGTAGCACAAATCGTGGTTCGTCTCGACCATCCACGTTTCGCGCCAGACCCACGAGAGGTGAATCGTCCCTTCGGCATCGACATGGAGTTGCCAATAGGCGTTGCGTTGCTGCTCTCCGTCGAGCAGAATATCCTGCACCCGCTCCCAGCGTCGGGTCGAGAGCGAATAGCGATTCAGCACCAGGTTGCCCCGACCCGAGGCCCCCGAGCGGTAGGCAAAGAGCAAATCGCCGCTCTTCAGGCGGTAAAATTCGGGGTAGGTGACATCCTCCTCCTGTGTGCCGACCATCGGCTCTTTGTCGCCCAGAACGAGCGAATGGGGGGCCACGCTGCGGCAGTAGTTGAGTCGTTGGCCGTGGTGGTCGAAGGCCACATGCAGGTAGCCATCGCCATCGACCATGATGCTGATGACGTTGTGGGCATCCTCCACCTTGCCGCGGTACGGGGTGCGCGACAAGCTCCACTTATCGCTTTCGAGCGCACGGCACCCTATCACCATCCACCCCTCGGCATCGTAGTAGGCGATGTATTGCCGCCCCTCGTGCGTGACGAGTGCGCTGTTGCGAAAGACGGCCGTATTGACCGAACTGCTGCCATATCCCTTGCCCACCTCCACAAGACGTTGTGCTTCAGCCGTAAGCAGGCTGAAACAGGCGAACAGGAAGATTGCGATGCACTTTTTCATCGGGCAAACAAGGTTGTAATATACAAAAATAGCAAAATATTGTCGGAAATGCAATCGTTTTCACGTTGCACTTTGTTGCATAAACGAAAACCCCGCCTCGAAGGGCAGGGTTTTCGTCGTATGGTGGTGCGGAACAATTACTTGCTCTCGCAGTAGGCACCCAACTTCTTGTACTCCTCGTAGAGGGCCTCGTATTTGGCGTGGTTGTCGGCCGAGGGCTTGTACTCCTTCGCACAACCCGAAGCCATCGCCTCCTGGGCCTTCTCGATGGTGGGGTAGAGGCCGGCTGCCACGGCTGCGAAAATCGAGGCACCGAGGGCGCAGGCCTGGTCGCTCTCGCACACCGAGATAGGCACACCCAGCACATCGCTCATCACCTGCATCACGAAGGGCGACTTGAGGGCGATACCGCCGATGCCGATGCAGGAGTCGATGCGGACACCCTCGCTCTTCAGACGCTCCATAATCGCCTTCGAACCGAAGGCCGTAGCCTCCACCAGGGCGCGGTAGAGCATCGGGGCAGTCGTGCCGAGCGTGATGCCGGCAATGGCACCCTTCAACATCTGGTTGGCATCGGGTGTGCGACGGCCGTTCATCCAATCGACGGCAATGACACCGCTTTCGCCTACGGGAATCTTCTCCGCCTCGGCCGTCAGCGCGGGCAGAATCTGATCGCACGCCTTGTCCAGCTCCTCGACGGTCAGCTTATCGCCTACGATGGCCTTCAGGGGGAACTCCAGCACGCGGCGCAACCAGGCGTAGATATCGCCAAAGGCCGACTGACCGGCCTCCAAGCCAATCAGACCCGGAATCACCGAACCATCCACCTGGCCGCAGATGCCCGGGATGAGCTTCTCGCCAATCACCTCCGGCTCGACCACCATGATATCGCAGGTCGAGGTGCCGATGATGCGCACCCACGAGTAGGGCTTCACACCGGCACCCACGGCCCCCATGTGGCAGTCGAAAGCACCTCCGGCAACCACCACATCGGTCGAGAGGCCCAAACGCTTGGCCCACTCCTCCGTCAGGTGACCTACGACCTTCTCGGCCGTCTCGGTCTCGGTGAACATCCTCTCGCGCAGCCCGGCAAGCAGCGGGTCGAGCGTCGTGAGGAACTCCTCCGACGGCAGACCGCCCCACTTGGCGTGCCACATCGCCTTGTGACCCTCGGCGCAACGGCTGCGGACAATCTCCGTGGGCTTCGTTGTGCCGGTCAGCAGGGCGGGCATCCACTCGCAATGCTCGACAATCGAGTAGGCCGCCTTGCGCACCTTCTCGTCCTCGCGCAGCACATGCAGGGCCTTGGCCCAGAGCCACTCAGAGGAGTAGATGCCGCCCTCGTAGGCCGAGTAGTCGGTCTCCCAACGACGGCACAGGGTGTTAATCTCATCAGCCTCCTTCACGGCCGTGTGGTCCTTCCAGAGGACAAACATCGCGTTGGGGTTCTCCTCGAAGCCCTCCTTCAGCGCAAGGGGCGTACCCTCCTCGTCGATGAAACAGGGGGTCGAACCCGTCGTGTCGAAGGCGATGCCCACCACATTCTCGGCCACCTCCGACGAAACGGCACCCAGCACCTCGCGCACCGTGGCCTCCAGCACCTCGATATAATCTTTCGGGTGCTGACGATATTGATTGACGGCCGGATTGCAGAATTTGCCCTCCTTCCAGCGGGGGTAGTAGCGCACCGCCGTGGCGAGCGTCTCACCATTCATGGCATTGACCAACACGGCACGGGCCGAGTCGCTGCCATAATCCAGTCCAATTACATATTTATCCATCGTATGGGTCATTTTTCGGTTTAGCACAGGGCCTTATTTAACATATAGTACACCTCGTTCATGCGAAGCTCCTTCTTGAACTCCGAAATCGTGGTATCCTTATTGATGTGTACCATCTCGATATTGGCAATCTCGGCGAAATCCTCCCAATACTCGGCCGTGATGTCGTACGAGAAGCAGGAGTGGTGCGTACCACCGGCCAGAATCCAGGCACCGGCACCCACCTCAAAGTTGGGCATCGGCTTCCAGAGGGCCGAGGCCACGGGCAGCTTGGGCAGCGGCTTCGGCTCCACGCACTCCACATCATTTACAATCAGGCGCATACGGTTGCCCATATCGACCACCGTGGCGGCTACACCGGCCCCCGTCTTCGAGGTGAAGACCAGACGGGCCGTCGGCGTCTTGCGGATGCCGATGCCGAGGAAGTGTACCTCCAGGCGCGGCTTTTGGGCGGCAATCAGGGGGCTGACCTCCAACATGTGCGACTGGAGAATCGTACTCTCCTCGCCGGCAAAGTTGAGCGTGTAGTCCTCCATGAACGAGCAGCCCTTCGTCATGCCCTGCGACATGAACCATACGGTGCGCACCATGGCGGCCGTCTTCCAGTCACCCTCGCCACCGAAGCCGTAACCCTCGGCCATCAGACGCTGTGAGGCGAGACCCGGAATCTGGTCGAAGTGGCCCAAATCGTCGAAGTTGGTCGTGAAGGCCTTGGCACCCTTGGCCTCGAGGCAGGCGCGAATCGTCAGCTCGGCCTTGGCGGCATTCCACACCTTCTCGTAGCCCTCGGTCGTCTTGTCCTCCAGCTCGGCCGCATGGTCGTAGAGGGTGAAGTACTCCTTCACGAGCGCATCGACCTGTGCATCGGTCACCTGCTCGAAGTAGGTCATCAGCTCCGATACGGGGCAGTAATCGACATGGTAGCCGAGGCGAATCTCCGCCTCCACCTTGTCGCCGTCCGTCACGGCTACGTTGTTCATCTGGTCGCCGAAGCGAATCACCAACATATCCTGCGAGTCGGCCCACGCAGCGGCTACACGCTGCCAGATGGCCACCTTCTCGAGGGTCTTCTCATCCTTCCAATGGCCTACAACCACCTTGCGCGGACGGCGCAGACGGGCCGTGATGTGGCCGAACTCGCGGTCACCATGGGCCGACTGGTTGAGGTTCATGAAGTCCATATCAATCTCGTTCCAGGGAATCTCCTCGTTGAACTGCGTGTGGAGGTGCAGGAGGGGCTTGTTCAGCTCCTGCAAGCCGTGAATCCACATCTTGGCGGGCGAGAAGGTGTGCATCCAGGTAATGACACCGATACATTTCGGGTCGTTGTTGGCGGCCTTCATCACGTCCCACACCTCCTTCGAGGAGTTGGCCGTACCCTTATATACCACCTTGACGGGGAGCTTGCCCGAGGCATTCATCCCCGCTACCATCTCGTTCGAGTGGCCATCCACCGCTACGACCGCATCGCCACCATAGAGGAGCTGCGCACCCGTCACGAACCACACTTCAAAGTTCTCAAAAGCCTTAATCATAATTTTCTGTTTTTATGCGGCATCTTTCTCGCCTCCGTCCCGCATCGGCAGTCACAGACGCTCGGTATGCTCCTGACTTGCCGACTTCGGTCGGCGCAAAGCCTACTCGCCTAAAATCCGCAAAACGTGAGATTTATGCGAGCTTCGGATGCCTTAATTTTGAATTCTAAACTCTAAATTTTGAATTTACTTCTTCTGGCCATAGTAGGCATTCGCACCGTGTTTTCTGGAGTAGTGCTTCTCGATGAGCAGGTCGTTCATCTCCAGCGCAGGATTGACCTGGTAGGCCACGAAGGCCATCTTGGCCACCTGCTCCATCACTACGGCATTATGCACCGCCTCGTCGCCATCCTTGCCCCAGGCAAAGGGACCATGATTCTTGACCAGCACGCCCGGTGTGTGCATCGGGTTCATGCCGGCCTCCACAAAGCGATTGACAATCACCGTGCCGGTGTGCTTCTCGTACTCGCCCATCTGCTCCTCGGTCATCGAGGCCGTGCAGGGGATGGCGCGGTGGAAGTAGTCGGCATGGGTCGTACCGATGTTGGGGATATCCTTGCCCGCCTGGGCCCACGCCGTGGCGTAGGTCGAGTGGGTGTGGACGATGCCGCCCACCTCGGGGAAGGCTTTGTAGATTTCCAGATGCGTCGCCGTGTCCGACGAGGGGCGCAGGTTGCCCTCGACGATCGTGCCGTCGAGAGCAACCACCACCATATCCGACGGCTTCATGTCGTCGTAGTCCACACCGCTGGGCTTGATGACCACCAGACCCTGTTCGCGGTCGATGGCCGATACGTTGCCCCAGGTGAAGATGACTAAGCCGTGCTTTACGAGGTCCAAATTGGCTTTGCAGACCCTCTCTTTGAGTGCTTCCAACATATTACCAGAGGAAATAGTAGAGGATGGTCAAAATAACAATCACACCGATTGCACCCCAGTTGAAGGCGGCATCCGAGCGGAAGACGGCCAGGTCGATTTTCACGGCCTTCGGGTCTTGCACCTTATCCGTAGCATTCGACTTGAGGTAAATCGAGATGGTGAGGAACATGGCCATCAGGAAGAAGAAGGCCTCGAAACCGTTGTTCTTCAACGTCGGCTCCAGCACACCTACAATACCCAGCACGAGGCTGACGAGGGCGGCCACGAAGGTCACGCGGCTCCAGAAAAGCTGCGTCTTGACGGTATGCTCGTCCAGCACATCGGCCTTCACGGTCTTCTTGCTCAGGAGCGAGAGGGTGATGAAGAGGATGACCAGCGTGATGAATACATAGCCCATGCGCAGCAGGAACGGCACATCGGGCATGATGAACTTAAAGAGTACCGAGAAGGCAAACGTACCGATGGCGGCTACCACGGCAGCCACGCCCGAGGCACGCTTCCACAGCAGACCCAGACCGAAGATGACGACTACGCCCGGATAGACGAAGCCCGAATACTCCTGGATGATTTGGAAGGCCTGGTCGGCAGCACCCATGATCGGATAGACGGCAATCACGGCCAGAATCAGCGCGGCCACCGAGGTCATACGACCCACCGAAACGAGCTTCTTATCCGTGGCCTCCTTGTTGATGAACTGCTTGTAGATATCCATCGTGAAGATGGTCGAGGTCGAGTTGAACATCGAGGCCAGCGACGAGATTACGGCGGCGGCCAGGGCGGCAAACGACAGACCCTTCACCACGACGGGGGTAAAGTTGCGAATCAGGAAGGGATAGGCATCGTCCGAGCGGGTAATCTCACCGGCCAGCGACTGGTACAGCTCCGGCTCCTGCGTCATGATGTAGTAGGCGCAGACACCCGGAATGCAGACGATGAAGGGAATCAAAATCTTGAGGAAGGCGGCGAAAATCATACCCTTCTTGGCCTCCGACAGCGACTTGGCAGCCAGACCCTTCTGGATGATGTACTGGTTGAAACCCCAGTAGCCGAGGTTCGTGAGCCACAAGGCACCCACAATCACCACGATACCCGGAATATCGAAGTAGGGGTCGGCCGTGATGTTCTCGATGGCCGGGTTGCGCGTCACCACCAGGTTGAAGTGGCGGTCGCCCTCAATGGCTCCGAGCTTGGACATAATCTCCTGCAAGGCACCCAGCGCACCACCCTGAATATCGAGCGAACCGGCGATGAAGTCCAGGGCGAAGTAGGCCGTAATCAGACCACCACCCACGAGGAAGGTCACCTGCATCACATCGGTCCAGGCCACCGAGGCCAGACCGCCGTAAATCGAGTACACACCGGCGATGATGAACAGAATGAGGATGATGACCATGAGCGTCATATCGACCTCCATGCCCAGAATCATGCCCGGGGCGGCGGGGATGCCCAGAATCTGCTTGATGGCCAATGCACCCAGCCAGGCTACCGACGTGAGGTTGATGAAGACGTAGAGGAAGAGCCAGAAAATCGAGAAGGCCAGACCCACGCCCCAGTTGTAACGCTCGCGCAGGAACTGCGGGATGGTGAAGATTTTTCGTTCAATCATCACCGGCAGCAGGAACTTACCCACCACAATCAGCGTGGCGGCGGCCATCAGCTCGTAGGCGGCAATGGCGATACCCGACGCAAAGGCCGAGCCGGACATGCCGATAAACTGTTCGGCCGAGATGTTGGCGGCGATGAGCGAGGCACCCACGGCCCACCAGGTCAGCGTGTTACCGGCCAGGAAGTAGTCGTTCGACGACTTCTCCTTGCCATCTTTGCTGCGCGAGAGGAAGAATCCAAGACCCACGAGCAGAATGATGTACAGCACGAAAATCGCGTAGTCGATGAACGCGAATCCGTTGTTCTGTAATGCTTCAATCAGATTCATTGGTTTGTTTAGCTTATTTGGTTAATACTTTGTGAATTGTCTTATTCACGCACACCGAAACGGAAGGTGCAGTGGCTCGTGTACTTCTCACCCGGGCGCAATACGGCCGAAGGCCACTCGGGCTTGTTGGGCGTGTCGGGATACTTCTGCGTCTCGAGGCAGATACCCACGCGCTGGTTATAGACGATGCCCTTCTTGCCCGTCACGGTGCCGTCGAGGAAGTTACCCGTGTAGAGCTGTACGCCCGGCTCGTCGGTATAGACCGTCAGCTCGATGCCCGTCGAGGGGGCGTAGAGGATGGCGGCAGGCTTGGTCTTGTCACCGGCCGAAGAAAGTACCCAGTTGTGGTCGTAGCCGTTGCCGTTCTTGAGCTGGATGAAGTCGAAGTTGTCAATCTCCAGACCCACAGCCTTCGGCTGGAGGAAATCCATCGGCGTGCCGGCTACGGGGAGAATCTCGCCCGTGGTCATGTAGGTCGAATCGACGGGGGTGTAGCCCTCGGCAAAGAGCTGCAGCTCGTGGTCGAGGATGGTCTGCGTCGGGTCGCCCGTGAGGTTGAAGTAGGAGTGGTTGGTCATATTGACAACGGTCGGGGCATCGGTCTCGGCCTCGTAGTCAATTGCAATAGCGTTCTCGTCGGTGAGCGTGAAGGTCACCTTGGCCGTAAGGTTGCCCGGGAACTGCTCCTCGCCATCGGGCGAAAGGAGCGAAAGCACGAGCTTCGTTGCCGTGGCCTCTTCCACCGAGTAGAGCTTATACTGCCAGCCGTTCGGACCACCGTGGAGGCAGTGACCGAAATTGTTCTTCGGCAGGTCGTACTCCACGCCATCGAGCGTGAATTTGCCCTGTGCGATGCGGTTGGCATAGCGACCAATCGAGGCACCGAAGTCCGAGGGTACGTTCTGATAATCTGCAATCTTGTCGAAACCAAGGACCACGTCGCGCATCACGCCCTCGCGGTCGGGAACCATCACCGATACGATGCGGCCACCGAAGGGGGTGATGCAGACCTCCATGCCGTTGGCATTCTTCAAGGTGTAGAGTTGGGTGGTTTGGTCGCCGATGGTGGTTTCGAAATCGGCAGGATTCAGACCCGAGAGGGTCTTGTTGCAAGGCTCCGAGCAGCAGCCCGTCATCAGGGCAGCCGCGAGCAGCAACGACGAAATTTTACGAATCATAGTTATTTTTGGTTTGTTGTTTGGTCGTCGGGGCGGAATATAACTTTGTTATATTGCCATATATTGTTCAAATATACGGATTATCGCTCGAACAGCCAAATTTTTTTCGTACCTTGCCGAAAAATAGGGACGAAAAATGGCGAAAAAGTGCAAAATTTGGTTGCTCATGCTCCTCGTGTGCGGGGTGGCGATGGGTGCAACGGCGCGAGAGAGCGGTTTTATGCCGGTGAACGAGGGACGACTCTACTACGAAATTTCGGGCGAGGGCGACCCGCTGATTTTCGTGCATGGCCACTCGCTCGACAGCCGGATGTGGCGCGAGCAGGTGGCCTTCTTCGAAAAGCATTATCGCGTGATTGTCTATGATGCACGGGGCTACGGCCGCTCCTCAAAGCAGCGCGAGGAGCTGCTCTTTACCCATTGCGACGATTTGGTGGCCCTGATGGATGGCCTCGGCATCGAAAAAGCCCACATCGTGGGGCTTTCGATGGGCGGCTTCATTGCGGGCGATATGCTGGCCATGTACCCCGAACGGTTGCTTTCGTGTACGATGGCCGAGGGGCATATCCGCTCCACGCCGAGCGTGAACGAGCCGATGACGGCCGAGGAGCGTGCCGCGAAGCAGGCCTCGATAGATGCCGTGCTGCAAAAGGGGCTGCGCGCCTATAAAAAGGAGTGGTTCGAGAGCCTGATGCAGGGCGGTTCGCAGGCCGAAAGGATGCGCCGACCGCTGTGGCGACAGATTCGTAAGTGGGACGGCTGGCAGGCCACGCACCACGAGGTGCATTGTTACTACGCCCGCGAGGCGATGGAGGTGCTGAAACAGAAACGCCCCGAGGTGCCGACCCTCTTCCTCTCGGCCTTGCGCCCCACGGGGGAGCGTCGCTCCAACCCCTCGATGATGAAGTATTTGAAGCACAGCCGCCACGAATATATCGACGACAGCGGCCACATGTGCAACATGGAGCAGCCGGAGATTTTCAACGAGAAAGTATGGGATTTTCTCGTTGAAAATCAATTCAAAATGTAGAATTTAGAATGTAGAATTGATTAAAGAGATTAAAGAGATTAAAGAGATTAAAGAGATTAAAGAGATTAAAGAGATTAAAGCCGCCTCCTTAATATCCTTAAAATCAAATTCTTATAATCAGAAATGAGAGGAAGTTGTCTAATAAGGCTCTTTCGGCATCTGCCTTGCCCGAAAAATGCTCACATACGCTTTAGTATGCTGCGCTTTTTCGGGTTTCGAGCAGCTTCAAAATAGCTCTTGTTATACAACTTCTGTAAAGACGGGATTGTTCAATAAACCTTGTTGCCCTCCCCCTAATTTTGAATTCTAAATTCTACATTCTACATTTTAAATTGTCAAACCAACAAAAAAACCTCGCATGTTTCTGCGAGGCTTTTTTTGTTGTTGGGTTTGACTACTGCGGCTGCTTGCCGATGTAGGCCAAAATACCGCCATCCACATAGAGGATGTGGCCGTTTACGGCATCCGAAGCCTTCGAGGCGAGGAAGACGGCGGGACCGCCCAGCTCCTCGGGATCGAGCCAGCGACCTGCGGGGGTCTTGGCGCAGATGAACGAATCGAAGGGGTGACGCGAGCCATCGGGCTGCTTCTCACGCAGGGGCGCGGTCTGGGGCGTAGCGATGTAGCCCGGGCCGATGCCGTTGCACTGGATGTTGTACTCGCCATACTCCGAGCAGATGTTGCGCGTCAGCATCTTCAGACCACCCTTGGCGGCAGCGTAAGCCGATACGGTCTCACGACCCAGCTCCGACATCATCGAGCAGATGTTGATAATCTTACCCTCACGACGCTCCATCATCTCGGGCAGCACGGCGCTCGAGCAGATAAACGGACCTACGAGGTCGATATCAATCACCTGCTGGAACTCCGAACGCTTCATCTCGTGCATCGGGATGCGCTTGATGATACCGGCGTTGTTTACCAGAATATCAATCTGGCCCACCTCGGCGTGTACCTTCTCGACCATCTCCTTCACCTGCTCCTCGTTCGTCACGTCGCAGACGTAGCCGTGTACGTTCTCGATGCCGGCCTCCTTGTAGTTGGCCAGACCCTTCTCGAGAGCCGCCTCGTTGATGTCATTGAAAATGATGTTCTTGATGCCGGCGGCTACAAAAGCCTTGGCAATGTTGAAACCGATGCCGTACGATGCACCCGTAATCCAGGCGTTCTTGCCCTCCAAAGAAAACATGCTCATAGTTTTTTGTGTTTTTATGCGGCACCTTTCGCCCCTCTTCGCCCTGCCGCGTGGTTACATACGGAGAGTATGCTCCCGCGCGTCATGTCTTCAGAGTCGCAAAATCTGCTCGCCTAAAATTCACAAAAATTGTCGGCGAGCTGTGCTGCGAATTGGTTAATTTTGAATTCTAAATTCTACATTCTAAATTGGTATTTCTTGCTGATTACGGATTGTCAGAAACCTATAATAGCACCCCTTCCGTCCAATTAGCGTGAAATCCCTTTTGTGATGCGTTCATTCAACCCCCTCTTGAAGTCCCCCTTCTCAAAGGGGGATTTAGGGGGATTGTCTAAACTCGGATTTCTCGCAGATTACGAATTATCGGAAACCTATAATAGAACTCCTTCCGTCCAATCAGCGTGAAACCCTAAATTAGCACTACTTCAAATCCGTAATCAGCGAGAAATCCTGGTCGCCATAGTCGAGGTTCTCGCCGCCCATACCCCAGATGAAGGTGTAGTTGTGCGTAGCGGCGGCACTGTGAATCGACCACTCGGGCGAGAGGACAGCCTGCTCGTTGTGCATCCAGATGTGGCGCGTCTCATCGACCTCACCCATCAGGTGGCATACGGCATCCGTCTCGGGTACCTCGAAGTAGAAGTAGGCCTCCATGCGGCGCGAGTGAACGTGGGCCGGCATGGTGTTCCATACGCTACCCGTAGCCAGCTCGGTCATACCCATCTGCAGCTGGCAGGTCGGCAGCACCTGGTTTACGAGCATCTTGTTGATGTTGCGCTCGTTCGAACCCTCCAGCGAACCCATGTGGGCCACTACGGCATTCTCCTTCGTCACCTTCTTGTTGGGGTAGGAGGTGTGGGCCGTGCAGGAGTTGAAGTAGAATTTGGCGGGGTTGGCCTTATCCACGCTCTCGAAGGTCACCTCGCGGTCGCCCGAACCGAGGTAGAGAGCCTCCTTGTAGTCCAGCTCGAAGACCTCGTCACCGGCCTTCACCACGCCCTTGCCACCTACGTTGAAGATACCCAGCTCGCGGCGGGTGAGGAAGTAGGGAGCCTTCAGCGGGTCGATGGCCTCCAGCTTGAGGACCTCCTCGACGGGCATTGCGCCACCTACGACCATGCGGTCATACATCGAATAGACCATGTTTACCTCGTCGGCGGCAAAGACCGTCTCGATCAGGAAATCACGACGCATGCGCTTCGTGTCATAATGCTTGGCATCCTCGGGATGCGCAGCATAGCGAACTTCGTAATTGGTTTTCATTACTTTTTGGTTATATTAGATTGTTGTTTGCTTGCGGTTTTCGTAGGAAAACATTTTATCCAAACAAAATTAGTAAAAGGATTCGAGAATTCCAAGCCCCCGGCCCCCTTTATCGAAAAAAAAGAGCCATCGGTCCGATAGCTCTTGGTGTGTGTCGTCGTTTTTTCGTACTAACGCATCGAATTCATGCGAATCGAGGCCTTGACTAAGGCCAGGGCGCGGATGCGGTCGATGGCCACATCCTTGTCGGCATGGTGGGGGTTCTGGCTCACTAACTTCACATAGCCCTCCTTGTCCGCCTTTTGGATATATTTCACGGTGATATACTCCTCGCCGTCGATGTCGATCGACAGCAGATACATATCGCCCCAGAAGATGTCCTCGATGTTCTGCAACTGCTTGTAGAGGACGATGTCGCCGCTCTTCAGTAAGGGGTACATCGAGTCGCCCGCGATGTAGATCGCGCCGTCGCATTTCGGCAGGTTGGGGATGTGGATGAAGTTCACGGGCTTGAACTCCTCCTGGTTGTTGAACAGGGGGACCAGACCGGCCGTCCCCTCGATTGAGTAGAGGGGTACGCTTTGCAGGGGCAGCGAGGTGTCGGTGCGATGGACGAAGGCGTGCAGTTCGGGTTTGGCATTGAACATTTCGCCCGTGCCGTGTTCGAGCCAATCGGGGTTCACGTTCAATTCTTGAATTAATATGTTCCGGTTGCGCGTCGAGAGGCCGGCCTTGCCCGTCTCAATCATCGAGAGTGCCGCTTTGCCTACGCCAAGTCGCTGTGCGAGTTGCTCTTGCGTCATCCCGAGCTGCTTGCGTATCAGTTTAATCCTACCGTTCATTTTAACTCCATTGAAATTTTTTATATCAAAAATTTAACTTTTCGAGCATCAAAATCAATTTTTGAACTTATCTTTGTACCTGCAAAGTTAAGTGGTTTGTTAAAAAAAACAAATTTTTTTGTCATAAAATTACACAAATTCAATGATTTTTTCAGTTTCATCTCAACTTTACGAGGAGGTTCTGGCTCGTTTGACCGACAAAATAGATGCCCGAAACTACTTTTCGGGGTCGCTCTCCTTCGATTTCGAGGGCATCGACTGCCGGTTGGTGGTCAGCTGTTTTGTCTATCGCAAGCTGGTGGTGATGCCCGAAGGGGTACGGGGTGCGATTTCGGACCTGGTGCCGGTGTGGTGGGAGTTTCACACCATCGACGACGAGGGTGAACGGCTCAACGACTTCTCCTTCTCCGAGCTGCGTCGCTTGTTGCGCGCATAGCCTCGGCAGCGGTTCGTCGTCCTCTCTTTCGGGGCGCGGCAACGCCCACGAGCCGCCTGTTATGTTTTCGATTCCGCCCGTCGTGTTGCCGCACAAGGGAGTCGTGAGGAGGGGGTGGCCCCTCCTCCTTAATATAATAATGTATATGCAACCTTCGTTTTTGGATTTTTCGCGCTCGGTCTATCCCTTTTTGGAGTTCGAGCCGTTTCACGAAACCTTCTACCGCGTCCTCGAGGCCTTTGCCGTGGGGCGCATCCGTCGGCTGGTGGTCACGATGCCGCCCCAGCACGGCAAGAGCATGGGGGCGACGACCCTCCTGCCCGCCTACCTCTTGGGTCTCGACCCCGATATGCGCGTGGCAATTGCCTCCTATTCCGCCTCGCTGGCCTCGAAATTCAACCGCCGCGTGCAACGCATCCTCGACTCGCGCGAGTATGCCGAACTCTTCCCCCTGACGACCATCAAGCAGGGAACCCGCCCGCAGGGCTACATCCGCACCTCGGACGAGGTGGAGATTATCGACCACAAAGGGTCGCTCCTGTCGGTCGGGCGCGAGGGGTCGCTCACCGGCAACCGCGTCGATTGCTTTATCCTCGACGACCTCTACAAGGATGCCATGGAGGCCAACTCGCCCCTGGTGCGGGCCAACTGCTGGGAGTGGTACACCTCGGTCGTTAGAACACGCATGCACAACCGCTCGCGCGAATTGATTGTCTTCACGCGCTGGCACGAGGAGGATTTGATAGGCGAGTTGATGCACCGAGAGCCGTTTGTTACGCTGACCGACCTTGCGCAGCTCGATGCGGTGGAGGAGGATGCGTGGCTGCACCTGAATTTTGAGGCCCTGAAGCGGGACGGCCCCACACCCCTCGACCCGCGGCAGGAGGGGGAGGCCCTCTGGGAGGGGCAGCAGGGGGTGAAGCTCCTTCAGGTCAAACGCAGACTCGACCCCTTGCAGTTTGAGGCGATGTATCAGGGTCGCCCCACGGCCCGCGAGGGGTTGCTCTACGGTACCCACTTCAGCGAGTACGACCGCCTGCCGCGCGAGATTGTCCGCCTATGCTCCTACACCGATACGGCCGATGTGGGCGATGACTACCTCTGCGCGCTCAGCTATGGAGTCGATGCCGACGGCCTTATCTACATCACCGATTGTGTCTATACGCGCGAGGCGATGGAGCAGAGCGAGGGGATGGTGGCCGAGATGTTGCGGCGCAGCTCCACGCGCCAGGCCTACATCGAGAGCAATAACGGCGGGCGAGGCTTTGCCCGTGCCGTGCAGCAGCTGGTCCCCGATGTGCGGGTCGAGTGGTTTCACCAGAGCGGCAACAAGGAGGCCCGCATCCTTTCAAATGCCCCCACGGTGCAGCATCTGATTCGTTTCCCGAAGGGGTGGAACCTGCGCTGGCCGGAGCTGTATCAGCACCTGACGACCTACCGCCGTACCTTCCGCGCCAATCGGTGGCACGATGCAGCCGACGTGGTGACGGGTATCGTCGAAAAAGAGGTGCTGGATAAGACAAAAAGCAGACTCCGCGAAGTCCGCTTTTTGTGAGAGCAAAGAGCAAAGAGCAAAGAGGAAAGAGATGGAAGATGAGAGAGATGGAAGAGATGGAAGAGATGGAAGAGATGGAAGAGGTTGAAGAGGTTGAAGATTAGAGAGATTAAAGAGGTTAAGAGCTGAACGATAGTAAAAAAACAACGTCATCCTTCACAATCGTTCGGGATGACGCTATGCTTGCTCTTTTTTGTATCTTCTCTCTAATTCGTCTATTTTTCTCTTTTTTAATCTCTCTTTCCTCTTCGCTCTTTCCACTTTCCTCTTTATAACAGCTCTTCCAACCTCGCTACGGGGGCGATGTCGAGCGACGAGAATTGCCCCTTCTGGTAGCGGTGGTAGCCGGCCATGGCAATCATGGCGGCATTGTCGGTCGTGAACTTAAATTCGGGCAGGAAGGTTCGCCAGCCGCGCTTCTTGCCCTCGCGCTGGATGCCGTTTCGAAGGCCCGAGTTGGCCGATACACCTCCGGCAATGGCGATGTCGCGGATGCCCGTCTCCTTCGATACGCGGACGAGCTGCTTCAGGAGAATCTCGATAATCGTATGCTGCAACGAGGCGCAGAGGTCGGCCTTGTGCTGCTCGATGAAGTCGGGGTTCTCCTTCACGGCATCGCGCAACGTGTAGAGGAACGAGGTCTTGAGGCCCGAGAAGGAGTAGTTGTACCCCTCGACGTGGGGGTGGGCGAAGTGGAACGCCTTCGGGTCACCCTCCTGGGCCAGGCGGTCGATGACCGGACCTCCCGGGTAGGGCAGCCCCATCACCTTGGCACACTTGTCGAAGGCCTCACCGGCGGCATCGTCGATGGTCGTGCCTAAAATCTCCATCTCGGTCGGGGAATCGACACGGACAATCTGCGTATGGCCGCCGCTCACCAGGAGGCAGAGGAAGGGGAAGCGGGGGTGGGGCAGTTCGCGGTCGGGCAGGTCGATCAGGTGCGAGAGGATGTGGCCTTGCAGGTGGTTCACCTCCACCAGGGGGATGTTCTGCGCAATCGACAACCCCTTGGCAAACGAGACACCCACCAGCAGCGACCCCACCAAACCAGGGCCGCGCGTGAAGGCGATGGCATCCACCTCGTCGATCGTGATGCCCGCCTCCTTGAGGGCGGTATCGACTACGGGGATGATGTTCTGCTGATGGGCGCGCGAGGCCAGCTCCGGAATCACGCCGCCATATTTGATGTGTACGGCTTGCGAGGCGATGACGTTCGACAGCAATACGTTGTCCCGCAGGACGGCTGCCGAGGTGTCGTCGCAAGACGATTCGATGCCTAAAATGGTGATTTCTCCGTTCATACTCGGCAAAGGTACAAAAAGAAAATGAGTTCGATGCAGACCGAACTCATTTTTCTTTTTAGAGCAACCCTTTTACCCACCGAAAGAGGCGGTAGGGCATATAGCGCACCGGCAGGTCGAATCGGGTTGTGGTCTGCACCACGGCGCGACGGTGCGAGAAACAACGGTAGGAGTCGTAGCCGTGGTAGCTCCCCATGCCCGAATTGCCGACACCACCAAAGGGAACGCGCTCGTTGGCGATGTGCATGATGGTATCGTTCAGACAGGCCCCGCCCGAGGAGGTCTCGGCCAACACGCGGTTGCGATTTTTGCGCCCGAAGAAGTAGAGGGCCAGCGGCTTTTCGCGCTCGGTGATAAAGCGCACCGCCTCGTCGAGCGTGCGGAAGGGAATCACGGGCAGAATGGGGCCGAAAATCTCCTCCTGCATCACCTTGTCGGTGGGCGTAACCTCCTCCAGGAGGGTCGGCTCGATGTAACGCTCCGCGCGGTCGGTGTGGCCGCCGAAACGTATCTTACCCTCATGGAGGTAGCCCGTCAGGCGGTCGAAGGCCCGCTCATTCACGATGCGCACAAAGTGGGGACTTTGTTGCGGGTTGTCGCCCAAAAGTTCGCGGAAGGCGCGTTGCAGCTCCTCGATGAAGGGTTCGCGGATGGCCTCGTGCAGCAGCAGGTAGTCGGGGGCGATGCAGGTCTGCCCCGCATTGAGCGACTTACCCCAGGCGATGCGCTTGGCCGCCACCTTCAGGTCGGCATCGGCATCCACGATGCAGGGGCTTTTTCCGCCCAACTCCAGCACAACGGGCGTGAGGTGTCGGGCGGCTGCCTCCATCACCTTGCGACCCAATGCGGGGCTTCCGGTGAAGAAGATGTGGTCGAAACGCTCTGTAAGGAGTTGGGTGTTCACCTCGCGGTTGCCCTGCACGAGGGCGATGTATCGCTCCTCGAAGGTGGCCCGAATCAGCTCCTCCAGCACCTTCGAGGTGTGCGGCACATAGGGCGAGGGCTTCAGCAGGGCGGTGCAACCGGCCGAGATGGCCCCGACGAGGGGGTTCAGCAGGAGTTGCACGGGGTAATTCCAGGGGGCGATGATAAGGGCGCAACCGAGCGGCTCGGTGATGATGCGGCTTTTCGAGGGGAACATCTTAAGCGACGAGGCGACCCGCTCGGGGCGCATCCAACGCTTCAGCTGCTTCAGGTGGTTGCGAATCTCGGCGCGGACGATGCCGAGTTCGGTCATGTAGGCCTCCTCGTAGGATTTGTGGAGGTCTTGCCACAGCGCTTCGCTGAGGGGCTTCTCCCAGGCAATGAGGGCCTTTTCGAGGCGACAAAGTTGCTCCCGACGAAAGGCGTAGGGGCGGGTGGCTCCCGAACGGAAATAGACGCGTTGCGCCTCGATAAGTTGCTGCAGCTCTGCCTGCGGGGTGTTTTGTATAGTCATTGTTGCTTATTTTTTGCGACCCGTAAAGTGGTCCATGGTATGGTAAACGCCAAACAGCTCGCCAAAGAGAAAGTCGAATACCGGTGTCGGGAAGATACCTTGCAGGAACCGCACGATGTGGTAGCCCCACGGGATGCCGTTGAAGGTGTGGTTACGCTCCACCGAACGAAGAATCTTGCGTGCTGTGTTTTCGGGGTCGAGAATCGGCATAAACCAGCGTGACTGCACTCCGTCGAACATCCCCGTATTGATATAATAGGGTGCAATGGTCGTGACACGCACGTTGCTTTTCCGCTCTTTGAGTTCTACACGCAGCGAGTCGGACCAGCCGATAACGGCCCATTTCGAGGCGGCGTAGGCCGACATACGGGGGTTGGCCAGCAGGCCTGCGGCAGAGGCGATGTTGCAGATGTGGCCCTCGTTTCGGGCTATCATGTCGGGCATGATTTCGCGCGCAACGTGCATCGGGGCGAGGGCGTTGATTGCAATCGTGCGCTGAATCTCGTCCGTGGTCAGCTGTTCGAAATAACGGTTGCTGGTGACGATTCCTGCGCAGTTAATCAGTATATCGACTCCTCCGACACTCTCTTTGGCCTTCGTGTATCCGGTGTGAATCTCCTCGGGGTTCGAAACATCAACCCGCTCGCCCAGCACCTTGCCCAATGAGATAAATTCCTTGCAGGTCGAGGCGATATGTTCGGTATTGATATCCCAGATAATGAGTGCTTTGGCTCCCTTTTCCAGGCAGCGACGTCCCATGATGCGGCCGATGCCGGAGGCTCCCCCAGTAATCAATACTACGCTGTTTTTGATTTTCATGGTCGTAGATGTATTTACGCAATGATACAAAAACGGTGCTTGACATCCGATTGTTGCCAAGCACCGTTGTTTTCTGTGGTCAAATTCGGATTAGAACTTCAAATCGAGACCCAAGCCCCAAGCAATCGAGGTACGCTTGTAAATGTCCGTGAAATTCTGGCTCGTAGCGGCATCTTCTGCGTTGTTCGTCACCTCGTCGTAGTGCGTGTACATCACACCGGCGTTGAGGCGAACCTTCTTCGAGAAGGCATAAGCGGCACCACCACCGAAGCACCAAGCCGAGTTGGTGAAGTTCATGTCCGAGTAGAAAGCGGGGTCGAGGTCATACTCCGTGCGCTGGGCACCGAGGCTCACGAGCCACTTCTCCGAAATCTGCCACTCGGCACCGAGGAGGTACTCCATCGTGTTGCCCTTCACGGCAGGCGAGAAGGTGTTCTCGGCATCCTTATCAAAATAGGTGTGCCACTCGGCCGTTACCTTTACATCACCGCACTGGCGGCTTACGGCCAACGAAAGCAGGGCAGGTGTCTCGGCCTTTACCTTTGCACCGTTGGGGAAGATGCCGTTGATAACGGGGTCTGCGGCCGATACCTCTGCCGACTCAATCTCCAGCTCGGTAGCCATCTTGAATTCGTACTTGGCGGCAGCCGACCACTTGCCCTTCTGGAAGTAGAGAGCCAGCACGGGGCTTACCGACGTACCCTTCTGCTTTACATCGAGGATGTGGTCAGCCGTCTTAACGGCATACTCACCGGCCATCGTGGCAAGCGTGGGGTTTACGGCACCAAGCTGTGCGCCTACGGCTTGGAAGAACTGCGAAGCGGGCATCATGGCACCCGTCAGACCCAAAGCGGCGCAGGTGGGATTTACCTGAATGTTGGTCATGCCACCCTCATAGGCGTTGTTCGTTACACCGATGCGAACCATGGCCGAGGCCGACAGCCAATCGGTGATGCGGTAGGCGGCACCGAGGTTGAAGGCAAGGGTCATCGACGAACCCTCCAGATTCATATCCATATTGTACTGCGAAGCCGAGAGACCGTAAGCGGTACCGAGCTGCGAGATGGCTGCGGGCAGGGCGGCAAACTGACGCTCGAACGAGGCAAGGCCGTCGTCGTACTTAATCGTACCACCACCGCCATTTACACCCAGGCCGGCCATGATGGCCCAACGGTTCTTCTTCCAGGTGAGGTGTACGCTGGGGATGGCAGGCGAGAATACCTCACCCTCAAAGGTCTTGGTCATCTGGCCGCCATTCTTAACGCCCATGGCAAAGAGCGGGAAGGTCGAGTCGGTCGAGCGGGTCTGCTTGGCCATCTGGTTGTTCAGGCCGATGTGCCAGCCGTCAGCCATGAAAGCTGCACCTGCGGGATTGTAGTAAACAGCATCCGTCTCAAGCGTCGTGCCGCGAGCAAGGCTGCGCAGGAAAGCGGCACTCTGATTCGTGTTGGTCATCGTACCACCGGCAAATACCGTCGAAACGGTAACGAACGACAGCAGAATCGTAAAGATTTTTTTCATTGTATAAGATTTAAGTTAATAACTTTCGGCCGAGCATCGGAGCTTGTCGAGCGGCTCGGTCGCTTTTTGCACCTAAATAATAGGCGGAAAGGCTCCTCTGTTTGGTCCGTTTCGGTCGCAAAGATGTGGATTAAATCCAAAACAGCCAAATAAAAGTGGCAAAATGGCCAAATTGTGGGCGAAAATTGGGATTTTAGGGGCGAAAAACGAAAAATAGGGGCGAAATTTTGCAATTCCGCCCCTTGTGTGGGGTAAAATCCATGTTCGAAAATTCCGAAATTTTAGGCCGAAACCACCGATTGGCGGGTTAGTTTTCCTCCGAAAAGAGCCAGCGCGAAATGCTGTCGGCATAGGTCTTCGAAATGGGGATGTCGGGGATGCCCTCGATGCCCAGCTCGACGAAGATGCCCTCCTTCTCGCGGCGAAGGACTTTGATGTGGTGCAGATTGACCATGTAGGAGCGGTGGCAGCGCATGATGTGCGTGTCGCTCAACTGCGAGGCAATCTGTTTCAGGGTCGTGCGCACCATCATCTTCTTCGGCTGCTCGCCGTTGAGGTACCAGACACAGACGTAGTTGTCGGCCGATTCGATGACCACCAGCTTCTCGCGGCGTACCGAAAGCTGCATCTTGCCCTTCTCGTCGCAAATCTGGATGTAGGCCTTCTGGAGGGCGTTTTCATCCTCCTCGAGGCGTTTGCGAATCGCCTTCAGCTCACCGACACGCTCCTGCCAGATGAAGTAGATGTAGCTCATCACATAGGGGATGAGCAGAATCAGCACCGATTTTACGAGCGTGTTTTGGAATACGGTCGTCAGGTCGCCCACACCCGAAAGGTCGCTCAAAAAGTAGGTGGCGATGGTGTAAATGAGGACCATGATGACAATCTCGAGGGCCACCCAGCTGATGTATTTCAAGTAGGAGAGGGGGTGGCGTTTCGAGTAGGCGGTCATAATCATACGGCTGATGGCGGCAACGGCCATGCCAATCAGCACGATGACAATCGACAGCAGGGTGATTTTCAGGTCGTAAGGGATGTTGAGCCAGGGCAACAGCTTTTCGTCGAGCGTGTCGAAATCGAGCGGCTTGTAGATCAAAATGAAGAGCAGCGCGAAGAGCGGCACGAAGAGAACCATCGTAATTTGGTTCTTTTTCTTGTAGATAAAAGACGGAATCGGTGTCATTGGTCGTTTTATTGGTAAATCTTCGGCATTTTGTCGCCCCGAAATGCACGCCTTTTGCCGAAAAAAAGTTATCTTTGCAAGTTACTATAATGGTAAGTTATATTAGAACCTATACAAGAACCCTATAAAGTACCACGGCATTGCAGCACAAAGGTATAAAAATATTGCGAAAAACGGGCAAAATTTTTCTTTGGGTGCTCCTCTCCCTGCTCTTTTTGCCCCTGCTGCTCTCGTTGCTGCTGGCCATTCCGGCCGTGCAGAACTTCGCTGTGGACCGTCTGGCCGCCTTCGCCTCGCGGAAATTGCAGACCACCGTCTCGGTCGGCAAGGTCGATATCGGCTATGCGGGCCATCTGCACATCGACGACTTCCTGGTCGAGGATTATGAGCAGGATACCCTCTTCTATGTCGGCCACCTGAAGGCCTTCCTGCCCGGCCTGGGCCTCTCGGAGGGGGGCTTGCGCTTTTCGAGCGGCCACCTCGACGGGGCGAAACTCTACCTGCGCGAAACCCCCTCGGGCGATATGAATATCAAGCAGGTGGTCAATCGCATGACCAACCCCGACCGCGAAAAGAAGGGGCGTTTCCACCTCGAAATCGGGGAGGCCTCGATTCGTGATTTGAGCGTCATCATCGAACAGCAGGAGCATCGCAACCCCGAATACGGTGTCGATTACGGCAACATGCGCATCCGCGAAATCGGGGCCGATTTGCGCGATTTTGTGATTGACGGCCAGGTGATTGTGGCCGATATCGAGCGGTTGCGCTTTAAGGAGCGGAGCGGCTTCGAGCTGGAGGAGTTGAGCGGTCGTTTCTCGCTCACGAATGGTTGCCTGGGCTTCGAGGATACGCGCCTGCGCACCCCGAAGAGCGACCTGCGCATCGCCACGCTGGCCCTGGTCGGTGCCTCGTGGGAGGACTACAAATACTATATCTCGGAGGTGGAGATGGATGTCGAAATCCCCTCCGGTGTGCTTTCGAGCGACGATATTGCCTATTTCGCCCCCCGCATGAGCCGCTGGCAGACCACCTTTACGGATATAGATGCCACGTTCCGCGGCACGGTCGATGATTTCGAGAGCGAGATTCGCTCCCTCAGGGCGGGTGAAAAGACCCTCCTGCGCGGTCAGGGCCGTGTGAAGGGCATCCCCGAGGTGAAGCGGTCGCGCTTCGATATTCAGCTTTCGGAGCTGCGCACCGAGGCCGCCGAGGCGATGACCCTGGCCCGCAATATTGCCGATGTGCGCCTCTCGCCCTCGGTCGGGGAGCTGGTTACGCGCCTCGGTGCGGTGCAGGGTTCGGCCCGATTCAATGGCACCTTCTCGCTCTTCGATGCCCAGCTTGGCTTGCAGACGGCCCTCGGTGCGTTGCATGGCAAGGCCCAGATGAAGCCCTCGGAGGAGAACCGCACGATCAAGAACCTCTATGCCCTCCTCTCGACCGAGCAGTTCGGGGTGGGGGCGTTGGTCGATCAGGTGCCGCTGCTGGGCCGAAGCGATTTGCGGGCCGAGCTGACGGGTGTTGTGGGGCGCAACGGCTTGCAGGCCAACGTGCGGGCCAATGCGGCACGCCTGGAGCTGAACGGCTACCAATACGACTCACTGCGCCTGGTGGGTCGCCTGCGTAGAGACCAATTCAACGGCCGCCTGGTGGCCGATGACCCCAATTTGGATGTGCGCGTAAACGGCTTCCTCGATTGGGGCGACTCGATTCCCCGCTACGACTTTACGGCCGATATCGAGCGGGTCGATCTGCACAAACTGAACTTCAACCGCCGCGATTCGATTTCGGAACTCTCGGCACACCTTACCGCCAAGGCAGGCGGTCGGTCGTTGGATGATTTGAACGGCTTTGTCACCTTGTCGAATGTCAGCTACCGCTACAACGACAGCCTGCTTACGGCCCGCAACATCCTGCTGCGCGGGGAGAATACCTCCGACAGCAAGTATGTTGAGCTGCGCTCCGACTTTGTGGATGCCACCTTCCGTTCGCGCACCGGCTACCGACGGATATTCGACTACCTGCGCCAGGCGGCCTACCGCTACCTCCCGTTGTGGGGCAACCGCGCCGAGCGGTGGGCCGAGCGCAGCCAGCTGCAGGCCGCACCGGACGATTTCTCGCTCCTTGAGGTGAAGATTCGTCACTTCAACCCCGTGGCCAATGCCATCTCCGAGGGGTTGCAGGTGGCCGACGGCTCCTCCATCCGCCTGCTGTTCAATCCGGCCAGCGACCACCTCTCGTTGCAGGTGGGTTCGGACTATATCGAGCGCAACAACCTGCTGGCCACCAACCTGCACGTCAATGCCTCGAACAACAACGACTCGCTGAAGATGTACGCCTCGGCCGACCACCTCTACCTGGGGATGATGCGCCTGCCGCAGCTCTCGCTGTCGGGCGGTGCGAAGGCGGGGCGTGTGCAGCTCACGGTGGGCTTCAACGATACGTTGCGCCAATCCTCGGCCCGCATCGGTCTGGAGGCCGAGCCGGCTGCCGAGAGTGGCCCGAATGGCGCGCGCACGAACCTCTACATCCGCCCCTCGCACCTCACGAGCCGTGGCGAAACGTGGAATCTGATTTCGAGCCGCATGGTCATTGATACCGCCTCGTTCGATGTGGGACGCTTTGTGATGCAGCACGACGATGAGCTGCTGATGCTGGGCGGTGTCGCCTCGCGTAGGGCGGAGGATTCGTTGCAGATGCGTTTGGTGAATTTCCACATCGCCCCCTTCATGCAGTTTGCCGAGAACCTGGGCTACGAGGTCGATGCCCGCACGAACGGCATTGCTACGATGACGGCCGCGCTGGGCAAGGCGATGCTGACGGCCGATATCCGTGTCGATAGCCTCTCGGCCAACGAGCTGGTTGCCCCGCCGATGCGGATTCTCTCGGGGTGGGACTTCGCCCGCAACCGTGCCGGTGCCTACCTCATCGACGAGGAGAAGCGCGATACGCTCCTCAGCGGTTACTACGTTCCCGACCAGAAACGCTACTACGCCCGCCTGACGGCTGACAGCCTCAATATGGCCCTTTTGGACCCCATCCTCGAAGGGGTGGTGTCGGGTACGCGCGGTGTCGGTGTGGCCGATGTGGTGTTGCAGGGCGAGGGGCGCAAGGCCGACCTCTCGGGCGTGGTGGATGTACGCGATATGCGCACGAAGGTCGATTTTACGCAGGTCACCTACCGAATGCCCCGGGCCCGTCTGCGTGTATCGGGCAACCACTTCCGCGCCCAGAACGTGGAGATTCTCGACCCCGAAGGCAACCGCGGTACGTTTGCCCTGGATTTGAATCTGGAGCATCTGCAAAACATCCGCTACACGGTGCGCGTGCGCCCCGAAAGGATGTTGGTACTCAATACGACGGAGGAGGATAACAACCTCTTCCACGGCCGCATCTTCGGCTCGGGCGATGCCCGCATCACGGGCGATAAGGGGTTGGTGCAGATGGATATCTCGGCCACGACCGAGGATAATTCGACCTTCTTCATGCCCCTTTCCGACAAGTCGAACATCTCGAATGCCGAGTTTGTCACCTTCGTACAGCCCGATCCGGTGGATAAGAGCGACCCCGTGGCCGAGCGACGTCGCCTCTTCGAGCAGCGTTACCGCAAGGCCAACACCACCTCGAGCCGCATGCGCATCAACCTCGATATGGACGTGCGGCCCAACGTGGAGGTGGAGATGATGGTTTCGGGCAGCCCGATTAAGGCGCGCGGTGAGGGGCGTTTGAGCCTGGAGGTGGAGCCTTCGAGCGGCACGTTTGAGATGTATGGCGACTACATGATTCGGGAGGGTAGCTACCACTTCTCGTTGCAGAACCTCATCTCGAAGAAGTTCCTGATCGAGGACGGCTCGATTATCCAGTGGACGGGCGATCCGGTCGATGCCCGCCTCAATATCGACGCCCTCTACAAGCTCAAAACCTCGCTCCAGCCCCTCTTGCAAGGTACGGCCGACAACCTCTCGGTGGACCGCTCGGTTCCCGTCGAGTGCCATATCCACATTGGCGACCGCCTCTCGAATCCCGCCATCTCGTTCGAGGTGCTGGTGCCGGAGGCCGACCCCGAAACGCAGTCGATTATCGCTACGGCCCTCTCGACCCCCGAGTCGGTCGATATGCAGTTCCTCTACCTGTTGGTATTCAACAACTTCATGGCCGAGAACAACACCTCGTCGAATTCGAACCTCGGTGCCTCGGCCTCGGCCGCCACGGGTCTGGAGTTCCTGGCCAACCAGCTCAGCCGTCTGCTCTCGGCCGACGATTACAACCTGGTGATTCGCTACCGCCCGAAGTCGGAGGTGGCCAGCGATGAGGTCGATTTTGGCCTTTCGAAGAGCTTGATTAACAACCGATTGTTTGTCGAGGTGGAGGGTAACTACCTCATCGACAGCAAGCAGGCGGTCAATGGGTCGATGTCGAACTTCATGGGCGAAGCGTATGTCACCTACAACATCGACCGTGCCGGTGCGCTGAAGCTCAAGGCCTTCACGCAGACCATCGACCGCTTCGACGAGAACCAGGGTCTGCAGGAGACCGGTGTCGGGGTCTATTACAAGGAGGATTTCGACAATTTCCGCGACCTGATTCGTCGCATAAAGGAGCGATTTACGAGCAAAAAGCGCAAGGCGCGCCGCGAGGCCGAGGAGGCCACGCGCCGTGCCGTCGAGGCGGCCCGTGAGGCAAATGCGGCGGGGAGGGCGACCGCTACGGAGGGCGAGATAGATGCACAGACCTCCGCACCACAACACGAACAAGAGATAACAAACAAATAAAAAACACAAGAGACTATGATCCATTTTTTGCAGGCTGCCGAGGCGGTGGCCATGAATGAGGAGACCCGCATGGGTTTGTGGGAGTTGTTTACCAAAGGCGGTTGGCTGATGTGGCCGCTCCTGGCGTTGGGCGGTGTGACAATCTTCATCTTCGTGGAGCGTTACATGCAGATTCGCAAGGCTTCGGTGTTGGATATCAACTTCATGAATCGCATTCGCGACTACATCTCGGAGGGTAAAATCGGGGTGGCCGTGAATCTGTGCCGCAAGACCGATACCCCGATTGCCCGCATGATTGAGAAGGGCATCGAGCGCATCGGCCGTCCGATGTCGGATGTGCAGACGGCCATCGAGAATGTGGCCAACCTGGAGGTGTCGAAGCTCGAGAACGGCCTGCCGTTCCTGGCCACGATTGCCGGTGGCGCGCCCATGATTGGTTTCCTGGGTACGGTGCTGGGTATGGTGCAGACCTTTATGGATATGTCGGCAGCCGGCGGTACGGTCGATTTGGCCCTGCTCTCGAGCGGTATGTATGTGGCCATGGTGACGACCGTCATGGGTCTGATTGTCGGTATTCCCGCCTACTTCGGCTACAACTACCTCGTGGCCCGCATCGAGAAACTCGTCTTCCAGATGGAGGCCAACTCGATTGCCTTCATGGATATTTTGAATCAACCGGTAAAGTAAGCGCGTATGGCTATCAAACACGGCTCGAAGGTCGATAAGAGCTTCTCTTCGTCGTCGATGACCGACCTGATGTTCCTCTTGCTCCTGTTCCTGCTGATTGCAACGACACTCATCAACCCCAACGCCCTGAAGCTGATGCTTCCGAAAAGCTCGAACCAGCTGAAGGACAAGGCGATGACCACCGTTTCGATTCAGAACGCCGGGCAGGGCCACTACCGCTACTATGTCGAGCTGCAGGAGGTTGGCTCGATTGACGGCGTGGAGCGTGCCTTGCAGGAGCGGTTGAGCAATGTCGAGGAGGCGACCGTCTCGCTCCATGCCGACAAGACGGTGGTGTGGGACGAGATTATCAAGGTGATGAATGTCGCCAAGCGCAACGGCTACAAGCTCCACGCAGCTACCCAACCCGAATAACGATACCGACAAAATGCAATACTACGACCCCAACGACCGCAAACCCCGCCTGTGGGCGGTGCTGATTACCCTGCTCTATGCGGGGGTACTCGGTGTGTCGTTTGCCTTCGTGGAGTTTGATTTTCGACGCATCGACGAGAAGGTGGGCGACGAAATTGAGATCGAGTTGTACGACCCGCCGGTGCGTGTGACCCCTCCGCCCGAGAAGCCCTCCGTAGAGCCGAGCCGCCACCAACAGCCCGCCGTGGAGGAGCAGACGGCCCAGGTCGAGGGGCGTGACGAGGAGACCCGCACCCCCAACCCCAAGGCCCTCTTCAGCCAGAACAAGGCGGGTGTGGATGAACCTGCGAATGCCGGCAATCCCTACGCCAAGGAGGGCGAGGATAAGGCCGCAGGCACCGGCTCGGGGTTGAAACCCAAAGGGTTCGACCAGCTCGATACGGGGTTGCAGGGCCGCGGCTTGCGGGAGGATTTGCCCCGACCGGCCTACCCGGGAACGAAGAGCGGCAAGGTGCTGATTCGCGTAACGGTGAATGCCGAGGGGCGCGTCACGGGGGCTACGTTCGAACCCAAAGGCTCCACCACGAGCGATGCGCAGATGGTCGCTGCGGCCATCGAGGCGGCCCGCAAGGCCCGCTTCACGGAGAGTGCGGCCGTGGTGCAGGGCGGTACGATAACCTATGTTTTCCGATTGGAATAGACCGATTATGAGAAAGATACTGACTCTTTTTATGGTGGCTGCGCTCTCCCTTACGACGGCCCACGCCACCGAGAACCTTCAGACGCGCGGGGCGGTCATCCGCCTGCACGAAAGCCACCACCACTTTGGCGATGTGCCACGGCGCGGCGGGGATTTAAGCTACGAACTCCACTTTACGAACGAGGGGACCGTACCGCTGGTGCTGACGCGCGTCGTGACCTCCTGTTCGTGCCTCAAGGCACACTTCCAGCGTCGCCCCGTGGCGGTGGGCGAAGAGGGGGTCATCCGCATCGTCTATGAACCCCAGAAGAGCGAACCCGGTGCCTTCAACAAGGTGATTCAAATCTACTCGAATGCCGAGGCCGGTCGGGTGATTTTTACCGTGCAGGGCAACTCGATCGAGGGGGAGCGCGTGAAGGTGAAGAACGACAAGGTGAAGATTAAGAAGTAAGCTATGGAGAGTCTTTTGCTGAAAGATGCCCTGGTGGTGCCGATGACCGCGCAGGGCGACGAGCCGCAGTGGTTTCGCGGTTCGGTGGGTGTGGTCGGCAACCGCATCGTGCTGGTGAGTGACGAGCCGGAGCGGGTGGCGCAATTCCTCGACGAGCATCCCACGGCGCGGGTCATCCCGTGCGAAGGGAAGGCCCTCCTGCCGGGTCTGATTAACACCCATTGCCATGCGGCGATGACCCTGCAACGCAACCATGCCGACGATATTCCCCTCATGGAGTGGCTCAACGACCACATCTGGCCCTTCGAGGCGGTGCAGACGAAGGAGGATATCGCCCTCGGTATGACCCTCGGCATTGCCGAGATGTTGCTGGGGGGTATCACCTCGTTTGTCGATATGTATTTCGAGCAGGATAGCTGTGTCGAGGTGGTGGAGCGGATGGGTATTCGTGCCGTATTGGGGTGCAGCTACTTCGATGCCACGATTGATAAGACCCTCCGTTCGGCCGAACGAGCCGTTCGGGCGGCCGAGTGCAGCGAGCGCATCCGCATCTCGATCGCTCCGCACGCCCCCTATACCGTCTCGGATGAGAACCTCCGACGCGGCAAACGCTTCGCCGAGGAGCATGGGTTGGATTATATGGTCCATGCGGCCGAAACGCAGGATGAACTGCGCCAAGTGGCCGAACGCTACGGAACGACCCCCGTGCGGCTGATGGAGCGGTTGGGGCTGCTGGATAAAAGAACCATCCTGGCCCATTGTGTCTGGGTCGATGAGGAGGAGCAGCGGATTTTGGCGCGAAGCGGAGTGACCGTTTCGCACAATGCGCAGAGCAACATGAAGATTTCGAGCGGCATATCGCCCGTGCAGCAGCTGCTCGAACGGGGCGTTTGCGTGACGTTGGCTACCGATGGCTCCTCGTCGAACAACGACCTCGATATGTGGGAGGAGATGCGCTCGGCGGCCCTCTTGCAGAAGGTCTCGACGATGAATCCGCTGTCGCTGCCCGCCTACGAGGTGCTGAAGATGGCCACCGTGAATGGGGCGCGGGCCATGGGCCACGAGGGGGAGTTAGGCGTACTGCGTGAGGGTGCGCTGGCCGATATCGTGGTGGTCGATTTGCAGAAACCCCACCTGCAACCGATTCACGATGTGGTCTCGGATTTGGTCTATTGCGGCAAGGCTTCGGATGTGGAGATGGTGCTGGTCGATGGCCGTGTGGTGGTCGAGAATCGCCAAATCAAAGGGCTTGACCTGCCGCAACTTTATAAGGCGGTGCAGGAGGCTGTGGAGCGAATTACGGGGCAGATGTAGAGGCATCATTACCATGAAAAGGAATCCGTCTAACAAGGCTCTTTCGGCATCTGCCTTGCCCGAAAAATGCTCACATACGGAAAGTATGCTGCGCTTTTTCGGACATCGAGCAGCTTCAAAATAGGGTAATGATGCCAAAAGTGGCGCTTTTTGAGTTTTAAATGTGGGGCGAGAAAC
>X42_Goitered_Gazelle__coassemble_40_pt1 | contig 41250 bp, 33 predicted proteins | sample X42_Goitered_Gazelle__metabat2_low_PE_007 | metagenome-assembled genome bin X42_Goitered_Gazelle
CAAATAAACAGCTACTTATATTTTGACCCAAGCGCCGCTTTTGGCATCATTACCCGAAGAGGAAAGATATTAAAGAGTTTAAAGAGAGTAAAGATATTAAAGATTTTAAGGAGGGCTGTCGTTAATCTCTTTAATTTCCTTAATCGCCTTTAGTCGCCTTAATCACCCTTTTCCGCCCTTTATCGCCCTAATCGCCTTCGGCCAGCCTTCAGCCGCCTTAAATTCCGTAATCTCTTGCGCCGAAAATCAGCGAGCCGACACGCACCGACGTGGAGCCGCATTCGATGGCGATGGGGTAGTCGTCCGACATGCCCATCGAGAGGGTATCGAACGCTTCGCCAAACGCGGGTTTCAGCTCCTCGAAGGCGGCCCGCAACGACCCGAAGTCGCACCGTATCGTCGCCTCGTCCTCCGTATTGGAGGCGATGCCCATCACGCCCCGCACCCGAATATGCGGCAACGAGCGAAAGGCCCCCGATGCCACATAGTGACGCAAGGCAGCCAAATCCCAGCCCGTCTTGGTCTCCTCCCTGGCCACATGGATTTCGAGCAGGCAATCCACCACGCGGTCACACTTCGCGGCCTGCTGCTCGATGGCTTCACACAACCGCTCACTATCGACCGACTCGATCATCGCCACAAAGGGGATGATGTACTTAATCTTATTGGTTTGCAGGTGGCCGATCATGTGCCAACGGATATCCTTCGGCAGGGCCTCGTATTTTGATTTCAACTCCTGCGGGCGGCTCTCGCCAAAGGTGCGCTGTCCCGCCTCGTAGGCCTCGCGGATGGCCTCCACGGGGTGGGTTTTCGAGACGGTCACCAGCTCGACACCCTCTTTGAGGGTGGCTCTCACGGCTCGGATTTGTGTGGCTACTGACATCGTATCGCATTTTTTGGTCGCTCAAATGTAACAAAAATTTTGCGATTGTTGCGCTTTTCGGATTTGTTTTGTACATTTGAAAACGAAACTAATCTAAATTCGCAATACATTATGAAAAAAGTTTTGATTCTTGCTGCGGCACTCACGCTTGCGCTGTCGAACGCGGCCGATGCCTGCACCAACTTCATCATCACGCGCGGTGCCTCGACCGACGGGTCGAACATGGTGACCTATGCCGCCGACTCGCACGCACTCTATGGCGCGCTCTATCGGTATGTGCCGGGGAAATACACCCCCTACATGGATATTCGTGAGTGGGATTCGGGCCGTCCGCTGGGTCAGATTGCCCAGGCGCAGACCACCTACCGCACGCTCGGCAACTCGAACGAGCATTCGCTCTTCATCACCGAGACGACCTTTGGCGGCCGTCCCGAGCTGGAAGACCCGAAGGGGGGCATCGACTACGGTTCGCTGATTTACGTCACGCTGCAACGCGCCAAGACGGCCCGTGAGGCCATCGGCATCATCGTCGATTTGGCCAACACCTACGGCTACTGCTCGTCGGGCGAAAGTTTCTCGCTCATCGACCCGGAGGAGGCCTGGATCATGGAGCTGATTGGCAAGGGTCCCAACGACAAGGGCATCGTCTGGGTGGCCCGTCGCATCCCCGACGGCTACGTTTCGGCACACGCCAACCAGGCCCGCATCACCACCTTCCCGTGGGATGACCCCGAGAACTGCCTCTACGCACCCGATGTGGCCGAGGTAGCGCGTAAATTCGGCTGGTACGAGGGCGAGGACAAGGATTTCAGCTTCTCGGATGCCTATGCGCCGGCCGACTTCGGTGCCTTGCGCGGTTGCGAGGCGCGCGTATGGGCCTTCTTCCGCACCGTGGCTTCGGGCATGGATAAGTATGAGGACTACGCCATGGGCCACAACCCCAAGAACAAGATGCCGCTTTGGATTAAGCCCGACAAGAAGGTTTCGCCCAAGCAGCTGATGGACTGCATGCGCGACCACTACGAGGGTACAAAGATGGATATGACGACCGATATCGGTGCCGGTGGCGAGGGGCTTCCGTATCGCTGGCGTCCGATGTACTGGGAGGTGGATGGCGTAGAGTACTGCAACGAGCGTGCTACGGCTACGCAGCAGACCGGCTTCTGGCTCGTGGGCCAGGCACGCCCCGAGAAGGTGGGCATTCTGTGGTTCGGCACGGACGATGCCGCCACCTCGCCCCTCACGCCCATCTATGTCAATTCGCAGGAGGTTCCCGAGTGCCTGAAGGAGGGCAATGGCTCGATGTTGAAGTACTCCGATAGCTCGATGTTCTGGCTGACGAACCGCGTGGCCCAATTTGCCTACCTGCGCTACAACATCGTCGGCAAGCACGTTCGCGCGGAGGTCGATCAGTGGGAGAACGAGATGCTCGAGCAGGTCAAGGCGGTGGATGCCGCGATGGCCAACGTGGGCGACAAACCCAAGAAGGTGAAGAAGATTGCCACCGAGTTCAGCGTCGGCACGGCCCAGACCCTATTCGAGAAGTGGGTTAATCTCGATAAGTACCTCATGGTGAAGTACATCGACGGCAACGTGAAGGGTGAGGACGAGAAGGGCTTCATCGACAACGGCAACGGTCTCGATATCCCGGGCAAGATTGAGCAGCCGGGCTACACCGAGCAGTGGAAGCGTGCCGTAGCGAAGGACAAGGGCGAAATCCTTAAAGTGGTAAAGTAATGCAATACGATATTCTGGTCATTGGTAGCGGTCCGGGCGGTTATGTAGCCGCCATTCGGGCTGCACAGCTCGGCAAGAAGGTTGCCCTGGTGGAGAAGGCCGAGGCGGGTGGTGTCTGTCTGAATTGGGGTTGCATCCCCACCAAGGCACTCCTGAAGAGTGCGCAGGTCTATCGCCACTGCCTCGAGGCGGCCCAATACGGATTGAAGCTGGAGGGGGAGGTGAAACCCGACCTCGCGGCCATCGTGAAGCGTTCGCGCATCGTGGCCGAGACGATGTCGAAGGGTATTCAGTTTCTGCTGAAAAAGAACGCCATCGACCTCATTCAGGGCTTTGGTCGCATCGTAGCCCCCCACACGGTTGAGGTCGAGGGGGTGCAGTACGAGGCCGAACATATCATCCTCGCCACGGGTGCGCGCCCGCGCGAAATGGCCTTTATGCCCATTGACGGCGTGCGCATCCTCTCCTCGAAAGAGGCTCTGCTGTTGGAGGAGCTACCCGCCTCGATGGTGGTCGTCGGGTCGGGAGCCATCGGCAGCGAGCTGGCCTGGTTCTATGCCGCGCTGGGGGTGAAGGTGACCATCGTCGAGTACCTGCCGCGCATGATGCCGCTCGAAGACGAGGAGGTGTCGAAGACCATGGAACGCTCGTTCCGCAAGCTCCGCGCCACCGTCCTGACGGGGACCACCGTCAAGGCCGTGCGTGTCGTGGAGGGGCATTGCGAGGTCGATATCGAGGGCAAGAAGGGGGCCGAGACCCTGACGGCCGATGTGGTTTTGTCGGCCGTGGGCGTGGTAGCCAACATCGAGGGCATCGGCCTCGAGGAGGTAGGTGTCAAGACCGAGCGTGGCAAGGTGGTGGTGGATGATTTCTACCGCACCTCCGCGGAGGGCATCTACGCCATCGGTGACATCATCCCGACGCCGGCGTTGGCACACGTTGCCTCGGCCGAGGCCATCTGTTGCGTGGAGGCCATCTGCGGCCTCAACCCTGCGAAGATTGACTACACGACCATCCCTTCGTGCATCTTCACCTCGCCTGAGGTGGCCTCGGTGGGTTTGACCGAGCAGCAGGCTGCGGAGCGGGGCATCGCCTACAAGGTGGGCCGCTTCCCCTTCACGGCATCGGGCAAGGCGACGGCAGCAGGGGAGCGTGACGGATTCGTGAAGATGCTCTTCGACGAGGAGGAGCGACTCATTGGCGCGCACATGGTGGGCGGCTCGGTGACGGAGATGCTCTGCGAACCGACATTGGCCAAGCAGTTAGGCATCACGGCACACCAAATTGCCCGCACGATTCATGCTCACCCCTCGATGAACGAGGCGATGATGGAGGCCGCCGAAGCCGCCCTCGGCTGCGCAGTACATTTGTAAGGAGAAAGGAGAAAACGGAAAACGGAAAACGGAAAACGGAAAACCGAAAACCGAAAACTGACTTCGAACAGCCCAATTTCCCCTTTTCAAATTTTATAATTATATTTGTGAAAAAGTTTAACTAACTAAAACAACAGCAGAACACACAAGACCTATTTATTTAACACATATTTATAACAAGCATCGACGTTAACCTTGCGCCTTTGAAACCTAGGAAATTTCAATTATGCACAATAAGGGAATATCGAATGCCTATGCTTTGGCGTGGGTTATTCTATTTCATTGTGCATGGTCGTTCCTAGGTACCAAAAGGCGTGAAATAAATAATTTCGCGCCATTTTTGATACCTAGGGGTTAGCCAGATGCCTTAATGCAATGCGTTATGGCACAAAATTCTATTCCAAAAAGCATTGCCGACATTTGCAACTATTTGTCGGCAAGTCGCTGGTCTTTATCTCGACCAACACCTGATGGCCGCATCAATGCAGCCATCAACGAAGATGAAATCATCAATCAAATTCGACAAAAGTTTAATATCGAAGTACCACGCAGTCGTGCCTGGTATGACTTTGCAATCATTGATGGCGGACAATTTTATCCGGTCAATATTAAGGTTACAGACACAACACATGCTGACAACCTTAATTGCAAATTGGGCATCTATTATGCGCTCACCGGTCTCAAACCATCATTCCCTAATGAGATAGCATGGCTACCATATTTCGAGAAGTTAAAAGCTCAATTTGGCAGAGATAAAACCCGCGACTACTATTTCCTGATTGTCAACAAAAAGAATCATTCCGATATCTTTTGCGCGACCTTAAAAGGATTACAACATCTCACCCCCAACGGAAATAATCTTCCATTCCAAAGTTGTTGGGACAAGAACAGGGAAGTACAGCTACGAAGTTTTGACCAAGCCGCACAGATGATAATGGGCAAACTTGGCGAATCAATCCGTCTGCGCTCGGAGATTTATTTCAACTTCAGACGTTTTTTCCCGGAATATGTCGAATAATGTAGCGACCTTGGGGCAGGTCTTTACTCCGCAAAACATCGTTGCGGAGATGCTTCTATTGCGCAAAAATCAAGGACGCATACTCGAACCCTCGTGTGGTAACGGCGCATTTTTTCACGAAATTCCCGATTGCATTGGAATTGAAGTAGACGACCGACATTGTCCGAAGGGCGCACTAAACATGGACTTTTTCGATTTCTCAACCGATGAAAAATTTGACACCATCATCGGGAATCCGCCATATGTGCGTTATCAAGACATCGACCCTACGACCAAGGCAAAGTTAAACTCAAAGTTATTCGATTCCCGAAGCAATCTATATCTGTTTTTCATCGAAAAGTGCATTCAACATCTAAACAATCATGGGGAGCTGATTTTTATTACTCCACGCGATTTCATGAAAGCGACTTCGAGTATTAAACTGAACCAATTTATCTATGAGCAAGGAACTATTACCGACCTTATTGATTTAGGCGACCAACCTATATTCAAGGGATTCAGCCCAAATTGCGTCATTTTTCGATTCGAGAAAGGCAACTATTCGCGTAAGACCAATGTTTCAAAAGAGTTTATATGCTCCAATGGGCAATTAATGTTTACAAACAATGCTTATCCACTACATTTCGGGGAGGCATTCTTTGTAAAAGTTGGAGCCGTAAGTGGCGATGACCGAGTTTTTGCAAACGAAGAATTTGGCAATGAAGAGTTTGTCTGCTCATACACCCAAGCAACCGGCAAAACTAAAAAAATGTTCTTTAATATTGAACATCCAATTTTAGAGGCTCACAAAGAACGCCTTATCGCTCGTCGTATTCGCAAATTCGATGAAACAAATTGGTATCAGTGGGGACGAGTACACTATATATCAAACGAAAAACGCATCTATGTAAATGCAAAAACTCGTAACAAATCACCTTTTTTCACTCATCCATGCAACAATTATGATGGTTCGGTCCTAGCGATTTTCCCGAAAAATCAAGATGTTGATATAGAACAAGTATGCGATGCATTAAACAGTGTTAATTGGTATGAATTGGGATTTGTGTGCGATGGGCGTTATCTCTTTTCACAAAAAAGTTTAGAGGGCGCGCCATTACCCATGAGTTTTAATAAATTCATGCCTAAAGACCTTTTTAATTTTTAGCAGACAACCAAGGTCGTTGAAAAATAGCTCTGTTTTTTGGTGGGGGGGGCAAGAGCAAAGAGAGAAAAGTTGAAAATTGAAAACTGGAAACTGGAAACTGAAAACTGAAAGAGAGTAAGGAGAGTAAAGATATTAAAGAGTTTAAAGATGGCTCTTCCTTAATTTCATTAATCTCTTTAATTTCCTTAATCTCCTTTAGCAACCTTTAGCAACCTTTAGCAAAACGAAACAGCATCCGACTTTCGGGTGCTGTTTCGTTTGTATGGGGGGGGGGAAAAATTTACCTCAACCCCTTTTTCATTTTAGGCGAGAAGATTTCGCAATTTATGAAGTAAGCCCCGGATGGGTAGTACTGACGTACGTCCCATTCGGGGCTTGCGAGTAAAGTGCGGAAGGTTCCGCCTAAAATGGAAAAGCGACTATTTGAACCACTCCCCAATATGATGACGAGCCCAGAAGTAATAAACTGCCAGACCAATCCAGCTCGTGAGCAGTACAATCACTGCAACAACCACCTTACCAACGAGGGTAATGTTCTTCTTCCAGATGTCGAGTACGCACCAAATCGTGCAAATCACACCGGCCAACCAAATAAGAGTTCCCATAGTTTTGTGTTTTTAATTATAAGGTTAATAAAAAGTTTTTCGCTCAAACAGGGTAGCGGGGTAGCGCACATCGCTCAGGTACAACCCTTCGGCCGGTGCGCCGCTGCTTGCGCGCGACATGTCGCGGCTCAAGACAATCTCGCGAAACTCCTCCACCGAGTAGCGGCCACGCCCCACATCGACCAGCGTCCCGACAATCGAGCGCACCATGTTGCGCAAAAAGCGGTCGGCCCGAATCGTAAAACAGAGCATTCCGTCTGTTTCCACCTCCCAACGCGCCACCTGCACATGGCAGATGTTGGTTTTGTTGTTCGAGTTGAGCTTGGCAAAGGTGGTAAAATCCTCCACCTCCAACAGCACCTCGGCGGCGCGATTCATCTTCTTAACATCGAGCGCGACGGCATACTGCCACGTTTGGCCCACCGTGAAGGGATTTTTGCGCCCTTCGATGTAGTAGCGGTATTCGCGCTCCACGGCCGAAAAACGGGCATGGGCCTCCTCCGGAACCTCGCTCAACGAGCTGACGGCGATATCGCGGGGCAGGATGCGGTTGAGTTTATAGACCACCTGCCGCACATCCTCCACGGGCCTTTGCAGGTCGAAGTGCGCCACATAGTAGCAGGCACTCACCCCCGTATCGGTGCGACCCGCACCGGTCACCTCCACCTCCTCGCGCAAGAGCATCGACAAACTGCGCTCCAGGGTCTGTTGCACCGACGGTTGCTCCCGCTGCCGTTGCCAGCCGAAGTAGGCACCGCCCTCGTATTGCAACTCCATGAAATACCGCATGCGCTGTTCGTTTTCTTGCTTTTCTATTACAAAGGTAATAAAAATTTCGGAATTATGCCGCTCCGATTGGTCTATTTGCGCGGTTTAATGTTCAATTTTACGGGGCGAATCATATTTTCGGGCTTCAGCACCTCGTCCAGCTCCTCGCGCGTGAGGATGCCATGCTCCAGCACCAACTCATAGACACCGCGACCGGTCTGCAACGCCTCCTGGGCAATCTTCGTCGAATTCTTATAGCCGATGATGGGATTCAGGGCCGTCACGACACCGATGCTGTTATGGACATAGGCGCGGCAACGCTCCTCGTTGGCCGTGATGCCGTCGATGCAACGGATGCGCAACGTATCGAAGCCGTTCATCAGCAGGTCGGCCGACTCGAAGCAGCACTGCGCCATCACCGGCTCCATGGCGTTCAGCTCCATCTGGGCAGCCTCGTCGCTCATGGCGGTCGTCAGGTCGTTGCCAATCACCTTGTAGGCAATCTGGTTCATCACCTCGGGGATGACGGGATTGACCTTGCCGGGCATGATCGACGAGCCGGGCTGACGGGCCGGCAGGTTAATCTCGCCCAGACCGCAACGCGGACCCGATGCCAGGAGGCGGAGGTCGTTGCAAATCTTGTTCATCTTCAGCGCGATGCGCTTCATGGCCGACGAGTAGCCCACCATGCACGAGGTGTCGGACGTGACACCCACCAAATCGCCGGCCAGACGAATCGGCCAGCCCGTAATCTCGGCAATGGCGGCCGTACACTTCTCGGCATAGCCCGGCTCGGCACAGATACCCGTACCGATAGCCGTGGCACCCATGTTAATCGTGAGGAACTCGCGCGAGGCAAAATCGAGGTTCTCGACCTCCTCCTGCAAGACGCTGGCAAAGCCGTGGAAGGTCTGGCCGAGGGTCATCGGAACGGCATCCTCCAGTTGGGTGCGACCCATCTTCAAGATATGCGCGAACTCATCGCCCTTACGGCGCAGTGCATCAACGAGTTGCTGAAGATGCTCACGCAGCTCGAGGTGGGTTTCGTAGAGGCCTACATGGATGGCCGAAGGGTAGGCATCGTTGGTCGATTGCGAGCGGTTCACATGGTCGTTGGGCGAGCAGTATTGGTACTCGCCGCGACGGTGGCCCATCAGCTCCAGGGCGCGGTTGGCAATCACCTCGTTGGCATTCATATTGGTCGTCGTACCGGCACCGCCCTGAATCATATCGACGGGGAAATGTTCGTGATGCTCACCGGCCATAATCTCGCGGCAGGCCCGGGCAATGGCCTCATAGACCTCGTCGCTAAGCAGCCCCATCTCGTGGTTGGCCACAGCGGCACCGAGTTTCACGACGGCCAACCCCTTGATGAAGCGGGGGTAGTCGCTCAAATGGAATTTACTGATGGGAAAGTTCTCCAGACCGCGCATGGTCTGTACACCATAGAGTACGTTTTCAGGCACCTCGACCGTGCCGAGCAGGTCGCTTTCGGTGCGTGTGGGATTTTTTTGCATGATGGATTACAATTTTAATGGTTTATGTTCGTTTTAATTTCAATATCTACAAATTCAACAACGTAAAGTTACAATTTATTTTCACCACCACCAAATTTTTCGCCAAATATGAAGCCAATTGGGAGCGGTAGGGGTTGGGGGCAGAAATAAATTTGGTCGTGCGCGCGTAAAGTATTATCTTTGCATGATTATAGACCTGAATATGAAAACAGCAATTATCGGATACGGAAAGATGGGCCGCGAGATTGAGCAAATCCTCCTCGAGCGCGGCCACGAAGTGAAACTGATTATCGACCTGGAGAACCGCCACGAGCTGGATGCCGACCACCTGCAGGGGATTGATGTGGCGTTGGAGTTTACCACCCCCACGACGGCCTACGACAACCTGCGCACCTGCATCGCGCATCGCGTGCCGGTGGTGAGCGGTACGACGGGCTGGACCGAGCGGCTCGAGGAGCTGAAGAGCTACTGCCGTGAGCAACACAGCGCACTCTTCTACGCCTCGAACTACTGCCTGGGGGTCAATCTGCTCTTTCTACTCAACCGCCAATTGGCCGCCCAAATCGAGCGACTGAAGGCCCGCTACCGGGTCGAGATTGAGGAGGTGCACCACACCCAGAAGAAGGATTCGCCGAGCGGCACGGCCATCACGCTGGCCGAGGGCATCCTCGAAAACCTCTCGTCGAAAAAGCAGTGGGTCAACCTCGCCCCGATTTTTGATGTGGCCACAATCGAAGAGAAGCAGCCCGTCACGGAGGAGGATTTGGTGATTCGCTCCGTGCGCGAGGGGATGACACCGGGCATCCACACCGTAAGCTACGAGTCGGAGGATGACCGCATCGTCTTGCAGCACACGATCAAGAACCGCCGTACGCTGGCCATGGGTGCCGTCATCGCGGCCGAGTTCCTCTGCGGCAAGGAGGGTGTTTATTCGATGGAAGATTTGATGAAATAGCGTAAAAAGATGGATAAAATCAAGGCAATATTTCGCAACAAATGGGTCGGCTTCACGCTCGCCTCGCTGCTCTACATCCTCTGGTTTGTCGTCTGGACGGGCAACCTGTGGATGCTGCTGGGTTTGGTGGTGATTTACGACCTCTACATCTCCAAATTGCTCTACCGCTACATCGGTCGCCACAACGAGGCATTGTGCAAGCGCAGCGCACTCTACCGCACGATTTACGAGTGGGTCAATGCCATCATCTTCGCCACGGTCGTCGCCTCGCTCGTGCATCTGTTCATTTTCCAAATGTATGTCATCCCCACCTCCTCAATGGAGCATTCGCTTCTGGTGGGCGACTACCTCTATGTGAGCAAGGTGACCTACGGCCCGAAGATGCCCAACACCCCCGTAGCCTTCCCCTTCGTGCATCACACGATGCCCTTCTCGACGACCAAAAAGTCCTTCTCGGAGTGCATCAAGTGGCCCTATCATCGCCTGAAGGGGTTGCGCGCGATTGAGCGGGGCGATGTGGTGGTCTTCAACTTTCCGGCCGGCGATACGGTCCTCCTGGAGAACCAGGCCGTGACCTACTACGATGTGCTGCGCAGCTACGAGCAGTCGCTCGGCCGTGAGGCGGGGCGCAAGAAGCTCAACGAGGAGTACACCGTCATCAGCCGTCCGGTCGATAAGCGCGAGAACTACATCAAGCGTTGCGTAGCCATTGCGGGCGACACGCTCCAGGTGGTTGATGGCAAGGTGCGCATCAACGGCCACGAACAGGCCCCCATCGAGGGGTTGCAATACACCTATGTCGTGCAGACCTCGTCGCCCCTCTCGGCACAGGCCCTGCATCGCCTCGGCATCACCGAATATTCGGGCAACGGCTCGGTCTATTACCTCTTCACGACCGAGGCCGCAGCCGAAAAGTTAGCCGCCTCGTCGAACATCATTTCGGTACGCCGCTACCGCCACAGCCCCACGGCCGAGGTCTTCCCGCAGTGGAGTGAGGCGCGTTGGAGCCAGGACGACTACGGCCCGATATGGATTCCGAAAAAGGGGGCCACGGTGGAGCTAACGACGGAAAACCTGCCGCTCTATCGCCGCATCATCGAGGTCTATGAGGGGCATCGGTTGGAGGTCGCAGGGGATGAAATCCGCATCGACGGCACCCCCGCCACCACCTACACCTTTGCGATGGATTACTATTGGATGATGGGCGACAACCGACACAACTCGGCCGACTCGCGCTTCTGGGGCTTCGTACCCGAAGACCACATCGTGGGCAAGGCCTCGTTCATCTGGCTCTCGCTCGACAAGCAGAACGGGGGCGTACGTTGGGAGCGACTGTTTAACAAAGTGAAGTAGGGTGGAAGCGGATTTGTATAAGACCATCGCCGAGGCCGTCGAGGTCACCATGCGCGAACGGAGCAGCAAGTTCCTCTCGTTTATCTATCCCGTCGAGAACGAGGAGCAGATTCGGGAGGCACTCGATGCGTTGCGCAAACGCTACTTCGATGCCACGCACCATTGCTACGCCTGGCGATTGGGGCCGCGCGGTGAGCAGTTCCGCGCCAACGACGACGGCGAACCCTCGGGGACGGCCGGCAAGCCGATTCTGGGGCAGATGCTCTCGCACGAAATCACCGACTGCCTGATTGTGGTGGTGCGCTACTTCGGAGGTACGAAGTTGGGCGTTCCGGGGCTGATTGCCGCCTACAAGGAGTCGGCCGCCAACGCCATCGAGGCGGCTACGGTGGTTGAAAAGACGGTGGACCGCCGCCTCATTATCGACTTCCCGTATCTGGTGATGAACGACGTGATGCGGGTCATCAAGGAGGAGCAACCGCGCATCACGGGGCAGGAGTTCGACAACCTCTGCACGATGCACCTCACGATGCGCGAAGGGCGTGCCGAGGTGCTGATTGAAAAACTAAAGAAGGCCGGAGCCTCCATCTCCGAACCATAAACCATGGCACACGAAAAGTCGATATACATCAAGGGGGCGCGGGTGCATAACCTGCGCAACATCGAGTTGGAGATTCCGCATGACAAACTCATCGTCATCACGGGATTGTCCGGCTCGGGCAAATCGACCCTGGCCTTCGACACGATTTTTGCCGAGGGGCAGCGTCGCTATGTAGAGTCGCTCTCCTCCTATGCCCGCCAATTCCTGGGCAAGATTTCGAAACCCGATGTGGATATCATCACGGGCATTGCACCGGCCATCGCCATCGAGCAGAAGGTCAATACGCGCAATCCCCGCTCGACGGTCGGCACGACGACCGAGATTTACGACTACCTCACGCTGCTCTTTGCCCGCGTGGGCCACACCTTCTCGCCCGTTTCGGGGTGCGAGGTGCGTTGCGACAGCGTGGATGATGTGGCTGCACGCCTCCTCGAAGAGGTGGGCGCGAGGGCCGAGATTACGGCTCCGCTCCGCCTGAACGAGGGGCAGGGGCTGATTGAGAAGCTCATGGAGCTGTTGTCCGAGGGTCTGATGCGCCTACACTATCGGGGGCAGACGATGCTCATCGAGGAGTTCCTGCCCACCGTCACCGAGCAGACCTCGGCCGACGAGGTGTGGGTCGTTATCGACCGCCTGCGCATCAGCGAGGAGGAGGAGCTGCCCACCCGCATCCGCGAATCGGTGGCCCGTGCCTACGCCTACGGCCACGGCAACTGCATGGTGCTGCTCGATGGTGAACAGCAACACTTCTCGTCGCGCTTCGAGGCCGACGGCATCGAGTTCGAGCAGCCCACCGAGCACCTCTTCAGCTTTAACAATCCGCTCGGTGCCTGCCCCCGCTGCGAGGGCTACGGCAAGGTGACGGGCATCGACGAAGATTTGGTCATTCCCGACAAGAGCCGCACCATCTACGACGATGCGGTGGCCTGCTGGCGCGGGGAGACGATGCGTCGCTGGCGCGATGCGCTTGTGATGAATGCCCACCTGTTCAACTTCCCGATTCACACCCCCTACTACGCGCTCACGGCCGAGGAGAAGCTCCTTCTGTGGCGCGGCAACGCCTATTTCCACGGGCTGGACGACTTCTTCAACTACATCGACAAGGAGCGTTACAAGATTCAGTTCCGCGTGATGAAGGCCCGCTATACGGGTAAGACCATTTGCCCCGAGTGCGGAGGTGCGCGCCTAAAGCGGGAGGCCCTCTATGTGCGCGTGGGCGGCAAGAACATCGCCGAGCTGGTCTCGATGCCGGTCAAGGAGCTGATTCCCTTCTTCGAGGGGCTGACCCTCGACAAGCACGACGAGCAGATTGCCGCACGCATCCTGACCGAAATCAAAAACCGCCTGAACTACCTCGCCGAGGTGGGGTTGGGCTATCTGACCCTCGACCGCCTCTCATCGACCCTCTCGGGTGGCGAGAGCCAGCGCATCAACCTCGCCACTTCGCTCGGCAGCAACCTCACCGGCTCGCTCTACATCCTCGACGAGCCGTCGATTGGTCTGCATCCGCGCGACACGGCCCGCCTGGTGGCTGTACTGAAGCAGTTGCGCGATTTGGGCAACACGGTGATTGTCGTGGAGCATGAGGAGGAGGTTATTCGGGCGGCCGACTATTTGATTGATATCGGCCCCGAAGCGGGTGTCCATGGCGGCGAGGTGGTCTTCAGCGGCACCCCCGATGCACTATCATCCTGCACCCGCTCGCTCACGGCCGACTACCTCACCGGACGAAAGCAGATTGCACCCCCCGTCCAACCGCGCGGATGGAGCCGCTCGATACGCCTGCGCGGGGCGCGTGAGAACAACCTGAAGAATATCGACATCGAACTGCCGTTGGGCGTGATGACCTGCATCACGGGGGTCAGCGGCAGCGGTAAATCCTCCCTCTCGAAGGGCATCATCTATCCTGCGCTGCGCCGGCTGCTGAACGAATCGGGCGACAAGCCGGGCGACTTCGATGCGTTGGAGGGCGATACGAGCCTCCTGCGGTCGGTCGAGATGGTGGACCAGAACCCCATCGGCAAGTCGACCCGCTCGAACCCCGTGACCTACCTGAAGGCCTACGACGAGATTCGCCACCTCTACGCCGAGCAGCCCCAAGCCAAACACACGGGGTTAGGCCCCTCCTCCTTCTCGTTCAACGTGGCCGGAGGTCGCTGCGAGGAGTGCCAGGGCGAGGGGGTGATTAAGGTCTCGATGCAGTTCATGGCCGATGTGGAGCTGGTCTGCGAGGCCTGCGGCGGCAAGCGATTCAAGGATGAGATTCTCGACATCCGCTACCGCGGCAAGTCGATTTACGATGTGCTGGAGATGGATGTGGATGAGGCCATTACCTTCTTCTCGGAGGATAAGAGTGCCACCTGCCGTCGCATTGTCGAACGGCTCAAGCCGTTGCAGGATGTGGGGTTGGGCTATGTGAAGCTCGGCCAAAGCTCCTCGACCCTGTCGGGTGGCGAGAGCCAGCGTGTGAAGTTGGCCTCGTTCCTTGCGAAGGACGACTCGCGCGGCCGGATACTCTTCATCTTCGACGAGCCGACCACGGGTCTCCATTTCCACGACATCCAACGCCTTTTGAGGGCCTTCAACGCCCTGATTGAGCAGGGACATACGATTCTGGTCGTGGAGCATAACATGGAGATTATCAAATGTGCCGACTGGGTCATCGACCTCGGACCCGAAGCCGGTGACGAGGGTGGCAGGGTAGTCTATGCCGGCACGCCCGAAGGGTTGGAGCTGTGCAAAGAGAGCCACACGGGCCACTACCTCAAACTACGCAATAAATTGTAACGAAAGTGGAAGAGTTCACAACCTATACGCTCCCGAATGGTATTCGCGGCATCCACCGACAGGTGAAGGGTGCTGCCGTGGCCCATTGTGCGCTGGTCATCGGGGCCGGCACACGCGATGAGGCGCACGACGAATTCGGCATGGCGCACCTGACCGAACACGCCCTCTTCAAGGGGACCCAAAAGCGCAAGGCGTGGCAGGTAAACTGCCGCCTCGAGAACCTCGGAGGCGAGCTGAATGCCTTTACCACGAAGGAGGATACGACCGTCCATGCCACCGTCCTGAAGGGCGACTTCGGCAAGGCGGTGGAGCTGGTGGCCGATGTGGTCTTTCGTTCGACCTTCCCCGACCGCGAATTGGAACGCGAGAAGGAGGTCATCGTGGATGAAATCAACACCTACAAGGATGCTCCGGCCGAACTGATTTACGACACGTTCGAAGACCTCGTCTTCGAGGGGTCGGAGCTGGGCCACAACATCCTGGGGCGCAAAGCCTCGCTCATGCGCTACACGGGCGACTCGGTACGCCGCTTTGTGGGGCGCACCTACACGACCGACCAGATGGTCTTCTCTTCGATTGGCAGCTTCTCGGCCCGCACGGCCGAAAGCTATGCCCGTCGCTACCTGGGGGAGTTTGCAGCCACCTCGCGCAGCTACGAGCGACTCAAGACCGCCCCCTTGGCAACCCCCTTCGAGCGCACCCTCACGCGCCATACACACCAATCGCACTGCATCCTGGGCGGGCGCGCCTACGCCCTTCCGGAGGAGAAACGTCTGCCCCTCTCGCTGCTCATCAACCGCCTGGGCGGTCCGTGCGCCAACTCGATACTCAATGTCGAGGTGCGGGAGCGTCACGGCCTGACCTACAACATCGAGGCCAACTACACCCCATACAGCGATGCGGGCGTTATGGCCATCTACTTCAGCTCGGACCACCACCACACGGACGACTGCCTGGAGTTGATTCACCGCCAGCTGGAGCAACTGCGCAAGACCCCCTTCACCGCCCGCCAGATGGCGATGGCCAAGCGGCAATTCATCGCCCAGATGGCCATCTCGTGCGAGAATAAGGAGAACTACATCCTCGGCGCGGGCAAGGCGATTCTCTCGCACGGCGAGATGGACACGATGGAGGAGGCCTACCGCAAGATTCAGGCACTCACGGCCCGCGACCTGCAGGAGGTGGCCGAGGAGATATTTCAAAACCTCTCGATTTTACGTTTCAAATAGCATGGAGGCACTCGAACGATACATCCACGACCACACCGAGGAGGAGGAGGCCCTGATGCAGGAGCTGGACCGCGAAACGCACCGTCGCATGGTGGCACCGCGTATGCTCTCGGGCCACCTGCAAGGCAAGCTGTTGAAGATGCTGACCCGCATCTTCCGCCCGAAAACCATCCTCGAAATCGGCACATTCACAGGCTATTCGGCCCTCTCATTTGCCGAGGGACTTGAGGCCGACAGCCGCATCGACACCATCGAAATCGACGACGAGCTGGAGTGCTTGGCACAAAGCTATTTCGACCGCTCGGCGCATGGCGCGAAGATACGCCTGCACATCGGCTCGGCCCTCGACATCGCCCCGACACTCGGCACGACCTACGACATGGTCTTCATCGACGGCGACAAGCGCGAATATCCGGCCTACTACCGGATGCTGATGGGGGATGCGGGCAATCCGCCGCTTGTGCATAGCGGGTCGCTTCTGATTGCCGACAACATCCTCTGGTCGGGCAAGGTGGTGGAGCCATTGGCCCACGGTGACCGCCACACGGAGGCCCTGCTGGCCTTCAACCGCATGGTCAAGGAGGATACGCGCGTGGAGAATGTGATTGTTCCCATCCGCGACGGGTTGAACCTGATACATATTAAATAATACACCGCACAAACAACAATTACACACCGATAACCACATGAAGAAATTCTCCCGCACTCTGCTCCTGACGCTGCTTGCGCTTGTAGGCATTGCGTTGCTCGTCGTCCTGTTCGGCATCTCGCCCTTTGCCAAATATTACGTCGAGCAGCACGGCAAAGAGCTTGTCGGTCGTCGCGTGACGGTCGATGAGCTGAAGATCAACCTGCTGAACGGCAAGCTCAACATCGGCAACTTCACCCTCTACGAGGCCGACGACAAGACCCCCTTTGTCGCCCTCGACCGTTTCTCGACCGATGTGCGCCTCTTGGCCTTGCTGGGGCGCAAAATCAACATCAACTACATCGACCTGGTGCGCCCCGACATCCACATTGCGCAGCGGGGTAGTTCGTTCAACTTCGACGATATGGTGGCCCACTTCAACAGCGACACGACCGCCGTCGAGAAGCCCAAGAACGAGAAAAGCCCCTGGATTATCGACATCGACTCCATCACGATTCGCAACGGACAGATGCTCTACGAGGACCACCAGGTGGAGGCGCAGTGGGACTTCAACAACCTCAACCTCTACATTCCGAGTGTCTATTTCGCGGGGCAGGATACCGACATCGGCATCACCCTCTCGTTTGCCGAGGGCGGATCGCTCTTCACCTCGCTGGCCTACAACCTCCAATCGAACGACTTCGATTTGAGTGTCGAGTTGGACAAATTGGCCCTCTCGACCGTCCTGCCTTACTTCCGCCAGACCTTCAACGTCTCGGCCGTGGAGGGTACGCTGACGGCCGATATGAACCTGACGGGTAATTTGAGCTACATCATGGGCTTCAGCGTGGCCGGCACGGCCGATGTGGAGCAGTTCCGCATCCACGATATGCAGCAACGCGAGGTCATCGCCCTCGAGAAGGGCCATGTGAAGATTGACAGCGTCGATTTCGTCCACAACTCGTTCCACTTCGACCGCCTCGCCTTCGAGGGGCTGAAGGGCAGCTACGAACTCTTTGCCGACAGCACGAACACCTACACGGGGCTGTGGAAGTCGATCGAGGAGCGTGGCGAGGAGGAGGATGCCGCCGTCTCGGTCAAGGTCGATTCGACCGAGCATGACCCGCTGAAGCTCTACATCCGCGAGGCCGACCTCAAGCGCAGCTCGTTCTACTATGCCGACCACACGCTGCACCGCCCCTTCAGCTACCAGGTGAGCGATATTACGCTCATGAGCCGCAATTTCGACCTCGATGCCATCAACGCCCTCACGGGTCGCGCCACGTTGCAATCGACCGGCTCGGCCTCGTTGCGTTGGCAGGGTTCGTTCAAGAGTCTGGCGAACCACAACATCACGCTCAACCTCTCGAATGTGGCCATGCAGGACTTCACGACCTACTGCGAAGCCTTCACGGCACACCCCATCACGGGTGGTAACCTCAACTTCGAGAGCCAGAACATCATCACCGACTACGAATTGCGCGGTACGAACCACCTCAACACCTACCAATTCGGGGTGGATAAGAAGCTCAAGGAGCTGGACCCCAGCGTAAAACTGCCCCTCAAGCTCGGTGTCTATGTACTGACCGACAAGCAGGGCCACATCGACCTCGACCTGCCGGTCAAGGGGCGCATCGACGACCCCGAATTCTCCTACCGCAAGATTATCTTCAAGGCGTTGGGCAACGTGCTGCTGAAGGTGGCCACCGCCCCCTTCTCCTTCCTCAAGGGCGGGGGCGACAAGGGCTTCTCGTCGATTGCCATCGAGGAGCCGCACAAACCGACGTTCAGCGTCGAGCAGTATGCCTCGTTTGACGAAATCGCCTCTACGCTGAAGGAGAAGCCCGAGATGAAGGTGACCCTTTCGCAGCTCATCGACCGCACGGAGGCCGAGACCGCGATGGCCCTCTACTCGCTCAAGGCGGCCTACTACAAGCAGGATTTGGGCGATACGACGATGCGCCTCGAGATGGTCGATTACGACCAAATCAACACCATCAAGGAGAACTCTTCGGAGCTGAACACCTTTGCCGACAACGAGTTGCAAAAGCGCGGACTGAAGGCCGAGGGCAAGGGCATCGAGGCGAAAGCTGCGGCACTCTATGGCGAGCAGGCGCGGATGCTCGTGGAGCGGCTGGCCCGGATGCGCGACCGCGCGCTGAACGACTACATGCTCACCAAGCAGCAGGTACCGGCCGGGCAGTTCCGCATCGCCCCCTTCGGCAGCGATTCGACGGCCGTGACGAAGGGTCGCCACCGCTACGCCATTGCGATGGAGTTGGAGGGGGAGCAAATCACCCTCGAAGAGCCGAGCGAGGAGCCGACCCCGGAGCCGAGCGAGGAGCCGACCGAAGTGGCGGCCGCGGAGCAGGGTAGCGAAACGCAATCGGCATCCTAAAGGCCAAGATTTGGGATTCCACCAAGAAAACCCTATCTTTGTATAGAGGAAGGTATAGATGAAGCAACAATCAACAAACAATAATTAACTACTATGCTGAAACTGAAAACTTTGATTTTGGGTGCGCTGGCCGTGATGCTCGTGGGCTGCGGCTCGCAACCCGAAGAGAAGACCTATGCCCAGCGCATGGTCGAGTCGCACGGATTGGGCGACTTCTTCTGCAACCGCCACTACCAGGACAGCCTCTCGCACACGGGCTGGGACTATGTATCGGGTCTGGTGGCCAATGCCGTACTGAAGAGTTGGGAGCAGTATCCCGACAAGCAGTGCTACTACAATGCCGTGAAGGCCTTTGCCGACTTCTCGCTCAACGAGGACGGCACCTTCATCCGTTCGCTCAAGGGTACCAACGCCCTGCGCCCCTCGAACATCGACGACCTGCCGGCCGGCAACATCTACTTCACGCTCTACCGCACGGAGCTGGAGAAGGGCAACACCGCAGATGCCGAGCGTTACCGCACGGCCGCCACGATGATTCGCAACAAGCTCAAGAGCGACCACTCGCGCATCGGCGCAGGGTTGCCGGGTGAGGGTGGCTTCTTCCACAAGGCGGTCTATCCCAACCAGATGTGGCTGGATGGGTTGTTCATGGGTTCGCCCATCTATGCCCAATGGCAGCACAACTTCGGCGCCGAGGAGGAGGCCGACAATACCGCATCGTGGAGCGATATTGCCCACCAATTCAAGACCATTCACCACTACACCTACAACGCCGAGAAGCAGCTCAACTACCACGCCTGGACCGCAACGCCCGAGGATGCCAACTCGTTCTGGGCCCAGCAGGAGGGTACCTATAAGGGTTGCAGCCCCGAATTCTGGGGTCGCGGCATGGGTTGGTACTTTGCCGCCCTGGTCGATGTGTTGGAGTATATGCCCAAGGAGCATCCCGACTACGATGCCGTCGCACAGATTCTGAACGAGGTGGCTGCCGGTCTGGCTCGTTGGCAGGATGAGGAGTCGGGCGTATGGTATCAGCTCTTGCAGTACGACGGCACGATGACGGCCGACGGCAAGGGCGACACGGTGGAGGGGGAGACCTTCAACGTGGGTGAGCAGCCCAACTACCTCGAGGCCTCCGCTTCGTGCATCTTCACCTACGCCTATCTGAAGGGTCTGCGCCTGGGGCTGTTGGATGCAGCGACCTATATGTCCGTTGCCGAGAAGGCCTATGCCGGTTGCGTGAAGGAGTTTATCCGCGAGCAGGAGGACGGCACGATTGATATCGTGCAGAGCTGCGCCTCGGCCGGTCTTGGCCCCGCCAAGGACCACTCGCGCACGGGTACCATCAACTACTACCTGGCCGGTAAGGATGTCGGCCTGGCCGAGAACGAGGGCAAAGCCGTCGGTACGTTTATCCTCGCCTCGCTGGAATGGGAGAAGGCCCAAATGAAAAATTAAAAATGTAGAATGTAGAATTCAAAATTATTTTTGGGGTTGTGGTTCGCCACAACCCTTTTTTGACCATTAAGCCCTTTTTTGCGATTAAGGAGGAAAGGGTGGTAAAGGCGAAAAAAAGGCGAGAAAGGTTTTCCCTTCTCGCCCTTCTAATTCCGAATTTTAATTCTAAATTCTACATTCTAAATTCTGCATTCTACATTCTAAATTTTAATTCAGCTTCAGGTCCTCCTTGATGGCCTCAATCTTGCCATCGAGCTGTGCCAGGACGGCATCGAACTCGGCCACCGAAGCCAGCGGAGCCTTCACACCGAAGTAGAACTTAATCTTCGGCTCCGTACCCGAGGGACGCACCGAAACAATCGTGCCATCCTCCGTGAACCATTGCAGCACGTTGCTCTTGTCCTCCTCGATGGGGGTCACCGCACCCGAAACCACGTCGAGGGTCTCGCTCTGGAGGTAGTCGTTGATCTTCACCACGGGCGAACCGACAATCGTCTTGGGCGGGTTCTCGCGGAAATCGACCATCATCTTCTGAATCAGCTCGGCACCCTCCTTGCCCTTGCGGACCACCGAAACGAGCCCCTCGCGGTAGAAGCCATACTGCACATACAATTCCTGCAACCACTCATAGAGGGTCTGTCCCTTCGTCTCCAAGGCCCAAGCGGCAGCCTCGGCAGCCAACGAGCAGGCCGAAACGGCATCCTTATCGCGCACGAAATCGCCGGCCAGGTAACCGAACGACTCCTCACCGCCACCGATGTAGGTCGTCTTGCCCTCGTTCTGGCGGATGATGCGGGCGATGTACTTGAAGCCCGTGAGGCAGTCGTAGCACTTCACGCCGAAGTGAGCCGCCACGGCATTGGCCATCTGCGAGGTGACAATCGTCTTCACGACAAACTGCTTGCCGTCGAGCTTGCCCAGCTCGGCCCAGCGCGTGAGCTGATAGCTCAAAATCAGGGCCAGCGTCTGGTTACCGTTCAACAGCACATACTCGCCCTGCTTGTTGCGCAGTGCCACACCCAGGCGGTCCGAGTCGGGGTCGGTAGCCAACACCAGGTCGGCACCCTCCTTGGCGGCCAGCTCGATGGCCTTCATCATCGTCTTGCGCTCCTCGGGGTTGGGCGACTCGACGGTGGGGAAGTTACCATCCACCACAGCCTGCTCGGCCACCACCGAAACATTCTCGAAGCCGAACTTCTTGAGCGAGGCGGGTACGAGCTTCACACCCGAGCCGTGAATCGGCGTATAGACAATCTTCATATCCTTATGCGCCAGCACGCACTCGCGCGAGAGCTGCAACGAGAGAATCTTGTTCAGGTAAATCTCATCAAACTCCTCGCCCAGGATGGTGATGTTCTCGGAGTTCTTGCCCGTGAGAATCTGGTTCACGTCGGTAATCTTGGCCACCTCCTCGATGATGTTCTTATCGTGCGGAGCGGTCACCTGCGAACCGTCGGTCCAGTAGGCCTTGTAGCCGTTGTACTCCTTGGGGTTGTGCGAAGCGGTCACCACAACGCCCGAATGGCACTTCAGCTCGCGGATGGCGAAGCTCAACTCGGGGGTGGGGCGGAGGGCATCGAAGAGGAAGACCGTGAAACCGTTCGAGGCAAAGATATCGGCTACATGCTCCGAGAACTTGCGCGAGTTGTTACGGCTGTCGTGACCGATGGCCACGCGAATCTGCTCGCCTTCGAAGTTCTTCTTCAGGTAGTTGGCCAGGCCCTGCGTGGCCATGCCCACCGTATAGACATTCATGCGGTTCGAGCCTACGCCCATGATGCCGCGCAGACCGCCCGTACCGAATTCGAGGTCTTTGTAGAAGCTCTCGACAAGCTCTTTCGGGTCATTCTCAATCAAATACTTTACCTGCGCCTTCGTCTCGGCGTCGTAGTTGCCGTCCAGCCACTGCTGGGCCTTCGCCAGAATTTGGGGGTCCAATTCGTTTGCCATAGAGTTATAAGTTATTTTTATAGTTAAAAAATCTTTCAAGACTTAATTTCTATATGCAAATATAAGCAATTATATTTGAATATTCAATATCAGCGACTTAAAATTTACGCTCAAAAAAAGGTTGTTTTTCTATATATAAAAAAAGATATTTTGCAAACGATTTTCGAGAATCTTTTTGCAAATTTATTCACAACTTTGCAGTACGAAAAACGAACAAAAAGAGTCATTTCCCGAACCCATGTTAAGTAACGTGCAGTCATACAGTGACATGTGGCAAACATGCCTGGACAGAATCAAGGCTCAAACCTCCGACGAGGAGTTTGAGAAGTGGTTCCGCCCCATTGTACCCATCGCATTTGATGGCACGAAGCTGCGTCTGCGCGTTCCCAACGAGAGCTACATCAACCAAATCGAGAAGAACTACCTTTCGCTCCTGTTGCCGATTATCATGCAGTGCTATGGTCAGCAGACCCAGCTCTTCTATTCGGTGCCGCGCCTGGGCGCCAACAACCCCACGCCGACGGACAACGCCGACCCGATGACCCGCTTCACCAACCCGAGCGATACAAAGGTACTAAATCCGTTTGCAATTCCGGGCATTCCGCGCCGATTAAATATCGACCCGCAGCTCAGCCCGGGCCTTACCTTCGACAGCTTCATCGAGGGCGAGTGCAACCGCCTGGCCCGCTCGGCCGGTATGTCGGTGGCCGTATCGCCCGGCAACAACCCCTTCAACCCCTTATATATATATGGTGATTCGGGGTTGGGCAAGACCCACATCGTGCAGGCCATCGGCCACGAGGTGCGCCAACGCCACCCGGAGCTGTATGTGCTGTATGTCTCGATGAACAAATTCCAGGCCCAGTTCCAAACCGCCTACAAGCGCGGCGAGATTACCGATTTCATCCACTTCTATCAGATGATTGATGTGCTGATTATCGACGATATCCAGGAGCTGACCGGAAAGCCGGGTACGCAGAATGCCTTCTTCAACATCTTCAACCACCTCCAGCTGGCCGGCAAGCAGCTTATCCTCACGTCGGATAAGCCCCCCGTGGAGCTGAAGGATATCGAGCAGCGACTGCTCACCCGTTTCAAGTGGGGCCTTTCGGCACAGGTGCAGACGCCCGACTACGAGACGAAGCTGAAGATTATCCGCGCCAAGGCCAACAAGCTCGGAGCGCAGATTTCGGACGAGGTCGTAAGCTATCTGGCCGACAACATCTCGGCCAACGTGCGCGAAATCGAGGGTGCGCTCTCGTCGCTCGTGGCCAACGCCTCGTTCCTGGGTCGCAAGATTACCACCTCGCTGGCGAAGGAGATTTTGAAGGTCTATGTCAAGCTCTACCAAAAGGAGATTACCATCGACCACATCATCAAGACCGTCTGCGAACACCTCTCGATTGATTTCGACCGCTTCAACTCGACGGAGCGCACGCGCGAGATTGCCCAGGCACGCCAGATTGCCATGTACCTCTCGAAGCAGCACACGAAGGCTCCGCTGACGACCATCGGTGCCTCGATTGGCGGGCGCAACCACGCCACGGTACTCCACTCGTGCAAGGCCGTATCGAACCTCATGGAGACCGACAAGCAGTTCCGCCGCACGGTCGAGGAGATCGAAAAGAAGGTCCTGGCACAGTAGGCTTACGCCAAATCTAAATTAAAAATTTAAAATTTAGAATTATATTAGATAGGCGAAGGGGAATCCCTTCGCTTATTTTTTTTACAGGGCAACACATGACTCTTTCGTGACCCAATTTTGAATTTTAAATTCTAAATTCTAAATTTGTACTATGGATCAGCCTAAAATCGAACGTCTGCTTCGTCTGATGAAGCTCCTGACGGCCAACACGACCTACACGGTCGATGAGTTGGCCGAGCGGCTCTCGATGTCGCGTCGCACCATCTACCGCTACATCGACACCTTCCGCGATGCGGGTTTCGTGATTAAGAAATCGGGCGACTGCATCCGCCTCGACAAGGCCTCGCCCCACTTCAAGGATATCTCCCAGCTGGTCCACTTCACGGAGGAGGAGGCCGTGATTCTCAAGTCGGCCATCGAATCCATCGACGACACAAACCTGCTGAAACAGAACCTCAAACGCAAGCTCTACGCCGTCTATGACAACAAGACGCTGGCCGACACGGTGGTAAAGGGCAAGAATGCCCCCAACATCCGCCACCTCATCGAGGCCATCGAGGAGGAGCGGCAGGTGATTCTGCACGGCTACCAATCGGCCCACGGCTCGGCCGTGCGCGACCGTAGGGTAGAGCCGTTCGCCTTCACGACCAACTATGTGCAGGTGTGGTGCTACGACACGGAGGACGACCGCTGCAAGCTCTTCAAATCCTCGCGCATCGGCTCGGTGGAGCTGACCGACACCCCCTGGCAGCACAAGAAAGAACACCGCGAGGGGTTCATCGACATCTTCCGTCTGCACGGAGGCGAAAAGCGCGCACGGGTCAAGTTGGAGCTGGGTATGTTAGCCTACAACCTCCTCGTCGAGGAGTATCCGCTCGCCGAGCGCGACCTCAAACCCATGGGCGATGGCCGCTACCTGCTCGACACGGAGGTAGCCGGCATGGCCGGTGTGGGGCGTTTCGTGGTGGGCCTGCTCGACGATATCCGCATTGTGGACAGCCCCGAATTAAAGGAGTACCTGAAGGCCTACCTGGCAAAAAACGCCCTTTAAGCCCTTCAAAGCTACTGCATAAACCTAAAAACAACCTCGATATGAAGCTGTTACAAACCCTATCGGCTATCCTTTTCGGATGCCTTCTGACCCTTTCGACCTACGCTTCGCAACGCAAAACATTGTTCGACAACGATTGGCGATTCTTCCGCGGAGCCGCACAGGGGGCGGAGCAACCCGCCTACAACGATGCTGCCTGGCGCACGCTCGACCTGCCGCACGATTGGAGCATCGAGTGGTTGCCGAACCAAATCGCCGACAGCATTGTCGGTCCCTTCAGCAAGGCAAGTGCCGGAGGAATTGCAACCGGTCAGGTGGTCGGTGGCGAGGGGTGGTATCGCAAACACTTTGTCATCGCGCCCAAGGATGCCGACAAACGGCACGAACTCTACTTCGAGGGCATCTACAACCAATCCGAAATTTGGATAAACGGCCACAAGGCCTACTTCAACGCCTACGGCTACACCACCTTCCGGTTCGACATCACGCCCTACTGCAAGCCGGCCGGTGAGGTGAACACGATTGCCGTCAAGGTGGTGAACGAGGGGAAAAACTCGCGTTGGTACACCGGTTCGGGCATCTATCGCCATGTCTGGCTCCTACGCACCTCCAAGGCCCACATCGACGATTGGGGGACCTTCATCCAAACCCGAAACATCGAGCAGCACACGGCCCATCTCGCCCTGCAAACGACCGTGATAAACGACCTCGAGGCAGGTGATTATCGGGTTCGGGCGGCCGTTCTTTCACCCGACCAAGCGGTTGTGGCCGAGCAGGAGACGAGCCTCCGACTCCAAAAAGGGGTGAAATGGGAGCCGAGTTTCGAATTTTCGCTCCGCGACCCGCAACTTTGGTCGCCCGACACGCCGACCCTCTACACCCTGCGCATCACCCTCTCACGCGGCGACCGGGTGGAGGATAGCCTCCTATTGCCCTTCGGCATCCGCACGCTCGGCTACTCGATGGAGCGCGGTTTCGAACTGAACGGCCGGCCGATGAAATTGCGCGGCGGCTGTCTGCACCACGACAACGGACTGCTGGGCGCGGCATCCTTTGACCAGGCCGAGGAGCGTAAAATCAAGCTCCTGAAAGCCAACGGATTCAACGCCGTGCGCGGCTCACACAACCCGATGTCGGAGAGCTTTATGAACGCCTGCGACCGGCTTGGTATGCTCGTTATCGACGAGGCCTTTGACCAATGGAACGGCAAGAAGAATGCGCAGGATTACCATCTCTACTTCAAGGAGTGGGCCGCGAAGGATATCCGCAACCTTATTCTGCGCGATCGCAACCGTCCGTCGGTCATCATGTGGAGCATCGGCAACGAAATCCGCGAACGCATCACCGACGAGGGGATGCAGACGGCCTCGTTCCTAAAAAATGAAATCCGAAAATACGACACCTCCCGTCCCGTGACGGCCGGCATCAACAAGCAGTGGGATAGGGAGCGTAAAAATATGCTCTCGCTCGAAAAGGCGGTTCGCCCCCTGGATATCATCGGCTACAACTACATGTGGCGATTCTACGAGGAGAAGCATCGCAAATACCCCGAAAAGCTGATGTTCGGCAGCGAGAGTGTGGCCACCGAGGCGCAGGGGAATTGGGATGCCGTCGAAAAATATCCCTATGTATTGGGCGATTTCATCTGGACGGCCATGGACTACCTCGGCGAATCGGGGTTGGGCAACTCGCTCGAAATCGACCCGCAGGAGAATGTGCATCAGTTCATGGATTGGCCATGGTTCAACGGCTGGTGTGGCGATATCGACCTGTTGGGCATCAAGAAACCTGCCTCCTATTACCGCGATGTGTTGTGGCGCGAGCGGGTTATCAGCATGGCGGTCGAGAAGCCGATCGCCGAGGGCAAGATTCGTAAGGTCAGCTTTTGGGGATGGCCCGACGAGTCGCTCTCGTGGAGTTTCCCCGGCATGGAGGGCAAAGCACTGCGCGTCAATGTCTATTCGCGGGCTGCAAAGGTACGCCTTTATCTCAACGGCCGTCGCATCGGTGAGGCCGCGACCGACGAAAAATATACCGCCTCGTTCGATGTTCCCTACGAGGCCGGCACCCTGAAGGCCGTAGCAATAGAGGGGCGCAAAGAGGGGGCCTCGGTGCAGTTGGAGACGGTGGGTGAGCCGGTTGCCCTACGCCTGACGGCCGACCGCGTAACGCTCGATAAGGGCGGGCAGTCGCTTGCCTATCTGCTGATTGAGCAGGTCGATAGCCAGGGGCGTGTCGTGGAGCATCGTGATCGTAAGGTTGAAATCTCCTCGTGGGGCGATGCGGGGCGCATCATCGCCTCGGGAACGGCCTGCCCGAATGATATGCAGAGTTTCCAATCGCTCCATCCGATGCTCTTTAAGGGGCGCGCCATGGTCGTTGTCCGCTCGGGTCGCACCACGGGCGAGTTGCAAATTCGGGTCAAAGGCGAAGGGGTTCAAGCCGATTCCATCACCATTGTGACGCGATAAGCCCTTGTTTTGCCCGCTTAACGCAGCTTTTTTCGAAAAAATTTTGCATATTTTTTCTTTTGTGTCACAACCTGACACAAAACCGCCGTTCCTTTGCATCGTGAACAAGAGGTTAAACCACTTAAAACTTTGCAAAAATGGGAACTGCTTATCAGATTTGCTGCAAACATTGCGGCACACGTTTCAACCACTCGGCCGATGCCGGCTTCGGATTTCTTCCGATGTGTGTAGGGTGCGGGGATATGGGTGGCTACATCGAGACCGAAACTTCGATTCGTTGCCCGTCGTGCCACCGCCGACTCAACAACACCCCCGAGGAGTTCAACGAGCAGGTCGAGATGACCTACACCTGGGATTGAGAAAAAGGAGAAAGGAGAAAGGAGAAAGGAGAAGGTTGCGATTAAGGCGAGAGCAAAGACTGCTTGCAGACTTTGCCGAGCCGAAGCAACCGACGCTGCGGAGCGAGAGCAAAACCAAACTCGTTTGGGTTTTGCCGAGCCGCGAGGAGGAAACGTAATCGTAACCAAGAGCTGCCGTAGGCAGGTCAAAGGAGAAAGCAGAAAGCAGAATTTAAAATGTAGCATTCAAAAGTAGGCAATAGGCGGTATTGGATATGACGCCTGTCGTTTCAAACCCCGATTTTTGAATCGTTAATTTTGAATTATCAAATTCAATCGCTATCTTTGAGCGTAAGTTTGCCCAAAAAAAGCGAACCATTAAACCAAGCATAAAAAACAACACACAATATGGCAGAGAAAACGCAAGTAAACGCCGACAAGCTCAAAGTCTTGAACGCGGTGATGGCCAAAATCGAAAAGGATTTCGGCAAAGGCTCGATTATGCGCATGAACAGCAACGAAGTGAACGATGTGCCGGTCATCCCGACCGGTTCGGTCACCCTCGATATGGCCCTCGGTGTGGGTGGCTATCCGAAGGGTCGCATCATCGAGATTTTCGGTCCCGAGTCGTCGGGTAAAACCACGCTGGCCATCCACGCCATTGCCGAGGCCCAGAAGGCCGGTGGCATTGCCGCCTTCATCGACGCGGAGCATGCCTTCGACAGCTACTACGCACAGAACCTGGGCGTGGATGTTGATAACCTCCTCATCTCGCAGCCCGACAACGGCGAGCAGGCCCTCGAGATTGCCGACTCGCTGATTCGCTCCAGCGCGATTGATATCATCGTCATCGACTCGGTGGCCGCCCTGACGCCCAAAGCCGAAATCGAGGGCGAGATGGGCGACTCGAAGATGGGTCTTCAGGCCCGCCTCATGTCGCAGGCCATGCGCAAGCTGACCTCGTCGATTTCGAAGACGAAGACCGTCTGCATCTTCATCAACCAGCTGCGCGACAAGATTGGTGTCGTCTATGGCAACCCCGAGACCACGACGGGTGGTAACGCCCTGAAATTCTACGCCTCGGTGCGCATCGACATCCGCCGCGTGTCGGTCATCAAGGATGGCGAGGAGCAGCTCGGAACGCGCACCCGCGTTAAGATTGTCAAGAACAAGGTGGCCCCTCCGTTCCGTCGTGCCGAGTTCGATATCATGTTCGGCGAGGGCATCTCGAAGATTGGCGAAATTGTTGATTTGGGTGTCGATTACGGCGTGATTAAGAAGGCCGGTTCGTGGTTCTCGTATGGCGACAAGAAGATTGGCCAGGGACGCGACTCGGTGAAGGAGTTATTGAAACAGGACCAGGAGTTCTGCAACAAGATTGAGGCCGAGATTCGTGAGGCGATGAAGGCCGAAAAGGAGGCGCAACGCGGTGGTTCGAAGGCTGCCGCCGAGGAGGAGTAGCCGCCTGATAAACAACGAGTAAAACAACGTCAGCTCGACCCTAATAGGGGAGGGCTGACGTAACATGGTTATATATGGGTTATACGGCCGAAGACGAACTTTTGATTAAGGAAAAGTGGGACGACCTGCTCTTTTCCTGCACAAAAATATGCAAAAACGACGAGGATTGGAACTTCATCAAGAGGGCCTTTTTCCTCGCCAAGGAGGCGCACGCGGGGGTCAGACGACGCTCTGGCGAGCCTTATCTGCTGCACCCGATTGCGGTGGCCAAGATTGCCGTCGATGAAATCGGGTTGGGCGTGAAGTCGGTCGTAGCCTCGCTGCTGCACGACGTGGTGGAGGACACCGAATACACGGTCGAGGATATGGAGCGCATCTTCGGGCAGAAGATTGCCTCGATGGTCGATGGCCTGACGAAGATGTCGGGCGTATTCAATGCCGACACCTCGGAGCAGGCCGAGTATTTCCGCAAGGTGCTGCTGACCCTCTCGGACGATGTGCGTGTGATTCTGATTAAGATTGCCGACCGCCTGCACAACATGCGCACGCTGGGGGCCATGCCCATCAACAAGCAGATTAAAATCACGGGCGAGACGATCTACCTCTTCGCCCCGTTGGCCCATCGTCTGGGTCTGTATGCCATCAAGACCGAGCTGGAGGACCTCTGCATGAAGTATCGCTTCCCGCAGCAGTATGCCGAAATCAAGCAGAAGCTGGCCGATACGGATGCCAACCGCCGCGAATACATCGAGAAGTTCTGCGCCCCGATCAAAGAGGCCCTCGACCGCGACAACTTCAACTACGAGATTTCGGGCCGCGTGAAGAGCATCTACTCGATTTGGAGCAAGATGCAGCGCAAGCAGATTCCCTTCGAAGAGATCTACGACCTGTTTGCCATCCGCATCGTCTTCAAGTCGTTGCCCTTCCCCTCCGAGAAGACACAATGCTGGCAAATCTACTCGACCATCACCGACATCTACACCCCCAAACCCGACCGCCTGCGCGACTGGATTTCGATGCCCAAGGCCAACGGCTACGAGGCACTCCATTCGACCGTCATGGGTCCCGATGGTGTGTGGGTCGAGGTGCAGATTCGCACCCAGCGCATGGAGGATATTGCCGAGCGTGGCTTTGCCGCCCATTGGAAATACAAGCAGGCCGAGGGCGATGTGGATGAGTTCGACAAGTGGCTGAACCAGATTCGGGCCGCCCTGAACAGCCCCACGGAGAATGCCGTCGATTTCCTCGACAACTTCAAACTTTCGCTCTACACCTCTGAAATCGTGGTCTTTACGCCCAAAGGCGAATCGCGCAAGATGCCCTTTGGCTCCACGGCTCTGGACTTCGCCTACGACATCCACTCGAAGATTGGCAACAGTGCCATCGGTGCGAAAATCAACCACGAGTTGAAGCCCATCACGACCCAGATTCAGAGTGGCGACCAAATCGAAATCATCACCTCCGAGAATGCCAAGCCGAAGGCCGAGTGGCTCGATGTGGTGACCACGGGCAAGGCCAAGCAGTCGATTAAAAACTTCCTCAAGCGCGAGCGTCAGAACAACATCGAGCGCGGTATGGAGATGCTCGAGCAGAAGATGCAGCAGCTCAACATCCAGCTGAACGGCCACGTTTTGCGCAAAATCATCCCCGCCTACGAGAGTACCACGAAGGAGGAGCTGTACACGAAAATCGGCGCCGGCATCGTATCGCTCGACGACCTGGAGAAGATTCTGAAGGAGAATTCGGGGCGTAAGCTGCTCAAATTCTGGACCTTCTTAATTCCACAAAAGAAGAATAACACGCCCGCCGAGGAGCAGAAGGTAAGCGCGAAGGCGGCCGAGAAGGAGGCCAACGCCCAACAGTTCGAGGTGGCCGAGTGTTGCCATCCGATTCCGGGCGACAAAGTGGTGGGCTACCACGACCCGCTGACGGATAAAATCATCGTCCACAAGGCAACGTGCGACGAGCTGAACCGCCTGGCGGCCCAGCATGGCAAGAATATTGTCAAGGAGGAGATTCAATGGTCGCGCCAAAAGGCGATGTCCTACCTCGTGACGGCCGAACTGCGCGGCATTGACCGCAAGGGCATCCTGATGGAGATGGCCCGCATCATCAGCGGCGATTTCAACATCAACATCCGCGAAATCAACATCAAGAGCCACGCCGGCATCTTCGAGGGCAATTTGAGCCTCTATGTAAAGGATGTGGAGAGCCTGAATGCCGTGATGGACAAGATGCGACAGGTGAAGGGCATAGAGAGCGTAAAACGCACATTATAAGCTAAAAAGCAGGGTAGTATGGAGGATATTATCATCGTTGTCTGGGTCGCCATGATCATCATCGGCTCGCTCATCAATGCCGCCAACAAGCGACGCGCGAAGGAGCAAACCGCCGAGGAGCAACTCCCCACGCCGGAGGAGATAAGGGAGATTTTGCAGCGCGAACAACGCCCCATGCGCCCGAAAGCCACCGCACAACGCCCCACAACGCCCGCCTACGAGACGTTGGAGGGGCAGAGTATCGAGTCGGAATCGCTGGAGCGTGTCGAGCCGTATGCGCCCAACGCAGCCCGCACCCGAAAGAAGTCCAAGAGCGCGCCCGGCACCGCAACCACCAAGCGAACCGCACAACGCGCCACCGCGCCCGCACAGAGCCGACCCGCCACGCAGCCGACCGCATCGCAACAGGGGATGGAGGGGCAGGATTTGGCGCGCGATTTCGACCTGGAACGTGCCGTGGTATATAGCGAGATTCTGCGGCCCAAATACCAAGACTACGAATAGAGGGGTAACACCAACCGATTATGAAACTCAAACAGCTCATAAACTTCGAGGAGCAACTCTCTGACCTTCCGCAAGCAATTACCAACATTCAACCCAATAAAACTATGGCAACCATTTTTTCACGCATCGTGGCGGGCGAGATTCCCTCGTACAAGATTGCCGAGGACGACCGCTTCTACGCCTTTTTAGACATCAATCCGCTCACGAAGGGGCATACGCTCGTCATCCCGAAACAGGAGGTGGACTACCTCTTCGACCTCGACGATGAGACGATAGGCGACATGATGATATTCGCCAAAAAGGTGGCGAAGAAAATTAAACAAAATATCGACTGCGCGCGTGTGGCTGTCGTTGTTTTGGGCATGGAAGTACCCCATGCACACATCCATTTAATCCCCATTCAGAGCGAAAAAGATGTGGATTTCCACCGCGAAAAGCTCGTTTTAACGCCGGATGAGTTCCGCGAAATCGTCGATACAATCACCAAATAGGGGACTGTTTACAACTTTATAACTGATTGATTATGGGCCGAGTAGAGGTGTTAAAACCCTACTCGGCATCTTTGTATTTAACATAATGTTAGACGAACCAACCAATCACAAAATTTTTGTTCGATAAGGTGTGAAAATTCCTTCAAAACACCGAAATTGTGAGCAATTTTACATTTGTAATTACATTTGTAAATTGTTAATTCGAGTTAAATTGCCAACTGTAATTACAAAAGTAAATTAACAATGCTGTTGAAAACCTCTGAATTATACAAACGGAAAGTGGGGCAGTGGGGTAGCCCAACCACCCCGAAACACCCTTTTAGCTGCAAGTTCAATTATTAAATTTCAAAATATACATACCATATAACCAACAACTTACGAATTTTATATAAAGTAAAATAGTTGTTCAAGGGTGGTTTATGACTGATTTTGCATTTAGGTACAATATACCGCATATAAAGCGTATAATATAGTTGTTTTCAAGCGTTTTACACGATTTCATATAAAGTTAAATAGAGGTAATATCCAACGGCTGAATTTTACCATATTCAAACATTGACAGATGTAAACTTTATCAACAACGATTAACATTTTACAATTGTATAATTTTCTTGTTTTACAAAAGAAAAGTTTTTATATTTGTAAAAAATTAGCCATATGCAGCAAAAATTGCGTGATTTGATGACGAGCGAGCATTTGAAGTCGGGACAGCTCGCCGAAATGTTGGGCATCAACCCTGCCGGCATTTCGCACATCCTGGCCGGTCGCAACAAGCCGGGGTTCGATTTGTTGCAAAAAATCCTGCGTCGTTTCCCGCGGCTGAATCCCGATTGGTTGCTGCTCGATGAGGGGCCGATGTATCGCACCGAGGTCGAGGCTCCGCGCGCGGAGGCGACACGGAGCGAGGAGCCGCAGGTTGCAGCCACGCCCGAGCAGCCCGCCTCGCTCTTTGGTGCCGCAGCTCCCGCCGTCCCGTCGCCCGTTGCCGAACCGCAAACGCCCGCCTTGCCGACCGACCGGCGCACCGGACGGATTGCGCGCGTTGTCATCTTCTACGACGACCAGACCTTCGAGAGCTTCACCCCGAACAAGTGAGTTCGGCCAACGAGCTTGGACCACGCCCTGTTCGTTCCGGCATCCGTATAGCAAGCGCGATTACATTCAACACTGAACTTCGCAGCATGAAGAGACCGCAGCACGGCTCTTTTTATGCTGCGTAATTTTTGCGTATATCGACCGAGTGGTCAGGCTGTTTTCAAATACGCGATTCTCGGAGGGTTAAAATTTGACCCTTTGTGAGTGCATTTCCCGTGTTTGGCCAATGGTTTTTATTTTGCCAACTGTCAAAATCCCCGTCACACACTCCCCCAACCGCGCCTTATCTCAAAGTGAAATAATATTTACATTATGTTAAATTATATTTGGGAGCGGGGAAAAGTTTTACAACAAGGTGGGCTTCCATATCACGAACATAATAAATCGTACTCGGAGAAAAGCTAATAAATGCAACTCGACACGAGACAAAACAAACCAATGTAACTCATCTATATCAAACAAGTCCTCTCGACACAAAGCGCATAATGAGGTACATCTAAATCACGCAACCAACCATATTCTCTCTACGCAAAAAGAAAAATTCGGGTCGGGTTTGGGATTCTCGCAAAGAGTTACTACCTTTATGGTCACGAACAGTCACCACATCGGTTACGACACCGAACCGTTGCGGTCATAAACAAGCTACAAGAACAACACAGACAAGAAAGAAACATACATATAACTAATTGAGCTTTAGCTCTTATTCTCATTGCGGTAAAATCTGGTAAATTTTAATAGCTATACGGGAATAAGTTTTGGAAGTTCACGCCTCATGGCGTGGGCTATTCGTGCTTATTTGTATAGCAAGGTTTACCAGAGCCGTCCGCAATAAGTAAGCAAACGAGTAGTTTCACGCTTTTTTGTTGCAGTAGGGGCAAAGCCGCACACGCTACTACCCTACCATGGCCAACCAAAATCTCACCCAGGCAAAGAGTGCCAAGAACGACGAGTTCTACACCCAATACCACGATATCGAAAAGGAGGTCAATGCCTACCTCGAATACGACCCCGACACCTTCCGCGACAAGGTGGTCCTGCTTCCATGCGACGATCCCGAATGGAGCAATTTCACCAAATATTTTGCACAAAACTTTGAGCGATTGGGGCTTAAACGGCTCGTTAGCACCAGCTATGCCCCCGACAGCAAATTGATTAAGACTGCCTATCAACCCACCTTGTTCGAAACCAACGCACCCCAATTCGATGCCTCGAAGACACAAATCAAAGGTAAGATTTTCACCCTCGACAAGGACAAGACGGGCGATGGGCGCATTGATGTAAACGACCTCGAATGGCACTATTTGGAGGGGGACGGCGACTTCCGAAGCGAGGAAATCACGCGCCTGCGCAACGAGGCCGACATCATCGTAACGAACCCGCCCTTTTCGCTCTTCCGTGAATTCCTGGCATGGATTGTCGAGGCCGACAAAAAGTTTCTGATTATCGGGAATGTGAATGCAATTACCTACAAAGAGGTCTTTCCACTAATTTTGAGCAACCGCATATGGTTAGGGGAAAGTATTCATAGCGGAGATAGAGAATTTGGTGTGCCGGATGAATATCCATTGAAGGCCGCAGGTTGGCGCATTGACGACAAGGGTCATAAATTTATTCGTGTTAAGGGAGTTCGTTGGTACACCAACCTCGACCACGGACGACGACATCAACCGTTGCCGTTGATGACGATGGCGGACAACCTTAAATTCAGTAAGCACAAGGAGTTAAAGGGAAAAACCGCCTACGACCGCTACGACAATTACGATGCCATCGAAGTCCCCTACACCGATGCCATCCCCTCGGATTATGAGGGCGTTATGGGAGTACCGATTACTTTTTTTGATAAATACTGCCCCGAACAATTTGAGATAGTCGATGCAAATAAATATAGAAAAAATCCAACTGTTCCAATAAAACCATATGGCTTAATAAAGGATAAGGAGGCTTCTATTACGGAAATAGACGGAACGTCACGAATAACTTATCCTAGATTGTGTATCATCCGCAAAAAGCAATAACCTATGAAGACTATCCTACTGACCGGTATCACCGTGCGCGAGATTTGCGACGGTTTTGTCTATAACGAATTGGAGGGCAAGGGGTTGTTCGGCCTCGGCGGTCGGCTGACGATTCAACCCGAATACCAGCGCAACTACATCTACGCCGACGGCAAGAAGGATGTGGCGGTGATTGAATCGGTACTGAAAGGTTATCCGCTCGGCCTTATCTATTTCAACAAGGTGGCCGAAAATCGGTTTGAGGTACTCGACGGCCAGCAACGCATCACGAGCCTCGGCCGCTACCTGACGGGCAAATTCGCCATCAAGGACGACAATGACATTCCGCAGTATTTCAGCGGATTGGCCGAAGACCTGCAACAAAAGATTCTCGAAACAAAACTCCTCATCTACGAATGCGAGGGGACGGAGAGCGAAATCAAGGAGTGGTTCAAGACCATCAACATTGCCGGCATTCCGCTCAACGAACAGGAGCTGCGCAATGCCATCTTTTCAGGGCCATTCGTGACCCGATGCAAGGAGGTGTTCAGCAACAGCAACAATGCCAACATCCAAAAGTGGAGTGCCTATATCTCCGGTGCGGTCAATCGCCAGGATTACCTCGAATGTGCGCTCGATTGGGTCTGCAAAGGTCGTATCGAACACTACATGAGCCAACATCGCTACGATAAGACCACGAACGAAATTGTATGCTATTTCAACACCGTAATTGATTGGATTTCATCCGTTTTCTTGGATGTAGAGAGCGAAATGCGCGGTTTGGAGTGGGGACGGCTCTACGAAACCTACCACGCAACGCCCTACGACGCCCAGCACCTTTCGCAACGTGTGCAGGAACTCTATGCCGACCCCTATGTCAAGAATCGCAAGGGGATTTTCGAGTATCTCTTGGGTGGCGAGGTGCAAACCTCCCTGCTTCAGGTGCGTGTCTTTGACGAGGCAACCAAAAAGAGTGTCTATAAACAGCAGACCCTGCAAGCCGAGCAGGAGGGAGTATCGAATTGTCCGCTCTGCGCCCTCGGCCACGAGGCTAACCGCACCAAGATTTGGAAAATCGGCGATATGGATGCCGACCATGTAACGGCTTGGAGCAAAGGAGGAGCTACGGATATTCACAACTGCCAGATGCTCTGCAAATCGCACAACCGCGCCAAGGGAAACCGATAAAAAAAACACCTCAAAGCGTTTAGGGCCTTGAGGTGATTTTATAGTAAATTATTCAAACGGGGTTAGAAAGTCGTAATCGTGCGGCAGCGAATCGTTACGCTCGTTACGGCATAGTTGGCTCCCGTATCGGGTTTCTCGAACAATACGGCACCCATCATTTGCGTCCAGCTGGTCGGCAAACTCGTCAGCGTGGATGAGGTGTAGCCCGAATCCCAATCACCCGTCAGGGTAAACTGCACACCCCCGTTGGCAACCATGGCCGTATTGAGTTGAGGAGCCACACGAGCCAGTACGCGCAACTCGTCCACGGCCGGAATATACCAAACGCTGCTCTTGGGAGGCATCGGATAGTAGGAGCTATAGGTAGCACCCGAAGCCCAAAGTTGCGCCTTGTTATAGAGGCCATCGGTGTAGCTGGTGCAGTTATCGAGGTAGTTCGAGGTACCATAGCCATAATAGCCCTGGTACTCGGTGAGCGAGACGATTTTACCATGCTGTCCCGTGGCATCTACCTCATAAACAATGCCTTTCACCGTGCCGTTCTCGTACAAATCGCCCACCTCATAGATGCGGCCATTGGCGGCATAGGTCACGGCCGCGATGCTGCTCATCACCGAGCGACGTACCGAGAGCGTGAAATCGGAGGCCTGAAGGGTCATCGTATTGCGCTCCGAATCCTGAATCACAAACTTAATTCCCGTGTAGTCACCCTCGGGGACAGCCAAATAAAAGGAGGTCACGCAACGGGGCGACAACGTAGCCGAAAGGCCGGTCAGCGAGACCGTCGAGGCCCCCTCGCGCAGGGTGGTCACTACCCCACTTTCGCTCACTTCGGCCTGCATCGTACCGCTCACGAAATCGCCATCCAGGGCTTCGAAGGTAATCTTCTCGATGGTGGCCGAGCCGAGCAACTGCAAACGTACCAGGCCGCATAAGTTCTTGAACGAAAAGTTCTTACCATCCTCGCTATATGCAGCCATCGGGGCATATTCCAACAGGTAATCGGCACCCGAATAAATTTGTTCCGACGGCAAATCCAGGCTCAACACCCCCTCGGTGTATTGAGTCGAAGCCATATAGGGATAATAGGCCACATAGGCACCTGCGGTCAGCGAAGCGGTTCCCGAAAAGGTCACCGACGGACCACTTTGCGAGGTGGTAAACAGCTTGTTATTCACCCCCGAACCATAGACACCAATCATATCACCCGCCACCCACGAGGTTTTATATCCGTCGTCGGTCGCCTCACCCAGCGTGGTACGGCTGGCGTTGTCAATCGTTGCTTGGAGCGTATAAAGTGATTCTGCATCCGGCTCTACGCCCGTTTCGGAGCAGGCACCCATGGCAAACAAAAGGCCCATCATCAGAGCCAAAAAGCTATATTTTTTCATCTTCATTCTCTTTTATTAGGTTCTTACTCATCCCAATCGGGCGTTACCTCTTCCTCTTTCCAATCCTCGGTCGATGCAGCAAAGCCACACTCCACGCAGATTTCAAGCACCTCATTCACAGGGGCCTCGTAGGCCTCCTTTAAGCTCGTTTTCTTCATGTTTTGTTTATTGTTTTTAGGGTTATGTTCGCCTTCAAACAATAAAAAACGCAGGCTAAACCTATTTATCCGTATCTGAGGCCTTCGCATTGCCCACCACCAAATAAATGAGTAAAGCCCACGTATGAAACGTGAGCGTCGTGCTTTACTCGTGGTGGTGTTGAAAGTTGCGAAGTTTCAGATACCGGAATAAAAGCTAACGCTTTTTATTGTTCACATGTCGTCTCCCCGCAAGGAAACGTCACAAAATTACGCTTTTATAGGAATAATTCAAAGCAAAAAAGAGAAAATCGCACAACCGCGCCAAGGGGAATCGGTAATCAACGAGGATATCCGACCAATCATAAAAATGAAACTACCCCCGTCAGAAACAGATCTGACGGGGGTATTTTATTAAAACAGAGCCTGGTTAGGCGGCGTTATCTACCCTACTATTTTGTAGGCCGATAATCAAACACATCGTCGAGGCTCTTCCAGTCGGCATCGGTGACCGTGCCGGTGATGCCCTTGTAGTTGAAGACCATCTTGCCCTCGGTCTTCATGCGAATCGAGCAATCTACCCCACTGCGCTTGAAGTCGGCATCGCCTAAGTTCTGTTCGCGGAACCACTTATACTCCGTGCGGGCGCGGTCGGAGAGTTTGTCGGGGACAAAGCGCATGAGGCGTTGGAAGGTCTTGAGCGAGATGGTAAAGTTCATCGCGCTGTTCGACTTGCTCTCCACGCGAATCTTGGTATTGTTGGCCGCCATGAGGCTCATCGAACCAACCACCAGCAGCAGGGTCAAAAGCAGTTTTTTCATTTTTTTCTATCTTTAAGTCTCTACAAAGCTACGCACTTGCGACGAAAAGTGCAAATTTCGGGGTAAAATTCGTATCTTCGCAGCGTGAAACGATACCTTATATATATAGCATCGCTCCTCGCAGTCGTCGCCTGCACAGCACCTCGTCCGGTCGGCGACTCGACGACCATCTACGTCTCGATTGCCCCCCTGCGGTCGCTCGTCGAGGCCATCACGGAGCAGGATTTTGCGGTCGAAGTGCTGGTTCCCGCCGGTGCATCGCCTGAAAATTTCGAGCTGTCGCCCAAGCAATACATCGCGCTGAACGAGGCGCAATGGGTCTTTTCGACGGGGCTTATCGAGTTTGAGCAGGCCCTGCTCCACAAGCTCCCTGCCAAGGAGCGGGTCATCGACCTCCACACCGGCATCGAGCTGTTGGCCGGTTCGTGCAGCCACAACCACGGCCACGACCACACGCACACGCACGCCCACGGCATCGACCCCCACATCTGGACCTCGCCCCGCGCCCTGCGCCAAATGAGCGAAAACCTCTATCAGGCCATCCACGAGCGATACCCCGACTCGGTGCGTTATGAGCAGAATTTCAACCGCTTGCAGGAGCAGTTAGCGGCACTCGACCACCGCGCCGAGGAGCAAATCCGCACCTCCGGCACCCGCGCCTTCATCATCTACCACCCCGCCCTTTCGTACTACGCCCGCGACTACGCGATACGCCAAATCGCCATCGAGGAGGAGGGCAAAGAGCCATCGGCCAAGCGGTTGGCGGAGCTGATTCGCACGGCCCACGCGGAGGGGCTTCACGCGGTGCTGGTGCAGCGCCAATTCCCCCGCTCGAGTGTCGAGGCCGTGGCCGAGGATATGGAGGCCGAGGTAATCGAATTTGACCCCCTGGCGGAGGATGTAATCGAAAACATCGACCACATCACGAAGATAATCACCCGAAAATGAAACTATTAGAGCTACATAACGTCAGCGTAGGCTACGAGGGGTATGAGGCCCTGCATGAGGTCAATCTCACAATCGACTCGGCAGATTTTCTGGGCATCATCGGCCCCAACGGAGGCGGCAAGACGACCCTCGTGAAGGCCATCCTGGGGGCTGTACCCTACACGGGAAAAATCGACTACGCCCCCGAGTTGTTCGACGGCCGTGAGCGGCTGATCGGCTACATGCCCCAGCTCACGGAGTTCGACCGCGCCTTCCCCATCTCGGTCGAGGAGGTGGTATTGTCGGGGTTGCAGGGACGGCGCGGATTCCGCCACCGCTACACGCGCAGCGACCGCGAGAAGGCACGTCGGCTGCTGACCGAAAACGGCATCGGGGAGCTGGCCGCGCGCCCCATCGGGGAGGTCTCGGGCGGCCAGATGCAACGCGCCCTGCTCTGTCGGGCGGTGATTTCCGACCCGCGGCTGCTGATTCTGGACGAGCCTACGAACTTTGTCGATAACCGCTTCGAGCATGAACTCTACCACACGCTCCGCGAACTGAACGCGAGGATGGCGATTTTGGTGGTATCGCACGATGTGGGTACCATTACGAGTGTCGTGAAGGAGATTGTCTGCGTGAATCGGCAGGTGCATCGCCACCACTCGAACATCATCACCCCCGAGCAATTAGAGAACTACAACTGCCCGATTCAGATTCTTACGCACGGCCACATTCCCCACACCGTGCTGGAGCATCACCCGGGAGACGGATGTTGTGAATGATTTGAAAATCAAATCATTCACAACAATTAAAAATTAAAAATTAGGGGGGGGGCGAGAAAGGGGATTAAAGGAGACTAAAGGCAACTAAAGGAGGCTAAAGGATAAGGCAAAGAAAAAGGAGGGCGCAGGACCCTCCTTTGCTGTAATACCGAAAATTGCTTATCGCCCGCGAGAAGTAATTTTCTGCGAAAGGCTCTCTAAACGAGCTATTTTTAGGGGTAATGATGCCAAAAGTGGCGCTTTTTGAGTTTTAAATGTGGGGCGAGAAACG
>X42_Goitered_Gazelle__coassemble_41_pt1 | contig 39876 bp, 26 predicted proteins | sample X42_Goitered_Gazelle__metabat2_low_PE_007 | metagenome-assembled genome bin X42_Goitered_Gazelle
CAAATAAACAGCTACTTATATTTTGACCCAAGCGCCGCTTTTGGCATCATTACCGCGTTTGTTACTCGGCCACGGGAGCCTCCTCTACGGCGAGGTTCATCGTGACATTCTCATACGAAATCGGGTCGCAGAGGCCCGAAATCGACTCCTCCTTCTCCAGGTTGTTGAACTCGCAATCCTTGACATAGATGTTGTGGATGTTCGAGAGGTTTTCCAGCGCGGTTACGCAGACACCGTAGCGGCTCTTCTGGCTCGTTACGTTCTCCAGATAGACATCCTGCACGGTGGGGTAGAAGGTGGCATCGCCTACGCTCTTCTGGTCGTAGATGAGGTTGATTTTCAGCACCGACTCCTTGCACTGGCCGACCGTCACGTTGCGCACATAGATATGCTCGATTACACCACCGCGGCGGGCGTTGGTCTTGATGCGGATGGCGCGGTCCAGCTCGGGCGAATCCATCACGCAGTTCTCCACGAAGAGGTTCTTGTAGCCGCTGCCAATCTCGCTGCCGACTACCACACCGCCGTGGCCGTTCTTCATCTCGCAGTTGCGGACAATCATGTTCTGGCTCGGGATGGGGAAGGCGCGGGCATCGCCGTCGCGGCCCGACTTGATGGCGATGCAGTCGTCGCCCGTGTTGAAGTAGCAATCCTCAATCAGCACATAGTTGCACGACTCGGGGTCGCAACCGTCGCCGTTCGGGCCGTCGTTGTTGAACTTCACGTCGCGCACGGTGATGTTCTCGCAGAATACGGGGTGCAGGTTCCAGAAGGGCGAGCGAATCATCGTCACACCCTCGATCAGGATGTTCTTACACTCGAAGGGGCTGACCAGCTGGGGGCGCATGCCGTAGCCGTGGCCCATGACACGCTCCTCGATGGGCTTCTTCTCGTCCATCCATACCTGGAGCAGGGGACGGCCGTAACGCTGCGTGTTGCGGCGCTCCTTCTCCCAATCGGTCTCCACGTTCCAGACCATCGACCACCAATTCTTGAGCGAGGCACCGCCGTCGAGCGTACCCTGACCCGTCACGGCGATATTCTCCTGCTGGAAAGCATAAATCATCGGCGAGTAGTTGATGCAGTCCATACCCTCCCAGCGCGTGCGCACCAGGGGATAGTGGTCCAGGTTGTCCGAGAAGAGCAGCGTAGCCCCCTCCTCGAGGTGCAAATCGACATTCGAAAGGAGCGTCAGCGCACCCGTGAGCCAGGTACCGGCCGGCACGATGACATGGCCGCCGCCGGCCTCGTTACAGGCCTTGATGGCTGCGTTGATGGCGTCGTGGCTGGCAACCTCCGGCTGGGCGCCGTAGTCACGGATATCGAAGGTGGCATCCGCAAAGGTCGGGGCAACGATTTTGGCCTCGATGGCGGGGTAAACCTCGGCCCAGGCCTTCTCGCTCGGCGACTGGGGCGCGCAGGCAACAGCGAGCAACGCTACGAGCGGTAAAAAGAGTTTTAGATTCTTCATTTGTTTGGCGTTTAATTGGTTTTGCTTTCAAAGATACAAAAAATCATAGAAAAGCACACTGCTTGGTTAAATTTATAAATAAATTCGACAATTTTTCATATCTTTGTTTGGGTTAATTTTAATAATATTGCAAGAGTAAAATCAAAAAAACAGATAAGATGGAGAAATTAAGAGGCATTATTCCGCCGATGATCACCCCGCTGAAGGGTAACAACGAATTGGATTGCGAGGGTACCGTGCGCCTCGTCGAGCATATGCTGAAGGGTGGCGTACACGCCCTCTTTATTCTGGGTACGACGGGTGAGGCCCAGAGCCTTACCTATGAGCTGCGCTATCAGTTCGTGGAGCTGGTGCTGAAGCAGGTTGCCGGCCGCGTGCCGGTCCTGGTCGGTGTGACCGATACGTCGCTCGACGAGAGTGTCCGCCTGGCCGAGCATGCCAAGCGTTGCGGCGCGGTGGGCGTGGTGGCTGCCGCCCCCTACTACTTTGCCGCCTCGCAGCAGGAGCTGATTGAGTACTATACGGCCCTGGCCGATGCCCTCCCGCTGCCCCTCTACCTCTACAACATGCCCTCGCACGTCAAGGTCTTCCTGGAGGCCAAGACCGTGGCCGCGCTGGCTGCCCACCCCAACATCGTGGGTCTGAAGGATTCGTCGGCCAACATGAACTACTTCGAGACGCTCATTTACCTGCTGGGCGGTCGGGAGGATTTCTCGCTCTATGTGGGTCCCGAGGAGCTGACCGGCGAGTGTGTCCTGATGGGTGCCGACGGCGGTGTGAATGGCGGTGCCAACATCTTCCCCGAACTCTACGTCGAGATGTTCGATGCCGCCGAGGCGGGCGATTTGCAGCGCGTGCGCGAGTTGCAACGTCGCATCATGCAGATCTCCGGCTCGATTTACACGGTCGGCAAGTACGGGTCGAGCTACCTGAAGGGTGTGAAGTGCGCCCTGTCGCTGCTCGGCATCTGCGACGACTACCTCTCGTGGCCCTACCGCAAGTTCCGCACCGAGGAGCGCGAGAAGATTCGCCTGGCCCTGCAGGAGCTGGGTGCGTTGTAGCCCCCCCCTGCCACCCAAAGACCAACCAAACCGCACCAACTGAAAACTGCACACCATGGGAATCACCTGGATAGATTACCTGATATTCTTCGCCTTTGTGGCGGGTGTCGTCCTCTTCGGCTGTTCGTTCTACTTCCGTAGCAGCCGCGGAGCGGCCGCCTTTACCAAGGCCGAGGGCAAGCTCCCCGCGTGGGTCGTGGGTATGTCGATTTTCGCCACCTTCGTCTCCTCCATCTCGTTCCTCGGTCTGCCCGGCCAGGCCTATGCCGGCAATTGGAATCCCTTCGTCTTTTCGCTCTCGATTCCGATTGCCACCTACCTGGCGGCCAAGATTTTCATCCCCCTCTACCGCAGCGTAAACAGCGTTTCGGCCTACCACTACCTGGAGCTGAAGTTCGGCTATTGGGCGCGTTGCTATGTGGCCGTCTGCTACCTCCTGACGCAGCTGGCCCGCACCGGCTCGATTCTGCTGCTGCTGGCCCTGCCGCTCAACACGATGTTCGGCTGGGATGTCGAGACCATCATCATCTGGACGGGTGTGCTGACACTGCTCTACTCCCTGATGGGCGGTATTGCGGCCGTGATGTGGACCGATGCCATCCAGGGCATCATCCTCATCCTGGGTGCCGTGGCGTGTGCCGTGCTTTTGACCTGCTCGATGCCCGAGGGGCCTCGACAGCTCTTCTCGATTGCCGCCGAGCATGGGAAATTCTCGCTCGGCTCGTTCGGGGCCTCGCTCGTTGAGCCGACCTTCTGGGTGGTGATGATTTACGGTCTGTTTACCAATATGCAGAACTACGGCATCGACCAAAACTATGTCCAGCGTTACATGACGGCCAAATCGACGGGCGAGGCGGTGAAATCGACCCTGTTCGGTTCGCTGCTCTATGTCCCCGTGTCGCTCATCTTCGTCTATATCGGCACGGCCCTGTTTGCCTACTACACGGCACAGCCTGATTTGCTGCCTGCCGCGACGGCCTCGGACAAGGTCTTCCCCTGGTTCATCGTGCATGGGCTGCCCACGGGTCTGACGGGTCTGGTGATTGCCTCGCTCTTCTCGGCCGGTATGTCCACCATCTCGACCTCGATTAACTCGGCCGCCACCATCGTGCTGACCGACTTCGTGCAACGCTTCGCCAAGCAGCCTTTGACCGAGCGCAAGAATATGACGGTTCTCTACATCGCCTCGTTCCTGGTGGGTGGTCTGGGTATCCTGATGGGGTTGGCGATGATGCACATCGACGGCGTGCTGGATGCCTGGTGGAAGCTCGCCTCGATTTTCAGCGGCGGTATGCTGGGCCTCTTCCTGCTGGCCCTGGCCTGCCGAAAGCCCAACCGCACGGCCTCGATTTTGGGCGTGGTGGTCGGCCTTTTGGTCATCGCCTGGATGAGCCTCTCGCCCTTCATCAACGAGGGGCAGCCCTTCTATGCGTTCCGCTCGCAGCTCCATACCTACCTCACGATTGTCCTCGGCACGACGGCTATCTTCGTGGTGGGCTTTGTTTTGACAAAACTTTTGAAGAGCAAAGAGGAAAGAGCAAAGAGTGATTAGAAGAGCAAAGAGGAAAGAGCAAAGAGTGATTGAAGAGAAAAGAGAAGAGAGCAAAGAGCGAAGCGACCAAGCCTCTGCCCAAGGCGGGGGTTTGGGGGTGGGTGAAATCTGCAAACGCCGCCACGGCGGCGGATACGGTGTTGATTAGAAAACATAACATAAATCAATCAATCAATTAGTATTCCTATGAAAAACTATCCTAAAATTGGTATTCGTCCTGTGATTGACGGTCGTCGCCGTGGTGTGCGCGAGTCGTTGGAGCAGAAGACGATGGGCATGGCCGAGTCGGTTGCCAAATTCTATTCCGAGAACCTGCGCTACACGGACGGCACGCCCGTGCAGTGTGTGATTGCCGATACGACCATCGGTGGTGTGGCCGAGGCTGCCGCTTGCGCCGCCAAGTTCCGCGACAACAACGTGGGTGCCGTCCTCTCGGTGACCCCCTGCTGGTGCTACGGCACGGAGACGATTGATATGGACCCCCTGATGCCCAAGGCCATCTGGGGCTTCAACGGTACGGAGCGTCCGGGTGCCGTCTATCTGGCTGCCGCCCTGGCTGCCCATACGCAGAAGGGGTTGCCCGCCTTCGGCATCTATGGCCGTGATGTGCAGGATGTGGAGGATATGTCGATTCCCGAGGATGTGCAGGAGAAGCTCCTCCTGTTCGGTCGCGCTGCCGTGGCCGTGATGCAGATGAAGGGGCAGTCCTACCTCTCGATCGGCTCGGTGTCGATGGGTATTGCCGGCTCGACCTGCAACCCCGACTTCTTCCAGGAGTACCTCGGCATGCGCAACGAGTATGTCGATGAGACGGAGATTCTGCGCCGCATGGATTTGGGCATCTACGATCAGGAGGAGTTCGAGAAGGCCATGCAGTGGGTAGAGCAGTACTGCAAGCCCAACGAGGGTCAGGACTTCAACCGCGAGGACCTCATCTACAACCGCGAGGAGAAGGACAAGAATTGGGAGTTCGTCGTTAAGATGATGCTTATCATGCGCGACCTGATGCAGGGCAACAAGAAGCTCACGGAGATGGGCTTCGAGGAGGAGGGCTGCGGCCACAACGCCATCGTGGGCGGTTTTCAGGGTCAGCGTCAGTGGACCGACTGGAAGCCCAACGGCGACTTTGCCGAGGCGATGCTCAACTCGTCGTACGACTGGAACGGCATGCGTGAGCCGGTCATCCTGGCCACGGAGAACGATACGCTGAACGGTGTTTCGATGCTCTTGATGAAGCTCCTTACGAACCGCTCGCAGATGTTTGCCGACGTGCGCACCTATTGGTCGCCCGAGGCTGTGGAGCGTGTGTCGGGCATGAAGCTCGAGGGCAAGGCTGCCGGCGGTATCATCCACCTCATCAACTCGGGTGCCTGCACGCTCGATGCTACGGGCCAGCAGTCGGACGAGGAGGGCAACCCCACGATGAAGCCCTTCTGGGAGATTACGGAGGAGGAGAAGAACAAGTGCCTGGCCGCCACGACCTGGTATCCGGCCGACCGTGGTTACTTCCGCGGTGGCGGTTACTCGTCGCACTTCCTCACGCGCGGTGAGATGCCGATGACCATGTGCCGCCTGAACTTAGTGAAGGGCCTGGGTCCCGTGATGCAGATTGCCGAGGGTTGGGCCGTGAATACCGACCCGCACATCTTCAAGGTGATCAACGAGCGCACCGACCGCACCTGGCCGACCACCTGGTTCGCTCCGCGCCTGACGGGTGAGGGCAACTTCAAGGATGTCTATTCGGTGATGAACAACTGGGGTGCCAACCACGGTGCCATCAGCTACGGCCACATCGGTGCCGAGCTGATTACCCTCTGCTCGATGCTCCGCATCCCCGTATGTATGCACAACGTCGATGAGGATAAGATTTTCCGTCCCTCGGCTTGGGCTGCCCACGGCATGGATAAGGAGGCCGCCGACTATCGCGCTTGCGAGAACTACGGTCCTATCTACAAGTAAATTTAGAATGTAGAGTTTAGAATGTAGAATTTAGAATGTAGAGTTTAGAATTATAAATTCATTATTCAAATTCACTCTTTCGAATGGGGGTTGTGGCGATGCTGCAACCCCCATTTGTTTGTGTTGGGCTTTTCTTCGGTAGCTTCGGTAGTCGCATGGCCTTGTCGGCCCCTTCTAATTTAATGTTTAATTCTTCATTTTTTAGTCAAAAAAAGCAATGCTTTTTCCGTGGCTTTTCGTAACTTTGTAAAATACGAAGAACTACACCTATGAAAACCATTTTGCGCACCATAACGCTGACCGTTGTAACGCTCTTTGTCGCCTTTTCGGCCCTCGGCCAATCGCTCGAGGAGGCCTTCCGAAACCCGCAGGGGGATGCCAAACCCTGGACACTTTGGTATTGGATGTATGGAGCCGTCTCGGAGGAGGGGGTGCGTGAGGATTTGCGCTCGATGGCCGAGGCGGGGTTGGGCGGTGCCTACCTCGTGACGATTCGTTCGAGCAACGATACGCGCGGCATCCCCTTTGGGGGCGATGCCGACCAGCTGAGCGACAATTGGTGGCAGCGTGTGGCGGCCGCCTTCGTCGAGGCCGACAAGCTCGGCTTGCAGCTCGGCGTCCACATCTCGGACGGATTTGCCCTGGCCGGAGGCCCCTGGATTTCGCCCGCCGAGTCGATGCAGAAGGTCGTCACGCACGAAACCGCTGTCGAAGGGGGTCGGGAGTTGCGCCTGACACTTCCCAAGCCGGCCCACAACGAGCACTACTACGAAGATATCGCCCTGCTGGCCCTGCCCCAAAAGGGGTTCGCCCTTGCGACTGCGAAACCGACCCTCCGTTGCGAAAACCTCACCCCCTCGGCCACCGAGAAGCAGCGCGTTTCGGTCGATGAGAAGGGGGTGATTCGTGCCGGTGCGCCCTGCCGCCTGATTTACACCTTCGCGGAGCCGATTACGGTCTATAATCTCGAAATCATCCTCACGGGCAACAACTACCAGGCTCACCGTCTGCGCATTAGCGCGCGGGGTGAGGATGGCGCGCTCAACTTTGTCACGCAGCTCGAACCCGCCCGCCACGGCTGGCAAAATACCGACTACCAATCCACTCACGCCATACCGCCCACCTCGAGCCGCGAGTTTGTCTTGGAGTGGACCCCCGACGGGAGTGAGCCGGGGTCGGAGGATTTGGATGCCGCCAAGTGGGCCCCCAACCTCAAAATCAAGGAGGTGAAGTTCGGCACCACACCCCGCATCCACCAATGGGAGGGCAAGGCCGGCTATGTATGGCGCGTGGCCCGCTCCACGGGCGACGAGGTGGCCGATACAGGCTGCTACCAACTCGACGAGGTGATTGACCTGACGGCCTCGCTGCGCGGTGACGAGCTTTGCTGCACGCTCCCCGCGGGTGCATGGCGCATCCTGCGCATCGGCCACACCTCGACCGGCCACACCAACGCCACGGGCGGTGCAGGTCGCGGTCTGGAGTGCGACAAATTCAGCCGTACGGCTGTCTCCAAGCAGATTGACAATTGGTTCGGTCGGGTCTATCACACGATGGATGCCGAGGTGGTAAAGCGGGTGCTGAAGGTCCTCTATGTCGATAGTTGGGAGTGCGGTTCGCAGAATTGGAGCGAGGAGTTTGCGGCCGAATTCAAGGCCCGACGGGGGTACGATTTGATGCCCTGGCTGCCCCTCTTTGCCGGTGTGCCGATGGTGTCGGCCGAGCGGTCGGAGCAGGTCTTGCGCGATGTGCGTGAGACGATTGGCGAGCTGATTCACGATGTCTTCTTCGATGTGCTGGCCGCGAAGGCCGACGAATACGGCTGCCGCTTCACGGCCGAGAGCGTAGCTCCGACCATGATTAGCGACGGCATGTACCACTACGACAAGGTCGATTTGCCGATGGGCGAGTTCTGGCTCAACAGCCCCACGCACGACAAGCCGAACGATATGTTGGATGCCATCAGCGGCGGTCGTGTCTATGGCAAGCGCGTGATTTCGGCCGAGGGCTTTACCGCTGTGCGCGGTGTGTGGGAGGAGACCCCGAAGATGCTCAAACCGCTCCTGGACCGCAACTACGCCCTGGGTCTAAATCGCCTGGTCTATCATGTCTATACCCACAACCCCTGGGCGAATCGCAAGCCGGGCATGACCCTCGACGGCATCGGCCTCTTCTTCCAGCGCGACAATACCTGGTTCAAGCACGGAGCGCGAGGGATGAACGACTACGCTGCGCGTTGTCAGGCGTTGCTGCAATATGGTCTGCCGGTGGTCGATGTGGCCGTCTTTACGGGCGAGGAGATGCCGCGCCGCTCGATTCTGCCCGAACGGCTTGTGCCGATGTTGCCCGGTCTGTATGGCGCGGAGCGGGTTGCCGAGGAGCAGGTGCGCCTCAAGAATGAGGGGCAACCCATGCGCACGAAGCCTGTGGGTGTGAAACATTCGGCCAACATGGCCGACCCCGAAAAGTGGGTGAACCCCTTGCGCGGCTACGCCTACGACTCGTTCAATCGCGATGCCCTCGTGCGCCTTGCGGAGGTGAAAGATGGGCGCATGGTGCTGCCCGGTGGGGCTTCGTATCGGGTCTTTGTGGTGCCGCAGGCGCGCCCGATGAACCCCGCAACCCCGCTTTCGGAGGAGGTCAAAGCCAAAATCGAGGCGTTGAAGCAGGGTGGGGTGGTTGTGATTGAAACGCCCTACACAGAGGAGGATTTTTCGCCCTATGATCTGGCGCGTGATGTGGTGGTGCCGGCCGATGTGGCCTGGACACACCGCCGCGATGCGGAGCGCGATACCGATATCTACTTCCTCTCGAACCAGCGGCAGGAGCTGCGCCACCTTACCGCCTCGTTGCGTGTGTCGGGGCGCGTACCCGAACTTTGGAACCCGATGACGGGCGAAATCCGCGATGCCGCCTCGTGGCGCGAGGGGACAGGGCGCACGGAGGTCGATTTGACCCTCGACGGGGGTGAGTCGCTCTTTGTGGTCTTCCGTCGTGCCGGTGCGCCGCAAACGGCACAGGCCGAACGGTCGCACATCGAGCCGCTCGATGTGACCTCCGATTGGTGGCTGACCTTTGACCTGGGCGACGAGGGGGTACGCACCGAGCGCACCCGCACCCTCTACGACTGGACGACCCACCCCGAGTGGCGCATCCGCCACTTCTCGGGTACGGTGACCTACCGCACCACCTTCCGCTACCGCAAACGGGGCGACAGGGTGCTGCTCCATCTGCCCGAGGTGTATGATGTGGCGGCCGTGAAGCTCAACGGCGAGCTGTGCGGCATACGTTGGACCGCCCCCTATGTGGTCGATGTGACCGAGGCGGTGCAGCGGGGTGAGAACCAACTCCTTATCGAGGTGCAGAACTGCTGGGCCAACGCCCTGCAAGGGGCCGATGCGGGCCAAGCCCCCTATCGTCACATCTGGACCAACGCCCCCTATCGTCGCAAAGAGCAGACCTTGCTGCCGGCCGGTCTGGTGGGCGAGCTGAAGATAGAGACCCTGCGCACCAACTAACCAAGCCAATAATAAAAAATCAACCGATATGAAACTGCAAAATCTTTGGCTCACGCTTGTAGCCGCGATGCTGGCCCTCACGGCCGAGGCGGAGGTAAAACTCCCCGCCTTCTTTATGGACAACATGGTGCTTCAACAGCAGACCACGGCCCGCCTGTGGGGTACGGCCACCCCGAAAAAGGTGGTGACCGTCAAGGCCTCGTGGAGCGATACGGCGTACACGGCGAAGGCCGACAAGGAGGGCCGCTTTATGGTCGAACTGCCCACCATCGAGGCGGGTGGCCCCTACGAAATCACCCTCTCGGACGGCGAGGAGCTGACCCTACGCAACGTAATGCTGGGCGAGGTGTGGATTTGCTCGGGCCAATCGAATATGGAGATGCCGATGAAGGGCTTTAAGAACCAGCCCGTCGAGAACGGCAACCTCGATGCCGCACGCGGTACGAATCCCAACATCCGCCTCTTCACCGTGAAGCGCAACGCCACGATTTCGGAGGTGGAGGATGTCACAGGCAAGTGGGAGGAGGCCAAGCCCCTCTCGATTCGGGATTTCTCGGCCACGGCCTACTACTTCGGCCGCATGGTCGAGGAGGTGCTGGATGTCCCCGTGGGGCTGATTTGTGTCGCCTGGGGCGGCTCGGCTTGTGAGGCCTGGATGACCCCCGAGATGCTTGAGGCCTTCCCGCAAGTGAAGCTCCCCGCCACGCAGGAAGAGGTCGATAAGACACAGCAGCGTTGCCCGACGGCCCTCTGGAACGGTATGTTGCGCCCGCTGGTGGGGATGGCCATGCGCGGTGTGATTTGGTACCAGGGGTGCGACAACTGGAATCGTGCCTACTACTATGCCGACCTGCACGCCACGATGATTCGCGGTTGGCGCGAGAAGTGGGGCATCGGCGATTTCCCCTTCTACTACTGCCAGATTGCCCCGTTCGATTACGATATCATCACCGGTGTCGGCCAGCCGCGCTACAACTCGGCCTACCTGCGTGAGCAGCAGGCCAAGGTGGAGCATATGGTCCCCAACTCGGGCATGGCCGTTCTGCTCGATGTGGGCATGGAGCGCGGCATCCACCCCTACGACAAGCGTACCCCGGGTGAGCGTCTGGCCCTCCATGCACTGAACAAGACCTACGGCATCGAGGGCATCTATTGCGATGCACCCATCTATAAGGGCATCGAAATCAAAGGCAACGTGGTGGAGGTTTCGTTCGACCGCTCCTCGATGTGGATTTCGTGTAAGCACGGCTTCGAGTCGAAGTGCTTCGAGGTGGCCGGAGAGGACCGCGTATTCTACCCCGCCAAGGCCGAGGTGAAGCAGAAGAAGATGATTGTCAGCTCGGAGCAGGTGCCGAACCCCGTGGCCGTGCGCTACGGCTTTAAGGATTGGTGCGTGGGCGACCTCTATGGTTCGGACGGCCTGCCGATTTCCTCATTCCGTTCGGACGATTGGCCCGACCCCGCCCCGATTAAAGAGTAAAGAGCGAAGAGCAAGATGAAAAAGATACTGACGCTGGTGCTGCTCATGGCATCGGTGGTTGCGTGGGCGCAGCCGGCCGATTACAGCTGGACAACCCAAAGCAAGAACTCCTCGGAGTCGATGCCGCTGGGCGGTGGCGATGTGGGGTTGAACGTATGGGTCGAGCAGGGCGACCTGCTCTTCTACATCACGCGCAGCGGGTCGTATGACGAACATAACACGCTCCTCAAGGCGGGACGTGTGCGCCTGAAGATTGTTGATGGAGCCTCGCAAGCCCCCTTTAAGCAGACCCTGCGCCTGTCGAAAAGCGAAATGGTGGTCTCGCTGGCGGGGGCGGAGATTCTGCTCTGGGTCGATGCCTTCCGTCCGGTGATTCATGCCGAGGTGAGCGGTGCAAAGCCCTTCATCTGCGAGGTGAGCTACGAGAATTGGCGCCACGAGGCGCGCCCCTACCGCAAAAACGAGGGACGACAATCCTCGCACAAGTGGCGCAAGCCGACCGATTTAGTCACCTCGGCCGATGTCATCTCCCCCGATGCAGAGGGTGTGACCTTCTACCACCACAATCCGGCCGAGACCCTCTTCGACCGCACGGTCGAGGTGGAGGGGTTAGAGGCCGTGAAGGGGGAGCTGTGGAATCCCCTCGCACACCGCATCGCGGGCGGTCGCCTTTGGAGCCGGGAGCTGCGCTTTGTCGGGACGGAGGAGGATACCTACCTCTCGACCAACCACCGCGCCTGGCGGTTCCGCACCCCGCAGCCGATGCGTCGCCAGGGCTTCATGATTGCCCTGCACAACGACCAGACGCCCGATGCGACGTTGTGGCACGAGGGGTTGCAAAAGACCCTCGCGGAGGCCGAGCGGAAGGGAGCCAAAGCCGAGACGGAGCGTTGGTGGGCCGACTTTTGGCAGCGCAGCTGGATCGAGGGGTCGGGCGAGAGCGAGGAGATTACGCGCAACTACACGCTCTTCCGCTATATGTTGGGTTGCAACCGCACGGGCAGCGACCCGACGAAGTTCAACGGCGGTCTGTTTACCTTCGACCCCGAATTTGTCCAGCCCGACCAGACCTTCACGCCCGACTTTCGAAATTGGGGCGGTGGCACGATGACGGCCCAGAACCAACGCCTGGTCTATTGGCCGATGCTGCGTTCGGGCGACTTTGACCTGATGCCCGTCGAGTTCGACTTCTACGAGCGGATGCGCCCCAATGCCGAGGTGCGTTCGCGCCACTATTGGGGCCACGCAGGAGCCTCGTTCACCGAGCAGATTGAGCTGTTCGGCCTGCCGAACTACATGGAGTATGGCACGAAACGCCCCGCCTCGTTCGATAAGGGGGTGGAGTACAACGCCTGGTTGGAGCATTGCTGGGACACGGTGCTGGAGTTCTGCCAGATGATTCTGGAGACCTACCGCTACGACCGCGCCGATATCGAGCGATACAAGCCGCTCATTGAAAGCTCGCTCCGCTTCTTCGACGAGCATTACCAATACCTCGCCGCACAGCGTGGCCGCAACAAGCTGGACGGCAACGGCAAACTCATCCTCTTCCCGGGGTCGGGTTGCGAGACCTACAAGATGACCTATAATGCCTCCTCGACCGTGGCCGGCCTAAGGCGCGTGTTGGAGAGCTACATAGAGGTGAAGCAGATGCAGGGCGATACGGTGGTGACCCCCTGGCGGGCGATGCTCGACCGCATCCCCGAGATTCCGCACCGCGTGGTCGAGGGGCGCGAGATGATTGCTCCGGCCGTGGCGTGGGAGCGCATCAACAACACCGAGACCCCGCAACTCTATCCCGTCTTCCCGTGGCGATACTATACGATGGCCGCCGACCGTCCGTTGGATGTGGCCCTCAACACCTACCGCTACGACCCCCATGCCGTGGCGATGCGCTCGTCGAAGGGGTGGAAGCAGGACAACATCTGGGCCGCCTTGTTGGGGCAGACCGAGGATGCCGTGCGCCTCACGCGCGAGAAGCTCTCGAGCGGTCCGCACCGCTTCCCCGCCTTCTGGGGGCCGGGCTTCGATTGGACCCCCGACCACAATTGGGGCGGCAGCGGTGCCATCGGGTTGCAGGAGATGCTGATGCAGACCGATGGGGAGCGCATCGTCTTGTTCCCCGCCTGGCCCAAAGCGTGGGATGTGAAATTCAAGCTCCACGCTCCGCACCGCACAACCGTCGAGTGTGAGCTGAAGGGGGGCGAGATTGTGAAGCTGGAGGTGCTGCCCGCCTCGCGTAAGAAAGATGTAACGATTTTACTACCAACCAAATAAAAAGATAAGATGAAACGATTGTTGTTGTTGGCCTGTGCCTGGTTGCTGCCCTTGACTGCGGTGGCCGAAACGGGCGCGCCGGCCGAGGTCTCGGTGGCGGGGCTGATGCCGCTTGCGCAGAGTGGCCGCGAGGTCTATGATTTCAATGCCGGCTGGCGTTTTTTGAAGGGCGATGCCGCAGGTGCCGAGGCCGTTGCCTTTGACGATTCGGCCTGGGAGGTGGTCTCGACCCCTCACACCGCGGAGCTGACTCCGGCCGAGGCGAGCGGTTGCCGCAACTACCAGGGGGTGGTGTGGTATCGCAAGCACTTTGTCGTGCCGGCCGCCTGTGCCGATAAGGAGGTGATGCTGCACTTCGAGGCGGTGATGGGCAAGCAGTCGGTCTATGTCAATGGCCGGCTTGTCGAGGAGCATCTGGGCGGCTACCTGCCGATTCAGATTTCGCTCTCGGAGCTGGGCGTGAAGGCCGGCGAGAAGTGCCTCGTGGCGGTGAAGGCCGACAACTCGAACGATAAGATGTACCCTCCCGGCAAGCCGCAATATACGCTCGACTTCGCCTACCACGGCGGTATCTACCGCGATGTGTGGCTCATCGCCCGCTCGAAGGTGGGTCTGACGGACGCCGTCGAGGCCAACCGCGTGGCAGGGGGTGGAATTTTTGTCCACTTTGCCAACATCTCGTCGAAGGCGGCCGATGTCTATGTCAAGAGCGAGCTGCAAAACTCCCTGACGAAGAGTGCCGCGGTCGAGGTGGAGACGACCCTGAAGGATGCCGCCGGAGAGGTGGTGGGCCGTCATGTGCAGCGCACGACCCTCAAGGCGGGGGCTGTCGGCAGCGTGGAGCAGCTTATCAAGGTGCAGAACCCGCACCTCTGGTCGCCCGACGACCCCTACCTCTATCGCGTAGAGACGCGCATCCGTGAGCGCAAGAGCGGCGAGCCGCTCGATGGCGGTGTGACGCGCATCGGCATCCGCTCCTTCTCCTTCTCGAAGGAGCAGGGCTTCATCCTCAATGGCGAACCCTTCGGCAAGCTCGTCGGTGCGAATCGCCACCAGGACTTCGCCTATGTGGGCAATGCCGTCCCCAACTCGCAGCAGTGGCGCGATGCCAAGCGACTGCGCGATGCCGGTTGCCGCATCATCCGCGTGGCCCACTATCCGCAGGACCCTTCGTTCATGGATGCCTGCGATGAGCTGGGTCTGTTTGTGATTGTGGCCACCCCAGGCTGGCAGTATTGGAACAAAGACCCCCTGTTTGCCGAGCGGGTACACCAAAATACGCGCGAGATTATCCGCCGCGACCGCAACCACCCCTCGGTCCTGATGTGGGAGCCGATTCTCAACGAGACGCGCTATCCGCACGACTTCTCGTTGGAGGCCCTGCAAATCACCAAGGACGAGTATCCCTATCCCTATCGCCCCGTGGCGGCTGCCGATGTCCATTCGGCCGGTGTGAAGGAGCATTACGATGTGGTCTATGCCTGGCCCGGTGATGAGCAGAAGCCCGATGCACCGCAGCAGACGATTTTCACGCGCGAGTGGGGCGAGAATGTCGATGATTGGTATGCCCACAACAACAACAACCGCGCCTCGCGCAGCTGGGGCGAGAAGCCGATGAAGGTGCAGGCCCTGTCGCTGGCCGAGACCTACAACGGCCTCTACGATACGGAGAATCAGTTTATCGGCGGTGCGCAGTGGCACCCCTTCGACCACCAGCGCGGCTACCACCCCGACCCCTATTGGGGCGGTATCTACGATGCCTTCCGCCAGCCCAAGTATGCCTATTGGATGTTCCGCAGCCAGACCGCGGCCGACCTGCGACACCCCACGGCCGAGAGTGGCCCGATGGTCTATATCATGCACGAGATGTCGCAGTGGTCGGATCGGGATGTCGTAGTCTTCACGAACTGCGATTCGGTGCGCCTGACGATTTACGACGGAGCCAAGAGCTGGACCAAGGCCGTGGAGCGTACCGAGCGCACGATGCCCTCGCCGCCGGTGGTCTTCGAGGATGTGTGGGACTTCTGGGAGGCCCGCTCCTACAGCTATACGAACAAAAATTGGCAGGCCGTGAATATGGTGGCCGAGGGTATTATCGACGGCAAGGTGGTCTGCACGACAAAGCGGATGCCCTCGCGCCGCTCGACCAAATTGCGCCTTTCGGTCGATTGGGAGGGGAGACCCCTCGTGGCCGACGGGTCGGACTTTGTGGTTGTGGTGGCCGAGGTGACCGACGACAGCGGCAACGTGCGCCGTCTGGCGAAGGAGAATATCCGCTTCACGATTGAGGGCGAGGGCGAGATAATCGGCGACCGCTCGATCTATGCCAACCCGCGCCCCGTGGAGTTCGGCTCGGCACCGATTCTGGTGCGCTCGACCCGCAAGGCGGGCAAGATTCGCATCCGTGCCGAGGTGGAGTTCCCCGGAACGCACGCCCCGACACCGGCCGAAATCGAGTTTGAGAGCGTGCCGGCCCTGTTGCCCTTCTGCTATGCCGACGAGGCCGATTCGTCGGTCGGTGGGGCGGTGACGACGACCCGCACCGAGGGGCAGCTCTCCGAGGAGGAGAAGCGTCGCCTGCTGGAGGAGGTGGACCGCCAGCAGCAGGAGTTCGGCATCCAATAAGGTGGCTTCGACCCCCGATTTGGGCGTTTGACCAACCAGCAAAGGGACGATTGCGGTAAAAGAGCTACCTTTACGAACCAATTACGCGAAAAAGCACCGTAAGAACCCGATGTAACCTTTACGCCAACAAATAACAACCAAAAATAGATGAACAAGATGAACAAGATTTTGATTTCGATGCTGGCCCTGGCAGTTACGCTGCCCGCTTTGGCGCAGTATCCGGAGATTCCCGATTCGATTAACCAGCGTGTAGCCCGTGAGCAGGCTGCGTTGGCCCCCCTGCAGCAGAAGGCTTGGGAGGAGGCCTACAAGGTCGTGCAGCAGGAGGAGAAGGAGTTTGGTCGCGTCTATCGCCCCTGGGCCTCGAAGCCCGAGGACCTGCCGCAGGCCAAGATTCCCGCCTTCCCGGGTGCCGAGGGTGGCGGTATGTACACCCCGGGCGGCCGTGGCGGTAAGGTCTTTGTCGTGACCTCGCTCGAAGACCGCGGTCCGGGTACCTTCCGTGCCGCTTGCGAGGCCGGTGGCGCACGCATCGTGGTATTCAACGTGTCGGGCGTGATTCGCCTCAAGTCGCCCATCGAGATTGAGGCCCCCTACATCACGATTGCCGGCCAGACGGCCCCGGGTGACGGTGTCTGCGTGACGGGTGCTTCGGTACACATCAATACGCACGACGTGATTATCCGCCACATGCGTTTCCGCCGTGGCCAGACCGATGTGGCCTACCGCGACGATGCGCTGGGTGGCAATGCCGTGGGTAACGTGATGATTGACCACGTCTCGGCCTCGTGGGGTCTGGACGAGAATATGTCGATCTACCGCCATGTCTATAACCGCCAGGCCGATGGTCGCGGTTTGAAGCTGCCGGCCGTGAATGTGTCGATTCAGAACTCGATCTTCTCGGAGTGCCTCGATATGTACAACCACGCCTTCGGTGCTACGATTGGCGGCCACAACTCGACCTTTGCGCGTAACCTCTTCGCCTCGAACATCTCGCGCAACTGCTCGATTGGTATGAACGGCTCGTTCAACTTCATCAACAACACGGTCTTCAACTGGTGGAACCGCTCGGTTGATGGCGGCGACCACTCGAGCTACATGAACATCATCGGCAACAACTACAAGCCCGGCCCGATTACCCCCGCCGATAAGCCCATCGCATGGCGCATCGTGAAGGTGGAGAACGGCCGCGACAAGTCGAACCGCGACAAGTGGGGGCGTGCCTATGTCGAGGGCAACAAGACCTGGGGCAATGCCGAGGTGACGGCCGACAACTGGCAGGGCGGTGTGATGGCCGGTGATCGCTTTGTCACCGACAAGCAGCCCGAGCTGATGAAGGAGGTGCGTGCCGAGCAGCCCTTCGAGATGGCCCCCGTGACGATTACCTCGGCCGAGGAGGCCTACGAGCATGTACTCTCGTGCGGTGGTGCTTCGCTGCCGAAGCGCGATGCCGTCGATAAGCGCATGGTGAAGCAGGTCAAGACGGGCAAGATTTTCTATGCCAAGGATGCCCAGGAGCATCAGCCCCTCTATGTGAAGCGTCGTCTGCCGGCCGACTCCTACAAGCTCGGCATCATCACCGACCCGCAGCAGGTGGGTGGTCTGCCCGAGTACAAGGGTAAGCCCTATGTGGATACGGATATGGACGGCATGCCCGACAAGTGGGAGAAGAAGTATGGCCTGAACCCCAACGACCCGACCGATGCCAACGGCGACCTCACGGGCGACGGCTATACGAACATCGAGAAGTATATCAACGGCATCGACCCGACGGTGAAGGTGGATTGGACCAACCTGGAGAACAACCGCAACACGTTGGTTAAGAGCCTGTTCTAAAACAAATTACAACATATGAAGAAGCTGTTTTTTATGCTTCTCGGTATCGCGGGTTTGTGCTGCACGCAAGGTGTGGCACAACCCGCTTTTCCGATTTCGGTAGCGGATGGGAAGCTCCAATACGCGACCGATGAGCAGGGAAATCGCATCCTCGATTTCTCCTATTGCGGCTATCGCAACTCGAATGAGCCGATTCCCGATGCCGAGGTGGTCTATACGTTGTCCCCATCGGAAAATGACAGCGAACTGATTCAGGGCCATATCGACGCGCTGGCCGCCCGCCCGCTCAACGAGCGTGGGTTGCGCGGTGCCATCCTCTTGGAGGAGGGTACCTACTACCTCGATGAGCCGCTCCGTATTTCGGCTTCGGGTATCGTGTTGCGCGGTGTGAGCAAGGAGGGAACGGTACTCGTTAAGCGCGGCGTGGAGCGTGGCGCGGTGATTTACATCGAGGGTGCGGAGAACCGCACCGTAGGCGAGGGGGTTGCCATGACTTCGGCAACGCTCCCCGTCGGCACAACCACGTTGGAGGTGGCCTCGACCGAGGGGCTTTCGGTGGGGCAGCAGGTGCTGATTGAGCAGCAGCCGGTGGCCCGTCCGCGCGGTCGGGAGGCGGTGATTACCCCCGAGGTGGCACGCCAGCTCGGTCCGGGCAATGTGCGCATCGCCTGGGACCGCACCATCACGGCCATCGAGGGCAACCGCATCACGTTGGACGATGCCCTGACCTTCGAGCTGGGCCTTCGCCCCGTTGTGGTGAAGCCCTACACCTGGGAGGGGCGCATCGACGAGTGCGGTGTGGAGCATCTGACGATTCTTTCGGACTACGATACGAACTACCCGATGGACGAGAACCACGCCTGGACGGGTGTCTGGCTCAACAATGCCGAGGATTGCTGGGTGCGCCAGGTCGATTTCCGACAGCTGGCCGGTGCAGCGGTGGCCGTGCAGCGCGATGCACGCCGTGTCACCGTCTCGGACTGCCAATCCTTCGACCCCGTGTCGGAGTTGGCCGGTTCGCGTCGTCGCACCTTCTTTACCCTCGGTCAGCACACCTTGTTCCTCCACTGCTACGCGGAGCATGGCCAGCACGACTTCTCGGCCGGCATCAATGCCCCGGGTCCCAACGCCTTTGTGCAGTCGGACAGCTACCTTTCGACGGGCTTCAGCGGCTCGACCGGAGCCTGGGCCTGCGGTCTGCTGTTCGATATTGTGAACATCGACGGCCACGACCTCTCGTTCAAGAAGTTGGAGCGCACCCACGCCCGTGCCGGCTGGAATACGGCAAACAGCGTTGCCTGGCAATGTACGGCGGCCGGCATCGAGTGTTACGCCCCGTGGGGCTATGGCATGAACTACGCCAACGGCTCGTGGGCCACGATGTGTGGCGACGGGGTGATGACCAACTCGGATGAGTTTGTGAAGCCTTACAGCCTCTTCCGCGCCCAGCTTGCCGAACGCATCGGAGCGGAAAAGGCGCAGCAGATTACGCGCATCTACGACCGCGATACGAATGCCACCTCCAGCCCCACGATTGAGCAGGCGGTTAAGTTGGCCCAGGAGGCCTACGAGCCGCGCATGACCATCCCGCGCTGGATTGCACAAGCCCCCTTCACCGCCTCGGTGGAGCCGAATGGCGAGCGTGCGCTCATTGCCAAGCTCGACAGGGCCTACCGCGAGGTGCAGTATGGCCTGAAGAACGGCCGGCTCACGGCTGACGGACAGCTCCTGGTGGGCGGCCGTCAGAATGTGCGCTGGTGGAGTGGTAACCTCGATTACGACCAGTTGGAGAAGGCCACCGACCATGTGACCCGCTTTGTCCCCGACCGCGAGGGTCAGGGCCTCACGGACCGCATCGGGCAGGTGGTGGCGAACATGAAGCGGCGCGGGGTGTTGCTCCTCGACCACAACTACGGCCTTTGGTACGACCGTCGTCGTGACGACCATATCCGCGTGCGTCGTCGGGATGGCGATGTGTGGGCCCCGCACTACGAGCAGCCCTTTGCCCGCTCGGGCGAGGGGCAGGGTTGGGACGGCATGTCGAAGTACGACCTGACGAAACCCAACACCTGGTATTGGAGCCGCCTCCGTCAGTTTGCCGAGCAGGCCTCGCGCGAGGGAATGTTGCTCTTCCACCAGGACTACTTCCAGCACAACATCATCGAGGCGGGTGCGCATTGGGTCGATTCGCCCTGGCGCACGCCCAACAACATCAACAACACGGGCTTTGCCGAGCCTACGAACTTCGCGGGTGACAAGCGTGTCTTTGTGGCCGATATGTTCTACGATGTGAACCACCCCACGCGCCGTCCGCTCCATCGGGGTTATATCCGGATGTGTCTGGAGCAGCTGGCCGACTATGAGAATGTGGTACACCTCATCAGCGAGGAGTTTACCGGCCCGCTCCACTTTGTGGAGTTCTGGTTGGACTGCATCGCCGAGTGGGAGGCCGAGACGGGCCGCGAGGTGCTGATAGCCCTCTCGACTACGAAGGATGTGCAGGATGCCATCCTGAAGGATGCGAAGCGTGCCGCTGTGGTCGATATCATCGACATCCGCTATTGGCACCACCGCGCGGATGGCACGACCTACGAGCCGGAGGGTGGTGTGAGCATGGCTCCGCGCCAATATGCCCGCAAAATAAAGGTCGGCACGATTGATTTCGCCTCGACCTATCGGGCCGTGAGCGAGTACCGCGCGGCCTACCCCGAGAAGGCCGTGACCTTCTTTGCGCAGAACTACCCCTCGTATGGGTGGGCCATCCTCCTGGCCGGCGGTTCGTGTCCGACACTCCGCATCGAGGATGAGCGGCTTCTGGCGGCCATTCCCGAGATGGTAACTGCCTCGAAGGATGAGAACTCCTACCGCCTGATGGGCGAGAAGGGTGGCCTTATCTACCGGACGGGGGATGCGGCCGAGACGATCGAACTGCCGAAGGGCAGCTACGCACTCCACGCGGTCGATATGCGCACCGGCACGACCAAACGCCTTGTGAAGCAGCACAAGAGTACGACACCGCTTGTACTGAACCGCGCAGGGTTGTATTGGGTCGAGAAAGTTAAATAGACGAATCCGTCTAACAAGGCTCTTTCGGCATCTGCCTTGCCTGAAAAACCGCAGCATACTAAAGCGTATGCTGCGGTTTTTCGGACTTCGAGCAGCTTCAAAATAGCGCTTGTTATACAAATACGGAGAAGAGACGAGGTGTCTTGTCAAACCCCCTCAAACGAAAAAGGCTGTCCCGCGGGACAGCCTTTTTTCGTGCTTTGTAGGCCCTTCGATTAGCCCACGATACCTGCGATGAGGAACGTAGCGGCAACCGTAAGGATGGCGTAAAGCTCGGGGAACACGGCCAGAATCAGCGTCTTACCCATTACGTCGTGGCCGTTACCGATGGCAGCGATACCGTTGGCGCAGACCTTGCCCTGATAAACGGCGGCAGCCAGGTTCACGATACCTACCAGGATACCGGCACCCAGGATGGCAGCACCCTGCAACATCGTCGGGTTGGCGAGCATACGCTGAACCATGAAGAAGCAGACGAAGCCATACAGACCCTGCGAACCCGGAAGAGCCGAGAGAATCATGTAGCTACCGAATGCACCACCGTTCTTTTTCATGGCACCTACGGCAGCCTGGCCGCAAATCGACGTACCCATAGCCGATGCGATACCGGCCAGACCTACCATCAGTGCTACACCGACATAGGCCATTACTAATGCAGTTGTTTCCATAATGTTTGTTGATTTTTAATTGTTTGTTGTTTAATTATTCGTTTTCATTTTCGTTTTTCAGCGGCTCGAAATTGCGCGAGGCCATCTCAAAGCCGGCATTCTTGTAGAACTCCACAAACGTGAGTCGCAGCGGGTGTACGAACGACGAGATGGTGGACATAAAGAGGTTGATGCCGTGGCCGATCAGGAGAATCGGCAGCATCACCAGAATACGCACCACGATATTCGCACCCTCCGGCACAAAGCCCTCGGCCAACGAGTTGAAGACCATGGCCAAGGCACCGCCCGACAGACCGATGGCGAAGAGACGGATGTACGACAGCACATCGCTCAATACGCCCGTGATGTTGTTGTAGAGCGCCCAAAGGCCCGAGCCGATGTTCACAAACGGGTTGTGGAACTTGCCCGGCGTGTTGAGGAAGAGCATCAGGAAGGCACCCACGCCCATCGCTGCATAGAAGGCGGGCGACGAGGCCGTGAAGCCCGGGATGACCCACTCCTCGTTCAACATCGGAAGACCGGCCGCCAAGGCACCCGACAGCAGGATGATGAGCCATCCGAGGGTCGAGAAGCAGTACTTCACACCGAAGCAACGAATCGTCATATAGACGTTCAGCATCAGACCGAAGATGATTTGCAGTACGCCAATGGCCAAGGCCCACGAGAAGAACTGCCCCTGGAAATCAAAGAACTTGATGTTGGGGAAGAAATTGCCGAGGCTCATACCGAAGAACGAACCGCAGAAGAGGCCGAAGAGCGTGGTCGAGAGGGCGCAAAGCGTGGCGAACCAGGCGGCACGCTGCATCATGCCCTGCTTGAACTTCTTGAGCATCACCAGACCCGCAATCAGCAGAATCAGACCATAACCCGCATCGTTCAGACAGATGCCGAAGAAGAGCATGTAGAACGGAGCGAAGAAGGGCGTGAGGTCCAACGTGCCGTACTTCGGGCGGGCATACATATCGCCCACCATCTCGAAGATGCGCGCAAAGCGGTTGTTTTTCAACTTGACGGGGGTGTTGTCCTCCGGCGTGGGGTCGCTCTTAAGATAGACCACGTTGGGATACTCCTCCAGGAGCTTGTCCACCTTCTCGGAGGTCTCCTTCTCGGCCCAGCCCTCCATCACGAGCAGCGTGCCTTCGGCCGCGGTGTCGGCCGTGGCCTTCACGCGGTCGCTCTGCAACTGCTCCTTGAGCTGTGCGGCATAGCGTTTCATCATCGCCTCGCTGGCCGCTACGCGGGCGTAGGTCGCATCCAACGCCTTCAGCTCGGCCTGCATCGCCTCGATGCGACGCTCGGCCTCCGCGCAGTCCATCTGCGGGGCCTTCATCTCCTGGGCATCAATCGACAGCTCCTCGCCCGGCTGGGCGACAACCACGAACCAGACGGTCGAGGCCGAGCGGTTAATCTCCGCCAAGGTGTATTGCTCGGCCCAGCTTGCAGCCTCCTTGTCGAAGGTGCTTGATGAGGTCGAGAGGTAGTGCAGGATGATGCCCTGGGCAGCCAGCGCGGCACTCTTTTGGGGGTCGAATGCACCCCAGGGGCGCAACTCGTCGGCCGTCTTCTCCAGACGGGCAATCTCCGTGTTGAGTGCGGCAGCCTGCTGCTGCGCCTGCTGGTAGGCCTCGAAGGCCTCCACGCCCGAGCCATACGGCTCGCCCTTGAGCGCGGCATGGGCCTCATCCTCCTTCCAACGAGCCATCTGTTCGTCGGCCTTTTGCAGCCCCTCGATATCGAGAATCAGCTGACGGTCCTCCTCCGAAGGCTCCCAGCCGGTGGTGGTGATATCCACCAACCCCAACTCACGCAGACGTGCTACGAAGTCCTCACTCTGTGCGGCATACAGCACAAAGTTGTATTTCGACATTTTTGCAATCATAGCGTCGAGCCCTCCATGGCTTGTTGTTGTTTGGTTTTAACAATCTTCTGGGCAGATTTCGAGAGGTTCTCCACGTCCTCCATGAAGCGTTTGATTTTACGAATGGCATCCTCATACCCCGGGATTTGCACCTTCTCGTAGAGGTTTACCTTCTGGGTGGTCTTGCGGCGGGCATAGTCCAAAAGCTCCATCTTGCGATTGAACACCTCGTACTCGATGCCGAGGCGGGCCATACGCTCCAACACCGCCACGCCGTCGGCGTACCAGACGGGCGACGAAAAGAGGTCATAGGCCTTGCGCTCAAACTTCACCTCCTGCAAAACGGGTGTGCGCACACCGGCAATCTTCTGCTCCGAAAGCACCACATCGGCAATGCGCACCAGCGTACAATCAAACTCGCCCCAGAGCGCGACCATGTAGTCGTACTCGGCCTTGAGGCGGTCGAGCTGACGACTGAAGTCGGCTGCTGTGTCCTTCGCACGTTTCACCTCGGAGCGCAACGCCGACTCCTTCGACTTGATGGTCGGAAGGGCCTTCTGGCGCATCTTAAGCTGCTTGCCGAGTTCGCCGAGCGAGGTTTTGTTGTATTGAAATTTGATTGCCATGTTCGCTTATGCTTTCCAGTATTTCTCGATAAGCTCGGCCTTGATGGCAACCTCCTCCTTCGTGAAGTACTCCGAGAAGAGCTCCCAGGCCGTATCCAACATTTCGGTAATCTCGATATTGATGTCGATGGCCAGCAGCTTGCGCGAGTAGTCGCGGGCAAACTTCAGGGCGCGCTCGTCGTAGTCCGAGAGGTCGAAACCGTTCTCGAGCTTCGTCTTGGCGTTGGCGGCATCGGCATACAGACGTACACAGGCGTTCATTACCTGCGGGTGGTCCTCGCGCGTCTTCTTACCGATTACGAGCTGCTTCAGACGCGACAGCGAACGGAACGGATCGACGATTACCTTACCCGTATCCGAGTCGTTGCGCAGGAACAGCTGACCCTCGGTGATGTAACCCGTGTTGTCGGGGATGGCGTGCGTGATGTCGCCACCCGACAAGGTCGTCACGGCGATAATCGTAATCGAACCGCCGTTGGGCAGCTGCACGGCCTTCTCGTAGATCTTCGCCAGGTCCGAGTAGAGCGAACCGGGCATCGAGTCCTTCGACGGAATCTGGTCCATACGGTTCGACACGATGGCCAGGGCATCGGCGTAGAGGGTCATATCGGTCAGAAGCACCAGCACCTTCTCGCCCTTATCCACGGCAAAGTACTCGGCTGCGGTCAGGGCCATATCCGGCACCAGCAGACGCTCCACGGGGGGATTCTCGGTCGTATTGACGAACGATACGATGCGGTCCAGCGCACCGGCATTCTCGAAGACCGACTTGAAGTAGAGGAAGTCGTCGTTCGTCAGACCCATACCGCCCAGGATAATCTTGTCGGCCTTGGCACGCAGGGCCACGTTGGCCATCACGGCGTTGTAGGGCTGGTCGGGGTCGGCAAAGAAGGGAATCTTCTGACCCGTTACAATCGTGTTGTTGAGGTCGATACCGGCAATACCCGTGGCAATCAGCTCCGAAGGTTGCAGACGCTTGAAGGGGTTCACCGTCGGACCACCAATCTCGCGGGCCTCACCCTCTACGGCCTCACCACCCTCGAGCGGCTCACCATAGGCGTTGAAGAAACGGCCGGCCAGGTTGTCCGAGACCTTGAGCTTCGGCGGCTCACCGTGGAAAATCACCTCCGAGTTGGTGGCGATACCCTCCGTACCGGCAAAGACCTGAAGGGTCACGTTCTGACCCATAATTTTTACCACCTGCGCCAGCTTACCGCCTACGGTAGCCAGCTCATCGTTGCCCACGCCCTCGGCGCGCAGCGTCACCGTTGCTTTGGTGATGTTGTCGATTTTGGTGTATATCTTTTGAAATGCGCGTGTTGTCATGGCTTATTTCGATTTTTCACTTACATACTGCTCAATCTGCTGCTTGTACTGCTCGAACTTCTCCGACTTCCACTCCGAGTAGTTCATCTGGCGGAAGAGGTTAATCAGACCCTTGAAGAACTGCGAGCATTGCTCGAAGTCGGTGAAGGCGAAGTCGCGGCGGCAAATCTCCAGCACCATCTTGTACATCATCTTCTGACGCTCAATCGGGCAGTTGGCATCAATGTCGTCGAAGGCATCCTGCTGCAAAATCACGAAGTCGAGCAGCTCCGACTTCCAGAAACGCTCGTGGTACTCGACGGGTACACCGTCGTCACCGAGGATGTTGATCTGGTCGTTGGCCTCCTTACCGCGCTGCACGAAGGTCTTACCCTCATAGACGGCATCGACCCAATCCTTCTCGATTTTCTCGTCCAGATACTCGCGCACCTCGGGATACTCCAGATACTTCGAGTAGGAATCCAGCGGGTCGATGGCGGGGTAACGCTTCGAGTCGGCACGACCCTGCGAGAGGGCGTAGAAGCAACGGGCGGCCTTCTTGGTCGATTCCGTCACCGGCTCCTTGAGGTTACCACCGGCCGGCGATACCGTACCGAGGAAGGTGACCGAACCCGTCTCGCCGTTGGTGAGCTTCACCAGACCGGCACGGGCGTAGAAGTTCGAGATGATTGCCGAGAGGTCCATCGGGAAGGCATCCTGACCCGGAAGCTCCTCCAGACGGTTCGACATCTCACGCAGGGCCTGCGCCCAACGCGAGGTCGAGTCGGCCATTACAAGCACCTTCAGACCCATCGCGCGGTAGTACTCGCCGATGGTCATACCCGTATAAACCGAGGCCTCACGGGCAGCCACGGGCATATTCGAGGTGTTGCAGATGATAATCGTACGCTCCATGAGCTTGTGGCCCGTGCGGGGGTCCACCAGCTCGGGGAACTCCTTGAAAATCTCCACCACCTCGTTGGCACGCTCACCGCAGGCCACGATGATGATGACCTCGGCCTCGGCCTGCTTCGAGATGGCGTGCTGAAGCACCGTCTTACCGGCACCGAAGGGACCAGGGATGAAGCCCGTACCACCCTCGGCCAGCGGGTTGAAGGTGTCGATGGCGCGCACACCCGTCTCCATCACGCGCGACGGACGGGGCTTCTCGCTATAGGCGCGGATGGCCTGCTTCACGGGCCACTTCTGCACCATCGTAATCGGGTACTCCGTACCCTCGGAATCCACCACGACGGCCACCGTGTCGGTCACCTTGTAGGTGCCGGCCTTCACGATGCTCTTCACGGTGTAGTTGCCCGTCATGACGAACGGAACCATAATCTTGTGGTTGATCCACTGCTCCTTCACCTCGCCCAACCACGAAGCGGCCGACACCTTGTCGCCCTCCTTGGCCAGGGGGGTGAACTCCCACGTCGAGTCGTAGTCAATCGGGTCGGTCAGCGAACCGCGGTCAATGAACAGACCCTCCATCTTCTCGAGGTCGTTTTGCAGACCATCGTAGTTCTTCGAGAGCATACCCGGGGCCAGCGTTGCTTCGAGCATGTGACCCTCGAATTCGACTTTGTCGCCGATTTTCAAACCGCGCGTCGAGTCGAAAACCTGGACATAGGCGTCGTCGCCTACGACCTTGATGACCTCGGCCATCATCTTCGTATCACCTACATACACATGGCAAATCTCGTTCTGACCAACGGGGCCGTCGGCCTTGACGATTACGATGTTCGAGATGATACCGTTTACACGTCCTGTAGTTTTCATCTGTATTTTGTTATTGTTTATAAATCATATCCTTGCCATCCAGCTCGGCCATCAGGCGCGCGAACATCTCGCGGCCGCGCACGGGGTCGAGCATCGACCAGCGGGCCACCAGATTGATGCGCACGAGGTAGGCCAGCACGGCGTTGATGTCGAAATAGTCGAAGGTCGAAAGCTCCGAGGCTTCGTTCCAGCGAATCAGGTCGATCTTATGCTCCTTCTCCACGAGGTTCTGCTCGTCGGCAATGGCGGCAATGGCCGCATCGAGGTAGGAGAGTTCGCCACGCAGACCGAAGTCCGAGGCCGAGCTGCGTTGCAGCTGCTCGACAATCACCCCTTCGCCTACGGTAACCTCCTCAATCGGGCGGTTCAGCTCACGGGCCGTGATGGCGGCCGAGACATTGCGCAGGTTGCAGTCGAAGGCACTCCAGGCGCGGAGGAAGCGGCACGACGAACGTCCGGCCAGGGCGTAGTAGGCGGCAAAGAGCGACTTCTCGAATCGCTGCGTCGTATCCACCTGCTCGGCATCCTCCCCCTCGGGGTCGGCATAGGCGCGAATGACCTGCTGCAACTCCTCGGGCAGCAGGGCGGGACGTTCCAACTCGGCGAGAATCTCCTCGTGGCTCAAATTACCCAGCGCGTTGTGGGCCGTGCGGCCGGCGCGGGCTGCCGAGAGGTTCTCGCAGTCGTAGTAGCCGTAGAGCAGCTCCACCGCACGACGGTCCTTCGCGTCGAGGTTCTCCAACACCTCGGCACGAATCTCCGCGGCATCGAAGCCCTTGCGCTCGGCATCGAGTGCATACTCGCGGAAGCCGGCTACCAACGTATAGTAATTCGTTGCGAACATGGCATCGCCTTTAAGCCCCGAAGAGCATGTTCGATACCTTCTCGCGCAGGTACTCCGAGACGAGGGCCTCGAGGTCCGCATCGGCAAACGAGATGTAGTAACCGCCCTCCTTCTCCGAGATGCGGAAACCGCTCTTCACCTCCTTCGAGTAGCCTACCTCGATGCCGGCGTTGAGCAGCTCCTTGGCGGCCTTCTCGAACGAAGCATCGAGCTGTGCGCGCTGTGCCTCCGGCAGCAGGGCCTTCAGCTCCACCTTGCCGGCCGACGAGCTGTTCCAATTCTTGGCAACCGAGAGAAGCATCTCCTTCAGGAAGTCGCCGTCGAGCGAGGCGGCCTTCACCTCCTTCGAGGTGGCCTTGGCGACGATGAGCGACGAAATCTCCGCCTTCAGACGGGCGATGGCCTGCTTGCCGGCCAGGGCGATTTCGGTGGCACTGTTCTTGGCCACATCCTCGGCCTTGTCCTCGGCCTTGCGGATAATCTCCTCGGCCTCCTTGCGGGCATCGGCGATAATCTTGGCCGCCTTCTCCTGGGCCTCGGCTACGCACTTTTCGGCCTCCGAGCGACCCTTCTCCAGACCCTCTTCGTACAGCTTCTGGGTCAATTGTTGCAGTTTGTTTTCCATGATTTTTGGTGTTGTTTTATATTGATTTTGTTTCGATTTTTCGCTTTTTGTTTTTTAAGGCACACAAAGGTAGCAATTTTTTCCCGACAAATCGCCTTTTCGCGCGCGTATTTTTATGGTTCGGCCCAAATATTTCCTCTCTGCGACCTGCTGAAGGCTCTTTCACCCGTCCGTCGCGGGCGTTTAGCCCCCGCTTTCGGGCGTTTCACCTCCCCGTAAGGCCCATCGGAGACTCTTTTGATTAACTTTGTAAAGCCTTAAAACAACTAACCAACGCCTCTTATGAAACAACGTCTGTGCGCTCTGCTTGTGCTGCTCCTCGCGGGGGTGGTCTCCGCCTGGGCGCAGGAACAGGTCGGCCCGCTGAGCGGCCGCGTATTTGACCAGCCGGCCGAGGGCCAGATGGATTATCGTCGGCAGGGGATGGTGGGGGCCGTCGTGTCGGTCATCTCGCCCCGCGATACGTTGCACACGACGACCGATTACAGCGGCAACTTCTTTCTGAAGCAGGTGCCGGCCGGCTATGTGCGGGTCGAGGTTTCGTTCTTGGGCTATGAGACCTTTGTGCAGGACTCGGTGCGCGTGGCACCCCGCTACGGCGTGCAGCGACCCCTGCGGATTCAGATGCGGACGGCCGCCCAGGAGATTGACCAGGTGGTGGTCGAGGGGCGCGCCCGATTGGTGTCGCAACGCGGTGATACGCTGGTATATAATGCGGCCGCCGTGCGCACGATGGAGGGCGACGAGGTGATTCGGATGTTGGACCAGCTGCCCGGTGTCGAGGTGGATGACGGCGGCAATGTCACCATCCAGGGCGAGCAGCTCGCGCGTGTCTATGTCAATGGTCGCACGATTTTCGGTGAAAGCCCCTCGACGGCCCTCAATGCCCTCATGGCGGGCGATGTGACCCACCTGGAGGTCTATGACGAGGCGACCGACGACGAGATTCGCCAGAATCGTCGCTTTGCCGAGAAGCAGAAGGTGATGAACATCCGCACCAAGCGCGACTTTAAGTCGATGTTCGACGGCTTTTTCCTCGGTGCGTGGGGTCTCGATATGAACCGCGAGGAGAATGGCTCGCTGCGCCATCGCTACGGTGTGGGGCTGACGGCCAACCTCTTTTCGGAGAAGTTGCAGCTGACCGTCGATGGCTACACGAACAACATCGGCCGCAGCTCGAACCGCCTGCGCGATGTGCTGCGCAACCGCGTCTCGGCCGGCAGCTATGTCGAGCAGCATCGCGCCTCAATCTCCCTGTCGCGCCTATGGGGTAAAAACCGCCGCGAGGGTCAGGTGCTGGACCTGAGCTACGCTTACGATAACAATTACACACACTCCGGAGCTGCGACCCAGCGAAATTACTTTGCCACCGAGGCCTCGCCGGCACGTCTGTATGCCGATACGACCTCGTCGCACAGCTCGGGTGGCACCCATACGGTGAAACTCTATGGGTTGATTCATCCGGGCGGTCGTCACCAATTCTCCTCCCGTAACGAGTTCTCGTACAGCACCCCCTCGAGCGGTTCCACGCAGCAAATCGTCAATCGCAGCGAGACGCTGGACCAGCGTACCGAGGTGATTCAGCAGAGCGAGACGACCGGCTACACGCTCAAAAACAACCTCAATTACCAGTGGGACAACCCGAAGGTGGTGCGCCCCTATATGTCGCTCAACTCGACCATCTCGCGCTCGGACCGCGTGGGCTGGCGCGTCGATACCCTCACGCAGGACAAACGCGTGTTGGAGACCGACTACATCGGGCCGCGCGAAGCGTATAATGCCGAATTTTCGCTCCAGAAGGATATCTACGAAACCGAGGGAATGCGCATGGAGCTGTTCGCCTCCTATCAGCTTGATTATGAGCATAGCCGCACCCGCCAGACGGCCCTCAACACCTTCGACCCCGTAGTCGAAATCGACCCCACGAACACCTACAACTACACGCACAACTACACGACCCATTCGGGCCGCTTTGCCTTCCGCATCAACTCCTCGTTGTTCCGCCTGAACGCTATTCTCGATCTGCGCTCGGCCCGCATGAACAAGGATGAATTCTACCCCGACGAGTTGCAGTACCGCGAGCGATTCCTCTCGTGGCTCCCCTCGTTGCAGTTTACCCTCGTGCGCCACGGCCGACGCATCAACATCTTCAACTACACGACCTCGGCCACGCTCCCCTCGGTCGAGCAGCTGCGCGACCGCATCGACAACAGCAACCCGATGCTGTTGCAGAGCGGTAATCCGGCCCTGAAGCAGGGCATTCAGCACCGCTTCACGCTCAACTACCCGGGCAACGTGAATGTCGATAACGGCCGCAATTTCACGTTGGGGCTGACCGCGACGCTGTCGCCCGACCAAATCACCCAACGCTCCTACTACTACAACGAGGCGACCTACCTCGAGAAGTGGGACTACACGGCACCGGCCGGCAGTACGCTCTACACCTACGAAAACATCTCGGGGGCCTTCTCGCTCTCGGCCTTCACCGACTTCAGCCAGCGCATTGCCCCGCTCCGCTCGACCTTCCGCGCCGCGCTGCGCTACTCGTTCAACCAGCGGCCGACCTACATCGAGGACAGGAAGAACCTCTCGCGCCAGCACCAGCCGATGCTCACCCTCTCGTTGAGCGGTGCGCAGTCCGACCACCTGCGCCTCTCCCTCCACTCGACGACCACCTATTCGCACGTCGATAACAGCATCGGTGTCGAGACCCGCTACATCCACCAGTCGGCATCGGCAGTGGCCGAGGTGCGCTTCCTGAAGGTGATGATGCTCATGGCCAACTACAACCTCTCGCACAGCCACTACCTGACCGATACGGGGAGCGACAATACGACCCAGATGCTCAATGCGATGTTGGGCTGCACGCTCTCGAAGGGGCGCGTGCTGTTGGGCGTGGCGGCCTACGACCTGCTGAACCGCGGTTCGAGCTACACGGTGACCACCTATGCCGACTACGAGCAGCAGAGCTGGCGACCCTCCTACGGACGTTACTTCACCTTCAACATCGGCATACGCCTTAACAAGGCTTCGCAGCGCGACTTTGGCGGAGGTGGCGGCTACCGCGGAGCGGGTGGAGGAAGATAAAACAAGGGTTGGTTGTTGCGTGACCGACACACATTTAGTTAATTGATGTGGGATTTTGTTAATTAAATGGGCGGCCCCGAGGTTTTTAAGAACCTCGGGGCCTGTTTCTTTTGTTTGCGATGGCGTTGCGAATGATTGTACGAATGTTTTAGAATTGCGCGTGCAAACCCGCTTTTTTTGCCTATCTTTGTCGCATGAATCGCATCAAAACCTTTCTCGCTTCGCTCTCGTTTCGCACGGGGCTGATTGTCCTGCTGTGCTGCATCCCCTGCTACATCCTCTCCTTTGCGCAGATGGCGTTGCCCATCTCGGCAGCGATGAAGGGGGTGTTGTGGTTCGTCCTCTTCGGCATGGCCAAGACGACCCAATATGCCGGCCTGACGATTTTGGGTGTCGAGGGTGTGAAACGGCTGAAAAACATAAGAAAGGAGAAAGCAGAAAGGAGAAAGGAGAAATGAGAAATGAGAAAGGAAAAATGAGAGAGGGCGAGAAGGACGAGAAGGGCGAAAAGGTAGCTAAAGGAGCCTAAAGGCAACTAAAGGCTACTAAAGTTTTCAGTTTTCACTTTTCACTTTTCACCTTTCAGTTTTCTCCTTTCTGCTTTCTCCTTTCTGCTTTCTCCTTTCTGCTTTCTCCTTTCTGCTTTAAAAGAAAAGAGCCGCTCTCGAATGAGAACGGCTCTTTTCTTTACTGGTGCTGTTCGCGCAGGAGGTCCTGCACCACCTTGACGGGCGAGAAGGTGGTAATCGGCACATCGACAAAAATCGTGTTCCACTTGGCCATCGCACCGTTCCACAGACCCGGCAGCTCCTGGGCGCGGAGGTCACGGCCACCGGCCGACTTCTCGGAGATAAAGCCCGTTTCGGGGTCGGTGTAGGCGGGCAGGTTGAACTTCACGCCCTTCGAATCCTTCACGCCGCAGACCAAATCCACGGGGTTGAAGTGGGTGGCCGACTTCATGAGCGGCAGATCCTCGGGGGCAATCTGGCTCGACTCGGCAATCTGCAACGACTCCGTGCCGTCGCTATTCTTCACCCAGAAGGGACCGCCACCCGGCTCACCCTCGTTGCGCACCATGCCGCAGACACGAATCGGGCGGTTCAGCACCGCCTTCAGCAGGGCGATGTCGTAGCTCTCGGGGAGCTTCACGCAGAGACGCTTCTCGATGAACTCGGCTATCGGCTCCAGCTCGGCACCGCCCACCTCGAGGGCCTTCAGGTACTCGAAGCTGCGCTCCTGCAACTCGAGCAGCAGACCGGCCAGCATCTTCTTGCAGCGGGTTGTATCGCCGCGGCGCGAGTCGGTCGTTACGTTGTCGATGTTCTTGATGAAGACGATGTCGGCATCAATGTCGTTCAGGTTCTCGATCAGCGCACCGTGGCCGGCGGGACGGAACAGCAGCTCGCCGTTGTCCTGGCGGAAGGGGGTGTTGTCGGGATTGACGGCAATCGTATCGGTCGAGGGCTTCTGCACCGAGAAGGAGATGTCATAGCGGATGCCGTAGCGATTTTCGTAGTAGGGGAGCTTCTCCTCCAGGAGTGTCTTGAAGCCCTCCATATGCTCGGGCGATACGGTGAAGTGGATGCGGGCCACACCCTTCGTGGTGGCGTAGGCGGCACCCTCGGCCAGATGCTCCTCGACGGCCTTGCGCGCACCCTCCTCGTAGGCGTGGAAGGTGACCAGACCCTTCGGCTTTGAGCCGTAGTTCAGCCCCTCCTTGACGATGGCCGAAACCAGCTCCTTGTCGTCGGCACCCTCCTTCAGGACGGCCTTCAGCTCGGGCCAGAAGGCGAACTTCTCGATGTTGTCGATGAGCTTGTCGATGCCGGCACCGCGCTTGTCCTCATTCACAAACGCGAACAGCTCCTTGAACATACGGGTAGCGGCACCCGAAGCGGGGACGAACTTCACGACCGAAAGGGCCTCCTTCTCCTTCTCGTAGCGGGCTACGGCGGCATCGGTCTCCTCGACCGAAAGCACCGTCACGCCATCCGACGGGGAGGCGGCACGCACGATTTTCAGGTAGGGAAATCCGCGACGGAAATTCTCGATTTGAACCTCCACGGCCTCCTGTGTCAGACCGTGGGCTGCGATTTGTTGCAGGTCTTTTTCTGTAAACATATTTTATGGGTAGTTTTAGTGTTGGCAGCTTAAAATCCCCATTGCGGGGTCAAAATCTCTTCAAAGTTAATAAAAATTTCTAACTTTGCACTATGATTCGTGACTTTCAGGAGATAAATTTAGCTTCGCGCAACAGTTTTCACGTCGAGCAGTGCGCCCGACGCCTCATCGAGTTCGAAACCGAGGAGGAGTTGATGGCACTCTTCGGGCGGGAGCGGTTCGCGCGTTGGATGGTCCTCTCGGGGGGCAACAACGTCCTCTTCACGCAGGATTACGACGGGGTGATTCTCACCCCCGTATCGCAGTGCATCGAGCCGGTTGAGGAGCTACAGACCGCGGTGCGCGTGCGCGTGGGTGCCGGTGTCGAGTGGGACGAGCTGGTGGCCTGGGCCGTGGAGCGCGGGCTGTGGGGGTTGGAGAACCTCTCGCTCATCCCGGGTAAGGCGGGTGCCGCGCCGGTGCAGAACATCGGAGCCTACGGCGCAGAGGCCAAAGATGTGATGCGCAAGGTGCGCTTCTACGATGTCGAGGAGCAGCGGATGCGCACCCTCTCGGCTGCCGAGTGTGGCTTCGGCTACCGCGAGAGTATCTTCAAACATACATTGAAGGGGCGCGTTATCATCACCGAAATCGAAATCGAACTCTCGCGCGTGGCAGCCCCCCGCCTCGGCTACGGGGATGTGGAACGCGAGGTGGAGCGGTTGGGGGGCGTGACGCTCCGCAACATCCGCGAGGCGGTCTGCGCCATTCGTCGCTCGAAGCTCCCCGATACGGCCGTGCTGGGCAATGCGGGCAGCTTCTTCAAGAACCCCATCGTAGCCTCGGAGGTGGCCACCGCGCTTCTGGAACGCTACCCCGAGATGCCCCACTATCCGACCGCAGACCCCCGACGGGTGAAGCTGGCGGCCGGCTGGCTCATCGACCGCGCGGGGCTGAAGGGCTACCGCGAAGGCCGGGTCGGCGTACACGAGAAGCAGGCCCTGGTGTTGGTGAACCACGGCGGTGCGACCGGTGCGGAGGTGATGGCTCTGGCACACAAGGTGCAGGAGGAGGTGAAAAAACAGTTCGGTGTCGAGATTGATACCGAGGTCAATATCTTATAAAACAATGCGCAATGGGAAAGTTGCTGGCACAGAATTTTGAGCAGTACATCGCCGATTATGAGCTGTTTACGCGACAGGACCGCATCCTGCTGACCGTCTCGGGCGGTGTGGATTCGATGGTCATGCTCTCGCTCTTTGCCCGCGCGGGCTATTCGTTCGGTGTGGCCCACTGCAACTTCCAACTGCGCGGCACGGAGAGCGACGAGGATGAACAACTCGTCGAGCGCGAGGCGGCACGCCTCGGTGTGCCGTTCTACAACCGCCGTTTCGAAACCGAGCGCGAGATGGAGCTGACGGGCGAGTCGATGGAGATGGCGGCCCGTCGCCTGCGCTATGGCTGGTTCCATGAGTTGTGCGAAACGGAGGGCTACACCGTGATTGCCGTGGCACACCATGCCGACGACTCGGTCGAGACCTTCTTTATCAACCTGCTGCGTGGCACGGGGCTGCGCGGCCTGACGGGCATTTCGACCCAGGCGGGGCGCATCGTGCGACCGCTCCTCTTTGCCACGCGCAAGGAGATTTTGGAGTATGCCGTGCAGCACAAGATTCCCTACCGCGAAGATTCGTCGAACCGCTCGACCAAATACCTGCGCAACAAAATCCGCCTGGGGCTTGTGCCGCGCATTCGGGAGATTAACCCCAAATTCACGGCCCTCATGCGCCGGAATATCGGCCGGCTGACCGATGCCCAACAATTCATCACGCAGGCCGTGGAGCGCATCCGCGAGGTGGCTGTCGAGCAGCAGGAGGGGATGGATGTCATCCTCATCGACCGCATCGACCCGTCGCTGCCGCGCAACTTCGTCCTCTACGAACTGCTCAACTCGGCCTACGGCTTCAAGGGCGATGTGATTGACCAGCTGTGCCATGCCCTCGATGCGGGTGCGGTGGGTCGTCGTTTCTATGCCCGCGACCGCGTGGCGGTGGTGGACCGCGGACGGGTGGTGATAAGCCCCATCGAGGCCGACGACAGCTGCGAGGTGCAACTCCCCGAGGGGGCGTTGCGTGCCTATTGCGGTAACTCGGTCCTCTTCTTCGAGCGTCGCAGCATCGACCTGGTGGAGGAGCTGATGGTTCCCGCAAATCAGGCCCTGCTCGATGCCGACAAGCTGCAAGGCCCCCTCACGTTGCGCCGTTGGCGCGAGGGCGATTGGTTCATCCCCTTCGGCATGACGGGCAAGAAGAAGTTGAGCGACTACCTCATCGACCGCAAAATGTCCCTGCCCCAAAAGCAGCGGCAGTTTGTGTTGCTCGCCGGCGAGGAGATTGTCTGGGTCGTGGGGGAGCGCATCGACGACCGCTTCCGCATCGACGAGCGAACCGAGCAGGTGTTGTGTATCACCCGTGAGATTGTATAGTGAAGATGGCTAAAAGTGCAATAAAATTCAAGGACTCGGTGGCCGAGTTCGAGCGACTGCAAAAGGAGATTACGGCACGTCGTTTTTCGCCGATTTACCTCCTCATGGGCGAGGAGAGCTACTTCATCGACCGCCTGCAGGAGCAGTTGGCCGGCTCGATATTGAACGAGGCGGAGCGTGCCTTCAACCAGCTGACGGTCTATGGCAAGGACAGCGATGCGGGGCAGGTGGTGAACCTCTGCCGCCAGATGCCGATGATGGGTGCCTACCAGGTGGTGATTCTGAAGGAGGCGCAGCAGTTGCGCCAAATCGAGAAACTCTCGTTCTACACGCAGAACCCCTCGCCGACCACCATCCTCGTCATCTGCCACAAGGAGAAGAATGCCGACCGTCGCTCCTCGTTTTATAAAGGTTGTGCAGCAAATGGTGTGGTCTTCGAGTCGGTCACGCCGCGCGACTACGAGATTGGCACCTGGCTCGAGCAGTTCATCGCAGGGCGCGGCCTGAAGATTGACCGCAAGGCCCTCTCGATGCTCACCGACCACCTCGGCACCTCGATTTCGAAGATTGCCGTCGAGCTGGAGAAGCTGGCCGTCTCGATGCCCGAGGGGGCTACGCGTATCACGGATGCCGATATCGAGACGAACATCGGTATCTCGAAGGATTTCAACAACTTCGAGCTTTGCAAGGCGGTCGTGCAGCGCGATATGGGTCGTTCGCTCATGATTGCCGACCACTTCGCCCGTAATCCGAAAGATAACCCCCTGCTGGTGACCATCATGGCCCTCTTCGGGCAGTTCCGCGACCTCTTCACGGTCAATTACCTCGCCTGGCTCAGCCGTCGCAAGGGGCAACCCATGCCCTCGGATCAGGAGCTGATGCGGTTGCTGCGCAAACCCTCGCCCTACATCGTGCAGGAGATTAAACAGCAGACCGCCCTCTGGCCCAACAAGAAGGTCTTCGAGATTCTGGGGCTGCTGCGTGAGTACGATGCCAAATCGAAGGGTTTGAATGCGGGCGGTGCCTCGGACGGGGAGCTGCTGCGTGAACTGCTGCTCAAGATATTTCTGCTGTAAGGACTGCACCGATGGAGCCGTTTCTGTACCAAATCGTCCACCTCTTTGGCGGTAAGGCCCGTATGCTCAACGAGCATGTGGCCCGTCTGCACATCGCCTCGTGCGAACTCTTCGACCGCGCCTATCGCCCCGATTTGAGGGCGTTGGCACAGCGGCTGCTGGCCGAGGTGGAGCGGGAACGCTACCCCGATGCCGTCTCGTCGTTTGTGAAAATCGAGCTGTTCGATACGGGCGAGGAGAACCTCTACGGGGTCGGCACCTCGCTCTATGCGGGCTATGCCCTGCGCAGCGTCCGTCCCGCGGTGATGACCCTCTCCTACGACCCGCCCCTGGAGGCGATGTCGGTGGCCTCGCTTTCGGCCCATTTGGTGGCGCAGTCGCTGGCCCAAACCCGCGGTTTTGACGAGGCCCTGCGCGTGGATGGCGACGGGGTGGTGCGCTCGATGGGCGAGGGGTCTGTGTTCGGCTTCCGCGAAGGGGTGCTGATTGCCCCCAAGGGGCTGCCCACGGCCCATGATGTGGCGTTGTGGGAGGCGGCACAGGTGAATCGCCAACCCGCCCTGCAACACCCGATTCGAAAGCAGGAGCTGCACCTCTACGACGAACTCTTTGTGGTGGACCATCGGGGCATTACCTCCCTCTCGAAGGTCGATAACCGCCCCCTGCCGGCCATTCGTGCCGAGCGCATGGCAACGCTTATGGAGCGTTGGATCAGCGCGTAATCATCACATACTCCGTATAGACAATGCGTGTCGAGGGGTTCGAGGAGCGAATCTCTTGGCGCAGGGCCTTTGTCCCCCAGCGAATGAAGAGAAAGCGGTGCGGGATGCGGTGGACGATTTGGCGGAGTGTATCGACCGTCTGCACGCGACAATGGACCGTATCCTGCGTGATGACCCCCTCGATGCGATTCCAGGGGTCGCTCCAGCGAAACCGGCGGAGCGTGTCGATAAGGGGCGTGGTGTCGCGCACGATGAGGCGAATCGTGTCGCGGCGGAGGGCAGGAGCCTGAAGGAGGGTTTGTGTCGCGCTTTGGCCGACGGCCTCGACCCGTTTTAATCGGATGCGCATCGTTTTCAGCCGTTGGCTCTCGGTGTGGTAGAGCCGTCGAAATTCGTCGCGGTCGAGGCGCAACACCTCGCATTGCGCGGTGAGCGAGTCGCTTCGGAGGCGTTGCTGCTCCAATCGGGCCACCAACCCCGTGCGGTCGAGGGCCAATCGGCGGGCCTTTTGGCGGTAGGCATAGGTCGAGGCAAGCAGGGCGGCGACGAGCAACAAGAGGGTAATAATCAGTCGATTTTTCATCTTTTGTGCGGTTTTTGGCAAAGATAGCACCCCTTTTTGCCCGCCTTGTCTAAATTTTACCGACAAAAACGGGGCGGATTCCCAAAATCTTCTTATCTTTGTCTATTATGGAGAGAACCGCAATTTTTCCCGGGTCATTCGACCCCTTTACGCGCGGCCATGCCGCCATTGTCGAAGAGTCGTTGAAGCTCTTCGATAAGGTCATCATCGGTATCGGTAACAACTCGATGAAGCACGGCCTGCTGTCGGTCGAGAATCGCAAACGCCTCATCGACGAGGTCTATCGGGGCAACGAGCGGGTCGAGGTGCATATCTACCACGGCCTGACGGGCGAGTTTGCCGAGCAGATGGGGGCGTGCGCCATCATTCGCGGGGTGCGCAATACGACCGACTTCGAGTACGAGCGGACGATGGAGGCGACAAACCACCGCATCTATCCCGAGCTGACGACCGTCATGTTGTTCACCCCCGCACCGGTGGCCGATATCGCCTCCTCGACCGTTCGGGAGGTGTTGTCGTTTGGCCGCTCGGTGGAGGAGTTTCTGCCCGAGGGGATCGACATTGCCGACTATTTACAAGATTAACCATCAACAAAACAGAGAGATATGGAATTTACTGCTGAAATGATTGCCGGCTTTTTGGGCGGCGAGATTGTAGGAGATAAACAGGCGGCCGTTTGGACCGTCTCGTCGATCGAGGAGGGCAAGAAGGGATCGTTGGCCTACCTGACGAACCTCAAATACGAGGAGTACCTCTACACGACGGGGGCTTCGATTGTCTTGTGCGACAAATCCTTCGAGCCGAAGCAGGAGGTGCCTGCGACGCTCATCAAGGTAGATAATGCGGCCGAGTGCATCGTGAAGTTGTTGCAGATGTATGCCGCCGCCAAGCCCCGCCGCAAGGGCATCTCGGCGCGCGCCTCGGTGGCCGAAGGGGCTGTGGTCGAGGGCGAAACGTATGTGGGCGACTTTGCCGTGATTGAGGAGGGTGCCAAGGTGGGCCCGAACTGCCAGATCTATCCCCAGGTCTATATCGGTCAGGGGGTGACCATCGGTGAGGGTACGACCCTCTATGCCGGTGTGAAGATTTACGAGGGGTGTCATGTGGGCAAGAACTGCATCCTGCATGCCGGTGCGGTGATTGGTGCCGACGGTTTCGGCTTCATGCCCAATGCCGAGGGCGGTTTCGACAAGATTCCCCAGCTCGGTAACGTCATTATCGAGGACGATGTGGAGATTGGTGCCAACACCTGCATCGACCGCGCCAAGACCGA
>X42_Goitered_Gazelle__coassemble_42_pt1 | contig 38712 bp, 22 predicted proteins | sample X42_Goitered_Gazelle__metabat2_low_PE_007 | metagenome-assembled genome bin X42_Goitered_Gazelle
GATCGATACCATCAAAGGCAAGATTAGCGAAATCGAAAAAAGCTTGGAGGACCTTGAAACACGTTTTGCCAACCGCATTCAGAGCCTGACATTTATGCCTCAATATAGCGACGGAAAGGTGGAGATGGACTATAAAAATCGTACTACACAGGCTTTTTTCCGTATCTCTCCGGCCGAGATAGCAAAGTTGATTACCGACGAGAATGTCGATGCCTTTGCACGATATACCAATGACCCTACCACTCGTGCATCCTACCACTCGGAAATACCTCTTTCGGTAATATCTGTCTTGGGTGATGATACAGGTATGCTTGAGGTGAATATCGCAGAGTCAGACGAGAATCTGTTATCGACAGAATTCTGGCAAGGACGGGTAGAAGCAGTTATCTACATCCAGATTACCGACGGCTATGGCAACAATGTCGTTTCAGACGCCATCCCGATGATTGCCCACAACTATGCCGGCAACACCAACAGCATAAATGGCTTTGGCGACGGAGGCACTCAATCCGGCGAAGCAGGACAATAATTTTGGAAACTGTTTCTTACAAAGCGTTAAGATTATGAAATACAAGAAATATATCATAATGCCGATGATGCTGGCACTGCTGTCTGTGGCGACCTCCTGCGAGCAGGAGGAACTGCCACCGGCAATGCCCGAGGGCAATGTGGTGGAAGTTACCGCCGCCATCGGCGATGCACCCCATACCCGTGTTTCGCAGACAGCGGACAATGAATATACCTTCGATGATAAGGACAAGATTCATATCGTGGGTTGGTATGGTGATTGGGATAAATATAACAAGCCGTGGGAAATGGCATCAGACACTTGGTGGAACGATGCAGTGAGCACCTTCGACAAAACAAGTGGCAAGTGGAATACCGAGCCTTATATGCGTTGGCAGAATGGCAAAGGACTATATCATCATTTCCTTGCGTGGTGGCCGGAGAACTTTAAGAGAAGCAATGAGCCCTTGGATTTAGTGTCGATTACTCTGACGGGCGACTATATAAAGGATGATATTCTGGTGGCACGTTGGAGTGGCGAGCGTCCTGAGGACAATGTGCTGAACTTGAAGTTTGAGCACCTGCTCTCGCGTTTCGATGTGCATTTGCACTTCCGCGATGAGTATGAGACATTCAGCAACATTTCCATAGAGACCAAATTAAAAAATATGGTCGAATATAACTTAATAGCAAATGAAGTAAAGCCGGGATCAGCATCTGGTAACTATATTAAGATGTATGAGAGACCTTATCCCGACACTAAGTGGGATTGGAGTGGCACTTGTATCACTGTGCCACAGGATTTCGCCGGTCCGTTGCTCACCATCAAATTCACTACTTCGGATGGAGAAAAGAGCATTGACTATACCCAGCCTGAGACTGCCATATTGAAGTTCCGTTCCAATGAGCGCATCACCCTCTACCTCAATGTGGGTAAGAATGAAGCCACGCTGATTGCCACAGATGTCGGATATCCGGGTGGATGGAGCGAGAATGAAACAGAACTTAAATAACAAGGAGGTAGGATATGAAGAAGATATTTCAATACATACTGATGACCGTTGCTATGGTGGCAATGGCATCTTGCAGTCAGGACGAGGAGTTGACACCTTCCGCAGAGGTGCAGGACATTCGTATAGTAGTCAGCGATTTTCCCGCTTTCGATGATGCACAGACCCGTGCCATCGGCACTTTTGATAGTGGCAAGACAGCGTGGGAGCGAGGCGATGTAATCTACATTGTCGCAGCCAATGCGGGTGTTGATAGCCAGATTCTGACGCTGACCTATGGTGATGACGGGCAATGGATTGCCGATGGAACCACAATCCACTATCTTTCGGCAACGGACACCCACATTCGTGCAATTTATGCACCCAACTGTGAAAAGGAAGGTACGGAGATTACGGAAAAGAATGGTTACCCATTCGGTACGGGAGAATTTTTAGAAAAGGAGTGTTACGTTGAGAACGGTACACTGACGGTTGATTTCACTGACTATGAACGTCCTTACAGCCGCCTCAGAATTGTGACAGAGCCGAATGAACAGATAACTGTTACTACCACATTGTTTGACCCTGCTGGGTATAAAGATTCAGATACATATAACTATCTCCTTACCGCCGATGCAAACGGCAACGCCTTCCTTTATGGTACATTTGCAGCGCACGGATCGGTGAAGGTAGTTGGAGAGGTAACCGTAGAACATACATTTACGGAGGCGACTGCCGCGGGAGATAGCTACGCCCTGTCGGCCCGTTAAGCCCCGCACGGCAAAACGGAAGCATCAGGCAGGGAACGCACAGCAGGGAACATAAGACAGGGAACGCAAAGCAGGAAGCATCAGGCCAGGAACGCAAAGCAGGAAGCATCAGGCCAGGAACGCAAAGCAGGGAGCGCACAGCAGGGCGGCACGGCCGCCAACCCGATTTTTTGCCGTGGCGCGTAAATTCCACGGTCCAAGCCCAAAAACTGCCGCTTCTCTGCCGAATTTTGAATTTAATGGTTATCTTTGCGCAGTTAAATCGCAAACGATGAAAGTATATAAATTTGGTGGTGCCTCGGTCAAGAATGCCGACGGCGTGCGCAACCTGCGTCAGATTATCGACGACGAGCAGCAGCTCTTTATCATTGTCTCGGCCATGGGCAAGACGACCAACGCCCTGGAGCGTGTCTTTGCCGCTGCGCAGAAACACGACCCGCAGGCTGCCCAAGCCGAGATTGACCAAATCCGCGAGAACCATGCCGCCATCATTGCCGACCTCTGGCACGGACCCCGCACGCTCGACCGCGTGGAGGCCCTCTTTGCCGACCTCGAAGCCTTCGTGGGGGCGAATAACTATAAGAAGGAGGAGGCCGAGGCGTGGTATGACCGCATCGTGGCCTATGGCGAGCTGGTCTCGACGACCATCATCTCCGAATACCTCACCTTTGCCGGCCTGAAAAACAGCTGGATAGATATGCGCAAGGCCCTGCGCACCGAGCAGCGACACAAGGATGCCGAGGTCGATTTGGTTGCCTCCGCACCCCTTTTGAAGGCCGCCTTGCAGGAGGCCGGCGGGACGATTTTCGTGGGGCAGGGCTTCATCGGTGGCGCGCCCGACGGCACAACGACGACCCTCGGCCGCGAAGGTTCGGACTACTCGGCTGCCGTGGTGGCCAACATCCTCGATGCCGAGTCGATGTCCGTGTGGAAGGATGTGGACGGTGTGCTGAATGCCGACCCCAAAATCTTCCCCGATGCCGTGCAGATTGCCGAGCTGAACTACCTCGACACCATCGAGCTGGCTTACAGCGGTGCGCAGATTATCCACCCCCGCACCATCAAACCCCTGCAAAACAAGAACATCCCCCTCTATGTGCGCCCCTTTGGCGATAAGCGCAAGCCCGGCACCGTCATTCGCGGTATGTCGGCCAAGGTCGATGTCCCCATCCTCATCTTGAAGAAGGACCAGGTGCTGCTGACGATTCGCTCCCGCGACTTTTCGTTTGTGTTGGAGGAGAAGTTTGCCAAGATTTTTGCCCTGCTCGAAACCTACCGCCTGAAGGTCAATCTGATTCACAACTCGGCCGTGAACCTCTCGCTCTGCGTGGACCAGTCGTGGCACATCAGCGAGGCGGTCTCCGCCCTTCGCAAGGCCGGTTTCGACGTGATGAAGGCCGAGGATATGGAGCTGCTCACCATCCGCGGCTACACGGACGACCTCTGGCGCAAGTATGCCCGCGGACCGCAGGTCTTCATCAAACAATCGACCCAGGCTACGGTGCGTATCGTGCGGAAGCACCGATAGGTTTGATAGAACCGATTGGCATTTGCGGGATGCAAATGGGCTATACGAACCCAGGAAAGACAGAGGGTGTCCAAACTTCTTGGACACCCTCATAGTTTCTAAAGGTAACTAAAGGTCTTTATTCCGTTTTCCCCTGCTCTTTCGTGCTTTTCAGCTTCTCGATGGCTTTGTTGAGGTAGTTCTCGATATCGCGTTTGAGCAGTTCGTAGAGGGGACAATCCGTATAGTTCTCGTTGTCGAGCAGCACATCCCGAATCGAGCGGGTGGCGTTCTTGTAGTTCGAGAGTTCGTTTTTCAGTGCCACACCCGTCTTCTCCGATTGGTGGATGCGGGCAATGGATAGCTCCTTGAGTTTGTCGCACACGTTTTGCAGGCAGATCATCACCACATTATCCATCAGCGTATGGCCGTGCATATAGAGGTAGGTCGTCTCGGGGGTGACACCGCGGGCCGCCAGGAGCTGCTCAAACCGCTTCATCGGCTCGATGAGTTTCGGGTTCTTCTCGCGCAACATCCGCTCACGACGGGCCACATTGCGCCCCAGCCACAGCAGCGTGTTGTCACCGTTGTTGGCCAGGTCCAGGTAGCCGAGCTTCACGGCCGCCTTGAAGTCGGCCAGCGGGAAGATGTGGTGATGCTCCATGCGGGCCGAGAAGGCATACCAGACAAAGAGCGGGTAAATCGTCCGCGAGTAGCCCTCCATAAAGCGCACGAAGTCGAAGATGCGCGTATCGTTCTTCGTCGCCTTCACGCAAACATTGTGCAGCGAGGGGGCGTAGCAGAGGTAGTTCTCCGTGGCGTAGGCGTAGGTGTGGAACAGAAAGGGCGAGTCGTTCACCAGATGGGCCGTCTCGGTCGTCCCCTCGAAGAGGTAGTCGAAGTCCGAATCGACACACAGCAACAAATCCTCCGACGAGCGGGGAACCATCCCCAAGATCACCTTCTTGCCCTTCGGCAGGTCGCCTCGGTCGGGAACCGAAATCTCGAAGCGGATGTAGGGGTTGCGGAAGTGGTCGAAGATGGCGCGCCAAAAGGCGACATCCTCGTAGCCCTCGACATAGACTTTGACGAGGTGTTTCTCCGAAGTGTCGGGTAGCGGAGTGGGCAGCCCGGGGTTGGGGTCGCTCTTCGTGAAGGGGTTCAGTCGCCCCAGTGTTTTGGTGAAGTTGTAAGCCATATAAGACAAAGATAAGAAAAAAATGACTAAATTTGCACAAATAGAGTCCGGATATACCAATTTTTACGAAACAATGGCGAATAACGATTGGAAAGCACGCCTCGGCATGGTCTATTCGACCAATCCCGACTTTCAGTTTACGACCGACGAGGAGCCGACGGCCGAGACCCTCGCACCCGAGAAGCAGGAGTTGCGCGTATGGCTCGACCGCAAGCAGCGCGGTGGCAAGGTGGTGACCCTCATTAAAGGCTTCGTGGGGCGCGATGAGGACCTGCAATCGCTGGCCAAGATGCTCAAAACGAAGTGTGGGGTAGGGGGTGCCGCCAAGGAGGGCGAAATCCTCATCCAGGGCGACCACCGCGACCGCGTGGTGGAGCTGCTGCTCAAGAGCGGCTACCGATGCAAGAAGGCAGGAAACTGATTTAAAATTTAGAATTTAGAATTCAGAATTTAGAATTAAAAATTTAGAATTCAGAGTTTAGAGTTTAGAATTCAATATTCAAAATTCAACATTACGCATGCGTGGTTTGAGAGTACTATGGATGGCGGCGATGCTCCTTGTGGGGCAGCGTGCCGTGGCGCAATATTACAGTTGGGGGGCCGATGCCCCGATGCGGTGGAAGCAGCTCCGCACGGAGGGGGTGCGCATCATTGCCCCCGATACGACCGAGCAGGTGGCCCGTCGCGTGTTGCACTACGTCGAGGCTGCGCGCCCCTACATCAGCGAGGGCTTTTCGCGCGGTCCGCTGGAGATTCCCTTTGTCCTCCACCCCGAAAACATGGAGTCCAACGCCCTGGTGATGTACCTCCCGAAGCGTGTCGATTACCTTACGGCCCCTGCCGTGGAGAGCTACTCGATGCCCTGGTGGAAACAGCTCGTGGCCCACGAATATCGCCATGCCGTGCAGTATAACAACCTCAAACGCGGTGTGCCGCGCGTGTTGAGCTGGTTGCTCGGTGAGCAGGGTTCGGTCACCGGCCTGCTCTTTATGCCCCTCTGGGCCTTGGAGGGCGATGCCGTGATGAACGAGACGGCCATGTCCACCTTCGGGCGCGGTCTGCAACCCTCCTTCTCGTTGGCCTACCGCGCCCTGGGCGATGGGATAGGCCTCTCGCACAACGGCAAGCGACGCAAAAATATCGACCGCTGGTTCTGCGGTTCGTACCTCGACTACATCCCCGACCACTATGAGCTGGGCTACCAGCTGTCGGCCTATGCTTTCGACCATTACAACGAGGTCGTTTGGAATAAGGTGGGGCGGTATGCCGTGCGCAACCCCTATGTGTTTGCTACCTCCCGTGTGGGGTTGAAACGCTATTACAATACCACAACCAACGAGCTGTTTTACAACACCTTCGAGGCTCTGAACGCCCATTGGCGACCGCTGGCCGAGGTGGAGGAGAACAGCCGACGATTGGTTGAGCAGGAGGCCGGAAACCATACGACCTATCGCTGGCCGCAGCAGCTGACCGAAACCGAGGTGGTGGCCGTGAAGAGCAGCCTGCGTCGTACGCCCCAAATCGTATTGATTGATTCCGAGGGGCGGGAGTTGGTCGTGGCCGGTGTCGGTAACCTCTCCTCGCGCCCCTCGCTCTACGCGGGGAAGCTCTATTGGAGCGAGTACGAAGCATCCACGCTCTTCGAGGAGCGGGTGCGCTCGCAACTTTGGATATTGGATTTCAACGCCACGAGCCAACGCCCCCGTCGTCTTCATAAGGTGCAAGGCAACGCCCTCTATCCGACCCCCTCGGAGCGCGGTCTGGCCTGGGTCGAGTACCGACCCGAAGGTCGCTATCTGTTGGTGGAGAATGGTCAGGAAATCTGCGCCTTGCCCATCGGTGTCGAGCTGCACGGCTTGGCCTGGGACGAGGTGACGAAGAGCTACTATACGCTCCTTACCGAGGAGGCCGGCATGGCCCCCGCACGCCTCGATGCCGAGGGGGTACACCCGCTCTTCAGCCCCGCCTATGTTACGTTGAGCAACCTCCGCGCAGCCGATGGCAAACTCTACTACGGTTCGATTCTGGAGGGGAAGGATGAGATTCACAGCTTAGAGCTGCGAACGCAGGTCGAAACGCGCCTGACGCAATCCCGCTACGGAGCCTTCGACCCCGCACCATCGCCCCGGGGGTTGCTCCTGACCACCTACGACCGCCTCGGCTATGGCGTGGCACGCCTGACCGAACCGCTTTGCGATACGGTCGAGCGACGAGCAACGCCCCGCAATCTTCTGAATCCCGCCTGGCGAAGCTATCCCACCATCAACCTCGATACGGTCCGCTATACCCCCGAAACGGCGCAACGTCAGGAGGATACACACCCCGCCAAACGCTACCGCAAGGCGTTGCGCGGGCTGCATCTGCACAGCTGGGCCCCCGTGGCCTTCGACCCCTACGAGGTGATTGACGAACACGAATTCCGCCCCAATGTCGGCGTGACGCTTCTTTCGCAGAACCTGCTTTCGAATACCGAGGCCTACGCCTCCTATGGCTGGAGTCGGGATGAGGAGTCGCTCATCCGTGTAGGCATCCGCAACAACAGCCTGGGAGTGCGCCTCGCCCTCGATGCCACCTATGGCGGCTACCAGCAGTGCTACTCGGTGGGCTACTACAATCGGGAGGATGAGAAATATTACTACCAGCCGATACCTTATCCCGAGAAGTCGTACTCGATTTCCGCCTCCGTCACCCTGCCCCTGTTGTTTGACCGCGGGCGGAGCGTGCGACGGCTCTCACTCGGTGCGGGGTGGAACTACTCGAACGGGCTGGTGGCAGACCTCGATGCCGTTCGGTGGGAGGAGGGTAAAATCACGAACCTCGCGACGTTGGGCTACAACGAAGGGCTGCATAAGGTGAGCCTTTCGGTGGCCTTTGCCGAGCAACTCAAGATGGCGCACCGCGACTTCCTGCCCCGCCTGGGTTACCACCTCCAGGGAGGCTATTCGTTCAATCCGACCAACGACGATTTCGCCTCGTCCTACCTCCTCTATGGCTCGGCCTACCTGCCCGGTGTGGCGCGACACCACTCGTTGCAGTTCGAGGCGGCCTATCAGCAGGCGGTCGGAGGTTATACCACCCCGTCGGGCGACAAGCAGCTGACCTACCGCTCTACGCTGCTCCTCCCGCGCGGTTTCAGAAGCGGCGAACTGCCCATTGATAAGGGACTTACGACCCTCTCGGCCAACTACCGACTGCCCCTCTGCTATCCCGAGTGGGGCATCCCGTCGCTCCTCTTTATCAAGCGTATCCGCCTGGGCGCAGGCTTCGACTACGGCACCTTCCGCTACGGCATCGGTTGCCACAACGTCTGGTCGGCCGGTGGCGAGCTGGCCTTCGATTTCAACGTGCTTCGTATGCCCGCCTCGGCCACCTCGTCGCTCACACTCGAATGCTTCCGCACCTCCACCGACGAAACCTGGTTCTCACTCTCCCTCGGCTTACCCTTCTAACTGCATAGCTAAACGGAATCTGCCTTACGAGGCCCTTTCGGTAGCGACCAAGTCCCCCTCACAGGAGGGGGATTTAGGGGGTGGGTAACACACAAGGAGTGGCAGGCCACCACTATATTAAGGGTAAAAGGAAAGCCCTCCCGATGTGGAAAGGCTTTTCGTATACGATAAGTTACCGCAAAGCGATTACTTACCCATATAACCCTTAATATAGTGGTGGTGCGAACCCCAACGCTCGAAGGCGGCTTTGTCAAGCTCCTCGCGGGCCGAGGGGTGGGCAATCGAGATGAGGAGGCGGGCGCGCTCCTGCATCGTCTTACCATACAAATCAACGGCACCATACTCCGTCACGAACCAGTGGATGTGGTTACGGGTCGTTACGACACCGGCACCATCCAGCAGCGTGGGGCAAATCTTCGACACGCCCTTGTTCGTAATCGAGGGCATGGCGATAATGGCCTTACCGCCCTTCGAGAGCGAGGCACCATAGACGAAATCGACCTGACCACCGACGCCCGACCAGAACTTCGTACCGAGCGAGTCGGCGCACACCTGACCCGTGAGGTCCACCTGCAGGGCCGAGTTGATGGCCGTAACGCGGTCGTTCTTGGCAATCACATAGGGGTCGTTCGTGTAGCCTACATCCATCATCAGCACGCCCGGGTTGTCGTCGATGAAGTCATAGACCTTCTGTGAACCCATCAGGAAGGTCGAAACCATCTTACCCTGGTCGATGTTCTTGGCCTCGCCGTTGATGACACCCTTCTCCACGAGGGGCAGCACACCGTCGGCAAACATCTCGGTATGGATACCGAGGTTCTTGTGGTTACCGAGCTGGGCCAATACGGCATTCGGAATGGCACCGATACCCATCTGGAGCGTAGCTCCATCCTCAATCAGAGCGGCACAGTGCTGACCGATGGCCGTCTCCACCTCGTTCGGAGCCGTGAAGTGGGCCTCAATAAGCGGCGTGTCGTCCTCGCACCAGATATCAATCTTCTGCATCGGAATCATCGCCTGACCGAAGGCACGCGGTACGTTCTTATTCACGACGGCAATCACATAGTCGGCGCACTCCACGGCGGCCAACGTAGCATCTACCGACGTACCGAGCGATACATAGCCGTGCTTGTCGGGGGGCGTAACCTGAATCATGGCTACGTTGCAGGGAACGGCACCGCAACGATACAGACGCTGCGTCTCGCTCAGGAAGATGGGAATGTAATCGGCGTAGCCCGACTGGGTTACCTTGCGCACATTGCCACCCACGAAGAAGGAATCGAGCTGGAAGATGCCCTCGAACTTCGGGTCGGCATAGGGGGCCGGACCCTCGGTGTGGAGGTGGTGGATGTGTACGTTCTTCAGCTCACCGCGCTCACCACGGGCGCACATGGCCTGAATCAGACATTGAGGTGCCGATGCTACGGAGCTCAAATGTACATGGTCACCCGACTTGATGACCTTGACGGCCTCTTCGGGTGTCGTGAAATGAATAGGTGTCAACATTTTGACTCTAAATTTTATAATGGTTAGTTTTCTGCTTTTTACTTCTTTATCGGCCTACTTGCGCTTTACCTCAACCTGCTCGTAGCCCTCGATGATGTCGCCCACCTTGATATCGTTGAACGACTCGATGTTCAGACCGCAATCCATGCCGGTCGTCACCTCCTTCACATCGTCCTTGAATCGCTTGAGCGAGCCGAGCTTACCGGTGTAAATCACAATACCATCGCGGATTACGCGAATCGGTGTGTTGCGACCGATCTTACCCTCGCGGACAATACCGCCGGCGATGGTACCCACCTTCGAGATTTTGAAGGTCTCCAGCACCTCCACCGAGGCAACAATCTCCTCCTTCATCACAGGCTCCAACATACCCTCGATGGCATCCTTGATATCGTTGATGGCATCGTAGATAATCGAGTAGAGGCGAATCTCAATCTCCTCCTTCTCGGCCAGCTTACGCGCCGAGGCCGAGGGACGTACCTGGAAGCCGACGATGATGGCATTCGAGGCGGCAGCCAGCAGCACATCCGACTCCGAAATCTGACCCACGGCGGCGTGAATCACGTTCACCTGTACGGTCTCCTTCGAGAGCTTGATGAGCGAACCCGACATGGCCTCCACCGAGCCGTCCACGTCACCCTTGACGATGATATTCAGCTCCTTGAACGAGCCGATGGCGATACGACGGCCAATCTCGTCGAGCGTAACGTGCTTCTGGGTCATGATGCCCTGCATACGCTGCAACTGCTCGCGCTTGTTGGCAATCTCGCGGGCCGAGCGGTCGTCCTCCATCACGTTGAACGAGTCACCGGCCTGCGGTGCGCCATTCAGACCCAGCACCTGTACCGGTGTCGAGGGACCTGCCTCCAGCACCTTCTTACCATTCTCGTTGAACATCGCCTTCACGCGACCGGTGAAGGTACCCGAGAGCATCACATCACCCACGCGCAGCGTACCGCTCTGCACCAGAATCGTCGAGACATAGCCGCGACCCTTGTCGAGCGTCGATTCAATCACCGAACCCGTGGCACGCTTGTCGGGGTTGGCCTTCAGCTCCAGCAGCTCGGCCTCCAACAGCACCTTCTCCAGCAGCTTGTCCAGATTCAGACCCTTCTTGGCCGAAATCTCCTGGTCCTGGTACTTACCGCCCCACGACTCCACGAGGTAGTTCATCTGCGAAAGCTGCTCCTTGATATGCTCGGGGTTGGCCTGCGGCTTATCAATCTTGTTGATGGCGAATACCATCGGCACACCGGCCGCCTGGGCGTGGTTGATGGCCTCAATGGTCTGGGGCATCACGCTGTCGTCGGCCGCCACGATGATAATGGCCACGTCGGTAATCTTGGCACCACGGGCGCGCATGGCGGTAAAGGCCTCGTGACCCGGCGTATCGAGGAAGGTGATTTTCTGGCCGTTCAGCTCCACGCTGTAGGCACCGATGTGCTGCGTGATACCACCGGCCTCACCGGCAATGACGTTCGTCTTACGGATGTTATCCAGCAGCGAGGTCTTACCGTGGTCAACGTGACCCATCACCGTCACGATGGGCGGACGCGGTACGAGGTTCTCCTCCGTATCGACCTCCTCGGCAATGGCCTCCTGAATCTCCACCGATACGAACTCGGTCTTGAAGCCGAACTCCTCGGCCACTACGACCAGGGCCTCGGCATCCAGACGCTGGTTAATCGAAACCATCAGACCGAGGTTCATGCAGGCCATGATGACCTCCGTGGGAGGCACGTTCATCATCGTCGCCAGCTCGCTCACGGTGACAAACTCGGTCACCTTCAGCACCTGACGCTCGGCTGCCTCGCGCTCGAACTCCTCGCTCATGCGCTCGGCGATAATCTCGCGCTTCTCCTTGCGATACTTCGACGCCTTGGTCTTCGTACCCTTGGCCGTGAGACGGGCCAGCGTATCCTTAATCTGCTTCGATACCTCCTCGTCGCTCACCTCGGGGCGAACTACGGGTTTCGGTTGAGCCTTCTGCTTGTTCTTGTTGCGACGACCCTCACCCGGCTTGGGCTGGTTCTGGGACTGGTTCTGCTGACCCGGACGGTTCTGCTGACCACCGCGCTGCTCGTTCTTGCCGCCGCCCTGCTGACCCTTCTGGGCCTTCGTGACATCGACCTTCTCCTTTTGCAGACGCTTGCGCTTGTGTTTGCCACCCGGCACAAAGCCCGAAACATCCATCGTACCCAGTACCTGGGGACCCTGCAGCGTGACGCCTCCGGGGCGGAATACGTTGTCGGCGGGCTTCTCCTCCGCCTTCTTCTCCTCCGCCTTCTTCTCCTCCGCCTTCGGAGCCTCCTCACGGGGCTTCTCTATCTTGGGCTGCTCGGCGGGCTTCTCGACCACCTTCGGAGCCTCTGCTTTGGGCTGCTCAACGGGCTTTTCAACCACCTTCGGGGCCTCTACGGGCTTCTCGGCGGGCTTTTCGATTACCTTCTGAGCCTCCGCCACGGGCTTCGGCTCCTCCTTCTTCACCTCGGGCTTCTTGCCGTCGAGGTCAATCTTACCCAGGAATTTGGGCTGCTGAATCTCATCCTTGACATGAATCATGTTGGACTTGATGACCACCTCTTTCTCCTCCTTGGCCTTCGTCGAAGAGCCATCGAGCGAAATCGAGGTCTGCTTCTGCGAGATGCGCTCACGCACCGAGTCGCGCGCACCTGCGGCGGCACGATTCGAACCAAACTCCTTCTCCAATACGGCATAGGTTGCCTCATCGACCAACGTGTTGGGCGAGCCGTCGCTCTTGATGCCCTTCTTCTGCAAGAAATCCGTGATGGTGTTCAGACCCACCTTGAACTCCTTGGCAACCTGAATGAGCCTTAATCTTCTTTCATTCCCCATATTGTCTCCTTTCTTTTATTACTCTTCAAACTCGGCTTTGAGAATCTCGACCACCTTCTGTGCCTGCTCGATTTCGAGGTCGGCGCGGCCGGCAATCTCCTCTACGGAGAGCTCCAGCACGCTCTTGGCCGTATCGCAGCCCACGTTGTGCAGGGCCTCGATAATCCAGCCCTCAATCTCGTCCGTGAACTCCGACAGGGCTACATCCTCCTCCTCAATCTCACGATATACGTCGATATCGTAGCCCGTGAGCATCTTCGAGAGGCGGATGTTCAAACCGCCCTTACCGATGGCCAGCGATACCTGGTCGGGCTTGAGGTAAACCGAAGCGGTCTTCTTCTCCTCGTCGATGGTGATGGAGGAGATTTTGGCGGGGTTGAGCGAACGCTGAATCATGAGCGAGGTGTTGGCCGTGTAGTTCAGCACGTCGATATTCTCGTTGCGCAGCTCCTTGACAATCGAGTAGATGCGCGAACCCTTCATACCCACGCAGGCACCTACGGGGTCGATGCGGTCGTCGTACGACTCGACGGCCACCTTGGCTCTCTCGCCCGGGATGCGGACGATCTTCTTAATCGTAATCAGACCATCGAAAATCTCCGGTACCTCCTGCTCGAACAGACGCTCCAGGAATTGGGGTGCCGTACGCGAAAGGATGATGCGGGGCTGGTTGTTGTTCATCTCGACCGACTTGACGATGGCCTTAATCGTATCGCCCTTGCGGTAGAAGTCGTTGGGAATCTGCTCCGACTTGGGCAGCAGCAGCTCGTTGTCCTCGTCGTCCATAATCAGCACCTCGCGCTTCCATACCTGATAGACCTCGCCCGAGATGATTTCGCCCACCTTCTCCGAGTACTTCTCGAACAGGGCGGCCTTCTCCAAATCGAGGATGCGCGAAGCGAGGTTCTGGCGCAGCGACAGCACCGTGCGGCGGCCGAACGAGGCGAGCTGCACCTGGTCGGCATACTCGTCGCCAATCTCGTAGGTGGGGTCGATGAGCTTCACCTCCGAAACAGAAATCTCGGTGTTGGGGTTCTCCACCGCGCCATCCTCCACCACCGTGCGGTTGCGCCAGATTTCGAGGTCGCCCTTTTCGGGGTTGATAATCACGTCGAAGTTCTCGTCCGTCTCGAACTGCTTTTGCAGCGCGTGACGGAATACATCCTCCAATACGCCAATCATGGTCGATTTGTCGATGTTTTTCAGCTCTTTGAACTCGGCAAAGTTGCTGATTAGATTCAGATTGTCCATTGTCTTTTTGCTTTTATTTTTTTGTTCGTTGTTTCGATTATTTGAAGTCGAGGTACTCGACCGTCTGTTTGATCTCCTCGAAGGGGTAGCTGCGCGTCACCTTTACGAGCTGCTTGCGCTTCTTGCCCTCGACGGCCTGCTTCTCCTCGTAGCTCAAAGTGAGCGACTCGTCGCTTACCTCGTCCAATTTGGCCAGCACCTTGATGCCGTTTTTGAGAATCACCTCCACCGAGTGGCCGATGAGCTTGCGGTATTGGCGCATATCCACCAGCGGTTCGCCGATGCCGGCCGACATGACCGTCAGCTCGAAATCCTCCGCCTCGCGGTCCAGTTCGCCCTCGATGGCACGCGAGAGGGTGATGCAGTGTTCGATATCGACCGAGGTGAGGCTGTCGATGGTCAGCTCAATCTCGTTTGCGGGGCTGATTTTGCACCCCACGATGAAGCGGTCCGAGCCTTCCAACATGCGCTCGGCAATCGCTATAATTTGTTCTTTATCAATCATTTATAAACAGTTGTTTCGGTATGCCTACAATAAAAGGCCGCTTTAGGGCGGCCTCCTGTCGGGTTTTGATGGTGCAAAGATAGCGCAAAAGTCTTGATTTTCCAAGCGTTTCGAGCTTTTTTTCGTGTAAAAAACGCTCGGCTTTTTTTGCCCGCCCAACGGCTTCGGCCTTCGGGCGACTGCCCCCGATGAATCGGCTGCACGGCCAAAGAATAATGAATCGCTGTAAAATCCCTGCGGAGCATAAATCGGTCATCCGCTGCGAAAATGTGGGATGACGATTTATTTGATTTGTCGGGACACGCTCCTATAAAAATTCACGTCATCCCCCACCTTGCGAGGTGGCGAGGATGGAGAGGGCGCATACCGGAACAGCGCAAGGTGATGGGGATCTACCTTATCCTATTTTTGACGGTGCAAAGCGGAATTTGTCGCGCTTTCTTCGGTTGCTGAAACAGCGGTTGATCCCAATCATTTTCGCATGGTCTGTCATCGCTCTATTTTAGGCCATCCACTGCGAAAATGTGGGATGACGATTTATTTGATTCCTGCACCTGCTTTGCCCCTAAAAAAAGGAATAATTTTTCATTTTTAATTCTTAATTTTTAATTGAAAAAAGCCCCGGCACTTGCCGAGGCTTTTTTCTACCTTCCCTGGTAGGGTTTAATCACACCGCGTTTCGAGGAGCGGACAAACTCAATGAGCTTGTCGCGTTCGGGCGTTTGTGCCACGCTCTTCTCGGCCTCGTCGCAGGCGTTCATGTAGTTCATGTCGCTCTGAAAGAGGATGCGGCAGGTCTCGTGAATAGACTTAATTTGCTCCTCCGTGAATCCGCGACGCGACAGACCCACCTTGTTCAGACCGGCATAGCGTGCGGGGTCCGAGTTGCGAACGATGATGTAGGGGGGTACATCCTGTGCCAGGAGCGTGCCGCCCTGAATCATGGCGTGGTCACCGATGACACTCCACTGGTGTACGGCCACATGGCCGCCGATAACGACCCAGTCGCCCACCTGCACCTCACCGGCCAGCGATACGCGGTTGGCGATGACGCAGTGGCTGCCCACCACATCGTCGTGTGCAACGTGTGCATAGGCCATCAGCAGGTTGTGGTCGCCCACGACGGTCTTGCCCTTCGAGGCCGTACCGCGGCTGATGGTTACACACTCGCGGATATCGTTGTAGTCGCCAATCTCGGCGGTGGTCTTCTCGCCCACGAACTTCAGGTCCTGCGGCAGACATGAAATCGAGGCAGCAGTATGAATCTTGCAGCATTTGCCGATGCGTGCGCCGTCGTGAATCACGGCACCCGGGCCAATCCAGCAACCGTCGCCGATCACTACGTCGCCTGCAATGTAGGCAAACGGCTCGACAACCACATCCTTACCCAACTTGGCGTCGGGGTGTACATAAGCTAAATTACTAATCATAAGGCTTATCGTTTGGGTTAATTACTTGTTCTTCACCACTTGTGCCATCAGCACCGCCTCGCAGGCGAGCTGGTCGCCCACGAAGGCTTTGCCTTCGGCACGGCAGACACCGCGACGAATCGGCTCCAATAGGCGCACCTCGAATTGGAGCTGGTCGCCCGGCACCACCTTGCGCTTGAACTTCACCTCGTCAATCTTCATGAAGTAGGTCGAGTAGTTCTCGGGGTCGGGTACCGACTTGAGAATCATCACACCGGCACATTGAGCCATTGCCTCGACAATCAGCACACCCGGCATCACCGGCTCTTCGGGGAAGTGGCCGACGAAATAGGGCTCGTTCATCGTCACGTTCTTGATGCCGGCCACCGATGTCTCGTCGCAATGGAAAACGCGGTCCAACAGCAGGAACGGCGGACGGTGGGGGAGCAGACGACGAATCTCGTTGATATCGAGCAGGGCGGGTTTCTTGGCGTTGTACTTGTAGCGGGGCTTCTCTCCGCTGCGACGGATGCTCTGCTTGAGCTGCTTCATGAACTCCGTATTGGCATAGTGGCCCGGACGGGTGGCCCATACGCGGCCCTTGATGCGCATGCCGAGCAGGGCGAAGTCGCCCAGCAGGTCGAGGAGCTTGTGGCGGGCCAGCTCATTGTTGAAGCGCAGCTCGGTGAGGAATCCGCGCTCAATCTTCAGACCGGGCTTGTTGAAGAGCTTTTGCAGGTGGGCTTCGGTCTCCTCCGATACCTCGTTCTCGACCACCACAATCGCATTATCCAGGTCGCCACCCTTGATGAGGTTCATCTTCAGCAGCGGCTCCAGCTCGTGCAGCATGACAAAGGTGCGGCAGGGCGAAATCTTGGCCGTGTAGTCGTCACCCGGGTTGAAGGTGGCGTATTGGTTACCGATGACCTTCGAGTTGTAGTCCACATGCAGCGAGACGGTAAATTCGTCGTCGGGGTAGAGAATCACGGCCACGCCCTTTTCGGGAATCGTATAGACCATCTTCTCGGTGATGTGGAAATATTTGCGCTCGGCATCCTGCTCCTCGACGCCCACCTCCTCGATGGCGCGTGCATACTCGCGGGCCGAGCCGTCCATAATCGGAGCCTCCGGACCGTCGATATCGACCAGCGCATTGTCCACGCCCAGCGTCCAGAGGGCCGACATGAGGTGCTCGATGGTGCTGACACGCGCCGCCCCCGACTCGATGGTCGTGCCGCGCGAGGTGTCGGTCACATAATCGCACAGGGCCGGAACGGTCGGCTGACCCTCTAAATCAATGCGACGAAATACGATGCCGTGGTCGGCTTTGGCCGGATGAACCGTCATCGTGGCCCGAACACCCGTATGCAGCCCGTGGCCTGAAAAGGTGATGGGAGCTTTCAGGGTTTGCTGTTTCGTACTCATGCGAAAAAGTTTTATATTTGTTCTATTTGTCCTAAAAATTAGTTCGAAAAGCCCTCTATTGTAGTGGGTTTCGCCCGCTATTATCGTCCAAAGATACGGCTTTATCTTGTGATTACCAAATTTATTTCCTCTTTTGCGAATCCGCGTGAGAAAACTGCGGAAAAAGTTACAAATCTCGACAAAAATCACTATTTTTGCTCACTATAAGGATTCGAAAATTATGGCACAAGAGCTTTCCGATAAGACCCCCCGACAGCAACCCGCCCAACCGGAGCGGGAGCAGGCTCCGCGCCGTCGTCGTCGCAAGCTCGATTTGCCGTTTGGCACCGAGCGCGAGGATGCGGGCGAATGGACCTATCGCCACCGCGTGGGGTTGTGCGTAACGCTGATTGCCTACCTGGTGCTGATGATAGCCTTCGTCTCGGCCAAAGTGGTGGTCGGCAAGCGCAACCACATGCAGGGGATGTATATCGACCTCAACGAGTTGGCTGCTTTGGAGGATGAACGCGACCGCCTCGAGGAGGAGATTCGCCGCAAGATGCAACAGGAGCAGCTCGATTGGCGGTCGATACAGAACCGCACCTCGAACGAAAATGCCACCGACGAGCGGTTGAAGGATGACCGCGGCACGAATACCGCCGCCCTGAACGATGCCGCGCAGGAGGCGGCCGATAGGATGCGGGCCAACCGCGAGGCCTACGAGCAGGGGCTGGCCGAGGAGCGGGCCATCCAGGCCGAGCGGGGCAACGAGGGCGAGGCCTCCGAGTCGCAGGATGTGAAGGTCAAGGGGCGCGTAACGGTCTCCTTTTCGCTGACCAATCCCGTGCGCACGTCGCGCTATCTCCACATTCCGGCCTATCGTTGCGAGGCGGGTGGCGATGTGGTGGTGCGCATCACGGTGGACCGCGGTGGCGAGGTTATTGCGGCCCGCGTGGAGTCGGGTGGCGATGACTGTATGCGCGAGACGGCCATCAGTGCTGCGCGTGCCTCCCGCTTCAACATCGACCCCTCGGCACCCGAGCGACAGCAGGGGACGATTACCTATATCTTTATTCCGCAATAAACAACCAGTGAGTTGCCATGAATAACAAATTCTCTCTTCCGAAGGATGGCGGTTTGAAGGCCGAATCGGCTCCGCGCGATATCCTGCGCCGCTATGAGCGTATGCGCACGCAAATCTATGCAAACGAGTACGAGGGGGTGAGTCATGTGGCCGATTTGATTGTCAAGGCCATCCGCAACTACAACGAGGTCTTCCTCCCGAATGAAATCTACGAGGACCAGCAGCCCTTCGTGCTGGGGCTGACCACGGGGCGCACACCGCTGGGGTTGTACCGCGAGCTGGTGCGCCGCTACGAGGCGGGCGAGGTCTCGTTTCGTAACGTGGCGGTCTGCTCGCTCGACGAGTTCTATCCCATTGCCCCCACCGAGCCGCAGAGCCGCAACTACCGCATCCACGAGGAGTTCCTCAAACATATCGACATCCTGCCCGAGAACATCCATATCCTGAAGGGTACGGCCCAAGAGGAGGAGGTGTCGAAATATTGCGATTCGTATGATCGAAAGCTGCGCAAGATTCACCTGATGATTGTCGGGGTGGGCGAGGACGGACAGCTCGGCTTCAACGAGCCTGGCTCCTACACCAAGTCGCGCACCCGCCTTGTGCAGCTCACGCACAACACGCGCACGATTCAGTCCAAGGCCTTCTTCGGGTTGGAGAACACTCCGCGCATGGCCATTACGATGGGGCTGGATACCATCATGCGGGCCGACCGCATCATCCTCATGGCCTGGGGCGAGGAGAAGTCGCAGATTGTCCGTCGCGTGGTGGAGGGCAGCCCCTCGGACCAGGTGCCGGCCACCTGCCTCCAGGAGCATTCGAATATTGAGGTGGTGGTCGATGAGAGTGCCGCCCAGCTGCTGACCCGTGTCGAGACCCCCTGGTTGGTGGGTCCCTGCCGTTGGACCCCCCGCTTTGTGCGCAAGGCGGTGGTGTGGCTCTGCCGCGAGGTGCAAAAGCCGATTCTGAAGCTCACCTATAAAGATTATATTGAACATTCGTTGGGCGAACTGCTCGAGCAGCAGACCTACGACCAAATCAATATCCGGGTCTTCAACGACCTGCAACACACCATCACGGGGTGGCCGGGCGGCAAACCCAATGCCGACGATACGACCCGCCCCGTCAAATCGACCCCCTACCCGAAGCGGGTGCTGATCTTCTCGCCCCACCCCGACGACGACGTGATTGCGATGGGCGGCACCTTCATCCGCCTGGTGGAGCAGGGCCACGAAGTGCATGTGGCCTACCAGACCTCGGGCAGCTTCGGCGTGCAGGACGATGTGGTGTTGCAGTCGGTCGATATGGGGCGCGAAATGGGGCTTGGCGACCGCCTGAAGGAGATGCAGGCCCTGATTCGGGGCAAGCAAATCGGCTTCCCCGAACCGAAGGAGTTGTCGGCCGTCAAAGGGGCGATTCGTCGCTCCGAGGCGCGTGCCGCGGTGCGCACCTTCGGCCTCGACCCCGACACCCGCTCCCACTTCCTCGATCTGCCCTTCTATGAGACGGGTACGGTGAAGAAGAACCCCCTGACGGCGGCCGATATCGAGCCGATTGTGGCCCTCTTGCGCGAGATTCGTCCTCACCAAATCTACGCCGCCGGCGATTTGAACGACCCGCACGGCACCCACCGCACCTGCATCGAGGCGTTGCTGGAGGCCTTGGAGCTGACGCGCGAGGATGGCTGGCGCGAGGAGTGCCATCTGTGGCTCTATCGTGGCGCATGGACCGAGTGGGAGGTGAGCATGGTCGATATGGCCGTGCCGTTGTCGCCCGACGAGCTGATTAAGAAACGCCACGCCATCTATCGCCACCTCTCGCAGAAGGATGTGTTGTTGTTCGGCGAGGTGGACCAGCGCGAGTTCTGGCAGCGTGCCGAGGAGCGTAACCAGCTCACGGCCGACCATTACCACCGCCTCGGACTGGCCGAATATCAGGCCATCGAGGTCTTTGTGAAGTTGTTTTAAAAAGTTAACTTATAGGATTAAAAATTAACTGCTATGCGTTTAATTATTCAACCTACCCAGGACAAGGTGGCCGTATGGGCCGCCGATTACATCATTCGGGCCATCGAGGCCAAGGCCGCTGTGACGGATGCCCCCTTCGTGTTGGGCCTCCCGACCGGTTCTACGCCCTTGGCAACCTATGCCGAGCTGATTCGTCGCTACAAGGCGGGCGATGTGTCGTTCAAAAATGTGGTGACCTTCAACATGGACGAGTATGTAGGGCTTCCCGAGGAGCATCCCGAGAGCTACCACTCGTTTATGTGGAACAACTTCTTCTCGCACATCGACATCGTGAAGGAGAACGTACACATCCTCAACGGCAATGCCCCCGACCTGAAGGCCGAGTGTGAGGCCTACGAGGCTGCCATCGTCGAGGCAGGCGGCATCGACCTCTTCATGGGCGGCATTGGCGAGGATGGCCATATCGCCTTCAACGAGCCCTTCTCGTCGCTTTCATCGCGCACGCGCGAGAAGACCCTCACCGAGGATACGATTCGCGTCAATTCGCGCTTCTTCGACAACGACATCACGAAGGTACCCAAGACCGCATTGACGGTCGGTGTCGGCACCGTATGTTCGTCGAAGGAGGTGATGATTCTCGCCACCGGCCCGAAGAAGGCCCGTGCCGTACAGATGGGTGTCGAGGGTGCCTACTCGCACGTTTGGACCATCACGGCCCTCCAGGTACATCCGAAGGGTATCCTGGTAGCCGACGAGGATGCCTGCGGTGAGCTGAAGGTCAATACCTATAAATATTTTAAGGATATTGAGAAAAACAACCTGTAGTCGAAGTCGTATAACAAGGTGATTTCTGCGTTGTGCTTGTACTCGAAATCCTCACATACGCTTTAGTATGCTGCGGTTTCTCGTACTTCGCAAGCCTAAAAATCCCTCTTGTTATACAACTTCGATAAAGGCGTAAAAGGCAAAAAATGTAAGGGGTTGCTCAACAAGTTTTGTCGGGCAACCCCTCTTCCTTTTGTATAAAACAACCCCTCGCATCAACCGATGCGAGGGGTGTTTCGTATTACTCCTTCGGGCTTGTTGTGCCGGTGACATCGAGCAGCAGGTCGTAGAGGGCCTTGAAGGCGGGCTTCATGGCACCCGTTCCGTCGAACAGGAGCGGATAGGCATCGCCCTTGTCGTCGTTGAGCCAGCTGATATCGTCACGCGTACCCCAAATCGTGATACCGCCACGCTGTGCCTCCGGCACATGGGTCATATACGATTGGAAGATGTAGGTGTACAGCTCGGCCTGCTTCTGGGCTACATCGGCCGTCAGCGAGGTGAGCGTATGGCCCTGGTTGGCATCAATATCCAACTCCGAGATACGCACCTTGAGACCCGTAGCGGCCAGCTTCTGGAACATGTTGTCAATCTTGGCGCGGTCGGCACCTACGAAGGTGTGCATCTGCGTACCGACACCGTCGATGATGCCCAGCGACTTATACTTCTCGACAAAGGCGCAGAAGGCATCGAGCTTCGCGGTGCTGTACTCCAGGTTGTAGTCGTTGATGTAGAGTACGGCATCGGGCTTGGCAGCCTTGGCATATTGGAAGGTCTTCACGGCCCAGCTTTCGCCTCCGCCCATGAAGTCGCCCCAATAGAAGTGACCCGTGGTGACAAGCTGGCGGTTGTTGCTGCGCGGCTTGTTCGAACCGTCGTCAAAGAGCTCGTTGATGGCATCCCAGGCATAGACCTTGTCGCCAAACTCGGCCATCATGCCGAATATCCACTCGCGGAAGGCGACCTGGATGCGGTCGTCGGCCGTCTCGGTGGTGGTCTTCGTGGTGGTCTCCATCGCAGCCGTGGCGGCCAGCACCTGCTTATTGAGGGCTACCATTTGGTTGTAGAAGGGTGTATTCTCGGCCGTGGCGGCTACCGTGGCGGGGGTGGGATAGATCTGGAGGTCATCCACCCAAACCTTCGACATCTGGGCAGCACCGCTGCCACCGAATTGGAACGAAACCTGAATCTCGGAATCTACCTCCACGGGGACGGGGTTGCCGCTGTCGTCCTTAATTTCGTAGGCGATGTAGCTCCACTCGTTGGTCGTCTTGTTGAAGGCACCCCACGAGCTGTTGCGGTAGTAGGTCGAACCATCCACCTTCACGGCAAGCTGAATATCGCGCTCCTCAATATCGGCCTTGGCCCAGAAACCTACGGTGTGCGAACCTGCCTTCTCGGCCAGGAGCGTGGGCAGAATCAGCTCCACCTCATACTCCGACGTACCACCGGCCGTATTGTCGGCCAGGATGGCGTTGTTGCCGCTGTGGCCGCCCTCGGTGACAAAGGTCACGGCCGAGCCGGCCTGCCAGCTGTTCCAACCGGCCGTCTTCAGGTCGTCGAACGAGGTGAAGGCCTCCAGGTCGCCGTTCGGCAGAATCGAACCCTCGTCGATGAAGCCCTCGTTGCCACCACCCGTGTCGGGGTTGGGGGCCGAACCCTCGGGATAGATTTGCATATCGTCAATCACGAGGCGCATCTGGCGAATATCGCCCTCGGCATCCGTACCACCGATTTGCAGCACGACGGCAATCTTGTCGCCGGCCTTCAGGGCGTGGGTCTCATCGTCCAGCACGAGCGTTACGAAGCTCCACTCCTTCGTGACCTTAATCGGGTTGTAGTATTTGTCACCGGCCGTCGGGGTGTTCACCTTGATTTGGAAGTTACCCTCCGTAGCCGTGGCATCGGCAAAGGCGGCCGCCTTGGCCCACATGCCGATAACGTGTGCGCCGTCCTTCTTGGTCGTCGCCTCGGCCGGCCAGATTACCTGATAGGTCCAGGTGTTCTCGGCAGCCTCGAGGGCATTGACCTCCACGGCACGTTCGCCGTTGTGTACGTCGGTCGTCGTGACGTTGATGTTGGCGTTGCCGTAGTTGTTCCAACCCTGGCCCGAGTAGGCGGCATTGAAGTCGGCATAGTCCTCAAACGTACCATCGCCCAGAATATCGTCGGGCGAGATGTAGTTCACGGTCGGGGTCTGGTCCTCGACCTCCGTCACGCGCACGTTGTCGATATAATAGGTGTTGTCCACGGCAGCCAAATCCAGGCGCACCTGCAACGAACCGTCGTCGCCCACCTCTTTACACTTCACATAGGCCGTGTAGTGGGTCCAGTCGGTCGAAATGGTCGTCGGGTCGTAGAGGTATTGGTTGTCGGAGGTCGAGATGCGAATCTGCCCCTCCTTTTCGCCCTTCATCCAGAAGCCTACGGCGTAGCTCTGACCCGCGGTTGCATTGGGAATGTAGATGTTGGCCTGGGCCTGATAGACCTCACCGGCCGTCACGGTCAGGGCCTGGGCCTCCTCGCCGGCAAAGACCAGCTTCGGGTCGGTTACCTTCTCGTTCTTGACGAGCATATCGCCCCATGCACCGAGCGACGACTCCTCGCCCTCGAAGTTGATGAAGACCTTCAGCTCGTCGCCATACTGCGCCGCCGACTCCACCAGCCCGTTGAGGTAGGCATACCGCTGCTGCGAGTGCCAACCCAGGACATGGCCGAAGAGCGGGATGTTGTTGTTCTTCAGGTCGGTGTACATCTGGTTTGCCTTGTCGAACGAGAGCTTGCCGTTGGTCTGCATGATGGCATCGTTCTTCATCTCGTTGCCGAAGGTGACGGACTTAAAGTGCTTGTAAACCAGCGAGCTGATGGCACTCTTGTCGAGTTCGTCCTTCGTGACGGCCACACCCAGCTGGATGCCGGCCTTCTCGGCCAACTCGGCCAATCCGTATTTCTCGTAATCGGTCTCCGGCTCTGGCTCCACCCATCCGCCGGGCTTCTCTACATCAGGTTTGTCGAACTCCTCATAGACACCCGCATCGTCCGAACACGAGCCAAAAGAGAAGGCCGCCGCCCAAAGAAGTAGTAAGACTCTTTTCATAGCTTTGTTTAGATAAGTTGTTTGTAATTTTAGTGTTTCCCGACACTCGGATGCAAGGATGTTATCTGCACCCTCCATCACACTACAAAATTACTATTTTGGATGCCCGCTCGGTTGCCGCTTTGATTCTTTGATTGTCGATTTTAGAACACGATTTGCGAAAATGATACATTTAATATCAAAATCGAAACAAACCCCCTCCCAGCCCCGTCGAAATACCCCCATGCGGGGCTTCGCAACGCCTCGGAAGCCCCGAATGCCCGAACGGAACGAATCGGGCCGCACGGGGGACAAAACGGAGGATTTCGGACGAAAAAAGGAAAAACGGCCCGAGAGGGTAGTGTAGTGCGGTTTTTGACCTTTTCGCGTGGGCTTTTAGTTACAGAATTGCAAGTTTTTGTATCAAAATTTTCTTTCGTGTTACCTTATTGATAGAAATTGTGTCGTGGCTGACTTTGAAAACGCTCCGAATTTTCTTACTTTGCATATAGAAATTTCCCCGACACAAAAAACGCAAAACAAAAAACCTAAAACAATCAACAATTTCATTTATGAAACAATTATTCGCAAATGATTTTTTGAGCCTTGCACAGCGTTCCGGACGTTGGCTGATGTGTGCAGCCGCGGCCGCCATGCTCCTCGTTGCGGGGGAGGTGCAGGCCAATGAGACGGCAGGGGAATCAACCCCTCCCCAAGCCGCGAATAACGCTGCCCGCAAGACGGTGACGGGTCTTGTCAAGGACGAGGCAGGCGAACCGCTGGTGGGCGTTTCGGTCATCGTGAAGGGTACGACGACCGGTGTGACGACCGGCATCGACGGTGCCTACTCGATTCAGGCTACCCCCTCCCAGACCCTCGTCTTCTCCTATATCGGCATGAATTCGGTCGAGGAGCAGGTCGGTCAGCGCACGGCGATTGACGTGGTGCTGAATGCCGACGGGCTGGAGATTGAGGCGGTGGTTGCCATCGGTTACGGTACCTCGCGCAAGGTCGATGTGACCGGTTCGGTGGCCTCGATTGGCAGTGAGGCGATTGCCGATGCCCTCCCCACCTCGCTCGACCAGGTGTTGCAGGGTCGTGCCGCCGGTGTGCAGATGACCCAGAACTCGGGTCTGCCGGGTGGCGGTTCGTCGATTCGCATCCGTGGTGTGAACTCGATTAACTCCTCCAACGAGCCGATTATCGTCATCGACGGTGTGATTATCGACGGCCAGACGGGTACGAACACCGATAACGCCCTCTCGTCGATCAACCCCTCGGACATCGAGTCGATTGATGTGCTGAAGGATGCCTCGGCTACGGCCATCTACGGTTCGCAGGGTGCCAACGGTGTCATCATCGTCACCACGAAGCGCGGTGCCACGGGCGATGCCAAGGTCAATTTCGATGCCTATTGGGGTGTGCAGACGATGCAGAAGTATATCGACATGATGAACCTGCGCCAGTTTGCCCAGCTCACGAACGAGAACTACGAGCTGCGCGGTCAGGACATTCGTGACGACTTTGCCGACCCCTCGAAACTCGGTGAGGGTACCGATTGGCAGCGCGCCCTCTTCCAGAACGCCTTTATGCAGAACTACAACCTCTCGGTTTCGGGTGGCACGGAGAAGATCTCCTATATGATTAACGCCGGTTACCTCGACCAGGACGGTATCGCAGCCGGTTCGTCGTTCGAGCGTTACACGATGCGCGGCGTGGTGGATGCCCAGGCCAAGAAGTGGCTGAAGGTGGGTCTGAATACCTCGATGAACTACTCGAAGCAGGTGATTACGGTTTCGGACAACGACCTGATTAACACCGCCCTCCAGCAGTCGCCCGCCGTGGAGTCCACGACGGCCGATGGCAACTATGGCGGCCCCGAAGATTCGAACTTCACGCAGTCCAACCCGCTGGGTCTGGCGAAACTCATCGAGAACTACAACCGCAAGGCGGGTGTGCGCAACAACCTCTACCTGGATATCACGCCGATTGAGGGGTTGAGCTACCGCACGGAGTTCTCGACCGATATCAACGTCACGAATGCCTATCGTCGCGTGCCGACCTACCAGTTCGGCTCGATTATCAACTCGGAGCGTTCGAACCAGCAGTCGAAGCAGTTCAACCTCTATTGGGCATGGCGTAACGTGGTGACCTACAACAAGACCTTCAACGACAAACACAACCTCAACGCCATGGTGGGTACCGAGATGTCGTCGGCCACCTGGGAGTATCTGGAGGGCAAGCGTCTGGATGGCAGCAACTCGTTAGGCGATTTGAATGCCGGTGACTCGACGACGGCCACCAATGCCGGTTATTCGGGTGAGAATAAGTTTGCTTCGGTCTTCGGTCGTCTGTTCTATTCGTTCGACGAGCGTTACCTGATTACCGCCACGCTGCGCTACGACGGTAACTCGCGCTTTGCCGACGGCCATCGTTGGGGTCTCTTCCCCTCGGTCGCCCTGGCTTGGCGTATCTCGAACGAGCCGTTCCTGCGCGATAGCGAGACGCTGACGAACCTCAAGCTCCGCCTGGGTTATGGTCAGGTGGGTAACTCGAACGTAACGCAGTTTGCCTACGCCGCCATGTTGGCCACCACGCCAACGAACTGGGGTGTGGGCCAGCTCACGTCGCGTGTGCCGAACGAGAGCCTGGAGTGGGAGACCACCGACTCTTATAATATAGGTGTGGATTTGGGCCTGTTCGATAACCGCATCGAGCTGATTGCCGACGCCTACTACAAGAAGACGAACAACCTGCTGCTCGAGATGTCGCTCCCCTCGTACCTCGGTTCGCAGGGTCAGGGTGCCGCCAGCGCACCGTGGGCCAACATGGGTGAGATCGAAAACAAGGGTTTCGAGTTTACGCTCAATACGGTGAACATCGAAAGCCGCGACTTTACCTGGCGTTCGTCGATTGTCTTCTCGATGAACCGCAACGAGATTCTCTCGCTCAACTCGAAGACGGCCACCATCGACCGCACGCTCGACCTCTCGGGCGGTAAGGATATCGTGACCCGCACGCAGGTGGGTCGCTCGGTGGGTGAGTTCTACGGCTACAAGATTGCCGGCCGCATCAACTCGGCCAACGACCTCTACGACAGCGAGGGCAACCTCAAGATTGCCCTGCCGGCCAATGTGCCTGTCAGCGAGTCGGCCGGTGTCTGGGTCGGTGACTTCATCTGGGAGGATATCAACGACGACGGCGTGATTGACGAGAACGACCGCGAGTTCCTCGGTTCGCCGCTGCCGAAATTCACCCTCGGCTTTGGCAACACGCTCAGCTACAAGGGTTGGGACCTCTCGTTCTACTTCAACGCTTCGTATGGCAACAAGGCCCTGAACTGGGTACGTCGCTTCACGGATGACCCGCGCGGTTCGTCGAACCACACGGTGCGCACGGCCGACTATGCCCGACTGGCCGTCATTGACGAAAGTCGCCCCGCGGACGATATCTACAACGTCTATGTGAAGAGTGGTCACAGCTCGATGCCGCGTATGTCGGCCGCCGACGTGAACAACAACAACCGCCTTTCGGACCGTTTCGTGGAGGATGCCTCCTACATCCGTCTGCAAAACCTCTCGCTCAGCTACACCTTCCCCAAGAAGTGGGTGTCGAAGATTCATCTGGACAAGCTGCGCCTGTATATGAACATTACGAATGTCTTCACCCTGACCAAGTACTCGGGCTACGACCCCGAAATCGGTACGATGACGGGCCAGTATGCCAATACGGGTCAGGATGCGCTGACGAATGGTATCGACCGCGGTCGTTATCCCTCGCCCCGCACCTATACGTTCGGTGTTTCGGTCGGTTTCTAACAACGCTAAAACGAATCTATGACTATGAAAAAGATAATAAATATCCTGATGCTGGGTGTCGTGATGCTCTTTGTGGGTTGTAACGATTGGCTGGAGGTGACTTCGGAGGGTTCGACCACCAAGGAGAACTACTACAAGTCCTACGAGGAGTGCCGCCTGGCTACCGCACCGCTCTACAGCAAGGTGTGGTTCGAGTTCAACAACAACTTCTATTACGCCCTGGGCGATGGTCGTGGCAACAACATCAACGCCCCCTGGTCGGACTATATCTACCCCTTCAGCAACCTCACCGAGACGGGTCTTACGGGTCCGTTGCAGAGTGCCTGGCAGTCGTTCTACATCGTTATCAACCAGTCGGACTATGTGTTGCAGGGTCTGGCAACGGCCGAGAACTGCACCGAGGAGCAGCTCAATATCTGCCGTGCCGAGGCGCGTTTCATGCGCGGTACGGCCATGTGGTACCTCTGCTCGTTGTGGAAGAATGTGATTATCGTCGAGGAGCCGCAGCGTTTCATCGACAACCCGCTGGTGGCCCCCAACCCCTTTGAGGACTGCCTGATGTTTGCCATCAAGGATTTGGAGTTTGCCGCCAAGTGGCTGCCCGAAACCGATGGTGAGGCGGGTCGTCTGACGAAGTGGAGCGGTCTGGGTATGTTGTCGAAACTCTACCTCACGGCGGCCTGCTACGCCCGTGGCGGTAAGTTCTCGTCGGCCTATCCCACCTCGGCCCAGGAGTGGTACACGAAGGCTGCCGAGGCGGCCGGTCAGGTCTGCGAGGAGAGCGGCTTGAGCCTCCTGGAAAACTTCGAGGACCTCTTCAAGGTGCAGTTCAACAACAACGAGGAGTCGCTCTTTGCCCTGCAATGGGTACAGGGTACGGACCAATACGGCTCGGGCAACTCGGCCATGCGCTACCTGGCCCACAACTCGGCCTGCGTAGGCGGTACGAGTGCCTGGGGTAACGGTACCTTTGCCGGTGGCGATATGGTGGAGCTGTTCCACAACCGCGGTGACCATATCCGTCGCAAGGCCACCTTCTTCTGCCACGGCGAGAACTACGACTACATCGGTACCGACTCGGAGGAGGGCAGCTACACGGTGGATGCCTCGGGTCAGGAGTATCGCGCCTGGATTAAGAAGGGCGTGGTGGGTTCGCCTGCCGATACGGGTGGTGTGGCTCGTGACGGCAACTCGTGTCTGATGACCCCGATGTTGCGTCTGGCCGATGTCTATCTGATTTACGCCGAGGCGTTGATGGGTATGGCCACCGAGACTGCCGATGAGCGTGCCGTGACCTATTTCAATAAGGTGCGTGAGCGTGCCGGTATGCCGACCGTGGAGACCGTGACGATGGCCGAGCTGTGGAATGAGCGTCGTTGCGAGTTGTGCATGGAGGGTCAGTTCTGGTTCGATATGTTGCGCCGTGCCTATTGGGACGAGCAGTATGTACTCGACTACATGGGCGCGCAGAAGCGCAATCAGAGCTATTCGTACCAGCCGCTGGCCGAGGCCGACAACTTCGAGTGGAGCGAGAACAAGATGCACGAGCGTGAGGAGGTAGCCCCCTCGGCCGCGTGCCTCGTGCTTCCCTATCCCGAGTCGGAGCTGCTGCTCAACCCGATGCTCAAGTCGGAGCCTGTTCCCTATACCTTTGCCGAGTAGGCCTTCGATGAACCTTCAAAAAATGAGATGACTATGAACAAGTATATGTTAAGAAAGATTCAGCTCGCCGTCCTGGCACTCTTTGTGGCCGTTTCGATGACGGCGTGTGACAGCGACGACGACGGTGCCGGTTCGGGTCCGTTGGCCATCCATACGGTCTATCAGCACACGAAGAAAAGCACGACGCGTGTCATCGAGAAGGCCCGCCTGGGCTCGATGATTCGCCTCGAGGGTACGGGGCTTGCCACCGTGCGCGAAATCTATTGCAACGGCTATCCCGCTACGCTCAACCTCAACTATGTGACCCCTACGTCGGTCATCTTCCGCATCCCGAGCAAGGCGCCCGTGGGTTCGGAGTGTGACCCCGAGGTGGCCAATACGATTCGTGTCGTGACGCTCGGTGGCGAGTGTACGATTTCGTTCCTGATTCAGGACGAGGCCCCCTCCGTATCGCGCCTGTCGCATACGCTGCCCAACCCGGGTGAGGTCATCACGATTTACGGCTCGCGCCTGCGCGAGATTCAGCAGGTGAACCTGCCGGGCGGTGTCTCGGTCACGGGCGACGGTATCGTCGAGGAGGATGAGGATGGCGAGTTCATCCGTGTCCGCATCCCGGAGGATTATGCCGACGAGGTGGGTGGTGCTATCGAGGTGGTCAGCGCAAACGGTATCGCCTATTCGCGCAACTACTTCAACCGCCGCAAGTACATCGTGAATTCGAAGTTCTATGCCGAGGATTCGGACGGCTTCCAGACCTCGAACAGCTACTGCGCCGACTGCCAAAGCGGTTCGCACGGCTACTACGGCTGGGGTTCGAATGTGGCTACCGACCTCACGGAGACGATTCCCGCCACAGGCGAGGGCCACAAGAACACCGACAGCGAGAAGTATGGCAACCGCTATGGTGTCATGCCCGGTGACAGCGAGTCGGGCGCACTGCCCGCCACCGTACCGGTACTCGCCGGCTCGGACAACGCCTACGATACGGGTGCGCTGGGTCGTGCCATCTTCAATGGTTGCGCCTGCTACACGCGCATCATCGGCCTGACGAAGGGGCTGGGCGATGAGGCCATCACGACCGCCACGCCGCTCTCGAAGCTGGCCATCCAGTTCGATGTCTATGTGCCTACGAAGTGGTCGTCGGGTCGTATCGCCTTTGTGGCGGTCGATGGCGGTCCGGACTATATGTCCTCGTACCACCCCTGGCTCGTGACGACCGCCTCGGGTAAGGAGGTTGTACCCGTGGAGATGAAGGGTTGGGAGACCGTGACGCTTCCGCTGGAGAGCTTCCCCGCCTTTGTGGGCGAGACGGTGCTTTACCTGCAAAAGGCTGCCGCCTCGGGTGAGTGGACCTACCAGAGTTTCATCACCTTCTACAACGACCAGGTGGCCGGCGCACCGGCTCCGACCGAGATTTCGAACTTCTGCTTCTATTTCCAGAACCTGCGCATCGTACCTTACGAGCAGCCCGAGGCTCCGGATGAGGATGAGGAGGAAGAAGCGTAAAAAACAAGCCCTTGCATCAGACGATGCAAGGGCTTGTTTTTAAGAGGAAAGAGGAAAGAGCAAAGAGGAAAGAGGAAAGAGGAAAGAGCGAAGAGCGAAGAGCAAAGAGCAAAATCCCTTAAGTAACTTTAAGCTCCCTTAAGCCCCTTTAAGGCACCTTACTCTTTCCCGCCATCCTCGCCCTTCCCGCCCTTCCCGCCCTTCCTCGCCCTTCTCGCTTTCCCGCCTTTTCCGCCCTTTAACCCCGATTGGGGGTTGCAAAACTCTTCCTTTTTTACTATCTTCGTAAGGATAAAATCGAACTCCATGAAACGCCTATTTCTCCTGCTGGCGGCCCTTTTGGGGCTTTGTGCCTGTACCGAATTGCAACGTGAATCTCCGCTGCCGCGCCTTGAAAAACGGGGTGAGGCGACCCAACTCATCGTCGATGACAAGCCCTACTTGATTTTGGGTGGCGAGTTGTGGAATTCGACCGCCTCGTCGTCCGCCTACATGGAGCGGGAGGGAATTTGGGGCCGCTTGCAGGCAACGGGACTCAATACCGTCCTGCTTCCCGTCTATTGGGAGTTGATTGAACCCGAAGAGGGGGTGTTCGACTTCTCGATGCTCGATGAGGCAATTGCAGAGGCTCGTCGGCGCGATATGCGCTTGGTGTTGCTCTGGTTCGGGTCGTGGAAAAATTCGATGTCGTGCTACGCCCCCGGGTGGATGAAGCGACAATTTGGTACGACCTATCCCCTTGTAAAGAACCGCGAGGGGCGCACGCTGGAGATTCTTTCGCCCTTCGAGGAGGTGAATTGCGAGCAGGACAAACGAGCTTTTGTGGCCCTGATGACCCATCTGAAGGCGACCGATGCGGAGCGGACGGTTGTCATGGTGCAGGTCGAGAATGAAATCGGAATGTTGCAGTCGGCACGCGATTATAGCGAGGCGGCCAACAAGGCCTATCACGAAGCCGTACCGCAGGAGGTGGTCGATTACCTCAAAGAGCAGGGCGAGGCGTGTCGTCCGCGTCTTTATGAGGCTTGGCGCGGGCAGGGATGCCCCGAAGCGGGCGATTGGGAGGCGTTGTTTGGCCCGGGTCTCGATACCGAGGAGTTCTTCATGGCCTACCACTTTGCCCGCTACGTGGAGCAGATTGCCCGAGCCGGTAAGGAGGTCTATCCGCTCCCGATGTATGTCAATGCCGCCCTTAACAGCCGTGGTCGCAAGGCGGGCGAATACCCCTCGGCAGGTCCTCTTTCCCACTTGTGGGATTTGTGGCATCTGGCCGCCCCCTCGATTGATTTTCTGGCTCCCGATATCTACGACCCCCTCTTTCCAGAGTGGGTGGCGCAGTATGACCTGCCCCAAAATCCTCTCTTTATTCCCGAAATCAAACACGAACCCTGCCCCGAAAACGGCGCACGGGTCTTCTATGCCGTGGGACGTCACAAGGCACTCGGTTTCAGCCCCTATGCCATTGATGATGTGACCCCCGACGTGCCTCGTTACGCGCTGAAGGAGGCCTATGCGGTGTTGCGTGCCATTGCGCCCGAGGTGCTGTCGGCGCAAGCTGCGGGGCGTATCCACGGTGTGTGGTTCGACCAAGCGCATACCGAGCAGGTGGTGCGTATCGGAGATATCGAGTTGTGCTGTCGGCACGATTTGACCCTGGGGTGGAGTGCCGAGGCTGCCCATCCCGAGCTGTGGAGCGAGACGGCCGCCCTGATTGTCGAGCTGGGTGCGGGGGAGTTCCTCGTAGCCGGTACGGGGGTCGTGCTTACGTTGCGCTCTTACAGGGAGGATGGTACCATCGTCGGCATTGAGCGCATCGAAGAGTTGGATTATCACGATGCGGGGTTGCCCGTCTTGCGTCGTTTGAACGGCGATGAGGACCACCAAGGTCGCCATTTGCGCATCCCCTTTGGCCAATATGGTGTGCAATGTCTCGTGTGCTACACCTATCGCTAAAGTGAAAGCCGTGTTTCAAAATCATAAGTCCGACAACCAAATTGTCGGGCTTTTATGTTTCAAATTTGGTAGTTTGAATCACTTTTACTACTTTAGTGCTGAATTTGAACCCTGAAACATAGGAAAAGTGTCGATTTTGAAACACGATTCCTCAAAAAAAACCGCAACCGATGAATCGAAAATATGCGCTGCCGACCCTTTTCTCGATGCTGCTGTCGCTGCTCACGGCCTCGGCCCAGCAGGTGCGCCTTTATACGGCCGAAGACGGCCTCCCCGGCTCGCTCATCAATGCCGTCGAGCAGGATAGCCGTGGCTATATCTGGATTTCGACCGAGAACGGCCTGGCCTACTTCGACGGCATGAACTTCACGAATTTCCACCATGTCCGCTCGGACGAGGGGGCCTTGGCCAGCAACCTGGTGCTGACCGTCTATGAGGACAGCCGCCACACGCTGTGGGTCGGCTCGTCGGCTCCGCGCTTCGGTCTGCAACGCTTCGACTACGAGTCCAACATCTTCCACGACCATCCGTTGCAGATGAGCGAGACCCTCTCGGCCGGTATGCACATCTCCTCGATTGTCGAGACCCCCGACCAGTCGGCCCTCGTGGTGGCCACCTCGGGGCGCGGGCTTTACCTGCTCCGCATGGCCGATTACAGCGAGATGGAGGAGAAGGCCTCGGTGTTGAACCGGCTGCTGCCGTCGCTCCACATTGCCAGCATCGCCTTCGATTCGAAGGGGCGTTTGTGGGTCCTCTCGGAGGAGTCGGGGTTGGCCCTGCTCGACCTCGAAAGGCAGGAACGTGTGCCGCTCGCCTGGAGCGAAAAGCTGCGCGAACGGGCCGATGAGGTGCGCATCTCATCGCTGGTCGAGGAGCCGGTGTCGGGCAAAATCATCATCGGAACGCTCAACCACGGCCTGCTGGTCTATGACGAGGTGCAGATTCGCCCCATTGCCCAAACCACCGCCTCCGACCTCTCGGTCAAGAGCCTCTTTCCTGCCCCCGATACCTTCTTTGTGGGCGAGGGGAACATCTTTGTCGGCACGGAGCATGACGGCCTGCAACTCTTTGACCCTTCGCGTGAGGAGGTGCGCCCGCTCCAGATACCCAACTGCCGCTACGATTTGAGCAAAGGCAAGGTCCATGCGTTGGACTGCGACAGCCAGGGCAACCTCTGGGTGGGGTTGTACCAGCGCGGTTTGATGGTGCTGCCCAAGCCGATGTACGGCTTCGAGCAGGTGGCCCTCCGCGACCACTACGGCGACGGGTGGACGGCCTGTGTGACCTCCGTGTTGCCGACCCGTTCGGGCGATGTGTGGGTCGGTACGGATGGCGACGGGGTCTATGTCGTCCATCCGGATGGCACGCGCAACCACTACACGATGCAAAACTCCGCCCTGGCGAACAATGCCGTGATGGCGATGAGCGAGGATAGCAACGGGGTGATTCGCCTCTCGACCTACATGGGCGGCCTGGTGCGCTGGCAGGCGGGGGAGGGCTTCCGCACGATTACGGCCCCCGACCCCCTCTCGCTCGAGAAGGTGATGAACTTCGCCTACGATGCAACGAACCACCGCCTCTACATGGGTACCTATGGCGAGGGGGTGCTGGTCCTCGATACACGCACCGATGCGATTCGACCCCTCACCCTGGGCGGTCTGCAACGGTGGGTCGGTTCGCTCTGCCTCGACCGCAGCGGACTGCTCTGGATCGGCTCGTTCTACGGGATGCAGTGCTACGATACGAAGAGCCGCGCCCTGATGCAGTACAACCTGGGCGAGATTGCCACCTCGTCGCGCATCTACTCCTGCTGCGAGTCGCTTCGGACGGGGATGCTGTGGATTGGTTCGGGCGAGGGGTTGGTGTCGTTTGACCGCAAGAGCGGCTCGACACGCCACTACACGGAGGATGACGGCCTGCCGGGCAACGTCATCAATGCCATTGCCGAGGCGGCCGACGGCACGCTCTGGATTAGCACCTGCAACGGCCTTTCGCGCCTGAATCCCGATACGGATCGTTTCAAAAACTACTATGCCGAGGATGGACTGCAAAGCAACGAGTTCCGCTACGGTGCGGTGGCCGAGGCAGCCGATGGCCGGCTCTACTTTGGTGGCATCAACGGCCTGACGGCCCTCTATCCCCACATCGTGGAACAGGGACAGCACGCCGTGCCGCCGATTACGTTCTCGCGCCTGAAGGTCTTCAACCGCGAGGTGGTCTATGACCCCGCCTCAGACGAAAACATCCTCGACAAGCACATCTCGCAGGCCACGCGCATCACGCTGGCCAAGGAGCAGAATGTATTTGATATCGAATTCTCGGTCTTGGAGTACACCAACCCCCACAAGGTGGTCTATGCCTACCGCATGGAGGGGTTCGACAGTGGGTGGAACTACACCGATTCGGACAGCCGCGTGGCCGCCTATACGAACCTGCCCGACGGCCACTACACCTTTCTGGTCAAGGCCTTCTTCGAGGGCGAGGAGAGCGACGAGGCGGCCTACCGCTCGCTCTCGATTCGCATCCTGCCCCCCTGGTGGCGGTCGTGGTGGGCCAAGCTCATCTATGCGGTCATCGTCGCGCTGGCCATTGCCGCCCTTGTGGTGCTGATTCGTCGCCACCGCTCCCGCCTGCGCGAACGGCGCGAAAGCGAGAAGAAGGATATGAAGTTGCAGATGTTTACCGACTTCTCGCACGAGATTCGTACCCCCTTGTCGCTCGTGATTTCCCCCTTGCGCCAACTGCGTGCCGAGGAGAGCGAACCGAAGCGGCGCGAGCTGTATAACCTGATGTATCGCAACTCGTTGCGCATCCAGCGTCTGGTGAATCAGCTGATGGATATCCGCAAAATCGACAACGGCAAGATGCGGCTGAACTACTTCCGCAGCGACCTGATTTTCTTCGTGCGCGACATCATGCACTCGTTCGACCATGCGGCCGTCTCGAAGCAGATTGACTTCACGTTCGACAGCGAGTGCGAGGAGTTGGAGGCATGGATTGACCAGAGTAATTTCGATAAGATTCTCTTCAACATCCTCTCCAACGCATTTAAGTTCACCCCCGAAGGGGGGCGCGTGTCGCTGCAACTGACAACCCATGAGAACGACCGCCGTTCGGGGGTCGATTCGTCGGTGGCCAGCTATGTGGAGCTGCGCATCGAGAATACGGGACCCGAGATTGACCCGCGCCACCTGGAGCATATCTTCGACCGCTTCTTCCAGCTCGAGACGAGCGGCCATTTCGGCTCGGGCGTGGGGTTGCACCTTACGCAGAAGCTCGTCGAGCTGCACCGCGGTACGATTGCGGCCGAGAATACGGGGACGGGCGTGGTCTTTATCCTGCGCCTGCCGCTGGGTAATGAGCACCTCTCGCCCGACGAGATTCTGTTGGCCGCCAAGCACAAGGACCTCTACCAGAACCTGCGCACGGAGCAACCTTCGGAGGCGGTCGAGGGGTTGGACTATGCCGAGCAGAGCGGTCCCGAGCAGGAGGGCAAAACGAGCCGCTCGAAGCGCAACGTGGTGGTGGTGGACGACGACCGCGAGATGGGTCGCTACCTGAAGATGGCCCTGGCATCGAGCTACAACGTCGAGGTCTATACCAACGGCAAAGAGGCCTGGAAGGCCATCTCGGCTACGCTGCCCGATGCCATTGTGACCGATTTGGTGATGCCCGAGATGGGCGGTTTGGAGCTGTGCCGCAAAATCAAGCAGAACTTCTCGACCAACCACATCCCCGTCCTGATTCTCACGTCGCAGACCGACGACGAGACGGTGCAGCTCTGCATGGACAGCGGGGCCGACCGCTACCTCTCGAAGCCCGTGTCGCTCGAGCTGCTGAAGGGCGGTATCGCCCAGGCCATTGCCACGCGCGATACGATTCGCAACAAGTACCGCAACGAGGTGGATGCCGGTCTGGACGAGGTGACGATGGGTTCGACGGAGGATACCCTCGTGAGCCGCGTGGTGGAGGTGATTCGTAAGCACATCGAGGAGCCGGACTTCAGTGTCGATGATTTGAGCCGCGAGGTGGGCATGAGCCGTGTCCATCTGAACCGTAAGCTGAAGGAGAATATCTCCACCTCGCCCTCGAACCTGATGAAGACGATTCGCCTGAAGCAGGCCGCCTTCCTCCTGATTAACCACAAGGTGAACATCTCGGAGGTGGCCTACAAGGTGGGCTTCTCGACCCACAGCTACTTCTCGAACAGCTTCCGCGACTACTTCGGCATGACCCCCAAGGAGTTTGTGTTGAAGTATGCCAACTGCACGGACGAGGAGACGCTGCGTAAATTTTTTGAATAGCGAAATTCGATAAAAAATGTGATATGAAGAGAATGATTGCAATGCTTTGCGCCCTGATCCTGCTGGTCGGTTGCACGCAAAAGGGCCAAGAGCCGGGAATCTACGATGTGGCCGATTGGGAGGCCTTCGTTCAGACGGTCAATGCCGGTGCGCCCCCCACGGCCTGGGAGGATGCCGAGGGGGTGGTACGGCTGCGGGGTGATTTGAACCTCAAGCGGTGGAAGAATCCCCGCCCCGTGGGGCAGGAGGAGCTGACCCCCTTCCGCGGTACGTTTGATGGCGGAAACTACACCATCTCGGGGCTGAAACTCAAGAGCGACAGCCTCTATGTGGGGCTTTTCGGCATCAATCGTGGCACGATTCGTCGCCTGACCGTCGAGGGGCGCGTGGAGGCTACGAACTCGGAGGGCTTCGTCGGTGCGGTCTGTGCCGAGAACCTGGGGCGCGTGGAGATGTGTAAGAACCTCGCGGAGGTGACGGGTGCCGGATGCGTGGGCGGTATTGTTGGTCGCACGCAGAGCGACCCCTCGTCGCCCGTTGTTGCGCTCGTTTCGCGTTGCGAGAATCTCGGAGCCGTCAAAGGTTCGGGGACCCAGGTGGGCGGTTTAGTGGGCTGGAGCTACCGCGCCAAGGTGGTCGATAGCCGCAACGTGGGGGCGGTTGTCGGCACAGGGCTCTATGCCGGCGGTGTGGTCGGCCTGAATGGCGGTTTGGTGCGAGGTTGTCGGAATGAAGCCCCGATTCGAGGCCTTACCTATGCCGGTGGAGTGGTGGGTGCCAACAGCAACGAGGGCCGCTTGGAGGAGATTGCCAACCAGGGTCCGGTGATGGCCGAGACGATTGGCGACATCGTGGGGGAGGACTTCACCCAAGCACTCGTTGATGAGGATACTCAGCGCAAACATTATCACCACGCACACGAATAGCTGTTCCGGAAGTTGCCTAACAAGTGATTTTGGCGTTACGCCCGCCCTCAAAATCCCCCTTGTTATGCAGCTTCTATAAAGACGGGTATAAAGACGGGGTTGCTCAACAAACCATGTTGAACAACCCCTGTTTGATTTTGTATTGTAGCCTCGCTTATCGCATCAGTAGTAATTTTTAATTTTTAATCTTGGTAATGATGCCAAAAGTGGCGCTTTTTGAGTTTTAAATGTGGGGCGAGAAAC
>X42_Goitered_Gazelle__coassemble_44_pt1 | contig 37491 bp, 25 predicted proteins | sample X42_Goitered_Gazelle__metabat2_low_PE_007 | metagenome-assembled genome bin X42_Goitered_Gazelle
GCGTTCATCCTGAGCCAGGATCAAACTCTCCATTGTAAAAAATAATGTTTTGTTAGAGTCCTGACTATTTCGCTTCTTTCAAAGTTTAAAAGAATTGACAGATAAATACTACATTCCTTTTCTCTCAAAATATAACCAGTAAATCAAAGAACCAGTTTGAAAATGTTCGTCGTTTTTGTGACGCGAACGGATTGCAAAGGTAAGGCAAGAATTTTAATCTTGCAAACTTTTTCGCAACTTTTTTTTCAAGAACTTTGCATTTCAGATTTTCGACCTCGTTGTGGGAGGCGTTATTTCTCAAACGCGGATGCAAAGGTAGCGACTTTTTTTGAACCTGCAAATATTTTTTAAACTTTTTTCAAAATATTTTTTATACCTATATAATATAATAAGGCCTGCGCACCGCATGGCACGCAGACCCTATAAAACAGCTCACAATCAGATGATTACACTCTACTCGCCCATTTCGGCCTTCCGCTCGGTATAGAATTTGGCGAGGGCCGTCATATAGAACGATTCAATCCAAAGCCAGGCGATACCGAGGGTCAGCAGACCGAGGATAAGCCAACCGATTATGCCGAGAATCATTTTGAAAAGTTGCCAGCGGTGGCCGCGCATCATGGCCATACTCTTCTCGATGGCCTCGTTGCAACCCAGCTCCGGCTCGTCGGCGATGATGAAGGGGGTCATGGCATACTCCAGGCTCTTGATGATACCGGGGATGATGAGCAGCAGCGTCCATAGGAGGTTGTAGATGTTCATCAGCAGGAGCGTTCCCATCGCGCTGCGGTGATAGCGACGGTTGAAGGCGGCAAAGAGGGTCTTGATTTCGGGATGCTCGCCCGTGCGCACCAGGCGCAGCCAAACCATCGAATAGCCCACCTGCATGGGGAAAGCAATCACCACGAGGACGACAAAGTAGAGTAGCGAATCGAACATCGAGGGGTTCTCGGAAGAGCGTTGGAAGACGGACAGCAGGCCGACAATCAGAAAATAGACCAGCGTAATCAGCACACCGGCCAACCACTTACCGCGAAGGATCTCGCGACTCTCCTGACGAATTTGTACGTTGTTTTTCATAGGATAAAGTTTTAAAGGTTATAAATGCAGTATGGGGTAAAGGGGGCTAAAGGGTGTTAAGGGTGTTAAGGGCGGGAAGGGCGATAAAGGCGACAAGGGCAACAAAGCATCTTTAATCTCACTTTTCACTTTTCAGTTTTCACCTTTCAGTTTTCACCTTTCAGTTTTCAGTTTTCACCTTTCAGTTTTCAGTTTTCACCTCTCTTCGCTCTTTCCTCTTCCAAAAGTCTCCGCAGGAGCATTTCCATTCCCACCGTAGCCCGCTCTTTGATGTGGTGGAGGGGGTTGCGAATCATCCGCGTATCGGGGTCACCGGGGTCGATGATATAAATCGGCACTTCGGGACGTGCGTAGCGCACCAGCATCGCAGCCGGATAGACCGCCAACGAAGTCCCCACCACCACCATCACATCGGCCGTGGCGGCAATCTCGGTGGCGCGGTCAAACATCGGGACCGACTCCCCGAAGAAGACGATGTGGGGGCGCAGCAGCGCACCATCCTCGCCCACGGCATCGACCGCCTGGTCGCCCTCGATGGGGACAATCAACTCGGGGTTGCGCATCGAGCGGAGCTTACGGAGTTCGCCGTGCAGGTGGGTGATGCGGGTCGAGCCGGCCCGCTCGTGCAGGTCATCGACATTTTGGGTCACCACCTCCACATCAAACCACTGCTCCAGCGCAGCCACCGCCCGATGGGCCGCATTCGGCTCGCACTTCGCCGCCTCCCGACGGCGCATGTTGTAGAACTCCACCACCAGGGCGCGGTTGCGGGCCAACGCCTCGGGGGTGCAGACATCCTCGATGCGGTACTCGGCCCAGAGGCCATCGGCATCGCGGAAGGTCTTCAGACCACTCTCGGCCGAGATGCCCGCTCCGGTAAAGACAACTACCTTTTTCATAACGTATTACGTTTTTCAAGTCGTTTCTGTCGTTCATATCGCCGCCACAGCTGCTCCTTCTCCTCCTCGATTTCGCGCTTCAGGCGGCGGAATCGCCACATGCAGTAGCCGAAGGCAACCACGGATAGCACGGCAAGCACCCCGAAGGGAATCGCGAAGATTGCCAAATCCTCCTCTTGGCCATCGAACCACAACGCCGCGGGGACAAAGAGGAACAGCACCACCGACAACCCCGACACAAGCACCAATTCGCGCCATTTGCGACGGGGCGCACGGTGCTTTAGGCGCAGACTCTCCTCCGCAAAGAGCAGCAACGCAGAGACGAGCAGCACCACTTCGGTGGTCCACTCACCCCGAATATAGGTCTCCGCCAACGCTCCAAAGAGGATGAAGGCCAGACCCATTCCCACGACAACCATCTTGCGCACCTTACGCGCTGGGTTCTCACGGTCGATGCGTGCGCCCACCTTTCGGGCCAGACGATGGATGCGGGTGGTGGGGATATTTATTAGTTGCAAACTCATAACCTATCCAATTTTCGTTGCCGCTGCACGCGACGACGGATTTGCGCCACCTCCTCCTCGGTTTCGGCCTTCACACGACGATACATCACGCGCCCCACGACATAGAGCAAAGCGAAGAGTACCGCACCGCCCCACATCAAAAAGTAGAAGTCCGACTTATCGGGATTCCACCCGTTGAAGAGCATCACCACCAAGGGGATAACGACCATCGTCAGGGCAGCGACTGCGGCCTTGTTACGCACATTGCGCCAACGGGTCAGGGGCGCCTTCTGCCGCCAAACAAAGAACGACACCGCGAAAAAGGCTGCAATGGCCGTCCAGCTGATCACGCCGTGCCAAATGCCCGGCTCCTCGACCTTCATGGGAAGGACGATGAGGGCAATAATCACCGCTCCGACAAGCTGGCGGGCGATGTTGAGCTTTTTGTTACGCTTCTCGATGCGCTCCATCCGCGCCACCACGCGGTTCGTTTCGCGCATCGTCTCACGCATCTTATCAAGACTGGGTATCGGTGCCATCGCTCTGCCTCTTTTTCGATCTCTTCACGCGCCCGCTCCGACGCAACGCCTCGGCGATAATCCACTGAAGCTGGCCGTTGACGGATCGAAATTCGTCCTCGGCCCACCGCTCCAGCTCGGACATCGTCGCCGCGTCGATGCGCAACACGAAACTTTTTTGTGCCTCTTTTGCCATTTTAGAAATTCAAAATTCAGAATTCAAAAATGAAGAGCCTCTTTTAATGATGTAATGTACCTGCATTCACAACCGGCGTGGCCGCCTCGTCGGCACACAGCACCACCAGCAAATTCGACACCATGGCGGCCTTACGCTCCTCGTCCAGCTCCACGATCTCCTCCTCCGAGAGCTTCTTCAGTGCCATATCGACCATCGAAACGGCACCCTCAACAATCTTCTCGCGGGCGGCGATGATGGCATCGGCCTGCTGACGACGAAGCATCACGGCGGCAATCTCCGGAGCGTAAGCCAGGTAGTTGATTCTGGCCTCCATCACCTCGATACCGGCCATCGCCAAGCGCTCGTTGAGCGTGCGCTCCAGCTCGTCGTTGATCGCCTCGCTGTTCGAACGGAGGGTCAGCTCCTCGCCCTTCGCGCCGTTGTCGTCGTAGGCATAGCAACCGGCCACCTGACGCAGCGCGGCATCCGACTGCACCGAGACAAAGTTTTCGAGGATGTTCATGCGCTTCGAAGCCGAAACGGGCGTACCATCGGCCGTGGCGGCATCAATCTCGAAGACCGCCTTGTAGATGTCGGCCTGCTTGATGCGCCATACCAGCACCAGACCAATCATAATCGGGTTACCCGTCTTGTCGTTCACCTTAATCGGGTCCACATTGAGGTTGCGGGCGCGCATCGAAATCTGCTTGGCCGAAAGGAAGGGGTTCACCCACCAATAGCCCGTCGTGTAGAAGGTACCGCGATACTCACCGAAGAAGAGCATCACGCGCGCCTGGTTCGGCTCCAAAAGCATGTAACCGCCAAAGCCGATCAGCGACAGCACCACACCGACGATGCCCGCCGCAAGGAACGCACCGCCAAACGGCTCACCGGCATCGAGGCGCGTACCGCCCTCGACAATCGCCCATACGGCCGCTGCCAACGCCATCAAATTCAACAGCAACGCCACCAGACCGTTGCACTTCCAACCCTTGTACTCGTAATTCTTGTTCTCCATGGTTTTAACCTTTTATGTGAAATTTATTTTAATATCATTTTGATATCACAAATTTAATACACAAAAAACCATATTTCCAAATTTTTCGTAAAGATTTTTTTCACTTTTCGAGTCGCTGAAGGGCGGCTGTCTAACAAAATTGTTAGACAGAAAATTTTTCTCATCGTAAAATTCCGGTGGGGGGGGGTGATTGATTCACGCCATTCCCCACCTTGCGAAGCAGGGAGGATAAGAGACGTGCATACCGGCACAGCGCAAGGTAACGGGAATCCACCTTATCCCATTTTTGGCGGTGCAAAGAGGTGATTATCGCGCTTTCTGCGGTTGCAAAACTGCAGTTGATTCCAATCATTTTCGCATGGCCTGCCATCGCTCTACACAAGGGTCATCGGCTGCGAAAATGTGGAATGACTTTTTTTGATTTCTCCATCGAGCAACAAACGATAAGAGGGTGTCCCAATCGGGACACCCTCTTATCTTACAGGAATTCGTATAACAAGAGCTATTTTGAAGCTGCTCGCAGTCCGAAAAAGCGCAGTTTACCTATCGTAAATGAGCATTTTTCAGACAAGGCAGATGCCGAAAGAGCCTTGTCAGGCGGATTCCTTTTCGAATTCGTGGATAACTTACTCCTGGGTCTCATCCACCACCTCGGCATCGGGAGCATTCTTCTTCACCGACTCGATGCCGTTCTCGCGGGCAGCAACCGACGAATACATCTCGCTCGAACCAATCACCTGGCCGTTGCCGGCCTTGAGGTTGAAGTAGGGGGCGCCGTTCTTGGCCTCCTTACGCTCGTAGCGGCCATCCTCCGGAGCATTCTTCTTTACCGACTCGATGCCGTTCTTGCAGGCAGCCATCGTCGTATAGCCCTCGCTGGCGAGGATTACCTGACCATTGCCGGCCTTGAGGTTGAACTGGAACTCACCGTTCTTACGCTTCGTAATCACAAACTTTCCCATGATTTTTCGTATTTTAAGGTTAATAAAATGTTCGTTTCCTCTACAAATATACGAAAATTTCTTCAAATCAACCCTTTCGACCGATTTTTCTCATCTCTTCGTTTCATCCGTTCGTCGTGCGGAACAGTCCGCTGGTCCGAAAAAGCGGTCGGCCGACCACACGCCGCGCATGGATTCTCCAATTTTTTTGTAACTTTGCTTATTATATAAAATGGGTATAAACCGAACTAAAAACGATAAACAACATGCAAAAAAGTATCAAAACGGCCGCCTGGTCGCTCCTTGCGTTGGGCGCGGTGGCCTGCTCGTCGGAGCCTTCGACGGGCGATTGGCCCATCCCCGAGGAGTCGATTTGCGAGATGAACTACACCCCCGAGAAGACCACCTTCAGCCTCTGGGCCCCGACGGCCGAGGAGGTGGAGCTGACCCTCTACACGGCCGGCCAAGAGGAGGAGGTTCTCCCGATGCAGCCGGCCGAGAGCTGCCTCTGGGTAGCCGAGAAGGAGGGCGACCAGCAAGGTAAGGAGTACACCTTCCGCGTGAAGGTCGAGGGTGAGTGGTTGCAGCACACCCCGGGCATCTTCGCCCGTGCCGTCACCCCCAACGGGGAGCGCGGTGTGGTGCTGGACCTCCGCACGACCGACCCCGAGGGGTGGAGCGAGGATGTACGCCCCGCACTGACGGGGGCCAACCAAATCGCCATCTACGAGATGCACTACCGCGACATGACGGCCCACGCCTCGGCCGGTGTGCGCCATCCGGGCAAATACCTCGGCATGGCCGAGCGGGGGACGAAGAGCCCCGACGGCCTGGCTACGGGCCTCGACCACCTGGTGGAGATGGGGGTAAGCCATGTGCATCTGTTGCCGACGGCCGACTTCGGCTCGATTGACGAGACGATAGCGAACAACACGCAGTATAACTGGGGCTACGAGCCGCAGCACTTCAACGTACCCGAGGGTACCTACTCGACCAATCCGGCCGACCCCGCCGCCCGCATCCGCGAGCTGAAGAGCCTGATTCAGGCGATGCACAAGGCGGGGCTGCGCGTGGTGCTGGATGTGGTCTATAACCACACGACAAGCGTGGAGCGTTGCGGCTTCGAGCTGACCGTGCCGGGCTACTTCTACCGCTTCAACCCCGACGGCTCGTTTGCCAACGGCTCGGGTTGCGGCAACGAGACCGCCTCGGAGAAGACCATGATGCGCAAGTTCCTCATCGAGTCGCTGGCCTATTGGGCCACGGAGTACCATGTGGACGGCTTCCGTTTCGATTTGATGGCCATCCATGACATCGAGACGATGAACCTCATCCGTGAGCGGCTGTCGCAAATCGACCCCACGATTCTGATGTACGGCGAGGGGTGGGCCGCCATGGCTCCCGCCTACGACGAGCAGCAGCTCGCCTTCAAGCGTTACACCCACCGCATGGCGGGCGTAGCGGCCTTCAGCGACGATATTCGCAACGCCCTGCGCGGTACGCTCGACTGCTCGACGGGCGGCTTCATCCACGGCGTGGCCGGCAACAAGGAGGGGTTGAAATTCGGTATTGCGGGCGGTGTGGAGCACCCCGCGGTGGCCCACTCGGAGGCCGCCTGGTGTGCCGAGCCGACCCAGCACATCAGCTATGTGACGTGCCACGACGACCACAACCTGCGCGACCGCCTGGAGCTTTTGGCCGACGGAGCCTCGGAGGCCGAGCTGCTGAAGATGGCCAAGTTGGCCCATGTGGGCGTCTTCACCTCGCAGGGTCTGCCCTTCATCTTCTGCGGTGAGGAGATGTACCGCACGAAGCTGGGCGAGAAGAACACCTACAACATGCCCGACAAGTACAACGCCATTGATTGGGGGCTGAAACGGCAGTACGGCAACCTCACGGCCTATGTCAAGGGGCTGATTGCCCTGCGCAAAGCCTACCCGCAGTTCTGCCTGGGCGAGGCCGCATTGGTGCGTGAGCATCTCTCGTTCCTCGACAACGAGCAGCCCTCGGCATTGGGTTTCCGCCTCTCGTCGCCCACGAGCGAGGAGGTTATCTATGTGCTGATGAACGGCGAGCGCGAGGAGGTGAAGTTTGCCGTGCCGGCCGGCTCGTACCGCCTGCTGGCCGATGGCGAACAGGTTGCTGCGGAGGGGCTTTCGAATGTGGAGGTTTCGACCGACGGAGTGACCCTGCACCCCATCGAGGCGATGATCTTGGTGAGCAAATAGCCCGCTGCGGGAAAGATTTTGGACGCACACCCTAAAAAGTGTGCGTCTTTTTTATTATCTTTGTCAAAAACATATCTATCATGCAACGACACAATCCCTTGTTTACCCTGCTCACCGCGCTCGTCCTGCTCGGCACGATGACCGCCTGCAGCCCGAAGAATCCCGACAGTTGGTACCCCATTCAAAAGGAGCATCGCCCCTACCTCCGCTGGTGGTGGTTGGGCAGTGCCGTGGATGAAGAGGGGCTGACCTTCAACCTCGAGCAGTTTGCCGACAAGGGGTTCGGCGGTGTGGAGATTACCCCCATCTACGGCGTGCAGAACAACGAGGAGAACGATGTAGAGTTCCTCTCGCCGCGCTGGATGGAGCTGTTGCAGCACACGCTGAAGGAGGGCGAACGGCTGGGGTTGGGCATCGACCTGAACAACGGCACGGGCTGGCCCTTCGGTGGCCCGACCATCACGACCGACCACTCGGCCCGTCGCTACATTCTCGAGCGGTACGAGGTGGCTGCCGATACGCTCTTCACGGCCGCCATTCGCCCCCAAGAGGAGCGGCAGCAGGCCGTTGCGGAGTTGATTCGTCTGCAAGCGGTGCGCGACACGGTGCGCATCGACCTTACGTCGCTCGTCGAGCAGGATACGCTGCGCTGGGAGCCGCAGGGGGCCGGCTGGACCCTCTACGCCCTCTTCAAGGGGCGCACCTTCCAGCAGGTGAAACGTGCCGCCCCGGGTGGCGAGGGGTTGGTGATGAACCACTACGACCGTCGCACACTCAACCACTACCTGGAGCGTTTCGAGGAGGCCTTCGACGAGAGCGACACCCCCTACCCCGACACCTTCTTCAACGATTCGTTTGAGGTCTATGGTTCGAATTGGGACGAGAAGATTCCCGCCTACTTCCGCGAGGAGTGGGGCTACGATATTCTGGACTACCTGCCCGAGCTGGCCGGTGAGGGCGACCCCGAAATGTCGGCCCGCATCGTCAGCGACTACCGCGAGGTGCTGTCGAAGCTCGTGCTGAACCACTTCACCCGCCCCTGGACCGCGTGGACCCACCGTCGCGGGGTCAAGACCCGCAACCAGGCACACGGCTCGCCGGGCAACCTGATCGACCTCTATGCCGTGGTCGATATCCCCGAGTGCGAGTCGTTCGGCCGCACGACCTTCGATTTGGCTGCACTACGCAAGGACAGCATCATCAAGCACAACGACGGCACGCCCGCCGTGCTGAAATTCGCCTCCTCGGCGGCCCACCTCACGGGCAAGCGACTCACCTCGGCCGAGGCCCTCACCTGGCTGACGGAGCATTTCCGCACCTCCTTCTCGCAGTGCAAACCCGAGATTGATTTGATGCTGGCGGCCGGTGTGAACCACATCGTCTTCCACGGTGCGCCCTACTCGCCCAAGGGGGTAGCCTTCCCCGGCTGGCGATTCTACGCCTCGATCAACATGAGCCCCACGGCCGCCCTCTGGGAGGATGTACACCCGCTGACCCGCTACATCACCCGCTGCCAATCGTTCCTCGCGGCCGGTGAGCCGGACAACGATCTGCTGCTCTACCTGCCGCTCTACGACATCTGGCACGAACAGCAGGGCAATCCGTTCCTGATTTTCGATATCCACAAGATGGACCACACGATGCCCCACGTCAAGGCGATGATGGACAAGCTGGTGGCGGCCGGCTACGATGCCGACTACATCTCGGACCGCCAGCTGCGCGCCCTCTCGACCAAGCGCGGTGAGTTGATTTCGGAGGGCGATGCCCGCTACCGCACGCTGCTCATCCCCGCCTCGCACAAGCTGCCGACCGAGACGCTGGAGCATCTGATTGACCTCGCCGAGCGCGGTGCCACGATTCTCTTCCTCGACTGCTACCCCGACGATGTGCCGGGCTATGGCCGCCTGAAGGAGCGTAAGGAGTTCCGCGCCCTCCTGTCGCGCCTGCCGGCCGAGGCCACCTTCTCGACGACCGAAAGCCATCCGCTCGGCCGAGGCCGCATCATCACCGGCACCGACTTCGACGAGATGGTGCAGCTGGCCGGCATCCGTCCCGAGCCGTTCAAGCGCGAGATGGGTGGCGTGATGATGCGCCGCAAGAACGAGGTGGGCGGACACAACTACTTCCTCTCGATGCTCCACGACAACCCCGTCGATGGGTGGGTACGCCTGGCCACCACGGCCCGCGCGGTGATGATTTTCGACCCGATGACGGGACAGACGGGCGAGGCGATGATTCGTCCGAACGACGAGGGTACGATTGACGTGCGCTTGCAGATGGCCCCCGGTGAGTCGTTGCTGCTCAAGACCTTTGCCCAACCGATTGAGGCCAAGGGGTGGTATTACCTCCGCGCGTGCGGTCCGAGCCGCACGCTCGACAGCGGATGGGAGCTCTCCTTCCCCCAGAGTGAGCCGCCGATCGAGGAGCGTTTCGCCATCGACCGCCCGATGCCCTGGACCGCGCTGGAAGATCCGCGCCTGCGCATCAACAGCGGCACGGGGTGCTACACGGTACGATTCACCGTAGAGGACCCGCGCGAACCGGATGAGTGGATGCTCGACCTGGGCGATGTGCGCGAAAGTGCCGTCATCAAGCTCAACGGGGAGCGCATCGCCACCCTCACGACCATTCCCTACCGCACGACGATCGGTCGCTGGCTGCGCAAGGGGGAGAACCTGCTGGAGGTGGAGGTAAAGAACCTGCACGCCAACCGCATGGCCGAGATGGAGCGCAACGGCACGCCGTGGCGCATCTTCAAGGATGCCAACATCGCCTCCGTGACGGGCGCACGCACCTTCTCGTTTGGCGATTGGGAGGTGATGCCGGCCGGTCTGAACTCCACCGTCACGCTCACCCCGATTTACTACGAACAACTTCAAAAACCCCAAAAATAGATGAAACGACTTCTTATCTCGCTGGTGGCCCTCATGAGCCTTGCCACCACGTTGCAGGCCGAAGAGTTGCCCTCGCGCGAGGAGCGACTGGAGGTTACGCGCCGTGTCAATGAGTATCTGATGACCCGACGTTATGCCGACCCGACGGCCGTCATGCCCTACTACTCGCGCAACAAGGTCTATGAATCGAACATCTGGACCCGCGCCGTCTATTACGAGGGGTTGATGGCCCTCTACTCGATTTGTCCCGACAACCGCTACTACGACAACGCGGTACGGTGGGCCGACTTCCACAAGTGGGGCATGCGCCGCGACGACACGACGACGCGCAATGCCGACAACTACTGCTGCTCGCAGACCTACATCGACCTCTACCGCCTCGAGCCGCGTCCCGAGCGGCTGCGTAAGACCATTGCGCTGTGCGATATGCTCGTCAATACGCCCCAGGTCGATGATTGGACCTGGATTGATGCGATTCAGATGGGTATGCCCGTGCTGGTGAAGCTCGGCACGCTGAAGGGCGATGCACGCTACTACGAGAAGGCCTACGCGATGTATGCCTGGGCGCGTAACACGTTGGCCGGCGGTCTCTACAACGCCAAGGAGGGGCTTTGGTGGCGCGACAAGGATTTCGTGCCTCCCTACAAAGAGCCGAATGGCGAGGATTGCTATTGGTCGCGCGGCAACGGCTGGGTGGTGGCTGCGCTGGTGCGCGTGCTGGAGGAGCTGCCCGAAGATGCCGCCCACCGCGACCTCTACATCGAGGACCTCAAGACGATGTGCAAGGCCCTGAAGGGGTGCCAGCGCGAGGATGGTTTCTGGAACGTGAGCCTGCACGACGAGACGAATTTCGGCGGCAAGGAGCTGACCGGTACGGCCCTCTTTGTCTATGGCATGGCCTGGGGCATCAACAACGGCCTGCTCGACCGCGACGAATACCTCCCCGTAGTGACCAAGGCCTGGAACGCCATGACGACCGAGGCGGTCCACCCCAACGGCTTCCTGGGCTATGTACAGGGTACGGGCAAGGAGCCGAAGGATGGCCAGCCCGTCACCTACGACTCGAAGCCCGACTTCGAGGACTACGGCACGGGGTGCTTCCTGCTGGCCGGTGTGGAGGTATATAAGTTGTAGGTGGTCGCCTACACAATCGAACAAAAGCAGAGGGTGTCCTAAACTTTAGGACACCCTCGTTCTGTTTAGAATTCGTATAACAAGCTACTAATTCAGCTTCACACGCTTCCAACGGAAGTTTTCAATCTGCGTGCGGTCGCACTCGGCATTCTCGGCCTTGATTTTCAGATTCTCGAACAGGAAATCCGAAAGCAGGTATTGGTCGTCGGCACGGCTCACGTTGAAGAAGGTATTGCACTCGGCCTCGATGTTGCGCATCACGATATGGCGACCATACGACATCGGCATATCCTTGCGCCCCTTCAGGTCGAAGAACTGCGTCCAGGGGCGGATATAGAGGAACGAACCGACATTACCCGTAATATCCTCCACGGTGATATACTCGTAGTTTTGGGGCGTATCGGGGCGCATCTTGAGCCACAAGAGGCGCGTAGCCTTATCGACCTGGATGCGGCGCATGATGACGTTGCGGCTGTGAATCGACTCCGAACCGCACGTCAGGCAGCTGTGGCAGAAGCCAAAGACACAATCCTCGATGATGATGCGGTCGTTCATGCCGTTGTTGGGGTCTTGGTCGGCCCAGGGACCCTTACCGCCCTTGAGGGCGATGGCATCGTCATTGACCGAGAGGTAGCAGTTCTTGACCAGCACATCGCGGCAGACATCCAAATCAATGGCGTCCGAGCTGGGGGCCTTCACCGGTGCCGCGGGGGCAAAGAAGCGCACACCGAGAATCTTCAGCCGCTCCACGCGGTAGTAGTGGCTCGTCCAGAAGGGCGAATTTTGGAGCGTCACCCCCTCAATCTGCACATTCTTGGCATTCGAGATATAGACCAAGCGCGGGCGTAGCTCGTCCATGTTCGTACACTTGGGAATCACCTTGCGGCGCAGCCAGAAGGACTTCCAATAGCGCAGGCCGTTGCCGTCAATCGTACCCTTACCCGTGATGGTGAAGCCATCCACGTTGTCGGCATTTACGAGGGCGGCAAAGTAGTCGAGAGTCTGCCCCTCGATGCGGGTTTCGAGAATCGGGAAGTTCGAGATATCGTCGCTGCCCTTGAGCTTGGCACCCTCCTCCAGATGCAGGTGCGTACCCTGCTTGAAGAAGAGCGAACCGCTCAAAAAGACACCCTTCGGAATCACAACCACGCCCCCCTTCTCGGCGGCGCGGTCAATCACCGCCTGCAAGGCCTCGGTCTGGACAAGCGTGCTATCCTGTTTTACGCCGTAGTCGGTTACGACAAATCGGTCGCCCAGACGGGCCACATCGACCGCCTCGGTCTCGTGGAACCAACCATCCACGGCGGTTCCGTCGGGGAATTGCTCTTGAGCCATCACGCCCCAGGCGGCGCACAACAGCCCCATCAAAAGAAGGATTCGTTTCATAGTTTAGCGTTTGGTTTTCGACAAAGATACAATTTTTTCGCTGCTTTGCAAACCCCTCGCACCTTTTCCGATGCGGGGGAGGCGCGCCGAAAGAAAAAAGAGGCTGTCGAACATACCATGTTGCGACAACCTCTTTCAGGCTTTTAGGCGGGAATTACTTCTTCTCGCACTTGCACTCGCAGCTCAGGGCCTTCCATACGCCGGCCGAGAGGGCAGCACCCACCAGCGGAGCGACGATGAAAATCCACAAATCGGTCATGGCCTGACCACCGGCCAGCACAGCGGGACCAATCGAACGGGCGGGGTTCACCGACGTACCCGTGTAGTGGATACATACGAGGTGAACAAGCACCAGCGAAAGACCGATAGCCAGACCGGCCAGGTTACCTGCACCCTTCTTCTCGTCGGTCGTACCCAGCACAACCAGCACAAATACGAAGGTGAAGACCACCTCGGCCACTACGGCACCGCAGGTCGAGATGCCCGACTGAATCGTATTGGCACCCAGACCCGACTCGGGAGCCAGCGCGTAGAGGATGGCAGCACCGAGGAAGGCACCAATCACCTGGAACAGCACATACATCAGGGCATCCTTGCCGCTCATGCGCTTCGAGAGCCAAACACCGAAGGTGATGGCGGGGTTGATGTGGCAACCCGAAATACCACCGATGGCATAAGCCATGGCAACCACCGAGAGGCCAAAGGCCAGGGCCGTACCGACAACCGATGCCGTATCGACACCGCAACTCAGGCTTACGGCCGTGCCGCAACCCATCAGAACGAGTACCATCGTACCCACCATTTCAGCGAAATACTTCTTCATAGTTGATTAAGTTTTATAAAGGTTTTGTAAAATTAACGAAAAAAATCGAAACTTCCTACTCTTTTTGCGAAAGATATTGGTCAATGGCACGCGCCGCCTTGCGCCCTGCCCCCATGGCCAGGATGACCGTAGCGGCACCGGTCACGGCATCGCCACCGGCAAAGACCCCCTCGCGGGTCGTTGCACCCTCCTCCGAGGCGGTGATGCAACCGCGACGGTTGGTCTCCAACCCCTCGGTGGTCGAGGCAATCAGCGGGTTGGGCGAGGTACCCAGCGCCATAATCACCACATCGCACGCCAGCTCGAACTCCGAACCCGCCTTCACAACGGGTGAGCGACGACCGCTCTCGTCCGGTTCGCCCAGCTCCATCTCCACGCAGCGGATGCCCGTCACCCAGCCCTGCTCGTTCCCCAGCACGGCCACCGGATTGGTCAGCATCTTAAACTCGATGCCCTCCTCCTTGGCGTGGTGAACCTCCTCGACACGGGCCGGCAGCTCCTTCTCGCTGCGACGATAGACAATCGTGGACTCCGCACCCAATCGTCGGGCCGTGCGCACGGCATCCATCGCCACGTTACCGCCACCGACCACCACGACCCGCTTGCCGACATAAATCGGCGTGTCGTAGTCCGCATCGTAGGCGTGCATGAGGTTGGCGCGCGTTAAGAACTCGTTGGCCGAGACCACTCCGTTCAGGTTCTCGCCCTCGATGCCCATGAAGCGCGGCAGGCCGGCACCCGAACCGATAAAGACGGCATCGAAGCCCTCCTCGTCGAGCAGCGAATCGACCGTCACGGTGCGCCCCACGATGACATCCTTCTCGAACTTCACGCCGAGCTTCTCGACCTCACGAATCTCGCGGGCCACGATGCGCTCCTTCGGCAGACGGAACTCTGGAATACCATAGACCAGCACACCGCCCAACTTATGCAGGGCCTCGAAGACGGTCACCTCGTAGCCCCACTTGGCCAGGTCGGCGGCACAGGCCAAGCCCGAAGGACCCGAACCGACCACCGCTACGCGACGGCCGTTGCGCGGTGCAACCGTGGCGGCCACCTCGTCGCTATGCTCCAACTTCCAATCGCCGATGAAACGCTCGATTTTACCGATGGCCACCGGCTCACCCTTGATGCCGAGGATGCACGAACCCTCGCACTGGCTCTCCTGCGGGCAGACACGGCCGCAAATCGAGGGCAGCGAGCTGTCGCGGGCAATAATCGAGGCCGCCTCCTTCACATTCCCTTCGTGCAAGGCCGCAATGAAACGCGGAATCTGCAACCCCACGGGGCAGGCACCTACACAGCGGGGATTCTTGCAATCGAGGCAACGCGAGGCCTCCAACTGCGCCTCTTCGAGGTTGTAGCCGTAGCAGACCTCCTCGAAATTGGTGGCACGAATCGCCGGATTTTGTTCACGCACCGGCACGCGCGGTATCTTGTTTGCCATAGTTTTACTACTTATCCAATCCGATTCGACATTTGTGGCCCTCCTCGCGCTCCTTGCGAATGGCCATGGCGCGCTGCTCCTCGGTGCGGTACATCCCCTGACGGCGCATCGCCTCGTCGAAGTCCACCTCGTGGGCATCGAACTCGGGACCCTCGACACAGGTAAAGCGCGTCTTGCCCGCCACCGTCACACGGCACGCACCACACATACCCGTTCCATCGACCATCAGGGCGTTGAGCGAGACGGTGGTCTTGAGGTTGTATCGCTTGGTCGTCAGAGCGACGAACTTCATCATAATCATCGGACCGATGGCCACACACTCGTCGTAGCGGTTGCCGGCGGCAATCAGCTCCTCCAGCTTGGCCGTCACCAACCCCTTCGAGCCGCACGAGCCGTCGTCGGTCGTCAGGTAGAGGTGCGAGGCGACACGCTCCATCTCCTCGGTGTAGATCAGCATATCCTTGTTCTTGGCACCGATAATCACATCGACCTCCACGCCCTGCTCCTTGAGCCACTTGACCTGCGGATAGACCGGAGCCGTACCCACACCGCCACCGATGAAGACATAGCGACGACTGCGCAACACCTCCACCGCCTCATGGACAAACTCCGAGGGGCGACCCAACGGACCGGCAAAGTCGGCCAGCTGCTCCCCCACCTCGAGTTCGCAAATCTTGTGGGTCGAGACACCCAGCGTCTGAATCACAATGGTCACCGAACCCTCGGCGGCATCGAAATCGGCAATCGTGAGCGGAATACGCTCACCCACCGCATCGGCACGCACGATGACAAATTGGCCGGGCAGGGCCGCGTGGGCTACGCGCGGAGCCTCGACCTTCATCAAATAGATATTTTCGGCCAAAAGCCGTTTCTCCAAAATGGTAAACATCCTATTTCGATTTTACGGTTTCTTCTCTTCTTCAAATGGTTAATCCTCGATGGTGCCATTGACCCGAATCCGTCGCAGGGGCCGCTCCGAATCGGTGCTGATAAGCAGCAACTGCCCCATCACGAAGCCATACTCCCCCTCGCGGGGTCGCAGGCGGACCTCCAGCGTCAGCGATGCCCCGGGGGCCAGGCGCTGCTTCGTGGGGAGTTGTACCTCAAAGGGGGCTTCGCACTCCACGGCACGGATAATCAGCTCCTTCGTACCCGTGTTGCGCACCACCAGCCGGCGCACCGCGGGCGTTGCATCGTGTTTCACCGCCCCAAATTTAAGGATATTTTCGTTTATTTCCACCTTCGGACCACCTCCATCGCTCGATTTTTTTGGCGGGTCCACGGCCACACCGTGCGTAAGCAGCACCTTTTCGCTCCGTTTGCCCTCCACATACAGCTCCTGCACATCGCGCACCGTGCCGTAGCGCGGCTCGTCGGCGGGAATCGTATAGGTGAAGTTGATGGCCGACCGCTCGCCGGGTTGCAGCACCTCCGGATACTCCACCTGAACAAAGCCGCTCGTGTGTTTCGGCACTAAACGGAGGTGACGGGGCTTATCGGAGGTATTGATGACCGAAACGGCCGAAGCGATCGTGCGGCCGACATATAAATAGGTAAAGGTGCAATGGGTGGTGTTGAGCCGCACCCCCTCGCCCAAATCGACCGGATACAGCTCCTCCACCGAGCGGGGTCGCGGGGTCACCTGCCCCGTGATAGAGATGACACCGAGCCGCTCACGCCCTGCGCCGTAGATGTGCAGCTTGCGGTCAAAGGCTCCGGGGCGACCCTCGGGGTCGTAGCTCACCTCAATCGTGGCACTCTTGCCGGGCAGAATCGGCTGGCGCGAGAAGGTGGGGACGGTGCAACCGCAGGTGGTCACCACATCGACCAGCACCACCGGTTTCGAGCCGCGATTCGTGGCGCGGAAGGTGCAGGAGCGTTTGCCGCCCAACTCTTCGAGGGTGCCGAAATCGTAACGCTCCGGCTCGAAAACGAGCTGCGCCCAGGCCGAATTTGCCATTAAAAGCGTGAAAATGAATAGAATAAGCCGTTTTGCCATCATCTTGTTCAAATTGCTTGGTTCGACAAAGTTACATTTTTTATGAATTTTTTCTGCATTTTTTTTGCGAGAATGAATTTTTGCCGTATATTTGCACTCGCAAAACGGATAAAACCGGTTTGATATTGCCTGAATAGCTCAGTTGGTTAGAGCACATGACTGTTAATCATGGGGTCCTAGGTTCAAGTCCTTGTTCAGGCGCAGATGCGCGAGGGTTGCGTAAGGTTCTTTACAAAGTGCAAAGGTCGGTACGGGAAAACCTTGTACGACGGACGAAACGGAAAGAAAAAAGATTTTTTTTCAATAAAAGTTTGGAGTTTCCGAAAAAAGAGTTACCTTTGCAGTCCCAAGCCATTTTTAGGGGAGCTTAGCTCAGCTGGTTCAGAGCGTCTGCCTTACAAGCAGAGGGTCGGGGGTTCGAATCCCTCAGCTCCCACAACACAAAGAAGCGATTGATTTTCAATCGCTTTTTTTGTTGTATATGGCTCCGCGAGCAGCTCCCGCCCACCCGCACCATGCGGCAAGCTGCTTTACAGCTCCACAACGCCCCCGCGCGATGAGGCGTAACAAGGCATGGTACGGCCAATCGAGGCGTTGATATAGGTCGGGTCGCACATCACATAGCGACGGCCTTTATGGGTGATGCTGTCACCCGCCACATCGCCACGGAAGGCTACGGCACAGGTGATATGGGCCACACCGCCACTCGCGGCATTGCCCGCATAGCGAATCCCCACGACCGGCAGCCCTACCAGCTCCTTCACCAACCAGGAGAAGACCCCTACACGGTCTTTGCAGTTGTTGCGCCCAAAGAAGAAGGACTCCTCGATAAAGAGCTGCTTTTGACGACCGAAGGCCTCATCGTCGGTGACATAATCGAAGCCGTGTTGCACCAAATCGAGCAACCACGCCACAGCCTGCTGCTCATCCATACGCGCCACGCAACCACGCAGCGGGGACAATACGGCCTCCGCAAACGCCTCATCGAGCGTTTGGGCGTAGTAGAGCGTATTATCGACTATCGGGTAGTAATACATCAACGCCAGATTTCCCAGGCGCATCGGAGCCGACACCTCAACCCCGGCCCGCTCGCTAAATCGTTCAAATGGCACCTGCTGCACCTGGCCAATCTTCATCCGCCCATCCATCTGCAACGAGAGTTGCTTGGTGGCATAGCTGAAGGTATTCTCGTAGGTGCGATAGCCCGCCGAGCGGTTATGGCCATAGCCATAAATGTAGTAGCGCACCCCCTCCAACTCAAGGTATGGCACCGAATAGACCTGCTCTTTGAAGGGGAGCAGCAGCACCAACACATCGCCCGAGAGGGCCACCTGCGCACGATATTTCAACTGCGAGAGGAGATAGGCCTGCAAGGAGATTCGCTCGTTGGACAATCGCTCCTCATAGACCGCCTCGCTGAACTTTTTGACCAGCTGATAGCATCCCCAGCCATTCAGATAACGGCTTTCGATATAGTCATCCATCTCTTTGACCACCGATTCGGTTCCGCGACCAAAGGCCTGCCAGATGGCACTGAAGCCCCCTTCGTCCACCCCGCCAAGACGAGGCATCGTGCGCTTATCGCACGAGAAGGTGAGCTGCTCACCAAAGAAATCGACCTCGCAAACCACCCCGCGATAGCTCGGCCGCGATTGCACCGGTTGCGGAGCGGGGGCAACGGGCTGCGGAGCGGGGTTCGGGGCAGTGTTGGGGGCGGGGTGCGGCGCAGGCGCTTCGGGGAATGGCACGGGCTGTGGTTTCCGAGTAGGCTCTACGGGTGCGGGGCGCGGCGCAGGCGTTTCGGGGAACGGCACAGGCTGTGGTTTCCGAGTAGGCTCTACGGATGCAGGGCGCGGTGTGGTCTGCTCCTCGACCGGAGCCACCGGAGCGGTCGGCATCACATCGGGGATGGGGGCCTCCTCGGCCGCCTTCGACTGATAGCTGCTCCAGCTTTGCTTCAGAAAGTCGGCAAACTCGGCATTGGCGCGACTGACAAAATCGTTGTATTCCTGCCGATGCTTTTGGACAAATTGTTCATATTCCGCCCGCATACGGCTGATTTGCGCCTCGGCACGACCGACACCGAGCAGAAGCAGCAGAAATATCACATATCGTCTCATGATTGTATCCGTTTGGGATGGGTACTTTTCACAAAGTTAGTCCGATTTCACCAATCTTCAAACTTTTCGTCCACAAAAAAGAGGCACCTCGCATGAGGTACCTCTCCACCAATCCAAAAAAACCTATTTCCTGCATTGCGCAGGCCCTTCGTTAAAACATCTTCACAAAGACCTCGATGGCCTGATATTCGGCCATTCCCAGGCGGTCATAGAGCCAGGCCGTGTGTTGCGTGCGCTCCTCGGCACGCTGCCAGAATTCGCGCGTATCGCTGCCCGGGAAGGGGACGATATCCTTCTGCGAAACGTGGCGATAGATGGCGTGGCGTTTCTTAATCAGCTCGTCGGGCGAGAGGGGTACCGCCATATCGACCATACCCAAATCCCACTCCATCCAGGCACCGCGATAGAGCCACATGTGGCACCTCTTGAGCCACTCGTCCTCCTTCACCACCTCCAGGGCGGCCAGCACCGCCTCGATGCAGACACGGTGCGTGCCGTGCGGGTCGGCCAAATCGCCGGCTGCATAAATCTGGTCGGGCTGAATCTCGCGCAGGAGCTTCACGATAATCTCGATATCGGCCTCCGAAAGCTCCCCCTTCTTGATGCCGCCCGTCTCATAGAAGGGCAGGTTCAGGAAGTGGGCGTGCGAGGCCGAGAGGCCGAACGAACGGACCGCCGCCTTGGCCTCGGCGCGACGAATCGCCCCCTTCAGCTCGAGCAGGGCGCGGGGTTCGGGTTCCATGTCGCTCTTCGTGCGAATCAGCTCGGCCACCTCCTCGTAGCGGTCGCCAAAGCCTAACTCGGCCGCCGTGTCGATGTGCTGCAACACCACATCGTCATGCACGGCCACATTGCCCGACGTCTCGTAGGCCACATGCACATCGTGTCCATGCTCCACCAGGCGGATAAAGGTACCGCCCATCGAAATCACATCGTCGTCGGGGTGGGGCGAGAAGATCAGAATCTTCTTCGGGAAGGGCGACGAGGGGACGGGGCGCGTCGAGTCGTCGGCATTGGGCTTACCGCCGGGCCACCCCGTGATGGTATGTTGCAAGTCGTTGAATACGCGGATATTCACCTGGTCATACGAGCCGACCGCCTCGAGCAGTTCGCCGAGCGAATTTTCGATATAGTCGCTGTGCGTGAGCTTCAAAATCGGCTTCTCGACCTTGCCGCAAAGCCACACCACCGCCTTGCGCACAAAACGGGGTGTCCACTCGCAGGGACCCACCAACCAGGGGGCCACCTCGCGGGTCAGGAGGCCGGCGGCATTCTCATCCACCACCACCTCCACGTTGTTGTGGCGTTGCAGGAGCGAGGCCGGAACCTGGCTCGTGGCCTCCCCCTCGACGATGTCGCGGATGACCGAGGCCTTGCCCTCGCCCCAGGCCATCAAGACCACCTTGTCGGCGCGCATAATGGTCCCGATGCCCATCGTAATCGCCATCTTGGGGGTCTCGCCCATGTTGCGGAAGAACTTCGATTGCACCTTGCGCGAGTTGTGCGAGAGCTGCACGAGGCGCGTGCGCGACTTCTCATACGAACCCGGCTCGTTGAAGCCGATTTGTCCCTGCTCACCCACACCGATAATCATCAGGTTGATGCGCCCCATCTTGTCATAGACCTCCGAGTAGTGGCCGATCTCCTCCTGGGGTGTGCGACCGTCAATGATGTGGATGTTCTCGGGGCGGATGTCGATGTGGTTCAGGAACTCGTTATGGATGCGGTAGTTGCGGCTTTGGGGGTTCTGCACATCAATCGGGTAGAACTCGTCGAGGCTGTAAACCACCACGTTGCGGAACGACACCTCGCCCCGCTCATAGCGACGCACCAGCTCACGATACAGCCCCACGGGGGTTCGACCCGTGGTCAAGCCCAGCACAAAGGGGTTGAAATCCTCGTAGAAATCATCCTGGCCGTGCATCTCGTTGTGCTGGTGCAGCATCTGCACAATCATATCGGCCAAGTAATTGACACCCATCTGTTCGGTCTGGAAGACCCGCGTAGGCATCTTCTCGTAGCGATGCAGCAGGTCGCGCGGCAGGGCCTTTTCAATCAGCCCGCCATCTTTCGGCAATGTGTATTTACCCTCCATAACTATTTTTTGACACTCATTATCCTTTCTTATCGCACTCAAAATCGGCGCATAACGCCCTAAAAAAGGCCGTGAAAACTCCGTGAGGAGGCCTCACAGCCCTTTTGTTGTACCCATAGCCCCAACCAAGGGGCTATGGATTAAAGCAATCTTTTCAGTAGATTTTTTCGATTAAATATCGAGACAGTCAACACGGATGCAACCAAGCGTAGCGTTCGGGTGCAGTACATAGATGTACATATAAACACCGTCAGCCGAAACCTTCAGGGCGCAGTCGGTATTACCACCCGTCGAAGCGGCATTCCAACCATAGTCACCCGTCGGGATGCGAACCACACCGGCCTTGAAGTTGTCAATCGTCGTGACATCAGCCATGTAAATCGACGCATCACCCAACGCCCAGGTGAAGTAGGTATCGCAAGCCGTCATCAGATAGTAGGCATTGTTGAACTGCTCAACATCGAGGCAGACTGCACCGCAGTTGCTGTTCGTCGTTACCTGATATGCCTTGGTAACACCACCCTCGGCCCAGATGAAACGGTTGCTCGAGTAACCCGACATAAAGTAGGGAGCACCCTCGCCCATATCGCGGTAGATTACATCACCCTTGGTGTTATTCAACAAATTGGTACCATTAGCATCGGTAAGTTCAGCTGCCAAATCGCCTTGACCAATCTTCGACCAATATACATCACCCGGAACACCATCCGTAACGATATAACGCCAGTGACCGGTCGTACCACCTTGCGACCAAATGGCATACATCAGCGTAATAATAGCATCGTCATAAACATCGCCAATAACCGAAATCGAGCTACCGTACTCAGTCGTTTCGCGCTCAATAAAGATTTCGGGGGTCGAATCGATACCCTTCATACGACCGATTCTCATAAAGCCACCATCATTGAGCGTGCTGACAATGATATTACCGGCATCGTCAGAGGTGATAGCTGCATTCTTACCGGCCAACTCACCCAAATTCAGCGTACCAACGTACTCACCCGTCGTAGCGTTCAGTACTACAGGAGTTTCGTTCGTTGCGCTAACAATTACATAGTCGTTCGTTACAGCAATGTGATTAGCGGCAGCGGCCGAAAGACCCGAAATCTCTGCCAGCGGCTTGGCAAATACGACCTCCTCCGAACCGGCGCGGTAGCCATACGGCAGGAGCTTCACGCCATCAGGCTGGTTTACGGTAATCACCACCTCGTTGCTCTTGGCTACGAGCTTGATCGTACCCGTGCGGGCAGCACCCGTGTTCTGGGCAACCACAATCGAAGCAATGCCATCGGCCACCGTAGCCGAAATCCATGCATCAACCTGCTCAACCGTCACCTCACCGTCAGCCGTGTAGGGAACCTCATAGGTAGCCTCGTCGGCCGTAGCCTCGATGGTCATATCCTCCTCGGCAACCGACACAAAGGCACCAATCTGCACCTTCAGCGTAACAACCGAGCTGCGGTTCTCGTCACCGAAGTAGATGATCGAAACCTCACCCTCCTTGTCGGCGCAAGCGGCATGCTCGGCCGTGGGAGCGGTAATCGACCAAATCATCGTCTCTTTGTCATACGAAGCCTTCCACTCGTCGGGGGTCGTTACAACGGTCTTCAGCACGCCTTTAGCCTCCATCTCGAAGGTCTGCGTCTCGCCATACTTAAAGTCGGCCATCTCGACAGCCTCGCCCTTGAAGTTGATATATAGCTCGCTGCCCATCGGAATCTCAATCGTATCACCGTCGAGGAACTCGAAGATGGCCGTGTTGGTATCCTTGTCAATACGGGCATCCTTGAACAGACCGCCTGCACCACCCGACGTGGTTACGGGGGTACCATCCTCGAGCAGGATGCGCTCCCAGGTTTCGCCGTTGTCGTAGCTGGCCTCCCAATAGCCGGTCTCGCCCTCCATCACAACGCGCATGAGCGGGGTGTTACCCTTCTCGCCCTTCACGGGGAGCTTGTTGCCGTTGTCGTCGAGCAGGTAGCTCGTCGAGCCATCCTTCGTCACGGCCCAATAGTACAGACCATCCTCATCGAGCAGCACGGTGACCGTTACGCCGTCCTTACCGGCCTCACCGGCCTTACCGTCGGCAATCGTAATCTTCTCGCCATTGGTGAAATAGACCTCATAGCCCGTCTCACCCTCGACAATTCGCGAAACATAGACATTGTTCTGCATCGCCTCGACAAGCGTGCGCACACCGGCAATGTCCTGGTTCAGGGCAGCAATCGTCTCCTCCAACTCCGTCACACGGTTCTCGAGGTCATCAACGCGGTTGTTGAGCTCCGAGTCATCGTACTCACACGAGGTGAAGAGCAAACCAATGGCAGCCACCAGATAGAGTAATTTTTTCATAGTTTGAAAGTTTTTATAAAGTTTAGGTATTCTTTCCCTGTTTTAATATATATAGGTATCCGCCAACACCTGCACCTGTTCGACGCAAGCGGGTGGCAGAAACACTTTACGAGAGCAAAGATAATAAAAATAATATCTGATTTGCAAAATTTGTAGAAAAATATTTTACCTAAAATGCAAATCTTGCTAAAAAAGTTTAGAATGTTTTGATTTTCTCGCCTCAAATTTGGCCAAAGAGAGGCTAAACCTTCGATTATTAAAACTTTTTTCGTAGCTTTGCATCATAACAACGAACCATCGTGCGGTGCGACTGCACGATTTCGACCAAATCCGACGACAAGATGGTAAAGACAAGCTCGCTCGATGCCCTCACAAGTGGCAAAAAATCGGCCCAACTCAAGCGCGAAATCCTGCGCCGCTACACCCAAAACGGCGGCGAGAGCATCGCCGACCTGAGCCGCGAACTCGGCTTAAGCGTTCCGACGCTGACTAAAATTGTCAGCGAACTGATTGAGGAAGACCTCGTTACGGACCTCGGCAAGCAGGGCGCAACGGGCGGTCGTCGTCCGAGCATCTACGGACTGAACCCCTCGGCCGGCTACTTCATGGGGGTCGATATCAAGCGCGATGTGATTGTGATGGGTATCATCAACTTCCGTGGCGACATGGTCATCTCGCGCCAATACGACTGCCACATCGAGAACACCCGCCAATCGTTCGACGAGCTGTGCAACCACATCACCCAATTCATCGCCACGTCGCGCATCCGCCGCGACAAACTGCTCGCCATCGGCATCAACCTCTCGGGTCGCGTGAATCCCGAGACGGGCTATTCATACTCCTACTTCTTCTTCGACGAGAAGCCGCTGACGGTGGTCCTGGAGGAGCGTCTGGGCTATCGCGTATTCATCGAAAACGACTCACGCGCAATGACTTACGGCGAATATATGTACGGCGTGGGCAACGGTGAGCAGAACATGATTTTCCTGAACTTAAGCTGGGGTTTCGGTATCGGCATGATTTTGGGCAGCGAGCTGCACTACGGCAAATCGGGCTTCTCGGGCGAGTACGGCCACTTTCCCTTCTTCGACAACGAGATCATCTGCTCGTGCGGCAAGCGCGGCTGCCTCGAGACGGAGGTTTCGGGCTGGGCGGCCCACCGCCAATTTATCGAGAAGCTCAACCAGGGCAACATCTCGATGCTCTCGAAACAGCACGAAAGCGGCCAGCAGATTTCGCTGGGCGATATTTTGGATGTGCTGGGCAAGGAGGATATGCTGGCCATCGAGGTGATGGAGCAGATCGGTTCGCAGCTCGGACGAGCCATTGCCGGCCTGATCAACATGTTCAATCCGGAGGTGGTGGTGCTTGGCGGAACGCTCTGTGAGGCAAAGGATTACCTGCTGCTCCCGATTAAGAGTGCCATCAATAAATACGCGCTGAATTTCGTCTCGAAGGATACGGCCATCAAGGTCTCGAAATTGGGCGAATCGGCCGGTCTGATCGGCATCTGCGCCATCACGCGCAACAAGATGCTGGGGCTGTAAAAAAGAGCAATCAACAAACGTAAAAATACCCAAATTTAGTAAAAAATGGAACAGGCGCAAACCAAAAAATCGCCCTTGTGGTGGGTCCCCTCGGCCTACTTTGCCATGGGACTGCCGCTCATTCTGATTAACCTCGTTGCACCGCTGATGTTCAACGACTTCGGCATCTCGGATGCGAAGGTGGCCTTCTGGACCTCGCTGCTCATCCTCCCCTGGTCGCTCAAACCCTTCTGGAGTCCCCTGATGGAGATGTACAAGACCAAAAAATTCTTTGTGGTCACGACCCAGCTCGTATCGGGTATCTCGCTGGCACTCATTGCCATGGCACTGCCGCTGCCGAACTTCTTCCCCTATGTGGTGGCCATCATGACCGTCCTGGCCTTCAGCGGTGCCACGCACGATATTGCCCTCGACGGTGTCTATATCACCGAGTTGGACAAGACCCAGCAGGCCCAATTTGTGGGTTGGCAGGGGGCCTTCTACAACCTGGCCAAGGTGACTGCGATGGGTGGTTTGGTCTATTTGGCCGGCATCCTCGAGGGAAAGGTCGGGGTCCTCTACGCCTGGGTGATTATCATGCTCCTGTGCGGTGTATTGCTCACGGTATTAGGACTTTACCACTGGCGCGTACTACCCACGGGCGGCGCCGAGGCCGTTAAGCACGGCTCGTTTGGCGCAACGATGCGCGAGACGTGGGGCGTGATTGCGCAGTTCTTCCAAAAGAAATACATCTGGATTTACATCGCCTGGATCGTCTTCTACCGCTTCACGGAAGGCCTGGTAATCAAGATTGTACCCCTCTTCCTGAAGGCCGATACCGCCGTGCAGGGTCTGGGCCTCACGAAGGACGAAATCGGTCTCTACTACGGCACGTTCGGTGTCGTGGCCTTTATCCTCGGCTCGATTTTGGGCGGCTATTTCATCTCGTGGCGCGGTCTGAAAAAGGCCATCTTCCCGCTCTGCTGCATCTTCAACATCCCCTTCGTGGTCTATGCGCTTTTGGCCCTCTATCAGCCCGAAAGTGCCATCTTGGTATGCGGCGCGATTGTCTTTGAGTATTTCAGTTACGGATTTGGTTTCGTGGGACTTACACTCTTTATCATGCAGCAGGTTGCCCCCGGAAAACACCAGATGGCCCACTACGCCTTCGGCTCGGCTTTGGCCAACCTCGGCGTGATGTTGCCGGGTATGATTTCGGGTGTCATCAGCGATGCCGTCGGCTACGAAAAATTCTTCCTCTGGGCCTTGGTGAGTGCCATCCCCGCCTTCGTCCTGACGTGGCTCCTGCCCTTTACTTATCCTGACCCGCAAGAGAAGAAGTAGAGGCTATTGTATCAACTTAACAAACAAAGAGCTGCCCGAAAGGACAGCTCTTTGTTTGTTAAGTTGATGTAAATCTTTTCAAAGGTCGAAAAAACTTTCTAAAATTATTTTATTATAAAAAACCGGGGTAAAAAATCGGTTAAACCACTATCGCACAGCGAATTAAAGAAAAATATCACAAATTTACCTTCTTAAAATTTATTTAAAAAGATTTGTAAAGTGAATAATTTTATTTAATTTAGCGCAAGAATATAACTATAACAACCCGATAAGATGAAAAAACTATTCGTTTTAACGATGTGCCTGGCCTGTATCGGCCTCTGTTTCAGCTGCGAAGAGGAGACCAACCCGCAGTATGTATTCCCCACGCCCGAAACAACGCCTACGGCGACCGTCACCCCGATCGAGAAGGGTACGGATTACATCATCATCCGCATCAGTTCGTACTATGCCGACGCTTGCGCCTACCTCTATGCCGAGGGTGAGACGTTGAGCAAATCGCTCGATGAGATTTTTGCCGAGGGTACGCTCGTCGAGGGCGAGAAGGCCGAGGTGAAGATTGAGGGGCTGACCCCCGAGACGGCCTACACCTTCGTAGCCGCCGCCAAGGATGCCCTGCACGGCTCGGCCTGCCAGCCCGTCACGGTCATCACGGCCAGCGATGCCCCCGAGTCGAACTACCCGAAGCGCATGAGCTTCGAAAAGTTCGAGCGCACCTTCTCGGATGGCGGCGTAGCAAAGGGCTATATCGCCGTGGCCGACCTGAAGGCCAACACGAAGCTCCGCTTTGTCCCCACGCATCTGAAGCCGGCCGAGACCCCGACTTCGGCCTTCCAGACCTTCTCGTCGCTGGGCAAAGGTGTCCCCTATGCCGTATCGAATGGCGGTTACTTCTGGGATGGCGCATCGCTCAGCCTCTGCGTTACGGATGGCGAGGTGAAGTCGATTGCCACCGAGCTGGCCTACCCCACGGTCAAAGGCGAGCAGGTGATTGCCTACCCCGTGCGTGCCGCCCTGGGTCAGATGGCCGACGGCTCGTTTGAGGCCACCTGGGTCTATTGCATCAACCAGAAGCCCTACTCGTTCCCCTCGCCGCTCGACAACAACGAGCTGACCGAGACCTACATGACGGCCGCTCCGACCACCTCGACGGCCGGTGCCACCCTCTGGGAGCCGCAGCAGGCCATTGGTGGCGGCCCGATGCTGGTCTATAAGGGCAAGAACGTAGCCATGGATTACTACTACCGCGAGATTATGCACACGGGCGGTACGGCCGGTACGTCGCGCCAGCCCCGCACGGCCATCGGTGCCACGAAGAGCGGCAAATTGATGCTGCTCGTTTGCGACGGCCGCGGCCAGAACGGCTCGAATGGTCTGACGTTGAGCGAAATGGCCGATATCTTCGTGGAGATGGGCATGGACTACGCCATCAACCTCGACGGCGGTGGTTCGTCGGCCATCGTCGGCTACGACGGCCAGCTCTACAACGCCCCCAGCGATGGCAGCCAGCGTGCCGTGCCGACCGTGGTGGTTATCTCCGAAGTCGAATAACCCATCTAATGCTATTATATAATAGGTACAACCCGAAAATCATGAAGCAATTCCGATTCATAGGCGCGGTAGCCGCCCTGCTCCTTACCCTCACGATGAGCAGCTGCGCACCCGCCGAGCAGCAGAACACGAAGCCCGTCTATATGTGGGTGGATTGTGAGGCCAACTTCGAGCGCATGAGTTCGCCCGACTCGATTGCCTACTACACCGAGAAGATGCACGCCATCGGCGTCACGGATATCGTGGTGGATGTCAAGTCGATCATGGGCGAGACGCTCTACGACAGCCAATATGCCCCCTACATGGGCGAGTTCGAGGGGACGGTACGTCCGCGCGACTACGATATGATGCGCCACTTCATCGACGAGGGCCACAAGCGCGGCATGCGCGTACACGGCTCGCTGAACATCTTTGCCGGCGGTCACATCTTCTTCAACCGCGGCATCATCTTCAACGAGCATCCCGAGTGGCAGTCGATTGTCTATCGTCCGGATGGTTCGCTCGTCCCCATCAGCGAGATTAAGAGCAACTACAACGGCATGCTCAACCCCTCGAATCCCGAGGTGCGCGAGTATCAGAAGAACATCCTTGCGGAGTTCGCGGCGCGTTATGCCGATGCCGACGGCATCATCTTCGACCGCCTGCGCTACGACAACATCACCTCCGACTTCTCGCCCCTCTCGCGCGAGCAGTTCGAGGCCTGGAGCGGCATCAAGCTGGAGAGCTACCCGGGTGATATTCTGACCTGGGAGGGCCAGAATTGGAAGCCGGGCAAGTATTTCAAGGAGTGGGTCGAGTGGCGTGCCACCGTCATCAAGTCGTTTGTCGAGGAGGCGCACGAGGCGATTCATGCCGTGAATCCCGACATCCTCATCGGTGACTACACGGGTGCCTGGTATCCGACCTACTACCAGCTGGGCGTGAATTGGGCCAGCACGCAGTACGACCCCTCGGAGCGTTACCCCGATTGGGCCTCGGAGAACTACTACAAGACGGGCTATGCCGAGCTGTTGGATATCTACATGACGGGCCTCTACTACACGCTCGTTACGAAGGATGAGGTCGATGCCGCCCAGGGTCGCATTGTCGGCGAGCGTGGCGAGTCGGGCATGGACCCCAACGATTTGACCTACTGCTACTCGGTGGAGGGCGGTGCCGAATTGGCACAGGCCATCACCTGCGGGGTGGTTCCCGTAGCAGGTTCGCTCTATGTGGAGCAGTACAAGAAGCGTGATGCCGAGGGCAACGAGGTCTATGACCCCGAGCAGTTCGGCAAGGCCGTGGCGCAGGTAATGAAGAGCTGCGAGGGCGGTCTGATGATTTTCGACCTGGTACACATCATCAACCACGATTGGTGGGACATCCTGGAAGAGAACATGAAGGTCAGCGAGTAATTGTTTCGAAATCACAAACTTAAAACTAAATAACTATGAAACATTTATCCCAAAACCGAAGGGGGGGGGCTTTGTTCGGCCGCGTGCTGACAATCCTCATGGCACTCTTCGTGGTTTTGAGTCCGGCAATGGCTTGGGCGCAAAACAGCGTCAAGGGAACGGTCATTGATGAGGCGGGTGAACCCATCATCGGTGCCACGGTCATTGTGGTGGGTACGCAGACGGGTACCACCACCGACATCAATGGCCAGTTTACGTTGCAAAACCTCAAGAAAGAGAGCGTTTTGCAGATTTCGTTCATCGGCTACCAGACCGTGACGGTCCCCGTCAATGGCGTCACGAATCTGAAGGTGGAGCTGAAGAACGATGCCGAAAAGATTGACGAGGTTGTGGTCGTAGGTTACGGCGTACAGAAGAAGGCCTCGGTGACGGCCGCCATCTCGCAAATCTCGGGCGAGGAGCTGGAGAAGGCTCCCGTGGGCGACGTGACGAACATGCTGGCCGGTCGTGTGGCCGGTGTGACGGCCGTGCAGACCTCGGGTCAGCCGGGTGCCGATGGTTCGTCGATCATGGTGCGCGGTCAGTCGGTGCTTTACATCGTCGATGGTGTACCCCGCGACATCAACCAAATCAACCCCGAGGATATCGAGTCGATTTCGATTCTGAAGGATGCCTCGGCCGCCGCCGTCTATGGTCTGGATGGTAACACGGTTATCATCGTCACCACGAAGCGCGGTCAGAAGGGCGAAGCAACCATCTCGTACAAGGGTACGTTCGGTGTCAGCGCGAATGCCAACCCCATGGAGCTGTTGGACGGTCCGGGCTACGCCTACTGGTACAACAAGGCCCTCGTGCTGGATGGCAAGCAGCCGATTTTCACGGCCGACATCGTGCAGGATATGATCAACGAGGAGAATGGTTGGGGCAACACGAATTGGTACGACAAGGTCTTCGACGTGGGTACGACCATGTCGCACACCATCTCGGCCAACGGTGGCAACGACAACATGAACTACTTTGCCTCGGTGGGTATGTTCGACCAAAAGGGTAACGTGGATAACTTCAACTTCCGTCGTTACACGGCCCGTGCCAACCTCTCGGCCAAGATTGCCAAGAACCTCACCCTGGAGGTGGGTGTGGCCGGCCGTATTCAGGACCACGACCAGCCGACCTACTCGGCCAGCGATGCCGATTGGAACAACGTAGCCCAGCAGGCCATGCGCGTTCACCCCTACGTTCCGGAGAAGGTGACCATCGACGGCGTGGAGTACCACACCGCAACGTCCACCGCTTCGGCCACGGTGAACCCCGTAGCCGCCTACGAGGAGTCGGGTTCGAACAAGAGCCGCGCCACCTTCATCCAGCCCAACATCTCGCTGCGCTGGGATGTACCCTGGGTAAAGGGTCTGTCGGCCAAGTTCTTTGCTTCGTACGATATGACCTTCCAGCACACGAAGCTCTTCTCGACCCCCTACGATTTGGCCCTGGGTCAATTCTCGTATGATGAGAACGGCTACATCAACAAAATCAACTATACGGTGAGCAACACCTATTCGGGTCTGGGTTCGGAGAACTCGTTGCAGGAGGCTTCGTACTACACCTACTACGGCATTACGCAGACCTCGCTCTCGTATGACAACACCTTCGGCAAGCACCGCGTGGCTGCCCTCGCGCTGATTGAGACGCGCGACCACAAGACGAACAACCACTACGGCCGCATGTACGACCTGACGTTCGAGAACCTGCCGGAGCTGAACTTCGGTGATGCATCGAGCGAAAAGCGTGCAATCGGCGGTATGAGCAACCGCTCGCGCCAGGTGGGCTTCGTGGCTCGTCTGAACTACGACTTCGACAACCGCATCTACGTCGAGCTGTCGGGCCGTTACGACGGAACCTACCTCTTCTCGGGTATGAGCGGTTCGCGTTGGGGCTTCTTCCCCGCCGCATCGGCCGGTTGGCGTATCTCGGAGGAGAAGTGGTTCGGTGCCGAGTGGGTGGATAACCTGAAGCTCCGCGGCGGTATCGGTCTGACGGGTACGTCGGCCGTGAGTGCCTACCAATACCTGACCTCGATGTCGATTTCGGATGGCAATGCCGTTGTAATCGGCGGTCAGGGTCAGCAGAGCATCTACACGACCTCGGTGGCCAACCCCAACATCTCGTGGGAGAAGAACCTGAACTACAACGTCGGTGTCGATGCCACGTTCTGGGGCGGTAAGCTGGGCGTAGAGCTGGATGTCTTCTACACCTACAAGTACGATATGCTCTCGAGCGCATCGGGTGCCTATCCCCCCTCGGTGGGTGGTTACTTCCCCGCCTGGGAGAACAAGAACAAGCAGGATGTCAAAGGTTTCGATGTAACCCTCTCGCACAACAACCGCGTGGGTGATTTCAGCTACGGCGTGAAGTTCATGGGTTCGTATGCCAAGCGTCGCTGGTTGCTCTATGCAGGCGATGCCGCCAACGCCCCCGACTACCAGAAGCTCACGGGCAAGGAGGTCGGCTCGGTGATTGGTTTCATCGACCAGGGTCTGTTCCAGAGCGAGGAGGAGATTCTCAACTCGCCTACGATGGTCGGTAAGCCGATTCGCGTGGGTGATATCAAGTACCTCGACCGCAACGGTGACGGCAAGATCTCCTACGAGCAGGACCGTGGCTATGTAGGCACGAGTGTCTATCCCAAGTTCACGGGCGGTTTGGCCTTCAATGCCGCCTGGAAGGGCATCGACCTGAACTTCCTGTTGCAGGGTGCCGTGGGTTCGACCATCGCACTGACGGGTGTATATAGCGGCGGCATCATGGACAACACGTCGATGACCAAGCCCTTCTACCACGACGGTAACTCGCCCCTCTACCTGGTTGAGAATTCGTGGACGCCCGAAAATACGGGTGCCGACTTCCCGCGCCTGTCGCTCGATTCGAGTTCGAACAACGCCTACTCTTCGACCCGCTGGTATCGTCCGGGTGACTACCTGCGCCTGAAGACCGCCCAGGTAGGTTACACGCTGCCCGAGAAGCTGACGCGCAAGGTCGGCATCCGCAAGCTGCGTGTCTATGTCGAGGGTTCGAACCTTTTGACCTTCAGCCACGTTGGCAAGTACAACATCGACCCCGAGCTGCCGAGTGTGAACAACGGTTACTACCCGCAGCAGCGCGTCATGTCGGTTGGTTTGAACATTACGCTCTAATCCGAAAACTATGAAAACTATGAAAACGAGAATTTTAGCTTTGCTCGTGTCGTTCGCGGCTCTCGGATTGACGAGTTGTAACGACTGGTTGGACCTCACGCCCACGGACCGCGTTTCGGACAAGTCGGCGTGGGAGTCGCAGGAGGCTGCCGACCTCTATATCAACAATTTCTACGAGTACATCGCCATCTATGGCCAGTTTGGCGACCAGCAGTTCCAGGGCAACCTGACGGAGGGCCTGACCGATACGTTCAAATACGGCTCGCCGATTCTGGGCAATCGTGCCGGTGACTCGAACCACTATGTATTCACCCCCGAGACGATGTCGAGTGCGGGTAGTATGCTCGATTGCTGGACGAATACCTATACGCGCATTCGCCGCATCAACGAGTTCCTCGCTGCCCAGCAGAACTTCTCCTCCTTCTCGGCCGAGGTGAACACCCTCTACGAGGCCCAGGCCCGCTTCTTCCGCGCCTTCCTCTACTTCCAGCTGGCCAAGCGTCACGGCGGTCAGGTGATTATCTTCAAGACCCTGGGCGAGACAGTGAAGAACACCCCGCTCTCGTCGGCTTCGGAGGTTTGGCAGTACATCTACGACGAGCTGACCTTTGCCGCCGAGAACCTGCCCGAGGAGTGGAATTCGCTCAACACGGGTCGCGTGACGAAGGGTGCCGCCTATGCCCTGCTTTCGCGTGCCATGCTCTATGCCGAGCGTTGGGCCGATGCCAAGGCTGCCGGTGAGAAGGTGCTGGAGCTGGGCTACACGCTCGCCCCGACCTACGAGGCCGCTACCGCCGGTGGCAACTCGGAGTCGATTCTGGAGTTCAACTACCTCGTAACCGGCCCGAACCACTATTGGGACCGCTATATGTGCATGTACCACGAGTACACCACGGCCGGCGGTGCCTCGCCTACGCAGGAGATGGTCGAGAGCTACGAGACGAAGGATGGCAAGCAGGTCGATTGGACGAAGTGGCACGCCGCCGAGGGTACGACCGAATATCCTCCCTACGAGCAGCTTGAGCCGCGCTTTGCCGCCACGATTCTCTACAACGGCGCCATGTGGAAGGGCGTTGAGCTGGAGTGCTGCGTGGATGGCACCTACGGCACCTATGTCGATTACGGCGTAGAGCCTTACCCTTACGGCAAGACCGTAACGGGTTACTACATGCGCAAGTTCCGCCAGGAGTCGAACACCGACCTGACGAACGTGGCTTCGACCGCAACGTGGGTTGAGCTTCGTCTTGCCGAGGTGCTGCTGAACCTGGCCGAGGCCGAGCATAAGCTCGGTAACGATGCCGCAGCGATGGGCTACATTGCCCAGGTGCGCGACCGCGTGGGTCTGCCGACCGATAAGTCGCTCACGGGCGATGATGTCTTCGAGGCCCTCAAGCACGAGCGCAAGATTGAGCTGGCCTACGAGGGCCACCTGTGGTGGGATATGCGCCGTTGGAAGCTCTCGGAGCAGGCCTACACGGGCTACCGCGTACACGGTCTGAAGATTACGAAGGAGGGTTCGGGCTACCGCTACTCCTATGTGGATGCCGACGGCCAGGACCGCAAGTTCCTCAACCGCATGTACCGCCTGCCGATTCCCGATGCCGAGTTGCAGAACAACAACGCCATCGAACAGTTCCCCGAGTGGAATTTCTAAAATAAGCGACGACAATGAAAAAGAGTATAATTTGGAGTCTGTTGGCCGTCGTGCTTTCGTTCACGGCGTGCCAGGAGCCGGATGCGCTGATTCCGGCACAAGCCAACAAGGGCATCAACAACCTGACGGTCTATCCCACCTGGGAGGGCTATCACACGGCCGACCAGTCGGGCTTTAACAGCGTTATCGACTACGAGCGACGCACGATTACGATTCAGGTGCCTTACAACATCCCCGTCGAGTCGGATGTAGTGACCGACATCGCGGACTACAAGAAGGTTTGGGCCTTGTTCAACCTCGACGACAACGCCACGTTGGAGCCGAAGCTGACGACCCTCGACCTGACGCAGACCTACAAGGTGACCCTCACCGACCAGAAGAAGGTGAAGAGCGAGTGGACGATTAAGGCCGCGCTGGCCAAGAGTTCGGCCTGCGATATCGAGAGCTTCTCGATTCCCTCGCTGGGTCTGTCGGCCCTGATTGACAAGTCGGCCGCCTCGGCATCGCTCATCTACTTCGAGGAGCTTCAGAATATCTTTGCCGATGTGGTTGTCTCGCCCCACGCCACGATTGTTCCCGACCCCGCTACGACCGCCTTCTGGTGCGCACCGGGTTCGCCGAAGAAATTCACGGTCATCGCCCAGGATGGTGTAACGAGCCGCGAGTGGACGTTGCAGCAGACCGAGCCGGCCCGCGTCGAGGCAGGTATCCGCCCGGGTAGCGCACAGCTCCTGTGGACGGCCAAACTCTCGTCGTTGGGTGTCTCGACGCTCGATATGACGACCGGTATCGCCACGACGGACGACAACCTGATTATCCACACACGCGGTACCGACCCCATCGTGGTCGATGCCAAGAAGGGTACGGTGGTCGGCACGATGAACCTCGGTTCGATTGGCGGTGCCACGTCGAGCTACTACATGACCTCGGACCACAAGGGCCACATCGTCATCAACAACCGTGTACCCGACGACGGCGGTATCTTCCGCGTATGGCGTATGCGCGATATGAACTCCACGCCCGAACTCTTCATCGAGTTCCCGACGACGGATGTCTATGGCGACCACGTCTCGGTATGGGGCGATGTCTATGGCGATGCTACGGTACAGGCCGCCTATTGCGGCTGGGTACAGGGTGGTACGACCTCGAACCTCACCTGGACCGTGAAGGGTGGCCAGACGGTCGATATGAACCCCTACTGGTGCCAGATTTCGGGTGTCAATGGTTGGACCAACGGTGATGCCATCCGTCTCGGCACGGATGCCACAGCCGACTTCCTCGCCTGCGGTTACTCGATGAACCAGCTGTCGTGGATCGATGGTACGACAAATGCCGCCCGCACCTACATTCATGGTGTGCTTTCGGGCAACGAGGGTATGAAGGCTGTCGATGCCGTGCCGTTCAATGGTGTGAACTATGTTGCCGCCACGATGGAGACCTTCTTCACCTGGGGTGTTGCCGGTGATATGTGGGTCTTCGAGGCCAAGTATCCGCAAACCTTCTCGGGTGAACTGATTCAGAACACGGCTACGGGTATGATGGAGTACCCCGACTGCACGGTCTTCAACCTTAACAACGACGATGGCAACGACAACAGCGGCTGCTATGGCTTCTATGGTGGTCGTGCCAACGATGGTGTGAACGGCAACGCTATTCAGGACGTGAAGCTCCACGTTACGTCGGACGGCTACTTCATGTACGCCTACTTCATGTTCTGCAACGGTTATGTGGGTTGCATCCAATTCGACTGCATCGCCCAATAAGACCGATACAATCCATAGCTCCCTGACCGGAGCTATGGGTACCAATTAAACGACAAAAATTACTACACAATGAAAAAACTGCTGTTAAGTATTGGTCTGGTAGCCGCTTTGGCCGCCTGCACGGATGAGAAGAATCCGGTGTACGAGTTCCCCGCACGCCCCGATGTGGAGCCGATGCCCGCCGTGAGCGTAACCGCCGTAGCGGCGGACTACAACGCGCTGGAGTTCACCATTTCGCCCGTCAATGCCGAGGAGTGCGCCTTCTACTGCATCGAGACGGTCGATGACGATGTGCAACTCTCGGCTGCCGAGGTGATTTCGAAGGGTACGGCCGTAGATGCCGTCGAGAGCGGGACCTACCGCGCCGAGGGGCTTTTCGACGAGACCTCATACAACGTCTATGCCGCCGTGCGCAAGGGCGACCGCGCAGCCGTGACGGCTATCAAGATGCAGACCACCGCCGCACCGGCCCCCGCAGGTCCGACGACCAACCCGATGTATATCTGGGTCGATGCCGCGGCCAACTTCCCCGACTTTGCCAACAGCAAGGATAACATCCGCCGCGATCTGACCTTGGCCAAGGAGACGGGCTTCACGGATGTCGTGGTCGATGTACGCCCCACGAATGGCGATGTGCTGTTCAAGAGCGAGAAGTGCCAGCAGGTGGCCTGGCTCGGTGCCTGGACGGCGAGCGGCTACTCGAAAATCGAGCGCACGGCCGACTTCGACTACCTGGGTGCCTTCATCGAGATCGGCCACGAGCTGGGGCTGCGAATCCACGCCGGCTTCAACACGATGGTCGGTGGCAACAAATCGAACCTCGGTGAGCAGGGCGTATTGGTACGCGACAGCAGCAAGCGTGATTGGGCCACGACGCTCAACACGAAGGAGGGCTTCAAGAATGCCCTCGATGTGGAGACGACCTACTTCTTCAACCCCCACAATGCCGATGTGCAGAACTACATCTGCGACCTGCTGAAGGAGCTGGCCGCCTACAAGGATCTGGACGGTATCATCCTCGACCGCGGTCGTTTCGACTCGATGCTGAGCGACTGCTCGGAGACGACGCTCAAGGCCTTCGAGGAGTATGTAGGTGAGACGGTTGATTTCAATAAGGATGTCCTGCCGGCCGGTTTCACGGGTACGATTAACGCCGATATGCCCTACGAGCATAAGCACCTGAAGAAGTGGCTGGAGTTCCGCGTGAAGACCATCCACGACTTCATGACCAAGGCCAAGGAGGCCGTACGCAGCGTCAATGGCTCGGTGAAGTTCGGTGTCTATGTCGGTGGTTGGTACAGCACCTACTACGATGTGGGCGTGAACTGGGCAAGCCCCAACTTCGACACCTCGGCCTCGTTTGCACGCTGGGCCACGAAGGAGTACAAGGACTTCGGCTATGCCGACCTGATGGACCACATGCTCATCGGTGCCTACGCATCGCCGGGCAGCGTCT